>Ga0105046_10012418_pt1 | contig 13217 bp, 8 predicted proteins | sample MAT03_FD_78385 | JGI IMG/M metagenome (GOLD analysis project Ga0105046, IMG submission 78385) | Freshwater microbial communities from Lake Fryxell liftoff mats and glacier meltwater in Antarctica - MAT-03 (megahit assembly) | ecosystem: Environmental > Aquatic > Freshwater > Ice > Liftoff... | reverse complement strand
AGCCACCGCCGCGCAAGCCGAAAACCCCCAACTGCGTAACACCTACCGGTATCGTGTTCGGAAACCGCCTTCCCCACAACTCCCCCCCGCCATGCGAACTCTCGTACTCTCGGTCTCGCTTCTTTCGGTCTCCGTCGCCATCGGGCAGACACCGAAGCCGCCCGACCCGACGAAGGAGAAGAAGGAGAGTAAGCCGAAGGGTTACCCGGACAAGTTGATCCACGCGCCGACGCCGATGCCGGATCGCGTCATCCTGACGTGGAGCGGGAACACGGCCACCACCCAATCGGTGACGTGGCGAACGGACACGACGGTCACGACCGCCGTCGGGCAGATCACGGAGGCGACCGACGGGCCGAGTTTCGACGCCGGTTGGGGCGGGAAGAAAGTTTCCGACGTGATGCGGTCGGTGCCGGCCATCACCGAGCCGTTGAAGACGGACCTGAATGCGTCGCACCGGCACAGCGTCACGTTTCGCGGGCTGAAGCCGAAGTCGAAGTACGCCTATCGAGTCGGGGCGGGCGCGGATTGGAGCGAGTGGTTCCAATTCGAGACGACCGCCGACAAGCCGGAGCCGTTCGGCTTCATCTACGTCGGGGACGCGCAGAACGACGTGAGGCGACACTGGTCCCGGCTCATCCGGCAAGCCGTCGCGGACATGCCCGACGCCAAATTCCTGCTGCACGCCGGCGACCTGATTAACCGCGGGTACTCCGACGCCGACTGGGGCGAGTGGTATCAGGCGATGGGTTGGGTGACGGGCGGCTATCGGCACGTCGTCACCCCTGGCAACCACGAGTACGGCTCCGCCCCGAAGGGACTGATCCTCGCGCCGAAAGCCGTTGATGGGGAGGTTCCACCGAAGGCGGCGAAGAAGAAGGCTGGCGTCACCAGCTACTGGCGTCCGCAGTTCACGCTCCCCGACCACGGCCCGAAAGGGTTGGAGGAGACGTGTTACTACCTGGACATTCAGGGCATGAGGCTGATCGTCTTGAACTCGATGGAACGGCTGGAGGACCAAGTGCCGTGGCTGGAGAACGTCCTCAAGACGAACCCGCATAAATGGGTGGTGGTGGCGTTCCACGTGCCGGCCTACTCGACCGCCGCGAACCGACAAAAGAACGAGGAGAACAAGGCGGTGCGGAAGCTCTGGCGACCGATCCTCGACCGGTACGGGGTGGATTTGGTGCTGCAAGGGCACGACCACAGTTACGGCCGCAGCGGACTGATGCGGAACGACACGGTCCTGCCCAACGGCGAGGAGTACGACAAGAAAGGGTCGGTGTATGTTGTCAGCGTGTCTGGGCCGAAGATGTACCCGGTCGGGCAACAGCCGTGGATGATGAGCTTCGCCGAGAAGAAGCAGTTGTACCAACTCATCCGGATTGATGGCGACCGGTTACACTTTCAGGCGCGGACGGCGAACGGCAACCTGTTCGACGAATTTGAATTGAGGAAGAAGTCGGACGGCCGGAGCGAGCTGCTGGAGCGAAGCGCCATCGAAGCGGAGAAGGCCGGGTCCGGTTCGCCGGTCGGCCGGGACGCGCTGTTCGCCCTCGGCGGGATTGTGCTCTTGGCCGGCGGCTATGCGGTGGTGCGATCCGGCCGGAGGAACGGGAACCGCGCGTCTGGTTGCGTGGCCTGAACTCTGTCAACAGTGAGTGAATGAGGGGCGGCCAGTCAGGGCCGGCCACGACTTTTCTGTCTTGGCGGAAGGGGATTCCGGCGGCGGCCACACGCCGGCAGTCGGCGTGTGCTAGAGGAGGTTGTCCCCTCTACCCGTACCCGAAGGCCATCATGAACCTCGTGCGCTATATCTACAGCAGCGTCGCGCCGGACGACCTCAGATTCGACGACCTTCACGCCATCCTCGAGTCCGCCCAGCGAAACAACACCCGCGATGGGATTACCGGGTACCTCGTCTACTCCCGACCGTACTTCCTCCAGTGCCTGGAAGGGAAGCGGTCGGTCGTTTCCCGACTCTTCGAGCGGCTCTACCGCGATCCGCGGCATTCCCGGATCGAGATCGTCTCCGTTCGGGAGATTTCTTGCCGCGAGTTCTCAGAGTGGTCGATGCGGCTGATGCGAATCGACGAGTTGGGTGCGGGAGTACTCAGCCCGCTCTGCCTGAAGCAGGGCATCGACCTGCCGTTCCGCCCGAACGAGGTGCGGGAGGAGACGCTGCACGGCTGGCTCCGCGAACTGTACAACCGTTTCTCGGATTCGTCCGACGCTACCGCCGCGCGGACCTCCCAGCCGCCGTCCGGGCGGGTTTCCCCTATCCTCACTTCATGACACGCGACGAACTGGCCACCCAATACCTGGACCAACTGCCGTACCCGCCGTACCCGGTGCAGGAGGAGGCGCTGCTCGCCTGGTTCACCGCCGACCAGGGGGTGATGGTGTGCGCGCCGACCGGCACCGGCAAGACGCTCATCGCCCAGGCGGCGCTGTACGAGGCGCTGCACACCAACACCGTCGCGTATTACACGACACCGCTGATCGCCCTGACCGAACAGAAGTTCCAGGAGATGCAGGCGGCCGCCGAACGGTGGGGGTTCTCCCGCGACGACGTCGGCCTCATCACCGGCAACCGCAAGGTGAACCCGAACGCCCGCGTGCTGGTGGTGGTCGCGGAAATCCTGCTCAATCGGCTGCTGCACCAGGACGGGTTCGACTTCGCGAACGTGTCCGGCGTGGTCATGGACGAGTTCCACAGCTTCGCCGACCCGGAGCGCGGCATCGTCTGGGAACTGTCGTTGAACATGTTGCCGAAGAACGTCCGGCTGCTGCTCCTGTCCGCCACCGTCGGCAACTCGGTCGAGTTCCTCAACTGGCTGGACCGCCAGCACGGCCGCAAGCTGGAACTGGTCGAAGGCAAGGAGCGGAAGATTCCGCTGACGTACCACTGGGTGGCGGACGAGTACCTGAACGACCTGCTGGTTCAGATCGCCAAGGGCGACGACGCCACCCGCAAGACGCCCGCGCTGGTGTTCGCCTTCAACCGCGACGAGTGTTGGAGTATCGCCGAGCAACTGAAAGGGTTGGACCTGCTGTCGGCCGCGCAGAAGACGGCGCTGAACGCCGAGGCGGACAAGCTGGAGTGGCCGACCGGCGTCGGGCCGAAGCTGAAACAGATGCTCCGGCGCGGCGTCGGCGTCCACCACGCGGGGCTGCTGCCGAAGTACCGGCGCGTGGTGGAGGAACTGTTCGAGAAGAAACTGCTCAGCGTCGCGCTCTGTACGGAGACGCTGGCCGCCGGCATCAACCTGCCCGCCCGGTCGGTGGTCATCACGAGCCTTGTGAAGGGTCCGTTCGGCAAGGAGAAGCTGATTGACCCCAGCACCGCGCACCAGATTTTCGGCCGGGCCGGTCGCCCGCAGTACGACACTGAGGGGCACGTCTTCGCCATCCCGCACGACGACGACATCAAGATCGTCAAGTGGAAGGAGAAGTACGACCAGATTCCGGAGACGAGCAAAGACCCGGTGATGCTGAAGAAGAAGAAGGAAATGCTGAAGAAGAAGCCGAGCCGCCATCAGCAGAAAAAGTATTGGACGGAGGCCGACTTCGAGAAGCTCAAAGCCGCGCCGCCGGCGAAACTGTACAGCAAGGGGCCGCTGCCCTGGCGATTGCTGGCGTACCTGTTGAAAATCTCGCCGGACGTGGAGAAGATTCGCACGGTGGTGCGGAAGCGGTTGCTCGACCAGCCGCGGATCGAAGCCGGGATGAAGCAACTCAACCGCATGTTGCTGATCCTGCACGCGCGCGGCTTCGTGAAGCTGGAACCGGAACCGCCGGTCGAAGGCGAGCCGCCCGTGTCAACGGGTGGGTTGACCGTCGGGAACCCGCCCATTGACACGGGCGGCTCGCCACTCACGGGTGGCTCGCCGGAACCGTATTCCCCAACCCACGCCCACCCCACCGAACAGCTCGACAAGTTGCTCGTGTTCCGCGCCGTGCATCCGCTGTATGGTGCGTTCCTCGTCGAACACCTGGGGCTTGCCAGCCGCGAAGAGCGGGTTCAGATTTTGGAAAGCGTGCTGGAACTGCCCCGCCCGCTGTTGCGGTACGTCCGCGTGCCGTTCGAGATGACGCCGGGGCCGCTGCAAACCGAGCGGCTGGACGCCGAATTGTTGAAGCGCGGGCTGATCCAGGCGACCCCGCCGAAGTCGGAGGACGACGACGACGACGACGGCTTCATCCCGTGGGACGAGCGGCCGCCGGTGCTGGCCGAGAAGGTGCGGCTCCTGTTCGACGCCACTCACCCGGATGTGACCGACGTGAGTACCACGGCCGTGTGGGCGGCCGGCGAGGTGCTGAACTTCGGCGGCAACTTCAACGGCTTCATCAGTCATAAGGACTTGGCCAAGCAGGAAGGGCTTATCTTCCGGCACCTGCTGCGGATGATCCTGCTGACCGAGGAGTTCGCGCAACTGACGCCGCCCGACATCGAGCCGGCCGCTTGGCAGGCGGAGTTGCGAGACATCGCCGACAAGTTGACCGAGGCGTGCCGGCAGGTGGACCCCACCAGCACCGAGGAGACGATCAAGAAGGCGCACGAGAAGATCGACGTGGTGGCGTTGGACGCCTCGCTGGCCCCCCTCTCCCCTGGCGGAAGAGGGGTTGGGGGTGAGGGGGAAAAGCCCACGACGGAACCGCCCACCGCGCCCGAAGACGACTTCGCCGCTGGGCTGGAGTGACAGCTCAGATGGCCGTGTTGCCGGACGGCGGGCGACCGAAGCGGTTGGACAGGATGAAGAACGTCGGTGCCCACAGGCCGACGAAGATGCCGAACCGCTCGGCGTGCCCCGGCTCCGAGTTCTTGTAGAAGAACCACACCGCGATCGAGGCGAGGATCGAAACGAACCCGCTCACGAAGCAGATGGTACTCAGGAGTTTGAGGAGTGATTGGGACATCGGGGGGGAACCTCTGGGGGTAGGGTGTCGAACCGGCTGTGACGGACGGGCCGCCAACACATACATGTTAGACCGTCCACCCTCGCCGCGCGAAACCGTTTCGAGACTTTGATGGCCACCCCCGCTGACGCCCAACAGTCACTGCCCCGCGTCCTCGGCCCGCTGGCGGCAGGGGCGATCCTCGTCGGGTGCGTCATCGGCACCGGCGTGTTCAAGAAAGCGCCAGCGGTAGCGGCCGCCGTGCCGGAATCCGGGCTGGCCATCGCCGCGTGGGTAGTGGTCGGGCTGCTCACCCTTTGCGGGGCGCTGGCCTTGGCGGAAGTGGCCGCCCTGTTCCCCCGCTCCGGCGGCAACCTGATCTTCCTGCGGGAAGCCTACGGCCGGTTGTGGGGGTTCCTGTGGGGATGGGTCGAATTCTGGTTCCTGCGGTGCGCGTCGGTGGCGGCGCTGGCGGTGGTGTTCGCCGATGCCCTGCACGACGTGGCCAAGGCATACCACGAGACCGTGAACGAGGTGATCCCCTTCTGGCAACGGCAAGGCATTTCCGCCGGCATCGTGGTGCTCTTGGGCGCGCTCGCCGCGCGCGGCACGAGGCTGGGGGCCGGCGTTCAGGTGGTGGTCACGTCGGTGAAAGTGTCCGCGCTCGTACTCATCTTGCTGCTGCCGCTCATCGTGTGGGCGGTCCCTCAGCCGAACGCGGAGGTGGTGCCGGACGCCGCGCGGTTCGCCCCGGTGTGGCCGACCGACTGGTCCACGTTCAGTTTCGCCGCGTTCGCCACCGCCATGATCGCCGTCCTGTGGCCGTACAACGGGTGGACGAACGTAGCCCCACTGGCCGGCGAGATCCGCGACCCACAGCGGAACATCCCTCGCGCCTTCATCGGCGGCATCCTGGTGCTGATCGCCGTTTACACCGGGGTGAACGTGTCGTACTTCCTGGCCCTGTCGTCCGCCGACATGACCCGCCTGGGCGACACGCCGATTTCGACCGCGTTCTGCGCCCGGTTGCTCGGCCCGGTCGGGCTACTGCTGGCGTCGGCGGCGCTCATGCTCAGCGTACTCGGCACCGTCGGCGGGAACTTGCTGGTCGGCCCGCGGAGCGTGTTCGCCCTGAGCCGGGAGGGGTTGGCCCCGACCGCCTTCGGCCGCGTCCATCCGCGATACCAAACGCCCCTGATGGCCACCGTGTTGATGACGGCCGTGACGGTCGGATTCGTGTTCGCGGTCGCCCTGTATACTCGGCTTTCGGGCGCGGGGTTGAAGTCGTCCTTCGACGTGCTGACCGACTTCGTGGTCTTCGGCTCGACGCTCCTGGAGACGCTCGCGGTCGGCACGATTTACGTCTTCCGCGCGCGGGTGAAGGACGGCCGCCGGTTCCGCTGTCCCGGTTACCCGGTGGTGCCGGCGGTGTACATCGTCACCATGCTGGCCGTGCTGACGAACATGATCCTGACGCCGGCGCAGCGGCCGGAAGCGCTGGCCGGGCTGGCGTTCATCGCCAGCGGTGCCGTCGTGTATCGGGTGGTCGTGCGGCGATGACGGTCACTTCTTTTTCGGCTTGGGTTTCGGTTTCTTCGGCGAGTCGGCTTCGGCCACGCCTTGGGCCGGAGCGGGGAGAGCCGGTCGGCCGGACGGGAGGGTCGGCGGCGGGCCGACGATCCAGCCCAACGGCCTCAACAGGCTGGCCAATTCCTCCGCCTCCGCCCGTGCCGCGGCCCCGTCCACCTTGGCCAGCGCGATGACGTGATACCAATACTTCTCGCGGTCGCGGGGGGCGACCACGTCCGGGTCCGCGCCGAGCGCGCGGCCCCACTCCTTGTCGTATTTCAAGTCCTTCAAAAGGGAGGCCAAAGTCCGCCACGTCGTCCCGATTGCGAGTGGGGTGCCGTCCGCCCCCGTCACCCGCCGCCCAATGGCAATGTGGAAGACGCCTCGCAGCCGGGCTTGGGCCAGCCCGTTCGCGAGAACGATTTCCAACAACGTCCTGGTTCCATCCATCTTCCGTGGCTCCACTCGTGCTCGCGTTCTGGGGTCCGCCCGCCGCACTCGCGGTAGGCCTGGTTCCGGCGGCGGGCCAGTCGCCCCAATTTACCACTTCACGGGGCTTCCCCGAAACCCCGATCTTATCGATCCTCTTCGGTTTCGCACGCCCGTCGGGTTGAGCGAGAGTCGGATGCGGCGTGCGGCGCGGGGCGTGTCACCTCAGCCGAGACCGCATCGCGTGGGCGATGGCGCGAGGGTCGTCGGCCGTCGCAATGGCCGACGAGACCGCCACCCGCGCCCCGCCGGCGGCCGTCACCGCGCCAAAATTCGCCAACGTGATGCCACCGAGAGCGAACGCCGGGAGGGACGTTTCCGCCGCCGCCTCGCGGACGAAATCCAGGCCGGGGAAATGCGTGAACGCCTTGGTTTCCGACGGGAACACCGGGCCGACGCCGAGGTAGTCCGCGCCATCCAGGACCGCCCGCCGCACCTGTGCGATGTCGTGCGTGCTGACACCGACGACCATTTCCGGGCCGACGATCCGCCGTGCGGCGGTCACGCTCAGATCGTCTTGGCCCAAGTGAACGCCGTCGGCTTCACACAACCGGGCGATGTCCGGCCGGTCGTTCACCACGAACAGCACCCCGGCGGCGCGGGTCCACTTCCGCACCTTCCGCGCGCGGTCGAGCAACTCGCGGTCGGGCAACTCCTTCTCCCGCAACTGCACCACATCGACCCCGCCGGCGGCGGCTTCGGCGATGGTCCAATCGAGCGCCGCCGCGCACCGCGACCCGGTGAGCAACAGATACAACTTCGCTTCGAGCCACTTCGCCGAAATCCCCGCGCGGCGGACGACGGCGGCTTCCATCGTGTACGTTTCGTAGCGGATCGCTTCGATGTCGCGGGCGAAGTCGGCGGACAGCACTTTCCCGAACTCTTCCAGGCTCCGCAGTGCTTCCTGCAACCGCTTCAGGTTCGCCTGAGCGACCGACGCGGGCGAGTGGCGGACGTATTCGCCTCCGGCCGTCAGGGTCGTGCCGACATCGCCCGGCGTGTCTCGTGCCGCGAGCAGCGTCTGTTGCGGCAGGCGCCGGGACGCGGCGGCGAGCCGGTGCCGAAGTTCCTTCAACACCCGCGATAAACCGGCGTCGTTCAGGGCGAAGCGGGCGTAATCGTCCAGCACCCGCAGCGCCTCCCGCGCGCGGTTCAGGTTCGCGTCCACGGCCCGCGCCGCCGCGAGCGACTCGGCCGGCTCTTCAAACTCGAACGCGAAATCGGCGACCGCCCTGGATTCCAACGCCACTTCCCCACTTCGCAGGGCGTCGGCCAACCGGTACACGTCGAGACCCGCTCCCGCCGCCAACTCCGCGTCGTGCAACAGTAGCGCGAGAAAGACGATGTCGGAGAGGGCATTGGGATCGGCCCGGAGGCGGAGCGACTGATCCCGCGCGGCGGCGAAGAGACGATAGTTTTCCGGGGCGGGCACCGACTCCGCGAGCCGCGCGCGAACTCCGTCGCGGAGTTCGGCCAAATTCACTCCCAGCCGCGCGACGGCTTCCGCCGGGCGACCCTCGTCGTCGTCCAGCAGCGCCAGCAGCCAGTGCCCGACGCGCACGTCGCCGGGCGAGCCGGTCGCGTCGGCCAGCCCCCGCGCGGCGTCCATCGCCCGTTCCACCGCCGGACTCAGTTCGGCCATCGCCCGCCTCCGTTACAACCGGCAAAAGTCCCCGTCGTCATCTTACCCGCCGCGCCGGAATCGGCGGCGGGGTGCCCAATTCGTCACAGGCGGAATGACCCGTTCCCCCCGCGCGGCAAGGACGCCCGGCCGAACCGAACTCGGTCCAGAAGGCCGCCGGCCGTGGACGATGGAAAGGCGGTCGGGATCGTCACGCAGTCAATCCGCACCGTGGGCAGGACGCCCGCGGAACGGCCGAGGGACCGGTCATGAGTACGCCGCCGCGCACCGCCATCCGAAAAACCGCTCGCTGGGCCGTCGTGGCGTTCGCGCTGACCGGTGTCGCTCGCGCGGCCGACCCGCTGTTGCCGCCGATCCCGAACGTACCGGTTGCCCTGCCGCCGCTGCCGGCCGAATCGCCCGGGATCGCGTTGATGGCACCGAAGTTGGACGACGAACCGAAGCCGAAAGGAGGACCGGAGAAGAATCCCGCCGACGGCGAGAAAGCACCGAAGAAAAAAGCGAAAGAAGCGGACGAGGAAAAAAAGGAGAAGGAAACACCGGAGCCGAAGGAACCGCCGCCCTGGAAAGCGTGGCAGCCGCCCGGCCGTGGCATCACGTTAGCGGAGTGTCTGGCCATCGCCCGCGAGCGGCAGCCGGCCATCCGCGCGGCGCAATACAGCCTCGCCGCGAGCGAGCGCGGGTATTTGGCGCTTATGAACATCCATCGCGCGCTGGAGCTGCTCAGCCCGGACATCCCGTTCCGCCGTCAGCAAGCGTTGCGGGGTATCGCGGCGGCCACGGCGGAAGTGCGAAAGGCGATGCTCGAGAGCGTGTATGACACCACCCGCGTGTATTACGAGTACGTCCGGGCCACGCAGCAGGAGCAGACCGCGACCGGCATCTTCGAACAGATGGACATCTTCTACCGCGTGGCGAAGAACCTGGTCGAAGCGGGCGTCGTCGATCCGCGCATGAAGCTGGACCGGTTCACCCTGGCCGCGCTCGAAGCGGTGATCGTGAAGATTCAACAACTACGGGACAAGGCCAGCACCGGCCGAAAGCTGGCCGTCGCCGCGCTGACGCAAGCGATGGGGCTGGACACCGGTGAACTGGTGTACCCAATCGCGACGAAGTTGCCGGTGATGGGCGGTACGGTAACGGAAGAGCAGGTGATCGACTACGCCCTCGCCACCCGGCCGGAGTTGATTCAGGTGGCCGTCCTCGTGGATGTGACGCGGTTGGAAGTGTGCGCCCAAGACGCCATCCGCCGACGGAATAGTGTGTCCACGTTCGCGTCCGGCAGCGACGTTCACGCCCGCTTCCTGCCGCCCCCGGTGCGGAACGGCGAGTACCGCCCCGGCGCGGTGCCGCCGGAAATGCCCGGCCAAATGGTCGGCCGGAAGGAGGACCGGGTCGCCCGCGCGGTGTTATACAGCCAGCGGCAAGACGAGGTGTACCGGGTGACCGTCAGCCTGGTCCGGTTGGAAGCGATCAACGCCTACCTGAACTGGAAGGCGACCGCCCAGCGGATGGCCGACGCGGAGAAATGGTTCGAGCGGGGCAAGCGGCTGGCCGAGGAGTCCCGCGCCGCCGCCGCCACCAAGCAAGACCCGGAACTGCTGGTGAAGAACGAAGCACTGGCCGGAGAGGCCCAGGCCGCTTACGTCGAAGCGGTGTACGAACACTTGAAGGCGCTGCTCACGCTGGAGCGGGTGACGGGCGGGCAGGTGAAAGTCGGCTTTGAAGGGCGGTAAAGCCCGCCGCGCGGGTACGATGGGAACCGGAGCGGCTCGGACACGACACCCCGGCACCGCCGGGAGGGGGGATTATGCGGGGATTCCTTTGCGCCGCGACGGCACTTCTGGCGGCCACGACCGCGGCCGCCCAACAGCCCGCCGGGGAGCTGAGGATGGGCATGCTCAAGGGCATGTTCCGCGACGTGCAGCCGGCCATGGTCCAGGCCCTATCCAAGCCGTTCCGTCAGTTGGTGACGAAAGAGACCGGGTTCACCGGCGAGGTGGAAATCTGCGGGGACGCGCTCACCCTGACCGGCAAACTGAAGGACAAGAGCGTGCAGATCGGCGTCTTCCACGGGTTCGAGTTCGCGTGGGCGCGGACCAAGTGTCCGGACCTGGTGCCGCTCATCGTCACCCGACCGCCCGGCGGCAAGGTGCAAGCGGTCGTGGTGGTGGCCAAGGACGCCGAGTACAAAACGCTGGCCGACCTGAAGGACGAACCGGTCGCCCTGCCGCACGGGTCGAAGGCCCACTCCATCGCCTTCCTGGACAAGCTCCGCGTCGGGTTCGACAAGGGGACCGCCAAGCCCGTGACGCACAAGGCGATGACCGGCGAAGACGTCCTGACGCGGGTGGTCATCGGCGAATTCCCCGCTGCCCTGGTGGACGTGACGATCTTGGACGGGTATCGGAAGCTGCAACCCGGCGCGTTCAAGCAACTGCGGGTGCTGCACCGCTCCGAGGAGTTCCCGGCGGCCGTCGTCGCGTACCGCAAAGGGGCGCTGACCGAAGCCGACGCCGGTCGCATCCGGGCCGGCCTGACCAACGCCGAGAAGACCCCGTCCGGCAGGTTGCTCATGGCCATGTGGAACCTGAACGGGTTCGAGGAACCGCCGGCCGCGTATCAGGGCCAACTGGACGCCATCCTGAAGGCGTACCCCTGCCCGGCCGACGGCGACCCGGCCGAGATTCGTGCGGCCGGCGACAAGTAACTCGCCCGCCGATCCGCCGCTATAATCCGTGCGACCGCCCGCCCCCGGCCTTCCGGGGGCTTCGGCGTTTTCCCCGCTACCGACCTACCGCCGACAATTCGCGCGCGTAGTGTATATAAACGGTTGTTCAGACTCCGCGAGGTGGTGCCCGATGGCCGAGACGATCCAAACCGTTTCCATCGCTCAAGAAGCCCGCACCCGCTTCCTTCGCTACCAAGTGACGGCGGCGGTGCGGGCGCTGCCAGACGTGCGGGACGGATTGAAGCCAGTCCAGCGGCGCATTCTCTACGCCATGTATCACGACTTGAACCTGACGTTCGACCGCAAGGCGGTCAAGTGCGCCAAAATCGTCGGCGACGTGATGGGCAACTACCACCCGCACGGCGACACGGCCATTTACGACGCGATGGTGCGAATGAGCCAAAGCTGGGTCATGCGGGTGCCGCTGGTCCACGGCGAAGGCAACTTCGGCAGCGTCGATGGCGACCCACCCGCCGCCTATCGCTACACCGAGGCGAAGTTGTCCAGGGCCGCCGAGAACCTGCTCGCCGAACTCGGTCAGGAGACGGTCGAGACCCGCGACAACTACTCCGGCAACAAGCAAGAGCCGGTCGTCTTGCCGGCGCAATACCCGAACCTGCTGGTGAACGGCACCTACGGCATCGCGGTCGGGTTGGCGACGCAAGTGCCGCCGCACAACCTCGGCGAAGTGCTGAAGGCGTGCGTCTTCCTGATCGACACGCCGGATGCCACCGTCGCGCAACTGATGGACAAAGTGAAGGGGCCGGACTTCCCACTCGGCGGGAAAATCTTGGCCGACCGCGCCGTCCTGCGGAAGATTTACGAGGAGGGCCGCGGCAGCATCAAAGTCCAGGGCGAATGGAAGGTGGAGGAGTTGGCCAAGGGCAAGCAGCAGATCGTCGTCACGTCCATCCCTTACGGCGTGGACAAGGGGAAGTTGGAGAACGACATCGGCGCGATCATCGACGCCAAGAAGGTGCCGCAACTGCTCGCCCAGAGCAACGAGACGAACGACAAGGACGGCCTGCGGATCACGCTGGAAATCAAGCCCGGCACCGACCCCGGCATGGTCATGGCGTACCTGTTCAAGCACACCGAGTTGCAGACCTCGTCGTCCTTCAACGTCACCGCGTTGGTGCCCGCCGACGACGGCAAGACGATGGTGCCCCGCGACGCGCTCAGCCTGAAGGACTTGCTCCAGCACTTCCTCGACTTCCGCCTGATTACCGTCCGCCGGCGGTTCGAGTACCAACTCCGGGTGCTGCGGCGGCGCATCCACATCCTGGAAGGGTTCGCCACCATCTTCAACGGCCTGGACAAAGCCATTAAGATCATCCGTGGCAGCAGCGGCAAAGCGGACGCGGCCGAAAGGTTGAAAGCCGAGTTTACACTCGACGACGAGCAAGTGACGGCCATACTGGACTCGCAGTTGTATAAGATCGCGCAGATGGAGATTCAGAAGATCCTCGACGAGTTGAAGGAGAAGGCCAAGGAGGCGGATCGTATCGAGACGCTGCTGAAGTCCGAGAAGAAACTGTGGAGCGTTATCAAGGGCGAGTTGGAGGCACTCGGCGAGGCCGATTTCGTCGTGCGCCGCAAGACCCGCATGGCCAACGACGAGGACGTGTTGGAGTTCAACGAGGACGCCTACATCGTCCGCGAGAACACCAACGTCGTGCTGACCCGCGACGGGTGGGTGAAGCGGGTCGGCCGGTTGGCGTCGGTGGAAAGCACCCGCGTCCGCGACGGGGACGAGGTGACGGCCGTCGTGCCCGCCTCCAACCTGGATACCGACATCCTCTTCGCCGACGACGAGGTGGCCTATTCCATTCGGGTGAACTATGTGTCGGCCACTTCCGGCCACGGCGAACCCTTGACGAAGTTCTT
>Ga0105046_10012417_pt1 | contig 13217 bp, 8 predicted proteins | sample MAT03_FD_78385 | JGI IMG/M metagenome (GOLD analysis project Ga0105046, IMG submission 78385) | Freshwater microbial communities from Lake Fryxell liftoff mats and glacier meltwater in Antarctica - MAT-03 (megahit assembly) | ecosystem: Environmental > Aquatic > Freshwater > Ice > Liftoff... | reverse complement strand
GAGAGACGCAGCGGCGAGAGTGGCCGCGCAGACAGGATGAAGCTTCATGCGGCGCGCATGCTAGCCGCGTCGGCGCCGAGCGCGACTGCGATTTCGCCGGATCAGAGTTTCCGCAGCTTCAGCTCGCGATACGCCGCCTCGGTACGGAACGTCGCCAGCCCGAACGGCTCCGACAGTTCGATCTCGCCCAGCCGCATGCTGATCTTCTTTCCCTCGGTGGTTACGTTCAGCACCTGATCGCCATCGATCCAGCCTTCGATCTTCTGCGGGGTCGCCCGCACGAGGATCTTATACCAGCGGCCGTTATCGAACTTCATTGCCTGCATCGTTTCATTCTCCGACGCATCGTCCCCATTGATGCTCGAGAGCCCCACGATGCCGCCGCCCCAGCCGCCGACGACAAAGGTGCAATGCGCGTCGCCGTACGGAATCGTGAGGGCGCAGAAAAAATCGCTGCCCACCACCCGCATCGCTTCCAGCGTCACCTCGAAATTCATCCGCGGGATTTCCCCCGCGTAGTTCACGCCCGTGATGTCATTGCCCTGCCCGAGCACCAGCTTGCCGCCCGCCGCTTTCACCTCGCCCTGGCCGCTGAATTTCGTCTCCTTCCACCCCGCGAGCGTCTTGCCGTCGAAGAGCGGCGTCCAGCCCGCGTCGGCCGTTTTTGCCGGAGCGGCGGCGAGCAGCGCGCCGAGTTCCGCGAGGTAAGGCGGCACCGCGGCGAACGGATCTTCCTTCGTCTCGAACTCCAGCGTCACCCAGCCCTGGTAGTTCGCCTGCCGCAGGATGCCGACCAGCTTGGGCAGATCGGACTTCTCCATTTTCGTCGCCCCCGCACGCTTGATCTCCGCCTTCACCTGCACGTTCACCGCATACGGCGCGATCTGCGCCAGCTCGGCGTAGGGATCCTCCGAGTGAAAATTCCCGCTGTCCAGATTCACGCCGAACCAGGGGCTCTTCACCGCCTTCACGATCTCCAGCATGCCGTCCACTTTCGCCACGATCCCGCCGTGATTTTCCAGCCCGAGGAAAATCCCCTTCGCGCCTGCATACGCGCAGCATTCCTCGATCGCCGAGATGCAGAGCGCCCGAGCGTCCGCATCCGTAAGGCCCTTCGCCGCGCCGGCGAAGATGCGAATGTGCGGCGCGCCGAGGATCGCCGCGTAGTCGATCCACTTTTTGACGTCCGCGATCTCCTTGTCCCGCGCCGGCCCCGCGGGCAGCGCGAAGTTATTCCCCACCGACGTCCCGCTGATCGCCACGCCGCGCAGGAACGCGTGGCGGCGGACCTTGAGCAGATATTCCGCGTCCACGTTTGCGGGAAAGAAGTAGCTCGTCAGCTCCGCGCCCGGCACGCCGTGGTCGGCGCAGTAGTCGATGAAGCTGAGGATATCCAGCGTGCCCTTCGGGTTTGCCTTGCCGCGCATCTCCTTGAAGAAATCGCGGAAGGAGTAAGCCGCGAGACTGAGGTTCAGCCGCGGCTGGCCGGCGCGGGCGAAAGGCTCGATGGCGCGGGCGAGCGGGGCGAACGGAACGGCGAGGAGCGTGGCAGCACCAAAACGGAGAAACGTGCGGCGGGGGAGCGGAGACATGCGGCGGAGTGTCTCCGCGTCCTCCGTCCGCGCAATCCCCAAACTCCGCCGCCGCTTGCCTCCGCGCGCGATTTCTGAGGCACTGGCCGCCGCTGTGTTTTCCCCCATTCCGCTCGCCGCCGCCCTCACGTCCTCGCCGCTCTGGCCCTTCGCCGTCCTCGCGATCTGCCTCGCGGCGATCATCGTCCTCGTCAGCGTCGTCCGCGTTCACGCCTTCTTCGCGTTGATCATCGCCGCCATCCTGGCCGGGGTGCTCACCCACCAGCTCCCCGGCGAAACTGGCACGCTGCCCGGCACGCCAAAAAAAGAACGCAGCCACTGGGTGCAAGCCGCGGAGCTGACCACCGAAGGCTTCGGCAACGTCGCCGCGAAAATCGGCGTGGTCATCGCGCTCGCTTCCGTCATCGGCACCTGCCTCGTCGAGAGCGGCGCGGCGGATAAAGTGGTGCGCCGTTTCCTCGCCGTCTGCGGCGAAAAGCGCGCCGGCACCGCGCTCCTCGGGAGCAGCTACGTGCTTTCGATCCCCATTTTTTTCGAGACGTTCTTTATGCTGCTCCTGCCCATCGCTCGCGCGCTGCGCGTCCGCACGGGCAAGGATTACATGCTCTTCGTTCTCGCCATCTGCTGCGGGGGAACGGTTACGCATTCCCTCGTCGCTCCGCATCCGGGGCCGCTCGCCATGGCCGAGAATCTCCACCTCGACCTCGGCCACACCATCGTCATCGGCATCCTCGCCGGCATCATCCCCGCGTGGGTCGGCTGGCTCGTCGCCCGCTGGGCCGCGCGCCGCCTCGACGTGCCGATGCGCGATACCGGTGGCGTCTCCCTCGCCGACCTCGAAGAAATGGTCGCCCGCCGCGAAGATCAGCTCCCCAGCCTCGCCGCCTCGCTCACGCCCGTGCTGCTGCCCATCGGGCTCATCGGCGGCGCTTCCTTCCTCGGCGTCCTCGGCTTCAAGGAGCACTCGCCCGGCATCTACGGCGTCCTCGAATTCCTCGGCAATCGCAACGTCGCCCTGATCATCGGCGCCGCGCTCGCCGTGCTTTTGCTCATGCGGCAGCGCCGCTGGGACATGGCGAAGGTCAGCGAAATCATCGGCCCGCCCTTTGCCACCGCGGGCGTCATCATCCTCATCTCCAGCGCGGGCGGTGCGTTCGGTTTCATGCTGAGAAACGCGGGCGTCGGCGACGCCATCAGGTTCGTCTCCGAGGGCCGCCACATCAGCCTTATCCTCCTCGCCTGGACCGTCTCCGCCGTGATCCGCATCGCGCAGGGCAGCGCCACCGTGGCCATGATCACCACCTCCGGCATCGTCTTCCCGATGATCAACGCGCCCGGCGCCATCCACTACCACCCGATGTACATCTTCCTCGCGATCGGCTTCGGCTCGAAGATGCTTTCGTGGATGAACGACAGCGGCTTCTGGACCGTGAGCAAACTCAGCGGCTTCACGGAAAAGGAGACGCTGCAAAGTTGGACGATCATCGTTTCGGCGATCAGCTTCAGCGGCTTGCTGCTCACGCTCTTCGCCGCGGCGGTGATGCCCTTCCGTTAGGCTGCCGGGCCGCGAGCGTTTTTTTCCCTGTCCACAAACTCCCCGTGCGGGAGTTGATTGGTGAACCCGCATGCGCCCCCCGCCTTCCCCACCGGAAAACGCCGCCGCTTACGAAGGCTTCGTGCTGCTTCTCGTGAAGCACGAGCCTGCGCTGCGTTCGTTCGTCCGCTCGCTGGTCCCCCGCTGGGAGGATGTGGATGAGGTCATGCAGGAGACGGCGCTCATCGCGTGGCGGAAGTTCGCGCTCTTTCAGCCCGGCACGAGTTTCCTCGCCTGGGCCGGCTCCATCGCGCGCTTCGAGGCGCTGAAACAAGTGCGCAAGCAGAGCCGCGATCGGCTGGTCTTTTCCGACGAGGTGCTCGAGCTGCTCGCGCATGAGGGCCTCGAGGAAAGCGACCGGCTCGAACGCGAGCGCGCGGTGCTGGAGGAGTGCTTGGCGCGGCTCGACGGTCCCGAGCGCGAGTTGCTCCAGATTTCCTACGAACCCGGCGTGCGCCTCCACGAGGTGGCGGCGCGAGCGGGGAAGAGCGTGCAGGCCTTCTACAAAACGATCCAGCGCCTGCGGCTGGCGCTGCTCGTGTGCATCGAGCGGCGGCTCGGCGAGGAGGCGATATGACCACGGAGGAGCTACAGCGCGCGGCGGATGCGTGGCGCGAGGGGACGATCGCGCCGGAGGATTTTGCCCGCTTGGAGTCGCTTTTGCGCTCCGATGCCCGGGCGCGGCGGGTCTGGCGCCGGGCGGCGAATCTCGAGAGCGCGCTGCAAGACTGGGCCGGCCGCGATGCGGGATTGAGTGCGTGGTTGCCGGCGCGCCCGACGGCCCGGCGGCACCCGCTGTGGTGGGCGGTCGCAGCGGCGCTTGCGCTGCTCGCCAGTCTCGCGGCCTACTTCGTGGGCGGGCACCGGGCCACCGAAAGAACGGTCGCCCGCCTGACCGTGCCGGAGGGCACCGACCGCGGCTGCGCGGTCCTGACCCAGGCCGTCGATGCGGAGTGGTCCGGTCCACAGAACCCGCCGCGCGCGGGCGAGACCTTGAACATTGGCTCGCTCGCGCTCCGGGCCGGCCTGGTGCAGATCGATTTTTTCAGCGGTGCCTCGCTCGTGGTTGAAGGGCCGGCGGTATTGGATCTCGTGTCGTCGTGGGAAGCCGCGTGCCGCCAGGGCAAGGTGCGGGTGCGCGTGCCGCCCTCGGCGCACGGTTTCCGCTTCAACGCGCCGGGGATGAAGCTCGTGGATCTGGGCACCGAGTTTGCGATGAACGTCGATCCCGCGCAGCCCGATGCGGACGTGCATGTCTTTACTGGCGAAGTGATCGCGCATCCCGCAGGTGGCGCCGAGCTGCGCCTGCTCGGTGGCCAGAGCCTGCGCGGCCCCGTCCTTGCGTCGCTCGATCCGAAGTCCTTTCTGCCTCACGGGCAGCTCGATGAACTCGCCGCCGCGCAGGACTCGCGGCGGTTGGCCGCGTGGGGGCAGTGGTCGCAGCGCGTGCGGCAGGATGAAAGGCTGCTCGTTTATTACCCGATGCGCCATTTCCCCGAATGGGAGCGCCTCGTCAACAATGTGGCGAACGGTAACGACAAATCGCGCAACGGCGGCGCGGTCGGCGCGGTGTGGACGCAGGGTCGCTGGGCGGGCAAGGACGCGCTCGAATTCAAGCGGCCCGGCTCGCGCGTCCGGCTGAATCTCGCCGGCTCCTACGACGCGATCACCTTCGCGTGCTGGGCTCGGCTGGACGGCATCGACCGCAAATACAGCGCGCTGCTCCTGACGGATGGTTACGATCCCGGCGAGCCGCACTGGCAGATTTTTGAAAACGGCAGCCTGATGTTTTCCATCGCGTATCCGAACCCCGCCAAACCGGAGACCAAGCGCAACCAGATCTATTACTCACCGCCGATCTTCGCGCCGGCAAACAGCGGTCGTTGGCAGCAGATCGCGGTGACTTACGAAAACCTGACCGGCACCGTGATCCAGTATGTGAATGGCCGCGAAGTCAGCCGCGAGGTGAACCCGTTTCACCAACCCGGCCGGCCGATCGTCTTCGGCGCCTGTGAACTCGGCAATTGGGGCCTGCCGACTGCGAGTCACAATTTTCCCATCCGCAATCTCAACGGTGCCATCGACGAATTCCTGCTCTACCAGGCCGCACTTTCCGGCGCCGAGATCGCCCAACTATACGAAGCCGGAAAATCTGAACGATGAAACTCCTCGCCCAACTCGCCTGCTTTCTCGCCCTCTCGACCACTGCGGTTTCGACCCTTGCCGCGGAGGACGCTGCCGAGCTGCTTTTTGTGCGCCGCATCGCGCCGCTCTTCCACGAGAAGTGTCTCGCGTGTCACGGCAAGGACGAGGCGAAGATCAAGGGCGACTACGATATGCGGAGCGCGGCTTCGGCATTCAAAGGCGGCGAGAGTGGCGAGGCCGCGATCGTGCTGGGGAAGCCGGAGGCGAGTCCGCTCTATCTCGCGGTGACGCGAGCGCATGCGGACGACTGGGAGCCGATGCCGCCGAAAGAAGCGGACAAACTTTACGCCGAGCAGATCACGTGGATCAAAGACTGGATCGCTGGTGGCGCGCCGTGGCCGGCCGAGGGCCGTGTGCAGGATCTCGCGAAGGCGAATGCCGACAAATGGTCGGCGGAAGACGGCCGGCCCGTTAAGACGAGCGGCGGGCTCGCGCCCGAGTGGACGAATCGGAAATACAAGCCGGAGGGGCTGTGGGCGTATCAGCCGGTGCGGACTGCGGATCGCGGATTGCGGATTGGGGAGAATCCGATCGACGCACTGATCGCCGCGAAGATGCCCGCGGGGCTGACGGCCGCGCCGGCGGCGGACGCTCGCACTTTCATCCGCCGGGCGACGTTCGATCTCACCGGATTGCCACCGACACCCGAAGAGGTCGCGGCTTTTGCGGATGAGGCCGTTAAGACCAATGACTCCAATGCGACTTATGCGGCGCTCATCGACCGCCTGCTCGCCTCGCCGCATTACGGCGAGCGCATGGCGCAGCACTGGCTGGATGTGACGCGCTACGCGGATTCGAGCGGTTTCGCCAATGACTACGAGCGCGGCAACGCGTGGCGCTATCGCGACTACGTGGTGCGCGCGTTCAATGCCGACAAACCTTACGATCAGTTCATCCGCGAGCAGATCGCGGGCGACGAGATCGAGCCGGGCAACCCGGAGATGCTGGTCGCCACAGGCTTCCTACGCATGGGACCGTGGGAACTCACGGGCATGGAGGTCGCCAAGATCGCCCGCCAGCGTTTCCTCGACGACGTGACCAATGGTGTCGGCGAGACCTTCCTCGCCCACTCGCTACAATGCGCGCGCTGCCACGATCACAAGTTCGACCCCGTGCCCACGCGCGACTTTTATTCCATCCAGGCGGTCTTCGCGACGACCCAGCTCACCGAGCGGCCGGCCCCGTTTTTGAAGGAGGAAAACACCGCAGGGTTCGATGAGGTGAAGTATCTCGAAATGCGGCTCGCGGACCACATTTCCAAGCTCCGAGAACTCAATGAAAAGGAACTTGTGAACGCGGACCAATGGTTTGCGGAAAAGAAACTCGACCGCACCGCGTGGGATCAGGCCGTGGCGTCTGCGCACGGGTCGGTGCGGCCGGGTGGAACGAAGGGGAAGCGCAACCAGGATTTCACCGGAGTCTTTGAGACAGCGCGTTCGACAATGCAGAAGAAGGGCGTGCCGGAGGAGCGTTATCCGCCGAAGCTCGTCGGCTTTTCCCCCGACGACTACGGCAACGAACGCGTCGCCCGCAAAGGTCTGGAGCGACTGCGCTGGGAGCTGGAGCGTTACGAGCCCTTCGCCTTCGGGGTGTTTAACGGACGCACGCCGCAGATGACCTCGGTGACCAAGCCGCTCCGCATCCCGCTGGATGGAATGCAGCAGGGCGAACTGGAGGAGACGTGCATCCTCACCGGCGGCGATCCCTTTGGCTCGGGGGCGAAGGTGAAACCCGGCGTGCTCAGCGTGGTGGCCGGGAAGCAGCCGCCGGCGATTCCCGAGGGCATCGAGGGTCGGCGCAAGGCTTTCGCCGAGTGGGTGGCGAGCGCGGAAAATCCGCTGACCACACGCGCGATCGTGAACCGCATCTGGCTCTGGCATTTCGGCCAGCCGATCGCGGGGAATCCGAACAACTTCGGCAGCACGGGAAAGAAACCCACGCATCCCGAGCTACTCGATTTCCTCGCGGCGACGCTGGTGGAGAAAGGCTGGTCCTTCAAAGCCATGCACCGGCTGATCATGACTTCGGAGACCTATCGCCGCAGCACCACACATCCCGACCGCAAGCTCCTGATCGAGAAGGATCCGACCGGCACGAGCTACGCCGCCTTTCAGCCGCGCCGTCTCACGGCGGAGGAACTGCGCGACGCCATGCTCGCCGCCACCGGAGAACTGAATCCGACGCTCGGCGGCATCCCGAACCGCCCGGAGATCAATCTCGAAGCGGCGCTCCAGCCGCGTCAGGTCATGGGCACCTTTGCCTCCTCCTGGGTGCCCAATCCACGGCCCGAGCAGCGGCATCGCCGCTCACTCTACGCGCTGAAGCTGCGCGGACTCGTGGATCCGATGCAGGAGGTTTTCAATGCACCCGGCCCGGATTTTTCCTGCGAGCGGCGCGAGGCCAGCACGGTGACGCCGCAGGTTTTCAGCCTCTTTAATGGGCAGAGCAGCCACGCGCGGGCGCTGGCGCTGGCGAACCGGGCGGTGAAGGAAACGCGTGGCGACGAGGCGGCGGTCACGCGCTGCTTTCAGCTCGCGCTTTCCCGCGCGCCGCGGGCTGAGGAGCTGCAAAATTGTCTGACCCACTGGCGCGAAATCGCAGCGCTGATCGGCGAGCAGGCGCCGCCTTCCGTGAAGCCACCGCGCGAGGTGCGGCGTGACGCGGTCGAGGAGAATACGGGGGAGAAATTTTCCTTCCAGGAGAAGCTGCACGCTTATGACGACTTCGTGCCCGATCTCCAGCCGGCCGATGTCCCCGCGCGTATTCGGGCTCTCGCCGACGTGTGCCTCGCGCTGCTGAATTCCAACGAGTTTGCTTATGTCTACTAGACCCTTTTTCCCCTGCGCCGGCTCCCGCGCGCTGCATGCGCCGACGCGCCGCGAATTCATCTACAGCCTCGGCGCGAGTCTCGGCAGCGTGGCGTTCAGTTCGCTGCTCGCGGAGGAGACGAAGCCGAACCCGCTCGCGCCGCGCGCGGGGCATTTTCCCGCGAAGGCGAAGAACGTGATCTTCCTCATGATGGAAGGCGGGCCGTCGCACATCGACACCTTCGACCCGAAGCCCAAGCTCGCGGAGATGCACCTCCAGGAGTTCGTGCGCGAGGGGAAACAGAAGTCCGCGATGGAGAGCGGGAAGCGCTACTATGTGAAGAGCCCGTTCGCTTTTCGGAAGCACGGGCAGAGCGGCGCGGACATGGCGGAAAACTGGGAGCATCTCGCGAAGGTGGCGGACGAGATCTGCTTTTTCCGCGGCTGCACTGTGGACAGTGTGAACCACCCGACGGCGATGTATCAGATGAATTGCGGCAACCGTTTCGGCGGCGATCCCGGCATCGGCGCTTGGGTGAATTACGGGCTCGGCACGGTGAATCAGGATCTGCCCGGCTTCATCGTCCTGCCCGAGATCAGCTACCCGCAGGGCGGCGCCGCGAACTGGAGCAACGGCTACCTGCCCGCGAGTTTCCAGGGCACACCGCTGCGCGCGAAAGGCTCGCCCATTCTCGATCTCACCCCGCCCGCCGGAGTGACCGAGGAGCGCCAGCGCAAGAACCTCGATCTCATCGCCAAGCTCAACACCGCCCACGCCGCGCAGCATCCCGGTCACGACGAGTTGACCGCGCGCATGGACAACTACGAACTGGCCTTTCGTATGCAGATGCAGGTGCCCGAGACGCTCGATCTCTCGAAGGAGGACGCGAAAACCAAGGAACTCTACGGCATCGGCCAGGACGCCACCGACGCCTTCGGCCGCAAGTGTCTGCTCGCGCGGAAGCTGATCGAGAAAGGCGTGCGCTTCGTGCAGCTCTACAACGGCACCTGGGACAGTCACGACTACATCGAGCGCGCCCACGGCAATCTCGTCCGCGGCGTGGATCAACCGATCGCCGCGCTCATCGCCGATCTCAAACAGCGCGGTCTGCTCGAGAGCACGCTCATCGTGTGGTGCGGCGAATTTGGCCGCACGCCCGATAACGGCGTGCGCGGCGGCACCGCGTATGGCCGCGACCACAATCCGAACGCGATGACGATCTGGCTCGCTGGCGGCGGCTGCCGCGCCGGTCACACCATCGGCGCGACCGATGAACTCGGGATGGCGGCCGTGGAAGGCAAGGCCCACCTCCGCGACTTCCACGTCACGCTCCTCCGCCTGCTCGGCCTCGACGACAACAAACTCACCTATTACCACGCGGGCCGCTTCAAGCAGTTGAGCCAGTTCGGTGGCACCGTCATCCGCGAGATCATGGCCTGATCGGGGATAGCGGAGAAGAAGGCGCGGCCAGCGTCCCGGATGTTCCGGGCCGGAGCAGCGCGGCTGCGAGGCGCGCAGCGCTCAGCCCGTGCAAAAGGCCGCAGATGTCCGGAGCGCGCCCGGCGTTTCCGCTAATGAATTGCTCCGGGGAGCGGTTACCTTGCCCGAATCCAGATGCCCACGTTTCGCTCCTCTTTCGCGCTCCTCACGCTCCCGCTCGCCGTCTTCGGCGCGGTCTCGTCGGCTCGGGCCGCGATCACTCCGGAGCAGACGGAGTTTTTCGAGAAGAAGATCCGGCCCGTGCTGGCGGAGCAGTGCTACTCGTGCCACGGACCGGAGAAGCAAAAAGGCGAACTGCGGCTCGACTCGCGGGCGGCGGTGCTGAAAGGCGCGGATGTCGGCGCGGTGGTCGTATCGGGAAAGCCGGAGGAGAGTTCGCTGATCAAATCGATCCGCCACACCGGCGACTCGAAGATGCCGGCCAAGGCGGACAAGTTACCCGCGGAGCAAATCGCGGCGCTGGAGGAATGGGTGCGGATGGGGATGCCCTGGCCAGAGAGCAACAAAGTGGCGACTCCGGGGGCGGGCGAATCTTCGAAGGCGCATTGGGCGTGGCAAAAAATCCAGAATCCGCCGGTCCCCGCGGTGGCGGATGCGGGAAAATGGGCGCGCACGGAGGTGGACCATTTCGTCCTGGCGAAGCTGGAGGAGAAGAAGATCACGCCGTCGCCCGCGGCGTCGAAACGGACGCTGATCCGGCGGGCGACCTACGATCTCACGGGCCTGCCGCCGACGGCGGAGGAGACGGAAGCTTTCGAGAAAGACGAATCGCCGGAGGCCTACGCCGCGCTGTTGGATCGGCTGCTCGCTTCGCCCCGCTATGGCGAACGCTGGGGCCGCTACTGGCTGGACGTGGCGCGGTATGCAGATACGCGCGGCTACCTCGCGGGCGGGGAGGAGCGGAAGTATCCCTTCAGCTACACGTATCGCGACTGGGTGATCGAGGCGCTGAACCGGGATCTGCCTTACGATCAGTTCATCGTGCAGCAGATCGCGGGGGATCAGCTCGTGAAGGATGGAGACAATTCGCCGATGGCGGCGCAGGGTTTCCTCACGCTGGGCCGGCGCTTTCTGAACAGCCAGCCGGACATCATCGACGACCGGATCGATGTGGTGACCCGCGGGTTCATGGGCCTGAGCGTGGCTTGCGCGCGCTGCCACGATCACAAGTTCGATCCGATCCCGACCACGGACTACTACGCGCTGTTCGGGGTGTTTCAGTCGTCGATGGAAAAGCCGAGCGGCGAACTGCCGCTGCTGAAGAGTTCGCAGAATCCGAAGGAAGCGGCGGAATATGCGAAGCAGCTCGCGGAGCGCAACGCGGAGATCGCGAAGTTCTACGAGGAGAAGGAGGATCTCTTCGCGTGGCGGATGCGGTTGACGCTGGGCGCGGCGGCGGTGCTGCCGCCGGTGGCGCCGGACAAGCGCGCGAACTTCCTGGACCGCGCGGGCCGCGAATCGCTGACAAAATTAAAGAACAAGATCGACCAGCTCAACGCGAGCCCGATCGCGCCGCCGCGGGCCCACGCGCTCTTCGATCAGGCCAAGCCGGTGGACCCGCATGTGTACATCCGCGGCAATCCCGGGCGGCCGGGCGAGAAGGTGCCGCGGCGCTTTCTCACCATCCTGAGCGGGGGGAATCCGCAGCCTTTCACCCAAGGCAGCGGTCGGCTGGAACTGGCGCGGGCCATCGCCAGCAAAGACAATCCGCTGACCGCGCGCGTGATGGTGAACCGCGTGTGGAACCTGCACTTCGGCCGCGGCATCGTGCGCACGCCGGCGGATTTTGGCGTGAAAGGGGACGCGCCCACGCACCCCGAGCTGCTCGACTGGCTGGCCACGAAATTCATGGCGGAAGGCTGGTCGCTGAAAAAACTGCACCGCACCCTGATGCTCAGCGCCGCCTATCGGCAGACGAGCGATGACCGTCCGGATGCGACGCTCGCCGACCCGGAGAACCGGCTCGTCTGGAAGATGAATCGCCGCCGACTGGACTTCGAGGCGATGCGCGACTCGCTGCTCGCCTCTGCGCAGGAACTCGATCTGCAAATGGGCGGCCGCGGCGTGGAACTCGCCGCCGCGCCGTACGCGAAGCGCCGCGCGGTCTACGGCTTCATCGACCGCCAGAATCTACCGGGCGTCTTCCGCACCTTCGACTTTGCCACGCCGGATCAGAGTAGCCCGCAGCGCTTCGTGACCACCGTTCCGCAGCAGGCGCTCTTCATGATGAACAGCCCCTTCGTCATCGACCGCGCCCGGGCGCTCGTGACCCTGCCGAAGTATCACGAACCGAATGCCTACGAGGAGGAAGTGCAAAGCCTTTACCGCCGCGTGCTCGGCCGCCCCGCCGAACCGCGCGAGGTGGACGCCGCGCTGCGCTTCGTGATGAATGGCATCACCAATCCCACCTCGCGCACGCCGGAAGTGCCGACGTGGCAATACGGCTGGGGCGGTTACGATGAGGCGGCGAAGAAAATGCAATTTAAGCCGCTGCCGCACTTCAGCGGCGCGTCGAAGACCTGGCAGACGGTGCCAAAAATGCCCAGCCCCGACGCGCTCGGTTTCGTGAGCCTGAGCGCCGAGGCGGGTCACCCTGGCCGCGACGCACAGCACGCCGCGATCCGCCGCTGGACGGCGCCGCGCGACGGCGTGGTCGCGGTGAGCGGCAAGCTCGAGCGCACGGCGAATGGCGGCGACGGCGTGATCGGCCGAGTCGTTTCCAGCCGCGCCGGCGAACTCTTGAAAGTGGACGTCGCGCCGAAACAAACCGCCGAGACGAAAGTCGCGCGCATCGAGGTCAAAGCGGGCGACACGCTCGACTTCATCGTCGAGCCCGGCGCGAACGATACCTCGGACGGCTTCCGCTGGAGCCCGGTGATCGGCAGCGACGACGGGACGTGGGACGCGAAAGGACAATTCGCCGGCCCGCCGCCGCCGAAACCCGCCCCGCTCCAGCCTTGGGAGCAATACGCCCAGGTGCTGCTCCAGACGAACGAGTTCGCCTTTGTGGACTGACGGGCGACGCCGAAAAATCCGCGCCGAGCCGCGCCGAAGCGAAAACCGTTCACCCGGAGCTAGTGCGGCAGGTGCCGCACGCCATGCACGATATAAAGGATGCGCACGGCATCGGCCTCGATCCGGTAAAAGACGAGATAGTTTGGGAAGCTGTGGACCGGCAGCAGCCGCGCGTCGCGCAGCTCCGGATGGCGCGTTGGGTATTCGGGCTGCTGGGGCGAGTTGGTCGAAGGTGAACTGCTCGGCGTCGAGCACGCGCTGCGCGATAAAGGCATGGATGCCCGGCAGATTCGTCCGCGAGGACCGCACCGTGCGCACGATCCGCGGCTCGCCACCGCACACCCCGGGTGTGGACTCGATGCCGGGAAATGCCTCGCCCATTTCCTGCACCAGCCAGCGCCTCGCCAGCGCCTCGCCAGCGCCTCGCCAGCGCCTCGCCTGCGCCTTCTCCGCCGCGCTGAGGGTCGCGAGCTGGTCTTCGATCTCGTGCAGCGTGCTCATGG
>Ga0105046_10012414_pt1 | contig 13219 bp, 15 predicted proteins | sample MAT03_FD_78385 | JGI IMG/M metagenome (GOLD analysis project Ga0105046, IMG submission 78385) | Freshwater microbial communities from Lake Fryxell liftoff mats and glacier meltwater in Antarctica - MAT-03 (megahit assembly) | ecosystem: Environmental > Aquatic > Freshwater > Ice > Liftoff... | reverse complement strand
GCTTTTCCGAGCACCCATCGCGCAACGCGGTATCTACCGCGCAACAGTCCGGAAAAAGAGCAAGTCGGCGAAAAATTTTAGATCCTCGCGCAGCATATGCGCGCAACACGCGCCTTTACGCGAGAAGGGTCAAGTGTTCGCTCCGCGCTCTGCGCGTATGAGCCCATTGGACGCTACCGTATCGTCGACTCATTAAAGGACAAGATCGGGCGATATGTCATGGCTCATCCCAAACGCCGTTTCTTTGATGTCGCTGTCGCTCTAACTTCCATGGGGCCACCACCTCTGGACTCGAATCCGTGGCAGGTCGCACAATAGTTTTCCCGACCTCACACCGCATCATGTGCAAAGGCCGGGCTTGCCCCAAAGAAATCAGGCTTCCGGCACTTCTTCAGGCCGGTCCCCGTTTCGCACGACCTCAATCCTGACCCTGGTCACGAAAGCCGCGAGCGCGCCAAGCAGCGCGAGCAGTGGTGCGGCAATCATGACGGCCCCGCCCGCAATCGCGCCGATGGTCAGAGGCATTTCAAGGACGATGTCGCCGTCCGGCTCGATGACGCGGATGCGCTTGACCTTCCCCTCGGCGGCCAGGCGCTTGACCTGCGCAACCAGTTCGTCGCTTCTCACGTCGATCAGCTCGGTCCAGGTGGGCTTGTGTGCTTGATCCGGATGCAGTTCACCCTGTGGGGTGGCATCGGCAGAGGCTTCTGCTTGTTTCATGTGTGGCCCTCCATCAACGGAATTAGAGCGCCAGTCTGCACTCTTCGCGCGTGCCTGCGCTGATCTGGATCATTGCACGGTGCGGTTTCAAGTGAATTTCGAAAGCCGTGAGGTACGGTTCACCGTCCACCTGTCCTGGACTGCTCCGGTCATCCCGATAGATCGAATTTCCCTTCTTTTTCCTGCCGCATGGCAATCAAAAGTGCTAATCTCTGGCGGATGGCGTCACCCGTCAATCATCAGCTCCACGACGATCAGAACCTGATAGTCGCGCTTGCTGCGTCCTTCTACTCCGGTCGTTGCAACGCCCGGGCCCATCGTGAAAACCTGCGTGGGGGCGCTGTCTGGACTGCAAGAAAGCGACCCGACTTCGTCGAACGGCAGCTCGTCCATCAAGAGCACGCAGCTAGCGTGACGTGCAGGCTGCATCAATCCCAAGGCTCGTCGCAAAGTAGGTTGTCGTCGATCTCGACGAACCGTCGCTGACGGTCGAGGCCATCGTCATCGCGTCCGCCTCTGAAGGCGGTCTCGCCGTCCATTATCGCGTCTCCGACCTTCAGACCGTCATCGACGGTGGCGTTGAATACATCCAGTTCACAAAGATCGCCTTGCGTGCTGTGATCGCGAGTGCCAGTTCGCGTCCCGCTTCGGCAGGGTGCCCAAGATGCGCGTGGGAATTGCGCGGGCATGGCGCATCGCGGCCGTCATACAGCGGTGAAGCCACGATCGTGAGCGAAGGGTTCGTCGAGAACCCCTGCCCCGACGGAAGCGCTCGCTGACATGGGTCTTCTTGCCATTAAAGCTTTCGAAAACTTCGGGCATGAAGCAGACGACGTCTTCGAGCAGCATCTCCATCAGCCGATCCGAGGCGGACAGCGGCACCGCGGGCTGAGCCAGCAACATCGCGCCATGGGCTGCAATGTGCACATTGTGGATGCGGAAGATGGCATGAAAGGTCTGAACGCCGCGTAATCCCGACCAGAAGAAAACAGCGATCTTTCAGGAAATCAATGCGATAGATGCAGGTCGAGGAGAATAGAAGCGGGTGATCACACCCATCCTTTCAAGCATGATTGCCAAGTTTGTTTCCCAGATGACCAGATTGGCGTTTAGGCCCGAGTCCGAGTCCTATCCCAAATCCACTTGCCAATGATGGGCAAGAGGGTGATTGCACCGCCCAACCCGACAATCCACATCCAGTTTGCGCCGCCATCCGCAATACCAGCGCCCATCGCGGACAAGGCAAAGCAGACCGGAAGAACGCCCAGACAGGTGGCGAGGACAAACCGGCCGATGGAAAGACAGGTGATGCCTGCCGCGTAGCTGACCGCATCAAAAGAGATGAAAGGGACAAGCCGAGAGGCAAAGACAATCAGCATCAGTGCAACCTGCGACCGGGGTCGGACGATGTATTTGATGACTGGATTGTCCGAACGCCTCAGCGCATCAAGGCCGAGGTAGCGCGCTGCGCCGAAGGCGATCACCGCCCCAAGCACTGCGCCGACGGCTGTTATGCCGCCGCCCCAGAGCGTTCCGTATAGCGCCCCCGCTGCGACGGCGATTGGGCCGCTGGGGATCGGACTTGCCACTATGGCTGCAACCATAAGGAAGATCAGGGCCAGCGGGCCGAACACGCCAAGGTCACCCACCAACTTGCGCACCCATATATCACTGAATACGGCCTGATCGGCTGTCAGCAGCGAGAATGTCACGCCGGCAATCACTGCGATGGCCAGACAGGAGGCAAGGACCAGGCGCTTGAACAGGACTGTTTTCCGCTCTGAATCTTGCTTCGGGGCTGCGTCCATTATCGTTCGCCCGCGGTCAGCAGCACTGAATTCGGCCCGACCCAGCCGGCCTCGGTCTGGTAGACGTCCAGTTGCGCTTCAATATCGGCCCAGGCTGCGGCGCGTGCCGTCTCATCGAGTGGCGCCAGAATTTGCAGAATCGGCCCCGCAGACTCGCGAATGAACGCGAGATAGTGCTTGGTCGTGGGCAGTTGGAAGGGCGCGTCCATCCGCGTCGTCGCTACCGCAGTGAACCCGGCGCGTTGAAAAAGGTCATCCATTGTTCCCGGCTTTCCAAGGCTCAGAAGGCCACCAGGCTGGAACGGATCACGCGGCGCGAGGCCCGCATGGCGCATCGCTGTGGACGTGAGGATGCGCAGGCAAGGGTTCAGATCGGGTCCGGCAAAGACCATCGCGCAGAACCGGCCGCCGGGTTTCAGAACACGGTGGATTTCTGATATTCCCGCCAGAGGCTGTGGCAGAAACATCAGCCCGAGGCGGCAGACAGCCGCGTGAAACGTAGCACCGTTCAGGCCGAGATTCTCTGCGTCAGCGGAATGGACGCGCACATTGAAGTAGCCCGCCCGAAGGGCATTGTCGCGGGCATAGTGAAGGATGCTCTCGGATAGATCGGTTGCCACGACCTGGCCCTGCGCACCGACCCGACCGGCGATATCCAACGTCTGATCGCCCGCCCCCGCCGCCACATCGAGCACGGTCTGGCCTTCCCGCACCATCGCCATTTCCAGCATTGCGTCAGTGGGCAGACGAAGCCAGTTTTGGATCTGGGGTCCGTGCCTGTCCCATCCGGCGGCAGCGCGATCCCATTGGTCGCGCACCTTGTCCTTGAACGCCGCGTCGTCAGAGCTGTTCTGGAGGCTCATTCGCAGGCTCCTTTGCTTGGGCTGCCCAAACGGTTTCACGCCGCCTTGCGTTCAAGCTTTGCCGAGGGATTGGATTGGGCGCAACTTGCTCTGTGTCTCGTTTTGCCTGAAGCCATCATTACTCTTGCAAGAACGCGGTGCACAGCCGCAGAGTTGCGGAACGGGGCAGCAGATTTGCGGGGGGCGCCGGCAATGTTCGATTGGGACGATCTGAAATATTTTCTGGCTGTGGCGCAAGCGGGCAGCATGCTGGCTGCGGCTCGATCGCTTGGGGTCAATCAATCAACAGTGCAGCGCAGGCTGGCGGAGCTTGAGTTACAGTTGGGCCAGAAACTTGTCGAGCGGTTGCCGACGGGCTATCAGCTGACCGACCTTGGTACGGCCGTTTTACCTCAGGCCGAAGCGGTCGCCGCATTTGCGCGGACCTTCGCACAGGCTGTAGACGATATTGGTCGCGCGCAGATCGGGGTTATTCGTCTTACCTGCCCTGAACCCATCGCGTTTCGCCTGACTCAATCCGGCATCCTCGACAGATTTCACGCGGCCAACCCGAAGTTGAAGGTCGAATTCGTGCTGAGTGATCAATACATTGATCTCGCCAAGGGTGAGGCGGATATTGCACTGAGATCCGGCGATACCAAAAACAGCGTTCTGGTCGGGCGCAAGATCGCCGACAGCCTTTGGGCGATCTATGCCAGCCGTCAGTATGTGGAAAGACACGGCGCGCCGGTCACCATCGCCGATCTGGCGCGCCACCCGCTTATTGCTTTTGAGGAAAGCATGGCCAAGCACCGCGTATTGACCTGGCTCAGACAGGTGGCGCCTGACGCAACCTACGCTGCGCGCAACACAAGCGTGCTCGGTCTGATCTATGCGGCCAAGGCCGGTGTCGGGGTAGCAGCCCTGCCAATGTCATTGGGTGATGCAGAGACGGATCTGATCCGGATCATTGGCCCCGTCCCGGAACTGACCCGTGCCTGGCGCATCCTGACCCACCCCGACCAGCGTCACACCAAGCGGGTTTCGGCGTTTTTCGAGTTCGTTCTTACAGAATCCGAAGCCTTGCGGCCGATCCTGACCGGGTAAAGCCCAAGGGTGGCGCGCCCAAGGCGTTTCGCAGATAGCGGCGTCGAGATCGCCGTTCCGAGGGCTTCACCACAGTAAAGCGCATGACCTGCCGGTTAAAATTCGCGAAAGGCTGAATACTGTGGCTAGGTTGGCGCAGCCTTCCGTCGAGCATTGGGGGGGAAACTGGCGTGGCGGTCTAGCGGGCGGGTCAGCCTCTGGGCTTGATCGCCTTGCCGGACGACCGCGAGCGTCTGAAAGTTCATGACGATTACCTTCAGGTCGAAGGCAGAGTTTTCATTGATGACCATGCTGGGGCAAGCGGCTTTCCATCTTGGCCGCCGCCAAAGCGACGGCTGCGGTCACGCTTAGCGCGCGGCGGTGATCGCGCTTTACGCCAGAGGAACCGGGCCGGGCAATGCGCAGTTTTTCATTGTATCGTGCCGGCAGTCCCAGCAGTCCCTGCGCCGGAGGGTGGAGCTACAGAAAGCGAGCCATGCGAAACAACTTCTCTCACCTCTGGCCAAGCGTTCCTTTGGCCTTGGGATCGAAGTTGCTGTTTGGCGGTACCGCTCCCCTTTCAAAGCTGCTGCTGGGTCAGGTCGATCCGCAAATGTCGGTGGGATTGCTGTATCTTGGCGCAGGGATCGGTTTGGCCATCGTGCATTCGGCGCGCGCGGCAGTTCACGTGCCGGCCCCCGAAGCTCCGCTGCGCCGGACCGATCTGCCATGGCTTGCGGTTGTCATTCTGTTCGGCGGCGTCATGGGGCCTTTGCTGCTGATGCTGGGCTTGTCGCAGACCTCTGCTGCGTCCGGCTCACTGCTCTTGAACCTCGAAGGCATCTTCACGCCGGCCATCGCCTGGACCCTGTTCCGCGAGAATGTTGATCGCCGTTTGATCCTGGGGGCAGTTGCCATCATTCTTGGCGCAGTGATCTTGTCGTGGACAGGGAAAGGGCCATCGTTGGATACTGGCGTTGCATTGATCACTGCTGCCTGCCTGTGCTGGGGCATCGACAACAACCTGACGCGCAAAATATCCTCGGCCGATCCGGTGCAGATTGCGATGGCCAAGGGCCCGGTTGCAGGCGCCGTCAACCTCACGGTCGGGTTCGTGCGTGGTGCGACATTGCCTTCTGTTGGCATTACCGGCGCCGCGGCTGCAGTCGGGTTCTTCGGTGTCGGCGTCAGCCTTGTGCTGTTCGTTCTCGCCCTGCGCCATCTTGGAGCTGCGCGAACAGCGGCTTACTTCCCACTTGCCCCGTTCGTCGGCGCGGCGATGGCAATAAGGCTGCTGGATGAGCCGCTTTCAGCACAGTTTCTGCTTGCAAGCGCACTGATGGCGGGCGGCCTAAGGCTGCACCCGGCCGAACGGCACGACCATGACAATCTGCACGAAGCGATGGAACACGAGCACAGCCACACCCACGACACGCACCATCAGCATACCCATGACGGCCCCTTCAGCGAACCATATTCCCACTGGCACCGTCATGAACCCCGGCGTCATTCGCACCCACACTATCCTGATCTGCTTCATCGGCATGGGCACGAACACTGAGCCAGTAAAAGTCGCTGCTTGGACAAAATAATCGCTCAGCGGTCCTTCGTATATCGAACACAATTGGCGATCGCTGAATAATCGATGCATTGTCCATCAGATACTGGAATACAGATCGAAGGTGAAGGCGGGTATCGGGCAGCGGATCACATTTTGCAACCACCAATGGCCACACAACGCCCGTGGCCATAAGCCAGCCGCCAGGTTCGGCTTCAAAAGCATCGAAACCGATCACAAACAGTTCCTGACGGACGTTGAGATTTCAGCTTTGATCCGTTGCGACTTCCAAGGCACGGAAGGCATTTAAACGCGACTTGGGGCTCTTGTTGGCAGAGTGGGTGGTGCGCAGGTATGCCGGGGGGGCGACGATGCTAGTTTGCACGTTCTTGATCAAGGATGCCCTGCGCGCGCCGGTGCTGCTGCCCCCCGACATCGAGTCGTGAACAGAACGTCACTCTAGATAGCTCGCTGCGGTCCGCCGACAGGTTATGATTACTGTGCCGGACCAATGTCGCAAAAGCCGCTGGCGACAGACTGAAGCTTGCCTTGGTTTCCCAAGATCATGATGAATTTTATGCGCTGCCGACAAAGTAGTTGATCACGCTACAGATTCAGGCGAACTGCACCTGAAAAGACAGTCCGGTTCAGCAATGCGGAGACAGCTGATCAGCAGTGGTGCGAAAAAGGTGCGGCTGCGGTGTCTTCATCGTTTTGGTGCAGTGCTGTTCATCGCTGCTTGCCTGAGCGGGATGGCGCGGGCCCAGGATCTTGCCGCAATGAACCGGGCCACGGTTGCCACCTTTTCGACGGGAGATCTGAAGGGGGCATTGAAGTTTGGTGAAGCAGCGCTGGCTGCGGCACGCGGTGCTGATGATCCGGCGCAGGACCTGGAAGCGCTGAACAGTCTGGGGTTTCTGCTGCTGCAGTCGGGCGGCGATGATCGGGCCGGGGTTTCGCTGACCGAGGCCCTGCAGCTCGCGGACGCCTCGGGCCTCACCGGGCGTCTGACCTGGTTTCTGGCCTTGCAAAACTCGGTATCCGTGGCCCAGCACAAGGGCCGGAAGGGTGCCGCGCTGGCACTGCTGGACCGGTTCGCGACAGAGGACCGAACTTCGATCTGGGCTGCGGATATTCTAAGCGCGGCTGCAGGCAAGTTCTTTGAACTCGGCCAGTTCCCGGCGATGGCTGCGGCGTTGGACGAGATGGTGGCGCAAGGTGGATCCGTCCGGGCATCTACCTCGCTTAGTGCGCTTTATGGGGCACAGCAACTGGCCGAACGCGAGGGGCGCACCGACGACGCCTTGGTCTTGATCGACGCACGGATGACACTGGTGCAGGCAATCCAGCCCGGTGTGGCTAAGGAATTTGCCCAAGCCGGTCAGTAAAGCAAGTTCTTTCTCAACCAGCCGGCGGGGCGTTATGGGCCCGCCAGCGATGCGCTTCGGGCCTAAGCGGCCACGGGTGTGATGACCGTGCCCGAGCGGGCCTTTATCGAGGCACAGGCCCGCGACAGCGTGCTTTCTGCCGAGCTGTCGAGCTATTCGGCCCGGCGCGTGACCTGCCGGCGAGTTATGCGGGCGGGGATGAAATGGAGCCGTACCGGGCCGAGTTGCGGGCAAGGTCAGCGGCCTTGACGCAGGATCTGGCCCGTGCCGATGCCGATCTGGCCAAGGCCGGGCTGGAGATGACAGGGCGGGCAATGGTGGAACCGGTCAGCCTGGAACAGACCTAACGCCTGCTTTCGCCCGATGAGGCGCTCGTGATGTTTGTGCTGCCGGGATTGCGACCACATGTGGTGGCGGGGCTGGGCGGCTCGTCCAACCTCGCAATTGCGGTGACGCGGGAGGGTCTGCACTTTGCCCGCATTTCGGAAGCGAGCCAGGGCGCGCTGAACGCCCGGATCACCGCATTTCGCTGTCAGATCGCGCTGAACGAGCCGAGCTGCAGCACCGCGGAGCTTGCCCTACTGCGCGGAGTTATGGTGCTGGATGGGCCGGGGACGGCCGACGGATTTGACCCCGCGGTAGCGCAGGCCCTTTACCGCGATCTCTTCGGTAGGATTGAACCTGCGCTGGCTGGCAAGACCCATCCGGTTATTGTGCCGCCGCCGGACCCTCTGCGTTTGCCATTTCAGGCTTTGCTCACGGGTACCGCGATCGAAGAGATCCCTTGGATGATCCGGCGTCATGCCATTTCGGTTCTGCCATCGGTTCCGGCCTGGAAGGCTTTGCGCGAGGCACCGCCTGTTGTCAGTGACCATTTGCTCGCGGTCGGCGACCCGGTGCTGGCAGCGGCAGTGCCCGCCGATTGCACGGCGTCGGGCGTGGCTATCGCCCGATCCTCAGCGTCCTTACGGCCAGAAACCATGCCCAACGGTGCGGCCCTCGCCCAGCCTGACCAGCTGCGTGCCCTGCCAAGCCTGCCCGACGCCAGCTGCGAGATTAACGCCATTGCAGACGCTTTTGCGCCGGCAAAAGCCAAACTCTTGTTGCAAGGCGCCGCGCGCGAGGGGCAGATCAAGGCACTGAACGCCGAAGGGAGGTTGCAAGACTTTGGAACGTTGGTCTTTGCGACGCATGGTCTGCTCGCGGGCGAGGCGGGCGCTCCCGAGCCCAGGTTGGCTCTGACTCCGCCCGCAATCGCTACAAAGGCGGATGACGGGTTGCTGACGGCCTCCGAGATTGCCAGCCTGACCCTGAACGCACGTCTGCTGATCCTGTCTGCCTGCAACACGGCAGGGGGAGACGGCCAAGATGGCGACGGACTATCAGGCTCGACGCGAGCCTTTTTCCAGGCTTGGGCCACGACATAACTTGTGACGCATTGGTCGGTTCATTCCCACACGGCACTGCAGGTCTCAACCGGATTCATCGAGCAAGCCTGGGCTCATCCGGATTTGCGCGCGACCGAAGTAAAGCAAAAGGGTGCTGCTGGCGCTGGCTGATGCAAAGGGCGACACTCTGCAGCAGAACCCGTCTTATTGGGCGGCTTTTGCGATCCTTGGTGCCGATTGACCCTGGCGGATTTCGATGCCGTGCGCGGTAATGTGCCCAGTCTGTTGGCGTGGCGCAAGAAGGTCGAGCCGAATGAGACGGCCGGAACGCCACGCCACTCTTCCACGCGTGGATACGGCAATCTTTGAAAGGCTTGCCCAATCCTGTCGGCGCCCAGCTCACGAACCCGCCCGGCGACACCCGTTTGTAAGCCAGATCAGGGGTTGGGCACGGCTTTGACCGGACGGCATGACACCTGCATGGCAGCAACCGCATCCGCTCGGGTTCTTCGGCCCCCTGCACGTTCTTGTGGCGCGATGTCGGCAGAAATGGAATTCGGATCGTCACAGAAAAGGTCGACCATCGGCTGCAGTCCTGACATGGATCAAGGCACGCTTAGTCCGCTCGTGCATGCTTGACGCAGCCTGACCGCAGCGCTGCAACCGCGATCCTCTGCTTTTCCTGGTGCGGACCGCGGATGGCTCGACGGCGCTCGGTCCGGCAGATCAACAATCCGGATGTCCAAGGCTGCACGGACGGCAGCACTTCGGCGGGACCATATAAAGGACACTGCCATCATGAACGACTATGGGATGGGTTACGGAATGGGGTTCGGCTGGGTCTGGATGATCATCATCCTGGCGCTTGCCGGTCTCGCGATAGCGGCACTGCTGAAGTATCTTCGCAAATAGACTGAAGGGTAAACCGATGACGTACACAATCGACCGCCTGATCGCGGCTGCAGATTTCGATGCGGTTGACGCCCGCACCCGCGCAGCGCTGGCAGCCAACGGTTTTGGCATCCTGACCGAGATCGACGTGGCGGCCACAATGAAAAAGAAGCTGGGTGCAGAAATGCGGCCCTACCGAATCCTTGGGGCCTGCAACCCCAGGATGGCGCATCAGGCCATCGGGATGGAGCCTCGCGTGGGCGCCATGCTGCCTTGCAATGTGATCCTGCGCGCCGTGACAGGCGGGGTGGAGGTAAGCGCTATTGACCCTGTGGCGTCGATGCAGGCCATCGACAATCCCGCCTTGCATGCGGTCGCGGGTCAGGTGCGGGACCTGCTGGCCAAGGCCGTTGCCGCCATCTGACCGGCTCGATCGACCGAACAGTTTGCACTTGACCCTCCAGCGCAGGGAGGCCGCAAGCTCAACGCTAACGTCGGGTTCCGTGCGCTACGGGGTCCGTCCAGCCCAAGGAGTCAAGCCATGCCCCCCCTCGATCCGCAGATAGACAAAACCCAGAACGACATTGACGCCATGCCGCCTGCTCCGTCCCCTTCAGGGCCGACGACCGTAGATCCGGTTTGCGGCATGACGGTGGCGCTGAAGCCCGGAACAAGGACAGAGCACTTCGGCGACATTGATTTCCACTTCTGTTCCGAAAAATGCCAGACGAAGTTCAGAGTCGATCCATGGTTCTTTGCCGCGGGCAATGCCGCGCGGCGCGGCAAGGTCGTCGTTGCCGCAACGCAGTATAGCTGTCCGATGCACCCCCAGATCGTCCGCGATGCAGCAGGGGCGTGTCCAATCTGCGGCATGGCACTGGAGCCGATGCTGCCAACTGACGAGCCAAGCCATGAGCTGGCGGATTTCACGCGACGGATGTGGATTTCGGCGGCGGCAGCGGTGCCACTGATTGTGCTGACGATGGGGCCGATGGTGGGCCTTCCGGTGCGCGACTGGATCGGGCATCAGGTCGCGAGCTATGTGGAATTCGCGCTGGCTACGCCGGTCGTGCTTTGGGCTGCGCTGCCGTTCTTCAATCGTGGGTGGGAATCGCTGCTGAACCGGTCACCAAACATGTGGACGCTGATCTCGCTCGGCGTGGCGGCGGCCTATCTCTATTCTGTCGTCGCCACCTTCCTGCCCGGGGTTTTCCCAGAGGTTTACCGCATGGACCATGGTGTAGGCACCTATTTCGAGGCCGCAGTGGTCATCGTGGCGCTGGTCTTCATGGGTCAGGTTCTGGAACTGAGGGCGCGCGAACGGACTGGCGACGCGATCCGGGCGCTGCTGAATCTGGCGCCCAAGACCGCACGCCGCGTCCTGCCTGACGGCACTGAATACGACGCGCCACTGGAAAACATCATGAAAGGCGACCGGTTGCGCGTGCGCCCAGGTGATGCAGTGCCGGTAGACGGTATGGTGCTAGAGGGGCATTCAAGCTTGGATGAAAGCATGCTGACAGGCGAGTCGATGCCGGTTGAAAAGGGCCCGGGCGATGCCGCAACCGGAGGCACGAACAACAAGAACGGTTCCCTGGTGATCGAGGCTAGAAGGGTTGGCGCAGATACCGTGCTGGCGCAGATTGTGGCGATGGTGTCGGGTGCGCGTCGGTCCCGGGCGCCGATCCAAGGGTTGGCAGATAGGGTCTCTGCGGTGTTCGTGCCGGCCGTGGTAGGCGTTGCAATCCTAGCCTTCATCACTTGGATGATCTTCGGGCCTGAACCGGCGCTGGTTTTTGCCATCGCCTCGGCCGTATCGGTCCTGATCATCGCCTGCCCCTGTGCTTTGGGCCTCGCCACGCCGATCTCGATCACTACCGCGGCAGGACGCGGGGCACAGGCGGGTGTTCTGGTCAAGGATGCCGAGGCCCTGGAACGCATGGCCTCGGTCGATACGCTGATCGTGGACAAGACCGGCACCCTGACCATGGGCAAGCCGAAGCTGACGGATACAATCGCCCTCGAGGCGGTGACTGAGGCCGAACTGCTGTCCCTTGCCTCGGCACTGGAGCGCGGCTCGGAACATCCCCTTGCCGAAGCCATCGTCGAAGGGGCGCAAGCCGCAGGCGCGCTGCGGCAGGACGCCGCCGGGTTTCAGGCCATTACCGGCAAGGGCGTTCGGGGCACCGTCGGTGGCCGCGATGTGGCGCTTGGCAATGCGGCCATGATGCAGGACATGGGTCTGGACACGGCACAGGCCGAGGCAAGAGCCGACACCCTGCGCGCGACGGGCAAGACGGCGATGTTCGTCGCGGTCGATCGTGTGCTTGCGGGCATCGTGGCGGTGGCAGACCCGATCAAGGACTCATCCGCACAGGCCATCAAGGAACTCCACGCGCAGGGGTTGCGGGTGATCATGGCGACAGGTGACAACGAACGCACTGCGCAGGCCGTGGCGGCAAGTCTTGGCATCGACGAGGTGCGCGCAGGCGTGCTGCCCGAGGCCAAGAAAGCCCTGATCGACCAGTTGCACCGCGAAGGCCACAAGATCGCGATGGCAGGCGACGGGGTGAATGACGCTCCGGCATTGGCGGCAGCGGATGTCGGGATCGCGATGGGCACCGGGGCTGACGTCGCGATGGACAGCGCGGGGATCACGCTGCTTGGCGGCGACCTCATGGGCATCGTGCGGGCGCGTAAACTGGCACACGCCACGGTGCGCAATATCAAGCAAAACCTGTTTTTCGCCTTTGCATATAATGCGCTTGGCGTGCCAATCGCGGCGGGGCTGCTATATCCTGTCACCGGCCTCCTGCTATCGCCGATGATTGCGGCTGCGGCGATGAGCCTTTCATCCGTTTCAGTCATAACCAATGCGCTGCGTTTGCGGCGGGTTGAACTCTAGAAAACTTCCAGCGGAAAGTAGATTGCACCGGCCGGGTCGTCCGGTTTGATTGTTGATGCATGGCCCGCCTGTGGTGCGCGTGGGCGAAGGTTTCGGGCGCAGGCGGACGATAGCGGAGCAAACTGTATGGGCTGGGGGAATTGTAGAGACGTCGCCATCGCCCGGTATGTTCTACGCGTCGTGCTACGTGTCCAAGACTTCGCCATTGAGCGACTCATTGCGGAACCGGAAATGCTACTCTCGCAGTGGCGGTTCTCCCAAGGCATTTCCGGCGCGATGCGCAGGTTGGACCGGTCGGTCAGGACATCGACCACGTCGAATTGAACGTGCCTTTGCCCCGGATTAGCTGCACCTGGTTCGTGAACGCATGGATGATGGTGAGCGTGCGGAAAACACGCCCTTCCTGCATCCGGTTTTTCTACCTAATCGCAGGACCGGACGTGGTTCTGGTGCAGCCGGATAAACGGTCCGTCATCAAACCACAGCCGACCCGTCACCGCCTGCTTTTCTAGAACGTCTCTCGCCGCCCTCGTTGCCAGACCCGTTTCACCATTGCCCGGCAGCGGTTTGCATGCAAACCACGCGACGGGACGTATCATTTGCTAGCCAGTCGCTGTTGTTCAGCAGTCCGGT
>Ga0105046_10012412_pt1 | contig 13220 bp, 7 predicted proteins | sample MAT03_FD_78385 | JGI IMG/M metagenome (GOLD analysis project Ga0105046, IMG submission 78385) | Freshwater microbial communities from Lake Fryxell liftoff mats and glacier meltwater in Antarctica - MAT-03 (megahit assembly) | ecosystem: Environmental > Aquatic > Freshwater > Ice > Liftoff... | reverse complement strand
CATCAGAGTCTTGATTTTATCCAAGTGTAAAGCGCCTGATTGACTGACAAAACTTGTTAGTCAGATCCCCGAAAGCCCTCACCCTAGCCTCTCCCGAGGGGAGAGGGAATCGGAAGGGGAAGGGTAGATCAACTCCCCTCGCCCTCTGGGAGAGGGGTTGGGGGTGAGGGCTGTAGACTTTTGTCAGTCAACCAGGTAAAGCGCTGTGAGTGTGTAGATAGGTAAATGTATTATCAGCTAAAATTTCACAACGTTACACTTAAAAGATCAAAAGGCAGACGGTAAAAAAGCTGACTGATCAGCAGGAGAAAGTAGGTATGCCGCAATCTCCGCAGCTACAGGCGGTGTACCAACGAGCGACGGCACTACAAAACCGAGCAAACGACCTGCCCGAATTTCAACAATTACTTGTTTCTAAGGCGCTGGAAGAGTTGCAGGCAGTTTTAGAAGAGCTGCAAGTTTCAGAAGAAGAGCTGCGCTTTCAAAACGAAACGCTATTGGGCACGCGCCAAATTTTAGAGGCTGAACGCCAGCGCTATCAAGAATTATTTGACTTTGCTCCCGATGGCTATCTCGTTACCGACGCAAATGGGAGAATTCAGGAAGCAAACGCCGCGATCGCCACGCTGCTGAGGGTGTCTCAAGCGTTTTTAGTGGATAAGCCGCTGCTTGTTTTTGTCGATCAGCCCGATCGCGCCACGTTTCATCTCACCCTCGATCGCTTGCAGCAGGTGAACAAATTGCAAGATCGGGAAGTGCGGCTGCGTTCACCCAAGCGATCGCCGTTTGAAGCAGCAGTAACGGTGTCAACGGTTCGCAACGCACTCGGTCAGATCATCAGCCTGCGCTGGCTACTGCGCGACATTACCGAGCAAAAGCAAGCCGCAGGCCTCAACGCAGAGCTAGAGCGCCAGGTACAAGAGCGCACGGCTCAGTTGCAGCAGGCGCTTAATTTTGAGGCGAGTCTAAAGCACATCACAGACAAAGTGCGAGACAGGCTGGACGAAGGTGAGATTTTGCAAGCAGCAGTGCAAGAATTGACGCTTGTGCTGGGCTTAGCCTGCTGCCATACAGCGGTTTACGACATCGGTTTAACCACAGCTACCGTCCGCCATGAATTCGTCAATGTTGACGCTTTCGGCATTAAGGATTTTCCTTCATTTTTAGATCGGGTAATCCCGATGGCAACCCTGCCCAACACTTATCATCAGCTACTGCAAGGTGAATGTTTTCAGTTTTGTGAAACTGGTTCTGGCTTAGCTCGTCATCTCACCGTTCTGGCATGTGGTATTCCTAACGATCAGGGTGTTTTGAACGATCTGTGGCTATTCAAGCAATCAGGAGATGTCTTTAGTGAGTTAGAAATTCGGCTGGTGCAGCAGGTAAGAAACCAGTGTGCGATCGCTATTCGGCAAGCCCGATTGTACCAAGCCGCGCAAGTTCAAGTTCAAGAGCTAAAAAAACTCGATCAGCTCAAAGACAGTTTTTTGAGCACCACCTCTCACGAACTGCGATCCCCGATGGCCAATATGAGAATGGCAATTCGGATGTTGAATCTTGCCATAGCTCAAGAGCGAGGTGCTGCTGAACTAACAAAAGCAGAAAAAGCAAATGCTGTTGACCGCTATCTCCAGATTCTGGATGCAGAGTGCAACCGAGAAATTGCTCTGATTAATGATTTACTAGATTTTCAACGACTTGAGGCAGGAGAGCACTCATTCGTCGCAGAACCTATTTGCCTACAAGACTGGCTACCCAAAATCGTTGCACCCTTTCAGTTACGGGCAGGCGATCGCCTGCAAACCGTGCAGATAGACATGCCTCTAGAGTTGCCTATTTTAATCTCTGACCTGGCAACCTTAGAGCGAGTTGTAACAGAACTGTTAACCAATGCCTGTAAATATACGCCGCTAGCTGGGCAAATTACGATCAAAATTCAAGCTCAACCCGATGCAATGCAGTTGATAGTTAGCAATACAAGCGTCAAAATTTCCCCAGATGAACTAGCTCACATTTTTGACAAGTTTTATCGCATTCCTAATTCTGATCCTTGGAAGCAAGGCGGAACCGGACTAGGACTGGCGCTGGTGCAAAAACTAACGGAGCATTTGGGTGCCACCATTGCAGTTGAGAGCGCATCAGGACAGTTGCGCTTTACCATTGAACTGCCGCAGCTTAAATAGTTTCGGATGGGCGAGATCAGGTGCATCCCACTTTTGTAGCCCTCACCCTAAATCCCTCTCCCAAAAGGGGAGAGGGACTTTGATCCGGCTCCCCTTCTCCCCCATTGGGAGAAGGGGCAAGGGGGATGAGGGTTACAAAAGTGGGATGCACTCAGCGCCCCTCGCTACTCCTCTAATGCGACGCGACCTTTGATGCTCACCGACGCGGCCTTGCGGAGGGGGTGTGGGGGACGGGCTTCGTCCCCTGCTGGGGGTTTGGGGGAACCCCCCAAGGCTGTTGGCTCGAAATCTAAACGTCCTAACGCAGTTTCAAAACTTCTGCATACACCGTAGCTCGCACTGGGAGAGAGCTTAGGGTAAGGGAAATCGACGAAGCGCGAGCTTTGCCACACTATCAGCAATTAATTTGTATCGAGATCGGGGGCGCTGCGCTCAAGGCAAACAGCGTTAAGCACCAGTAAAGCACCCGATTGAAAGTCAGTACATTGGTCAACCAACTTGGCTAAGACCGGAGTGCCCTGTTGTAGTTGAGCTTGAGCCTCAGCAACAGCAGCGGGATATTGGCGCAGCTTTAAGCCTTGGAGGGCGGTTGGGCGAAAGGCGTTGCGGTTAAGTAGCCAAAAGTCTACCCCATAGGTTTGCAAGAAGCGGACGAACTCGGTAGAGTCGGTAGTGTATTGAGCGCGGATTAGGTCGTTGGCACGCTGGCGAATGGCGGCACCGTAAGCTTTGTGATACGGGATAGCGTACTCTCGCCCAAACAAAATTGAGCGGTTGGAGAAGGTGGGCAAAAAGTCTGCTTCTTCAAGCAGGGAGGCGATTAAGGTATCTTTGGGCTGTTGAGCAAAGAATTCGTAAAGTTCGGGAGACTGCCCCACCCGGTATTCGTCGGCAGGAAAGTCGCCAATATAGCGGGGATACAGCAGCAGAGCAGCAGCAGCGATCGCCCCTAATCCACCCACAACAATCTGACGCAACCACCGGGGCGTTGAAGGCGATCGCTCCCTCCCTGCGCCCCCGCTCGACGATATTGTGCCTGAAGCCGTAATCCAGCGTAGTCCGGCTTCCAACAAAACCGTAAGGGCGATCGCCGCTGCAAACACCAACAAAAACCGCAGCGTATAGCCTGTATAGCGACTGGGCAAATGTAGCTTAAATAGCAGAGCATGTGCTGCAAAGAATAGTCCAAAGGCCACCACCACAATCCGCAGCAATAGACCCAAATTTCGCGTCTGCTGCACCAGCGGGAATCGAGTCGGGTAGCGCAGCAAGAACGGTAGGGCGATCGCCATTCCCATCAACGGCGGCTTAAACGTGGGAAATACACCGCTGCGATTGCCCGAAAGCCAAAATAACCACGGGTCTGGTAAAAAGAAGCGTCCGCGTCCTTCGGCAAAGAATTCAGGGATGGCTCTGGCCTCGGCAACGGTTAGAACAGGGCCATAGGGATTGTCGATTAACGCATAAGGCAACAGCACCAAAAATGCTACAAGCAGTCCCGCACCAGCAAACAGCACATCAGCTCGTTGAGTCGAGACGCGAAGCCGCCTCGATTGTCTCGCCCCCAACTGCTCTATACCAGACTGCTCCGCTATGGACTTCTCCGTTGTGGATTGCCAAAAAACGAGTTGCAATACTAACAGCCCAGCGAACACAAACACATACTGCGGGTAAAACAAGCCTTCGAGGGCGATCGCCCCCACCACTCCCCACAGATTTCGCCGCAGCAGGTAATACAAAAATGCCAGAAACAGCGGCAGCATAAAGGCTCTGGGGGTTCCCGATGTCATGTCATCGTGCGACCAAAACACCTGATTCAGCATTGTCGCCGCCAAAAACCCGGCAAAGGGAACGGGAAATAACTGCAAACTGACACCAAATCCGTAGGCCGTGGCGGTTAGCCCCAAGACAGGCGGCAACAGCTTGTTGACCAGCAGCGGATCAACACCCGCGATCGCAAACAGCCGATAAAACTGGGTATAGCCCCAGGGTGCAACCGATTCAAAATAGTCGGCAATCAGATCATTGGGAAACAGGGTCGGATCAACAAACCGTCGCATCCAAAACACATGCTGACGCGCGTCATCTTGCACGGTGTAGGGGGTGCGAAAGGCATCCTGTAAAACCAACAACACGTACAGCGCTGCCACGGTTAAGCTCAGACAAAACCAGAAAATTTGGCTAGTCCGCGACGATTTGAACATCAAACGTTGAATCACCCATTCCCCCGCTTTTCTGCAAATTTCACGACGCATTGAGCCTTCAATACGTTGAACTGCTCGTCTTGATAGGCAATGCAGCGTTTGGGAATAGTCAGCAATGCGGGCTGCCTGCCGTTTTCAATTTGAGTCGGTAAGTCGCCCAACATCCAGTCATATTCCAGCAAAAACGGGTTGCGTCTGAAATAGTTAGCCTTGAACGCCGACCGTTCGAGCATCCAAAAATCAACCTGATAGGCTTGGATGAATTGCTTTACCTCAGCCAGATTGGGACTGTACTGAGCAAAAATCAAATCCTTGCTGCGCTTGACAATTTCGTTGTAGTAGCCCACGTGATAAGGCACAGCGTAGCCCTTGCCGCCGACTACAATCGATCGCCTGCTAAAGCTGGGGAGATTGTTGACCTCAGGGGCGATCGAGGCAATCTGAATTTGCTTGGGCTGCTGAGCAAAAAACTGGTACAGCTCTGGCGCTGCTTTGCCTACTACGTAGTCGTTAATCGGAAACGGAATTTCTTTGATTCGCAGAAACAGGGGATACGTGAGCAACCCAGCAGCCAATAGGCCACAGAGTACTAGCGCCAGCGGTTTGGGTGCTGGAGGAGAGGATGAATACTGAGACGCTTGGGGGGCTGCATTTACGGCCTTAGCAGCAGACGAACCTAGTCGCAGCAGCGCATCAAACACTAGGGTTAGGGCGATACCTGCGGCGATCGCCGCGATCGTGCGAAAGGTGTGCTCGGTGTAGCGGTTGGGCAAGTGCAGCTTAAATAGCACCGCATGAGCTAGAAGAAACAGCCCCATCGACACCAGAATCATTTGCGGCATCACCCACACCTGAGCCGTTACCTGGCGCGCCAGCAAAAACCGTTGCTGAAATCGCAGCAAAATAGGTAGCAGCAGCCCAAACAGCACCTGCGGCAAGCCAAACCGCACCCGCGATAAAAGGACAGGTGGTGCAGTTGGATCGAGGTCGGCAGACAACAGGTTCAGCGCACCAAACTCAACCCCGCACCACTCCTGCGGCATCATGCCTGCCCGCCTGCCGCACAGCCAGTAGCGGAGGTAATATTCAAACTGGTTGGGAATGTAAAATTCTGACCATTTGTCTTCTTGATAGGTGGGTATGGACAGGGCGGTGGCACCTGTAATGGTTGGGCCAAAGCCATGATTTCGCAGCGCGTAGGGCAGTAGGACGAAGAACGCTGCGGCGAGTCCGGCGATCGCCACTTTGTAGTGCCAGCGATCGCGGGTTAGCCGGGGCAAGCGCCCATCCCAGCACAGCAGGCGAATTAGCAAAATACCGCAGACGACAAACAGCACTTGGGGATAAAACAATCCCTGAAGGGCGATCGCGACCAGGCAAGGAATGAGCGATCGCTTGAGCAAAAAATATAAAAACGCCAGCAAAATCGGGTAAACAAAGGCGACGGGCGTACCAGACACAATATCGTCCTTCATCCACCAGGCTTGATTAAACAGAAACGAAGCCAGAAACCCCGCTAACGGAATCGGCAAGATCTGCAATACTGTGCCAAAGCAAAATCCAGTCGCCACCATTGCCAGAGCAGGAGGCAGCAGTTTATTCAGCAGCATGGGATCTAGCCCCAGCGTCGCAAACACTCGGTAAAATGTGGTGTAACCCCACGGCGCGACCGCCTGGAAATAGTCAGCGTACAGGTTTCCCTGAAATAACTCCGGGTCGCGGAACCGCATCATCCAAAATACATGCTGCCGCGCATCGTCTTGCACCACATACTCGCTGCTAAATGCCTGTTGTAGCGCAGGCATCGCAAACAAAAATGCTACAGCAAGACTGAGGCACAGCCAGGACAGAGTGTGCGATCGCGGGATCTTATCGACCGGGCTAAACAGAAATGAATGCACGCGAGACGTAACCATAGAGCTTGATAAAACGTTGCTGAGCTACCCAGAGTAGTGTACATAGTACCTTAGACTTAGACAGTTTCCGGGTAAGAAATTGCGACTGTAATTTCCATTTGCAAGAGTTACTATTATGCGGTTGAATGCCCCAGTGAACGCCCCACCGGGTTAGCCATATCGGGTCAAACCCATAACGGTATTAGACTCTCTGGATAAATACCATTCGCCACTCTATCAGATCTGATCACTGGTGTAGAACTAAACGCATGAAGAGGCTGAATCACAACTGGCTGAGTAAGGGAGACGCATTTCAAGGCGTTTGGTTGCCTGTTCTAATCATGGTGGCGTTTATTAGCCTGCGATGTTTGTTGAATGCCAACATGGGACTGGTCAACGAAACCAATATTCTTCCCTTTGCCCGTCAGCACGTCAATCCAGACTGGATTCCTCGCGATTGGTATTTGAACCAGCCTGCGGGCTATCGCGTTCCATTCATCGCAGTATTCGGCAGAATGGCAGATGCCTGGGGATTTTTAGCCACGTCAATTGTGGGACGACTGCTGGGCTATACGGCACTGTCTGCGGCGCTGCTGTTTTTGAGTCGGCGGATTGGGCTAAGCTTTCCGCTGTTGATGTTGGCGATCGCCCTGTTTCTCTACGTCAACACGGGCACAAGCGGAGCCTCTGGAGCACAGGGCACGGTGTCACGGGAGTGGCTATTTGGCGGCATTGAACCCAAAATTCCGGCCTACACCTGCATTTTGTTTGCCATTGGCATGTTGCTGGAGGGACGGCTGGTGTGGGCGGGGCTACTGTTGGGGGTAGCTACGTCGTTTCATACGCTGGTGGGCGGCTGGGCGTTCCTCACAACTCTGGGCTGGTTAGTTTTATGGCGACGCAACCTGCTGCGAGATTTGCCCCAGGTCGGGCTAATGCTGTTGACCTATGCAGTAGGAGCCGCGTTTGCCTATCAACCTGTCTGGCAGCAGTTGACGACCGATGCCCCTCCGGGCAAGTTCTTACCGTCGTTTGTGTATGTCTTTATTCGCACGCCGCACCATCTGAACCCGCTGTCTTGGGGTTTTGGCTGGTGGATTAAGCCGCTGTTGCTGTTGGGGCTGCTGTTGGGCAGCGTTTATGGGCTGCGGTGGATGGCTCTGCAAAGGCCGGAGCAGGAGCTACAGGATCAAGGGCGATCGCCCCAACACCTCGCCCAACACCTCGCCCAACATCTCGCCAAACATCACGCCCGGATGGGTCTGGCCGCATTTGCCCTGGTTAGTCTAATTCCGTTTGCTACTGGACTACTGCTGGCTCCAGTTGACGCAAACGGAGCGTTTTTGCAGTACTATCCTTTTCGATTTGGGGATATTATGCTGCCGCTGACGGCATGGCTGCTGGCCTGCTGCGCGTTGGAGCAAGCCTGCGATCGCTGGGGATCGCGCCAGATGTTGATAACGATTTGTCTGGTGGTATTGAGCCTGACCTGTGTTCTACAGTCGGTGACCTTTGCCCAACAGGCGATCGCCCTCGAAAAGTTTCCCCGCAAAGCGCAGCGCGTTAGTACCGAGGGAAAAGAGCTGTGCCAGTGGATTCGTCAGCGCACTCGCCAAGATGCCATATTTATTACGTCTCCCGTCGAACTAGATAACTTTCACTGGCTGGCCGAGCGGGCAACCGTGGCTAAGTTTAAGCTAGTTCCTCCTACAGCAGAGGGCATCCCTGAGTGGACAACTCGCCTGTCTGACCTGAGCGGCAGCGTAGATCCGTGGGTTGACATTAGCCGCACAGCAGACAATGCGCTGGCTATCCAACAGCGAATGACCCAGGGCTACGAACGCTTAACCACACCACAGGCGATCGCCCTCATGCGAAAGTATAAAGCTCGCTATTTTCTGGCAGAGCAAGCGCCTCAGCTCGACTTGCCAATTGCCTATCAAAACGAAGATTACACGCTCTACACTCGCCCAGCCCGCAAGAAAAAATTAGAGACGACATGAACGCAAACGATACCCAACCCGCGATCGCCACTCCCCAGACTGCTCGCGTTCCAGGTTGGCTGCGCTACTTGGTCGTCGCCCTGGTCATCCTGGGTATTATTTTTCGGGTCGTCAATCTCGATAAAAAAGTGTACTGGACGGATGAAGCACTTACATCTTTGCGCGCTTCGGGGCACACCAGAACCGAGTTTGTCCGCGAGGTATTTACTGGAGCTGTGGTCAGCCCAGACACCATTCAGCGATACCAGCGGCCTGAAAGTCGGCAGGGCTGGGCAGGCACTCCCGAAGCGCTGATGGGCAATGCCGAGCACACACCTCTGTACTTCTTACTAACACGCTTCTGGATGAACTGGTTTGGCGGCTCTGTAGCCAGCGTTCGCAGTCTGTCGGTCTTGTTTGGACTGCTGGCTCTACCGTGTACCGTTTGGCTGGGACGAGAATTATTTTTGCCGCACATCGCCTCATCCAGTTCAGCGTCCGATTTGGCAGCCAGTATCCCCTGGATACTGGTGGGGCTATTTGCAGTAACACCACTGCATGTGCTGTACGCCCAAGAAGCGCGTCCCTACAGCCTGTGGACGCTGTGTATTTTAGCGTCGGGGGCACTGCTGCTGCGAGCTGTGCGGCTAAATACCCGCCCTAGTTGGCTGTTGTATGCTCTGAGTCTGGCGGTGGGACTCTATACTCAACTGCTGTTTGGGCTGGTGGCGATCGCCCATTTTCTCTATATTGCCCTGACGGCTCCGCTCTGGGTTAAGGGGCAACTGGGGGCGATCGCCCGTTCCTACTCGCTAGCGGCGGGGGCAGCGCTGCTCAGTTTTTTACCCTGGTTACTGTTGCTGATTCACAACTCAGAACGGGTCGAAGATGCTACCGATGCGCTAAAGTCCGTCACGTCGTTTGCAGAACTGATCAACCGCTGGTTTTTAGGCATTAGCCGTTCCTTTGTGGGCGAAGATCTAGGTTCTGCCAATATCTTGGTGGTGGCTCTGGCAATTTATGCGCTGTATTTTTTGTGGCGCACGACTGCAACCCAGATCTGGCTGTTTGTAGTGCTGTTGGTAGCCGTACCGTTTCTAGCCCTGGCGCTGCCCGATGTGGTGTTGGGGGGAGGGCGCACACTGCGAATTCGCTATCTAATTCCGTCTTATATTGGGCTTCAGCTTGCCCTGGCGTATTGGTTTGCAATGCAAGCGGTGCAAGTTCGCACCTGGGAGCAAAAAGCCTGTCGTGTTGGGTTTATTGCCTTGCTGACAGCAGCCATTATCGGCTGTACGGTCAGTGCCCAAGCCGATGTGTGGTGGAATAAGGGAAATTCCAGAAGCTCTTACTATCTCCCCGTTGCCAATTTGATTAATCGCACCAAAGCGCCGTTGCTGATTGCCGATCGCAATCCCAGCACAATACTGGCCTTTAGCCGCCGGCTGGCTCCTCACGTTCGGCTACAAATTACCCAGCAGCCCAGTGCGTTAACCGTGGCAGATGGTTTCAACCCGGTGTTTCTTCTCAATCCTTCTGACCGATTACGGCGGGTATTTCAAGAGCGAGGCTACCGCATAAAGCTGGTTTATCGCGATCGCCATGCACCCAGAGGTGAGGACAAGCGGTTGTGGCGAGTGCGATCGCCCAAATAGTCAGCGTCTGGTTTGTAGAGCGCTGTAAACCCCCCACAAACCAGGCCGACTGGGTGAAACAATTGCTCCTACTGTTCGCCAAAAGGCGTACGGGAGAAATTAGGCAAGCCAGATGGCAGGGTGCTGGAAATGTTACGTAACCCGACCGAGTTGAGTAGATTGCGCCATTGTGATAGAGCCACCGAATTGCTCGATTGATCTTGAGGAGGGGCCAGTTGGGCGATCGCATCGTACCAAATGCCCGACCGAGCGTAGAGAGCCGGCAGGTCTTGAGCAGGTGTCTGGCTGATCTCTGTTGCCAATTCTGCCGAGGGCTGCGTTCGCTGAATCCAGCTATCCACCACTAAGTTACCGGATGGGTCGGTCAGATCGCACACCAGCGAAAAACTCCAGTGGTAATCTTTGCCGACTTCGAGCGGCGGCAGGTTAGCATCGGCGGGAAGGCTGAGGCGAAGGATTCCAGAGGTATCGTTTGCCTGAAATTCGGTGCGATACACCTCGTTTCCTTGATCGTCATTTAAGACAAACTCACCCCCGGCTGCTTTTTCTGCAAAGAAGGGGGGAACGTAAATCAAAAAGGTTGGATACTCCTCTAAGGTGTAACCAAAGTTTTGGGCAGGCACTAGAGCGGTGAGCTTGAGTTGACTAGCCGCCAGGGTAGAGTTAGTCCAGCAGCCACGAGTGCCACCGCCTTCACGCCGTCCGGGTAGCCCTCGATTGGGCGGAACGTAGTCTTGGGCGATCGCATCCAGTGGAAAGCCACCGACGATCACGCTGAGCGCCAAAAAAGTCTGGGCCATTACCTGCATTGAGCGCCGGGATAATTGGGGGAAAATCGATTGGATACTGCGTTGGTAATGGGTGTTCATAGCGATTAGTAGGAACAATGGGGTTGAGCAGATCTTGCGGGAGGCAGAAAGTAACGCAAGGTTAGCAGTCCTTCCAACAAGGGGGCAATCTGGGTATTGTGGGCGTTATGTTTCAAGTATGGTGTTTATTGTTTGAACAGGACGAGTCGTCCCCTCTAACCAATAAATAACAAATCTAGCTGTAACCCACTAAGACGACTTTAACTGAGCCTAGACTTTAACTCTAAAGATTGGATTCACAACCTGGACGGTTAGTTCCGGCAAGTAATAGATATTCACTAAACTTAGTAATAGCCTTAAAGTGGTAAAGATTCATTTGGGGCGTAGGCTTTGCGCGCACTTCAAAAACCACTACATCACTAAGTAGTTCAACCTAAATAAAAACCAAATTCTAAAACCCTGCGCCGCCCACGCAGCGGGCGGCGCAGGGTTTTAGAATTTGGTTTTTACTTAAGCCCACCTACTTACCACGACTAATCTAAGGAATTAACTAATGCATTTACGACAACGCTTCTTCTTGACGGCTTTCAGTCTTTCCTTTGTGGGGTTAGTAACCTGTGCCCAACTCAAGAGTTCTGCCACTAGTTTTAAACCATGAATACTCCGTCCCATTTTCTGATGACGGCTGCATTAGAACAGGCGCTACCTCGTATTCCCATCGTCAAACGGGCATTTTTACTGGGTTCGATCATGCCTGATCTACCGCTCTGGCTGCTGTCGATTGGCGGTTACGTTTATTATCACTGGATATTGGGATGGAGTATGGCAGAAACCTCTCGGTTTATGTTCGATCATCTGTTTTTTAATGACCCCGTATGGATGACATTGCATAATACACTCCATTCTCCAGTTGTATTACTAACGGGGCTGGCATTAGTTTGGCAGCGACGCCAAAATATTAGTTCTACATCGCGCTGGTGGTTTTGGTTCTTTTTGGCGTGTCTGCTTCATTCGACTGTGGATATTTTGACGCATCACAACGATGGGCCGCTAATGTTCTTTCCGTTGCATTGGAGCGATCGCTTCTACAGTCCTGTGAGCTACTGGGAAATCGCACATTACGCGAGAGAATTTGCAATCTTTGAACTAGGGCTAGACCTTATTTGTTTTGTGTTTCTTCTGCGTGCACCTGTAATACGCTATTTGCAACGCAGTCAATTTTTCAACTATTAACTTTCAATCATTAACTGGTCTATTTCCTCAATATTTAGAACTGGCCGACCACTTGACGAAACAAAGCCCATAATTCAAGCGATCGCCTCTTGCCCCACCCAGCAACGCCCGAATCCTGTAGGGGCGGGTTCAGCCAATCTGTAATTCGTGATGATCGCAACTGATTAACAAAACCCGCCCTTTCCCGCATCCGCCGCGATCGCCCTTTAACATCACCCTCCAACCTGGTGTGACAACCTCCTGGCAACCCAACTAAAAGCTATTGTCGCAACCACCAAATTAGGAGCGCGATCGCCAACCCCACCCCAAACCACAGCCCCCATTTCTGCCACCAGTTCTGCGTTTGGCGAGAAGAATTTGAAGCAGATGGTTTTCTTTCGGTAGGCAAGCTCTTGGCATACCAATCATCATCGTTGCGTTTCTCGGTGCCAATGTTGGGTGCAGTACGCCGCTGCATTGCAATGATTTTATTGCGTTCAGCAATCGCTGTTTTGCATCGTTCAACTATGTGATCCAGCTTGAGCGCTTTATAAATTGCCAAAGCCTGTTGATAGCTCTGCAACGCCTCATAATGCTGATCGAGCCGAGCCAGAGCATTGCCCATGTTAAACAGCGACGCTCCTTCACCGTTGCGATCGCCAATCTCGCGCTTAATGGCTAACGACTGCTGCTGAAGGGCGATCGCCTCCTGGTATTGCCCTAAGGACTGGTAGGCATTCCCCAGATTGCCTAACGAGGTAGCTTCACCGTTGCGATCGCCAATCTCGCGCTGAATGGCTAACGACTGCTGCTGAACGGCGATCGCCTCCTGATATTGCCCTAACGAGCGGTACGCAGCCCCCAGATTGCCTAAGGAAGCCGCTTCCCCGCCGCGTTGGCGTAGCCTCTCCTCTGGAGAATCGCCAATCTCGCGCTTAATGGCTAACGACTGCTGATGAAGGGCGATCGCCTTCTGGTATTGCCCTAACGAATTGTACGCATTCCCCAGATTGACTAAGGAATTCGCTTCCCCACTGCGATCGCCAATCTCACGCATAATGGCTAACGACTGCTGCTGAAAGGCGATCGCCTCCTGGTATTGCCCTAGCGCTTGGTACGCATTTCCCAGATTGCCTAAGGAAGCCGCTTCCCCGCTGCGTTGGCGTAGCCTCTCCTCTGGAGAATCGCCAATCTCGCGCTTAATGGCTAACGACTGCTGATGAAGGGCGATCGCCTGCTGGTATTGCCCTAACGATTGGTACACATTCCCCAGATTGTTG
>Ga0105046_10012410_pt1 | contig 13221 bp, 8 predicted proteins | sample MAT03_FD_78385 | JGI IMG/M metagenome (GOLD analysis project Ga0105046, IMG submission 78385) | Freshwater microbial communities from Lake Fryxell liftoff mats and glacier meltwater in Antarctica - MAT-03 (megahit assembly) | ecosystem: Environmental > Aquatic > Freshwater > Ice > Liftoff... | reverse complement strand
CGCGATCACGTGTTCGCTTTGGACATCATCGCTTGGCTCATGCGTAATTGCCTCATGAAAAATCGGGTCAAAGGCCGCGCCGTTTGCTTCAATGCGCTTCACGCCTTCGCTTTCCAAAATATTTTGCAATTTGCGCGCGATCAGTTCAATGCCGCTTGCCCATGCGTCGTCAGCGGGGCGGTTTTGCAAGGCGCGTTCCAGGTCATCCAAAGCGGGTAAAACCTTTTTGATGATGTCGCCCTTCATGCTGGCGTAGGTCAACTCATTATCGCGTTCGATGCGCTTTTTATAATTCTGAAACTCCGCCTGAGACCTGGCCCAGCCATCTTTATATTCAGACGCTTTGGTTTCAGCTTCCGCCAATTGACTCTGCAGCGCTTCCCGCTCCGCGTCGACATTAGCCTGCTCGCCATCAACAGGCATTGTCTCCGCTGTGGGTTGAGGCTCGTATACATCTTCGTGTTTGTGTTTCTTTTTGTCTGTCATGCTTCCACTCTCATTTTGTTTTTTTCTGGAGTCAAGCAGCTGGCTGCTTTAATTCGGACAGCAAGCTGTCCGACTCCAGAGTTATTCATTCGAAATATTATCATTCACCAAATTACTTAGTAATCCTGCAACATATCTTACTGTGGGAATCGTCCGCGCATAGGACATTCGCATGGGTCCCAGCACGCCCAACGTGCCAGTAGCCAGACCGGGCGCGCCATATCTCGCGATCACCATGGAACACTGACGAAGTTCCTCCCATCCGCCTTCGCCGCCGATCAATACCTGCAAGCCGCCAACACTGCTGTTTGTGGATGCCCGCATAAGCAGGTCCTGCAATGTCGATCTTTCTTCAAATAAACGCATCGCCCAGCGCGCCTCATCAGATGATTCTGCAAACTCAGGTTCACTCAAAACATTGGTAAGTCCATCCGTATAGATTTCACCCGAACCGCTTTCTGATGTGCGCTTCATATCCTGTACCAGAAGCGTGATGATATCCTGTTCAAGGGCGTTTGTGCGGGATGAAAGCGCGGCGATTGCATTCACGGAAAGGCCAGCCAAAAGTATATTGAGATGCGCAGCGGCCTGGCTAAGACGGTCTTGATTGACAGGTTCGGCTAATGTCAAAATTTGTTGATCGACTTCGCCGCCTTCCATTACTATGACCATTAAGATCTGTCGGCCTTGTGTGGAGATCAGTTCGATATGCTTGAAGCGGATCGTTTCGGCATGAGGCGCGGTGACCAGGGAGACTCCCTGTGACTGATGGGCAAGAATGGAAGCGGCAAGTGTCATCCATTGTTCCACATCGGGGCGCGCCTGAAAGAATTGGTGCGAAATCGTATTTTGCACCGAGGCGGGTAGTTCCGCTTTTTGCATCAACTGCCCGACAAAGATGCGATAGCCTTCCTCGGCTGGCACGCGGCCCGCAGAGGTGTGAGGCTGTCTTAGGTAGCCCATCTCCGTCAGCGCTGACATTTCATTTCGGACAGTGGCAGTACTCAGGTCAAGGTGGAAGCGTTCCACCAGCCGCTTTGAGCCGACCGGTTGGGCCGTCTCAATATAGTCGCGGATGAGAAGCAGGAGAATCGTTCGCTGTCTTTCGGTGAGTTCGGGCATAACAGGACTAGTCTAACATGTGGAAATGAAGGGCGTCAATAAGAGGAGTGTAAGAGTTTATAAAAAGGAAAGAGGAAAGACTTCTTCATACGAGTCTTTCCTCTTTCCGAACAAACAAAATTGTTTTTATGGGGCGCTTTGAACGGGCCGCCAGGCGGGGTGGAAATCGTCGCCTGGGTCGGTGGTGACACGTGTGCGGTTTTCGCCGCTTATATCCATGTAAAAGATATCATTATTTTCGCCGGATTCTCCGCCTTCATAAGCCACGAAAGCGCCATCACGGGAATAATCCGCATTCTCTATTGTAATAACATTGATCTTTAACCGTGTGCCTTGAAGTACAGTACGATCTGTGGCCGAGATGCTCATCAGGTAAGGGTTGCAGAATTTGGTGGCGCAGCGTTGATTGAACAGGATCAATTCACCATCCGGTGACCACTCAGGAAGATAATCTGTATAGGTTATCCCACTGCGAACAATTTGTATTAGGTTGGCTCCATTCGCGTCCATCAGCCATATTTGATAGACCCCGACCCGCTTAACTGTATAAGCAATTTGTGATCCATCAGGTGACCAGACCGGCTGGCGGGATTCAACTTTTTGAGCCCCCGTGGTGATCTGAATTGGAGAAGAGAGGTCGGCCAGGTTCACAACGAATATTTCCATTTGTTTGGCGCGCAATGATGTAAATGCAATGGATCTTCCATCCGGCGACCAGGCTGGGTCGAAGTCTCCGCCGGGGACGGTCGCAATGGGGGTCAGGCCGCTCCCGTCGACATTGATAATGTACAAGCCGGCGTTGTAATAAATATCATCCATACCCTTGCATGGCGAGATAAATACCAGCCTGACACCATCCGGGGACCAGGAAGGTTGGCAGGCGCCTTCAGGCATATCTGTGACCTGAACCGCGCTGTCGCTTGCAATATCAACCAGATAGATCTGTGGGATCCCTGTACGGTTTGAGGCATAGGCGATTTGATCCCTTCCACCGCCAACCACAACAGTGGCAGGTACTACGGCAGGAACCAAAGGGGTGATCGTTGCTGTAACTGTTGGGATCACTATTTCAGTTGCCGTTGCGGAGGGAAGTACTATCTGGGTGGGTGTAAAGGTGGGTGTGCGGGTCCGGGTTGCAGTTGCAGTGGGTGAAATCGGCGTTGAGGTAGCCGTAAGAGTTTGCGTGGGAAGCGGAGACGGCGTGACAGTTGGTGTTGCAGTGTGTGTCGGTACAGGGAATGGAATCATGCCGCGCAGATTCGAAGGAATCAGATTACGAATATTCTCAGGAATAATGCCGGGAGCAAGAAACGGAATACTTACCAGAAGCAGGAACAGGATTAAAAACAAGAAGCGAATTATTGCATGGCGACGTTTGCGCTCGCGTTCTTTTTGTTTTTTGAGAGGCGAAACAAACGGTTGATTCTCATGCTTCTGCACAGGCGGCACAAATGCCTTGATATTATTTTTATTATTATTGTTGTTGTTTTCCACTGAAGAGACTGATTCTTCCATATCCCTCTCTGGGAATGAATCGGGCGGCGGCGGTGTAACCATGTAGGTGCCCGCAATCTGCTGGGTCTTGGATTTGACCCCCAGCAATGATTTTTTAAACTCCTCAGAGGTCTGAAAACGATCACTGGGGTCAACAGCCATGGCCTTCTCAATGGCTGCCGCCAGGCGACGCGAGACTTTCGTATTCCGTTTCCGAAGCGGAGTTAACTGCGCATTGTCCATTGCGCGCGCCAGGCCATCTTCCGGGATAACACCACTCAGGGCGGCATACAAAGTTGCGCCCAATGAATAAACATCAGTGCGCGGGTCTGTACGCGCCGTGCCATATTGTTCTGGCGGGGAATAACCCGGCGTCATGGCGCGTGCACCGGTCGTTGTGGCCTGGCTTGCGCTTTGATAAACCTTTGCCAGTCCAAAATCCACCAGAAAGATGTGACCATCCGGAGTGATTTTTACATTACCAGGTTTTATGTCGCGATGCAAAATGGGAGGCTTGCGTGAATGTAAATAAATAAGGGCATCGCAGATGGCTGCGCCGATATGAATGGCATCATCCTCGGTTAACATGCCGAGCCGTTCCATCCGAAAACGCAAATCCTCCCCGTCGATAAAATCCATGACAAGATACTGCCCCTGGTCTCCCAACACGATATGATCAGAAACACGCGGTAAATTTGGGTGACGAAGGTTCGCCAGGATCACGGCTTCCAGGCGGAATTGGCGCGCGTATTCGTCTGTTGTAAAAAGATTTTCCTTTAGAGCGATTTCCACACCAAGGTTTTCATCTATGGCGCGATACACAGATCCCATGCCGCCCTGACCGAGAATTTCAATAATGCGATATCGATTATGTAAGAGTGTATTTTTATCAAGCGTCATCTAAAACCTTAAAATCCATCCAAAATTAAGATTAACTCACGCAACGTGAGCGTAAAAGCTCCTCAAACCAGCGGTTGATTTAAGCTCCTTGCTCTGGGCAAAAGTGTTTTTGGATAGGTTATTAATTTAGTACGATTAACGCCGGCGATTATATCAGATTGAAGAAATGCCGCGTTCCGCAAGCTTAACTCGCATAAAAGTCCACAGTGCGCCGCCAGACACCCACCAACCCACAAGCGTATAGCGGATAAAACGCAAAGCATAAAAAATGAAACCATCACCATCCGGCAGGACCGCGCCCAATCCCCGCCACAGGATGAGAACACCGATCACACCCATGATATAACGAAGAGCGCGCTTCCCCATCGGACCTGAAACCTGATACCCGCCAATGGACATGATCCACGCCGCACCAATCGCGAGGCCGAAGAAAGTCCCTGCTGAGGTAAAAATGCTGCTTGGGTCAACGGGAGCAGGCAGATCGGCATTTGCGAGAACCGCATTGTTAATCCAGGTTTCAGGAATTTGATAGCTGCTTCTAAAAGCCGCAACGCCCAATCCTATCACGACAAATATCATTGCAACATTAAATGCAATGAAAATCTGATGATTAAAAGTTTTTGTGCGCACCCATGCGCTAAGCGGCTCCCAAAAGCGCGTAAAGGCCCACAACAGCACTGCCCCAAGGAACCAGCCAAAGACAACATCATGGGGAAAATGCGCCGCGAGATACAGGCGTGAGAAACCAATAAAGAAAATGAGCGCAATGGCCGCAACCCATACCCATGTCCGTTTTGTGTATGCCGCGATCATTCCCCACACACTCATGGCATGTTGCGCATGCCCGGAAGGGATACCGAAGGTCGTTTCCGTCGTCCAAAGCGCACGCACATGTGAACTCACCCAGTATGGGCGCGGGCCAATGAACAACAGCTTGCCAACATAATTGACCACATTGCTTGTCAAAAGAATAAACCCCACACGCAACCCCAGCGCAGGGTCAATACACCAATAGATCAGCGGCAACACGAGGAAAAAGAATTCTTCGTTACCGAGGAAGCTAAAGAGGCGCATGGGAATGATTAACCAATCCCCGGCGGATTGAAGGGCGATAATAAAGGCAATACCATACTCAATAAGGGTCTGCATATAGTCCTCCAGTATGCTTTTATTCTATTTTACGATTGACGAATAGGCTGCCTTCATTGTACACTCAAAGCATGGAACAATCACCGGCGTTCAGCCATATTTCGCAACATTCCTCAAAGGAACGACTCGGGGATTGGCGCGCTATGTTTCTCGTCATCGCGCTTGTGGAGATATCCAGCACTCGGCTGGTTATCACAGAGTGGGTTCCTTTTCTTTATTTCACACAAACAACGGGCCTGGCCGGGGTTATTTTGGGGCTTGCGCTGGGGTACAGTTATTTTTCGCGTAAGACAGTGGTGCGCCTGTCTATTGGATATACACTCATACTGCTCCCGTTTCAACTCCTCAATGCAATGGAAAGAACAGACTGGGTATGGACGGACATTGCAACCTTATTTACCCGTTTATTTACTTCATTAGGACAGTTTATCAAAGGTCAGCCTGTTTACGATCAATTATTTTTTACTTCGCTTGTTACGCTGGGGTATTGGGCCATTGGGCTTTGTGCCGGATACTGGTTAACCCGGCATAAAGATTTTATAAATACAATTTTGCCCGCCGGCCTTGCAATGTTGATTATTCAGGCTTTCGACCCGGTAGAACCAAATCGCATTTGGGGTTTGGCAGTATACATCTTTGTTGCTTTATTGTTACTTGGGAGGATGTATTTTCTCGTAAATCATTTTTTTTGGACGAAAACGAATTTCCTGCTTACGACGGAAAGCACGAATGACCTGGAGCGAGGGGCGCTGGTAGTAGCCGCCCTTACCGTATTTATTGCATGGTCTATGCCGGGCTGGATCACCAATATTAAACCCGCAGCGAAGGCATGGCACAGCTTTTCAACGCCCATTCTTGAGAGACTCTCGGATGCGGTCATTGCATTGGATTCTCCCTATGGAACCACGAACAAGAGCGGAGATTTTTATGCCAGCGAACTTTCTCTCGGTCAGCAAGCAGCGACAGGCGATAACCCGGTATTTTATGTCGAGGTAAAACAAACTGACTTTACCCCTGTGCGCAATTATTGGAAGGGCAGGGATTACGACCTCTATATCAACGGACATTGGACAAATGTATCAAATTCAAGCGCAGATTTTTCTCCGCAGACAGACGATATATCCCTTGAATACCCGGATGCCCGCAATGAAATGGAATTTACTTTTACCAATAATTTTCAAACTGAAAGTCTGTTATATGCGCCCGCAGAAACCGTATGGGTCAGCCGTGAGAGTAGTTTTCAATCAACCCCTATTTCGGCAGGCATAAAAGATATAACAGCCTGGTTCGCAGTGCCAAGCCTTTCGAGCGGAAACAAGTATACGGTCCGGGCTTTGATCGCTGATCCCTCAATCGAAGAATTACGCGCAACAGGAACAGAATATCCGGGCTGGGTCAAGGAAAAATATTTGCAAGTCCCGGAAAATATTGCGCCTCAATTGCGCGATCTTGCAATACAAATTACCGCGCCTTATGATACTGTCTATGATAAAACACAGGCCATTACCATTTATCTAAGGCAAACCATTCAATATGATAAGGCGATTACTAGCACCCCCCCCGAAAACAAAGATCCTGTTTTATGGGTCCTGTTCGATTATAAAAAAGGTTTTTGCATGTATTATGCCAGCGCTGAAACGCTTATGCTGCGCTCCATTGGCATCCCGGCACGCATGGCGGTTGGATTTGCAGAAGGCACCTTTGACGAAATTCAGGAAAGATATGTCGTTACGTATGACAATGCTCACGCATGGCCTGAGGTATATTTTCCCGGCATCGGGTGGGTTGAATTTGAACCGACAGGCAACCAGGCACCTATAAGTCGTCCTGAAACAAAAAACAATGCCCCCAGCGAAGCGCCTAACCCTGCCCTCGCGGAAAACTTACCATTCCCATTGGCAACCCTTCAACCAGAGCAACCTTTATTACCGGATGGAGCCAGCGTCTCATCCAAGATAAATTCAGAAAGCCTGTATGGAAAATATCTAATCTATTTGCTCGCCATATTCGCATTGGTTTTTAGTCTTTTCATGATTCGCCGTTACACCCCTGGCGAACGTTTGCCAGTATACTTGGCGGGTAGATATGCCCGCAGTGGAAACATTCCGCCGCCCTGGCTGGACCGCTGGCTGCGCTGGACCAAACTCTCTCCTATTGAGCGTACATTCCAGGCCATCAACCTCAGTTTATTTTGGCTTGGCTGCCCGCAACCAGTACATGTCACATCTCATGAGCGCGCAAAAGCCCTGATCGAGCGCCTGCCTTCTGCCAAAGATCAAACTTTAAAACTTTTGGATGCGTATCAAATTACTATGTATACACCCCGTACCGGAAACGTGACATCCGCCCGCCGCTCAGCAATTATTATCCTGCTAAAAACAGGGCAGCACCGCATAAAAGAAACCTTGCAGTTTCTAGATTACCGTTATAATCAATTAAGATAATGCCTATGAATGAAAACACCATCCCCACAACTGTTCACGACCAACTGATTGCACTCAGCCAGCAGGCGGGAAAGATTCGCAATGAGCTGGATGCGACCAAGCTTAAGTTCCCCAAAAACACGATTGAAGATCTTCAGAACCTGGAAACAACGCTTGCGCAAATTGGAGGAAGGATCGAAGCCTTCCAAAAAGAGCATAGCAACATGCTTGCGCTTGCCGATGTGGGACAGGTGATCAACTCGTCACTTGAACTCGATGAAGTGCTTCGAATCGTGATGGACAATATTGTGCGCCTCACCAAAGCTGAACGCGGCTTCCTCATGTTACGCGACGACAGAGGTGAAATGGTGATCCGCATGGGGCGCAACTGGGAAATGGAATCGATCAATGCCTCCGAGTTGACCGTCAGCCGTTCTGTTGTGGGGCGCGTTATTGAAACGGGCGAGCCCATTGTCACCACCAATGCGCAGGAAGATAAACGTTTTGTCGGGCAGGAAAGCATTGTGGCATTCAACCTGCGTTCCATCTTGTGCGTTCCCCTCAAAGTTAAAAATGATCTTATTGGCGTGATCTACGCCGATAACCGTATTCGAACAGGGATCTTCGCCGAATCTGAAAAAGAACTTTTGAACGCCTTCGCAAACCAGGCCGCAGTAGCCATTGAGAACGCCCGCCTGTTCTCATCTCTCAAACACACGCTCGAAGAAGTGACCGGGCTAAAAAATCTGATGGAATCCGTTTTCGCATCCATTGCCAGCGGCGTGATCACTGCAAATGTCCAAAATCAGGTGACGCTCGCCAACCGGGCCGCGCAAAATATTCTGGGACAGGCCCAACTTGAGATCGTCGGTCATCACCTCGACGAAGTGCTTGCTTCTGTTTCGAAGGAGATCGCACCACATCTGCTGGAGGTACACACAACCGACAAGCCGAGTGTATATCTTGAAGTCAGTCACAACCTGCCAAAACGCGGCAACGTGGACTGGCGCTTAAACTTCTCTCCGCTCAAAGATTCGGGGCAAAAAACCCAGGGCGTCGCAATTGTCCTCGACGACCTCACAGAACGAAAGAAGTTGGAAGCGCAGCGTCGACTCTTTGAGCGCATGGTCTCCCCGGCCGTCATCGAACAACTTGACCCGAACAGCTTGCAACTCGGCGGTAAACGCGTGGACATCACCGTGTTATTTGCGGATATTCGCGGTTTTACAAGTTTCAGTGAAAAAGTTTCTCCAGAAAAACTGGTGAAAATTTTAAACCGATATCTCGCGGCAATGGCAGAAGCCGTACTCGCCCAGGAAGGCACGATCGACAAGTTCATGGGGGATGCCATCATGGCCTGGTTCAATGCCCCCGTGCCACAGCCTGACCATACCCTGCGCGCGGTAAAAACCGCATTGGCAATTCGCGAATCAGTGGAGATGTTATACAAGGAACTGCCCGCGGAAGCGCACCTCGCCTTCGGCGCAGGCATTCACTATGGCGATGCAGTACTGGGTTTGATCGGGACCGAGAAACGACTGGAATATACCGCCATCAGCGACAGTGTGAATACGGCCAAACGCATTCAAGAAAACTCCGCCAAAAACCAGATCCTCATCAGCAGGGCCGCTTATGACCGGGTTAAAAATCAAGTGGAAGCCAAACCTCACACAGACATGAGCGTGAAAGGCAAAACACAACCACTGGAGGTATTTGAAGTATTGGGATTGAAGTGAGAGAGCAGAGATTAGAGATTGGGGATTAGAGATTGGAGAGCAGGCTTCCGCGGTGAGGGTGACTTCGGAAGTTTTTAATTGCTGGTGTTACCCACCCTCTCCACAAAACTTATCACCCCATCCATCCCTTTTGCAATGGGTTCAGTATTGATATACTCGTTCAGAGTATGCGCGCCGCCGCCTGTTGTAATTCCCATGACAACTGCGGGAATATTTCGACTCAATGGAATGTTCGCATCTGTGGAGCCTGCCGTGAGAATTGCATTCAAACCCTGTTCACGCGTACACGTTAGAGCCAATTCCACCAGCGGATGATCAGCCGCCATTTCCCCTGCAGGCCGCTCGCCGATGATCTCTGCCATTATTTTCACACCTTCGCGATCTGCATCTTTCAATAATTCTTCCACCTGGAGAGTCAATTTCGCAAGCATTTTCGGGTCTTCCGAGCGCAGATCCAATTCACATTTGGCTTCGGATGCAAGCACATTAATCCCAGTGCCGCCGCCAAACGTACCGACATTCATGGTGGTGCGGGGTTCACGCGGCAGGCGCATCGCCGTCAACTGTGTAACGAGCGATGCCAGCTCATGCACCGCCGAGGGCTGGCCATAATCGGACCACGAATGTCCACCCGCAGTTTTGGCGGTAATGCGATAACGCCGCACGCCAATAGCGCGGTGATAGACGTGCCCAAGAGCAAGACCTTCCAGAATTAAATAACCGATCACGCTATGTCCTCCCGAAAGAACATCAGGACGATGTGAGCCTGTCGAAGGGTCCTTTTTAAAACGATCCACTACGGCGCGCATCCCGCGCAAATCACCAAGACCCTCTTCGCCTACATTCGCCACGAACCAAACATCGTGCGGCAGCTCGATCTTTCTCTCACGCAATGACCATACCAGCCCGAACAATGCCGCGACTCCCAATGAATTATCCCCAATTCCCGCAGCGAAGATTTTCGCAGCATCTTTCCTCACCTGCAAGTTGACACTGGCAGGAAAGACCGTATCCAAATGAGCGGAAACGATCAGCGGTTTGGCCTTTTTCTGCTTTCCCGTCAAACGCGCATATACATTTCCAAGGGAATCCATGGAAACATCGTTGAGATTCTCCTGTAGAAAAAGATCGCGCACAAATTCTCCGCGCTGACCCTCTGCAAACGTGGGCGCGGGAATTTGTTGGATTTGAATGGCAAGATCAATAACTTGGTTTGAAAGATCGCTCATGATTACTCTCTAAATAGTTTCTTCCTCGCTAAACGTAGTCGAAGCGCCTGCGGCTTGGAGAAGTTAAACTTTTTATAAAACACTGTCCTTCGACTTCGTTCCTCAAAGAGTATTCGTCTCTCCGCTCAGGACGAGGAGCCACTATACCTCGCGCGCTATTTCTTTGATGGAATGTAAGCGCGCTTCAGCAAGGCCGGGCAAAACACCCTGTGAGTAAAATGGGCCGCTTCCTTCTATTTTTAGTGACGCGGAGACATTTCCATATAACGCAGCCATTAAAGGATCATTTGTTTTCTGAAAGCCTGCCAGAAAACCGCCGCAAAAAGCATCGCCTGCGCCGGTTGGGTCGGCAATGCGTGAATGATAAGCGGGGATTTCATAGCGATGGCTGCCTTCTACATCGTACACCATTTGACCCAGCGCACCGCGTTTGATCACAACAATGCGCGGGCCATATTCGCTGGCCCGGCGCGCCATCTCCCACAAGTCATTGGTCTCCCCCCAGAAAAGCGCGCGCAATTCCTGTTCGGATGGATGAAAAACAGTGACGCCTTGCAGGACGAGTCTCAGGTCACGCCAAAAGGTGGGAGTCATATAGCCGGGAGCAGGGTCCAGGCTAACGGTCTGGTTTGACCCGCCTTTGAAGAGGTTGACCAACTGACTCTGGCTGACAAAGTCAAAGGGGCAGAGATGCACATAGCGGACATCCCGATATTCTTTGGGCACATCCAGCGCAGCAGGTGAAATTGGATCTGCCTCACGCGGATCTTTACGAGAGTCGTCAAGCGCTTGATAGCCAAGCAATGATTTTGGAAATGTAAGTTGAGAACGCGCAAAATGTGAAACCGCATTTGAATAACTACGCTGATTGGAATCGGTATACGCAATAAATGCGCGCAGGTCTACATTTTTCAATTCGCGAAGCACATGAATCCCGCGTGTATCAAATCCACGTTCTTCGAGGTTACGCAGCCATTGATGCGGATAATCCTCGCCCACGCGCCCGACCAAACCTGCATTCGAATCCCATAGTGCAAGTCCGCCCGCTGCATAAAGCAAACTTCCGCCGGGCGAATCCAGAAGAGGCTGGCCTGAAGGAGGAATAATATATTCCCGGTTTAGTTTTCCTGCGATGACAAAAGTTGGCGGCATGTTCATTTACGCTTAAGTATACAAGGGAATGACTCAAGTGCCAACTTCTTAAATGGGAAAGTGTCGAGTTGTGGGGCCTTCAAGATTTGAAGCACAGAGAACACAGGGATTTTTTGTTTTTTCTCTGTGAACTCTGTGCTCTCAGTGGCAGGAGCTTTTTTAGACACTCCATTAAATAGGTGGAATATTTCTTACAAGATATAATGATTCATAAATTATGGACTTAACCTCTTCCCTATTGCAACTCCCCAACCCCGCCGATAAACGCATTGCATTACGAGTTAACTCGCAGGCAGAACACGCATTAAGGCAGGGGCATCCCTGGGTCTTCGATCAATCGATTACTGAACAAAGCCACGATGGTAAACCTGGCGATCTGGCTGTCATCTTTGATAACAAACGCAGCTTTCTTGCAATCGGTTTATACGATCCCACATCTCCGATCCGTGTTCGTATCCTGCAGCACCGTCAGCCCGCAGCCATCAATGCCGATTGGTTTCAAAATAAACTAACTGTGGCGGCTCTGGTGCGCACGCCCTTAAAAGAAACGGACACCACAGGCTATCGTCTGATTCATGGGGAGAACGATGGCTTTCCCGGTTTGATCCTTGACCGCTACGCCGAGACGCTTGTTCTAAAACTTTACACACCCGCCTGGATTCCCCACCTGAAAGAATTCTGTTTAGCATTGGCAAAGGTTCAACCCAGTGAGCGATTAATTCTACGTCTCAATCGATCGCTCCTAAAGCAGACCGAATTCCTGTTTGGATTGGACAACGGAATGACTCTCGCGGGTCCGACTCACGATGACCTGGTCCTGTTTCGAGAAAACGGCCTGACCTTTGAGTGTGATCCCATCCACGGGCAGAAAACCGGCTTCTTCCTTGACCAGCGTGATAACCGTGCGCGGGTTGAAAAATTATCCAAAGGAAAATCGGTTCTCAATGTCTTTGCCTATACAGGCGGATTTTCAGTCTACGCAGCCCGCGGCGGCGCGAAACAGATTGTCAGCGTGGATATAAGCGCGCCTGCCATCCAAGCTGCTGTCCGTAATATGGAATACAACAAACTCACAGCGTCTCATGAAACCATCGCTGAGGATGCTTTTGAAGTATTAGCCCGCATGGAATCACAAAAACGTTTATTTGATCTGGTCATCATTGACCCGCCCATGTTTGCTCAAAATCAAGCGCAAATCCCCGTAGCTTTATCTGCTTATAAAAAATTGACCCGCTTGGGGCTGGGAGTATTACGCAAAGGAGCTACCCTGGTGCAGGCCTCCTGTTCCAGCCGGGTGGATGCTGAGACCTTTTTCGATTCTATTCACCAAACGGCCAGGGAATCAAAGCGCCGATTAACAGAGATCGAACGCACCGGTCAGCCCCTTGACCATCCCATTAGCTTCAATGAGGGAGTTTATCTTAAGTGCTTATTTGCCATAGCCAACTAATGTAAAAAATCCCGTCAATTGTTTGACGGGATTTTTTACTGCCATCATTCAATTACTTCAACGCATCTTTTGCGGCATTG
>Ga0105046_10012406_pt1 | contig 13222 bp, 9 predicted proteins | sample MAT03_FD_78385 | JGI IMG/M metagenome (GOLD analysis project Ga0105046, IMG submission 78385) | Freshwater microbial communities from Lake Fryxell liftoff mats and glacier meltwater in Antarctica - MAT-03 (megahit assembly) | ecosystem: Environmental > Aquatic > Freshwater > Ice > Liftoff... | reverse complement strand
GGCCTGTACCGGCTTGAACTACCCAATGTATCTCCGGGGGTTTACTTCATTCAATGCCAGACCGGCGAAAAAACAAGCGTGAAAAAAGTGGTGAAGACGGCGCCTTAAGAGGGTTTAGAGTGGTTTAGAATGTTGATTGTGAATATGTTACAATTCCGTTTCCTTCAAAACCACTTTGCTTCGACTATATACCGGATATTTTACTTTCCTGCTTAGCGGATGTATTGTTACAGCCTCTTTCCATGGAATGACACAAAAAATGGCCAAAGCGGAGTATCCCGGATTTTAAAGTTCAGCAGACTTAAAATCCGGGATACTCCGCTTTGGCCATTTTTAGTATAATTATTTTATATAAAATATAGTAGTCTATCATTATGTAGATTAACATCGAAATGTATAAATCTTACATTTGATATTTTGTTAAATTATTGATACGTTGCATATAAATTTTAAAACGTATGCTACATTTATCCTTTATTCTGGGAGCATCAGATTTCTGTTTCTTTTAATCCATCGATCATTTTTGGTTCATCAGAATGATACTTCATGAAAAGACTTACACTATTGGGCAAGGCATGCCTCCCAGCTTGCTTTTGTATTGCCCTATCCCAACTGTCCGCTCAAAACTTGCCTCCCGTTGCGATCAGTAGCAACGCTCCCTTCTGTGAAGGCGTTTCACCTTTAAACTTGTATGAAAGCGGTGGCGCTGCCCTAATCTGGTCCTGGTCGGGTCCGAATGGGTTTGTTTCCAGTCAACAAAATCCGGTCATTCCTGCGCCCGGTTCCGCATGGTCCGGCAACTATTCGGTGACCATCACCGATGCCGCCGGCCTCCAGAACGAGGCGACGCTGAACGTGCAAATTTACTCCATTCCAGTTGTGAGCGCTGCGGATGCGGCCATTTGTGCCGGCAGCAGCGTCACCCTGAGCGCTGGCGGTGGCACAAGTTGTTTTTGGCAACCGATCACCGGATTAAGCGACCCGGCATCTTGCACGCCGGTTGCCGGCCCGGCTTCCACGATCACGTATTTTGTCAAGGTAACAGATGCGAACGGTTGTGTCGCCACCGAGCCGGTGCAGGTATTGGTGCATCAACCGGGGCCGCTGGTCTGCAACGACAATGTACTTATTTCGCTGGATGCCAGTGGGTTGGTAGAGATCACGCCGGATATGGTGCTGGAAGGCTCCGATCCGGACGCGGGCTTTTTTACGGTCAATATCAGTTCCAACACCGGCGCAAACCTGGGCAATACGATCGGCTGCGCGCAGATCGGGCAGGTGCTTACCGTAAAAATCACGGATATCTGCAACGGAAGTTCCTGTTGGGGCAACCTGAAAGTAGAGGACAAATTGGACCCGCTGGTGACTTGTACGGATATTTTCCTCCCCTGTGCGGTACAAACCTATACGCCCGGGTACCTCCTGAACACGCTGGGCATCGCTACGGCATTTCCTGCGGTGGTGGAGAACTGCGGCAGTTATACGCAACAGTTTGCGGACACCTGGCACAACCTGAATTGCGACGAATCGATCAATGGCCTAAGCGACTTGAGCGCCTACCTGGAGCGAAAATGGACGGTCGCTGATGCGCAAGGCAATGTCTCAACGTGTACACAATTCATTTACAGCAAGCGGCTGCACATTTCCGATCTATCCTTACCCCCTGCGGTAACCGTCTCCTGCACCACTCCGAATATCAGCCCGACCGTCACTGGAGCGCCTTATATCCTGGTCAACAACGTCAAATTTACGCTTTACCCCAGTGTCGCCTTTTGCGAATTGAATGCGGTTTTTACGGACGAGATCTTCCCGGTATGCGACGGCTCGTATAAAATACTGCGGAATTGGGTGTTTTACGACTGGTGCCTGCCGACTTCCGCGACACCCCCGTTTAATCCATTGATTTACAAACAACTCATAAAAGTGACAGACAATGCCGGTCCGGTCATGATTTGCCCTGCGAACCTGACCGTCGGCGCCAATCCCTTTGCGTGTTGCTCGACTGTAGATTTGCCGGATATGCAATTATCCGACAACTGTTCGCGTCTGAACAACATCAGTGCGATCCTGGCCTCTTACGATTATAATACGGATACCCTGGCGGCTATTTTTTCCCTGGAAGGCGTCCTGAGCGATTTTGAAGGCAATAACTTCTGGATTCCGGATACCTTGGGCAGTTTCGGTTTTACGCCCTGTTTACCAATCGGCGAGCACGTGGTCACCTACCGCGCCGAAGATGATTGCGGTAACACCAGCACTTGCACGTATCAACTGACCGTGGCCGATCTAACGCCTCCTTCCGTGGCCTGCGATGAATTTACCCAGGTTGCCCTAACCAGCAGCGGCAAAGCCGAAGTGTACGCCTTAACCTTTGACGACGGTTCCTTCGATCTCTGCTGCCTCGATACCTTCGAAGCCCGCCGCATGAATGCGGATTGCAACGGTGCGCAGGATGATTTCGGGCCCCTTGTGGTGTTTTGTTGCAGCGACATCGGCGACACCGTGCCCGTGATTTTGCGCGTACACGATTGCCACGGTAACACCAACGACTGTATGGTGCAGGTGTTTGTAGAAGATAAAATAAAACCGATCTGCACGCCGCCCGCCAATACCACGGTCAGCTGCGAAAATTTCGACCCCAGCTTCGGTATTTACGGGATAGCGACGGGTACGGACAATTGTTGCATAGACACCATTACGGCTTCGGCCAATTACAACCTGTTCGACACAGTTTGCAACCTGGGCACCATCATTCGTACCTTCAGGGTATTCGATTGTACCGGAAACAGCAGCCAGTGTACGCAGCGGATCGTGGTATTTTACAAGCAGGACTACTTCCTGAAAATGCCAAACGACGTCAATTTAAGCAAATGCGACGGCACGGGTAATTACGGCGCGCCGAGTTTTTTCGGTGAAGACTGTGAATTGCTGGGCGTGGCGTATGAAGACGTCGTTTTTACGGTTGTTCCCGACGCCTGTTATAAGATCGAACGGACCTGGAAAATCATCAACTGGTGTACATACAATCCTGGGGGCGCCTGCATCGCGGTGCCTAACCCCAATCCCAGTGCAAATTTGAACGACCCGAACAACATCCGAGGTCCGATTCTGTCGCCGTTCGGAACCTCTGCCCCCTGGTCGTCGACCCTGACCAACCTGACCCCGGGCTCTACCACGCCCACCGATTTCAGTCAATTCTATAACCCGAATGCCAATTGTTATACGTATACCCAAATCATCAAAATCACCGACATGCAGGACCCTGTGGTACATGCGCCGGCCGGTCCTGTGGAATACTGCGATATTAGCGCGAACGATGGCGCGTTGTGGAACGCCTCATATTGGTGGGACAACACGATTAGCAGCCATAACCTCTGCGAAGGCCCGACGGACCTTTCGATCACGGCCATTGATTCGTGCACCGGTACGAGACTGAGTTTTTCTGTCCTGTTATTTCTCGATATGGATGGCGACGGCGTCCGCGAAACCGTGGTGAACAGCCTTGACCTGTCGACCCCGGGCGCCGTTCGTTTCGGCAATGCCGCAACCCCGAATTTTGCGGGCGGCGTGCTGCGCGAATTCGATCACCGTAGTGTCCCGGCGAATGCCAAATACAATTTTTCGGTGCAAACGGAAATCGTCGGCGGGCTGGTGCAGGCCTCGCTGCGCTGGAATACACAGGCCAATCCTTCGCAATACATCGTACCCGAATTGCCTTACGGGAACCACCGGATCGAGTGGATTGTGGAAGACGACTGCGGAAATCAAACCACGCGTAGTTATGAATTCAGGGTCAAGGATTGCAAAGCGCCAACGGCCGTTTGTATCAATGGCCTGAGCGTCAACATTATGCCTATAGGTATGATCACCCTCTGGGCGAGTGATTTTTTGCAATATGCGGACGACAATTGCACGCTGGCCAACCAGTTGAAACTCGCTATTCGCAAAAGCGGTACCGGAGCCGGATTTCCCGTGGATGCTGCCGGTAATCCGCAAACCAGTGTTACCTTCAATTGTGCTGAACTGGGCACGCAAGCCGTCGAGCTCTGGGCGCAGGATCTGGCGGGCAATGCCGATTTTTGTGAAACCTACGTCCTGGTGCAGGACAATATGAGCGTTTGCCCAACTGTAGTTGCCACCGTAGCCGGCGCCTTGCGCACCGAAGCGGCGGATGGTCTGGAAGCCGCCAATGTGGATATCAGCGGTGTCAGCGATCTGGTTCCGTCTTTCAGCGCGATTACCCAGTCGAACGATGAGGGTGCGTATAGTTTTAACAATATCCCGCTCACCGCCAATTATACGGTGACACCGGAAAAGGACGACAACCCTTTGAATGGCGTGACGACCTACGATCTGGTCCTGATCTCCAAACATATTCTCGGGCTGGAACCGTTGAACAGTCCGTATAAAATGATTGCGGCGGACGCCAACAAAAACGGCTCCATCACGACCTTTGATATTGTAGAGCTCCGCAAACTGATCCTGGGCATTTACCCGGAACTGCCGTCCAATACTTCCTGGCGCTTTGTCGACAAAAAGTTTGCTTTTTTCAATTTGAACAACCCGTTCCAGTTACCTTTTCCGGAAAACAAATCGGTGAATAATTTTCAGCAAACCACCCCGGCAGCAGATTTTATAGCTGTAAAAATCGGCGATGTAAACGGTACGGCGCTGCCCAATTCCCTGATGCAATCCGATGCGCGTACAGCGGCTACGGTGTTGTTCGAGGTGGACATGGCCGGAACTGCCTTCGCGGAGGTTTCGACGGTTAAATCAGGTGAAACGGTCCTTGTGCCGATCCGGGCCGCCGGGGAGGCCGAAGCGTTTCAGTTTACCCTGTTGGTCGACCCGATGGAAGTACTGGAGATCATACCCGGCGCCGGGATGAGCGCTGAAAATTTTGCCTTGTTCCCGGAAGAACATGCCCTGACGGTCAGTTGGTTTAAATCGCCGGACCAGGCGAAATTGCCTGAATTTACCCTCAGACTGCGGGCAAAAACGAGCGGTAAATTAAGTCAAATGCTGCGCTTGTCGAGCCGGATCACTGCCGCCGAAGCGTACACAAGCCAACCCGGTTCTGCGCCGCAACGCAGCGACATCGCCCTGCGTTTCCATTCGAATATGGTTTCCACCGTAGCCGGTCCAGGCTTCGAATTGTATCAAAATCAGCCGAATCCTTTCCTGCACAAAACCAGGATCGGTTTTTATCTGCCGGAATCGGGAGAGGCCACCCTGAGTATTCTGGATGGTATGGGCCGTATGCTGCTGACGCGAACGGGTGTTTTCTCCAAAGGGAACAATTTCATGGAGATCGACCGGAGCGCGCTCGGAGCGTCAGCTGCGGGGGGATGGTATTATAAAGTGGACACGGTGAGCGGTTCGGCGACGAAGAAGATGCTGGTGGGGGAGTAGGCGGCTTCGCGCGCTTGGAGGGCGGAATTTATTCCGCCCTCCAAGCGCGTTCCCTCCATTTTTCTCCTTGGATTCGGTGTTTGGTTTACAATGTTGTGGTGAAGATTTCCTCACCTACTCTTAAGGCCCAATGTAGCCAGGATTTCCGTAGACGCAGCATCGGCGGAGGCCCCGTAACCGGCGACGAGCACGCCTTTCAGACCGGACTGCGATTCGATACCGTATACCGTCGCTTCATCGCCCGGGTCGGTATTGCCTTCATAGCGGTAAACCTCCACGATATAGAATTCATCGGATTTAAACTTCCCGTGCTGGCAGGAGATGCAGTTTTCTTCCAGGTTAAAATCGACCGTAAACCCTTTATCCCGAAGTAGGTTGATCGCTTCGCTGACGGTGGCGTAATGATAGTTTGGTTCCATCGGTTGTTGTTTTGCTTGCCTTATAAGGCTTTGGACAGGATAAAGGCCAAATATACCTCATCCTGGTTGTTAATGCCCAGGCGATTGTTGTTTAGGTGGAGCAGACTGGGCAGGGCTTTGTCCAGATTGTCTCCGAACTCGGTTAAAATCAACTGATTACCGCGGATCCAGCGCGGCCACTCGGGTTGTTTGGTATCGAATTTTTCCTTTTCCAGGGAGGTCCACAACTCGCCCAGGATCATGCGCATATCTTCCTGTTGCGGCTGGAAGCTCTTTTCAAACTGTTCGAGTATTTCTTCGCGCAGCGTTGCGGGCGAAGGCTGTCCGTCGATGGGCTGAAAAAACAGGGGTATCCATAAATCGACCAGGCGCGCGAAGTACCAGGACGCTTTTTCGCGGGTAAAACCGGCGGCGAAAGCACTGATGGTGTGCATACGCAAGGCGTCGAACATGGCATCGGCATAGGTATATTCCCGGTTCAGGCGGTCGAGTACCACGCGGGTGGACACGTGAAAATATTCTTCGGCCAGGGCCAATGCTTCCGGGCCGACGAAGCGCTCGGGTTCGGGTTCATACGTTTCTTCTCCGAACTCGCCGCGTCCGGCAAACCAGCCTTGCAGGGCCGGGCGCAGGGTTTCTTCCAGCCACTCGGCTTCCCCCCGGATGCGCAGGCGGATATGCGGGCCTTTTTCGTCGTCGTAGCGGATAAAGAAAGCGCGGGCGGACCGGACGGGCCACACGCTGGCATCAAGGAAAGGCCGCACGGCGCGGGCGAGGAAAACATCGGGTGTTTCCAGCGGATAGAAGTGAAAGGAAAGCCAGTTTTGCATGGAGGCAAAGGTCGTGTTTGAAAAAATAAGAAAAGCCTCACAGTGTAACACTGCAAGGCTTTTTCTTTGTGGCGGAGGCCGGACTTGAACCGACGACCTTTGGGTTATGAGCCCAACGAGCTACCAACTGCTCCACTCCGCGATTTAGCGACCGCAAAGATACGGCGATAGTTGGGAGATATGCAAGTGTTTTTCAAAAAAAAGAAATTAATACAAATCCCCCAACAATCTCCGAATCCCCAATCCATATCCTCCCGCCAAACGCAAACACCCGTTCTCCAGCCTGAACCCTCCGCTAACCACATCTTCCGCCAGGTCGAAACTGCCATCCAGATCGAGGTAACGGGTATGTACACAGGCGAATGCGGCGTGTAAGGCCGCCGTGATGCTCACGATGCTTTCGTCGTTGCATCCCCAAAACAGCTCGATGCCCGCTGGCGCGGCGATGGCAGCGATGTCCAGCGCGCTGGCGATGCCCCCGCATTTCATGAGTTTTATGTTGAAAATGCCGAAGGGTTGCGGCTTTTGCGACAAGACGCGGGCAGCGTCGGCCGATTTCAGCGATTCGTCGGCCACCATGATTTTCCGGATCGCGGAACTGAATTCCAGCATGGCTTTTTCCGAGCCGACGGGCAAGGGTTGTTCGATCAGTTCGAGGTTCAGGTGTTGCGTGGCGGATAAAAATGTATGCAGGGTGGCCGGGTCGTAACCCTGGTTGGCGTCTACCCGCAGGATAATTTTTTGCCCGAAGCGTTCGTGTAGTTTAACCAGACGTTCGATGTCTTCGTCCACCTGCATGCCCGTTTTGATTTTCAGGATGCGGAAACCCTGTTGGTAAAATGCGGCGGCTTCCTCCAAAGTGGCGGCTACATCCAGGATGCCGATGGTCACCGAGGTCGGCAGGGATTCGATCTTTTGTCCGTACAGCGCAACGACCGGAACGCCCCGGAACTGCGCGAAAGCATCGTGCAGGGCGATGTCGAGGGCCGCTAAAGTACCAGGCGCATGGGGAAACTGTTCGCGGATCTCCTCGATCAACTGCCTAAAATGCCGGATATCACGTCCAACCAGCCGTTCAAATGCCGAAGTCCGACAGTTTTCCAGGCATTGGGCCGGTGTTTCGCCCACGACTTCCGGCGCAGGATTGGCGGCGCCTAAACCGATTATTCCGTTGTCCAGTTCCACCTGCAAAAACACGTTCTCTACCTCCGAACAAACGAAATGGGCGATCGTATACGGCTTGCGCAGGGCCAGGTTCCGCAGCCGGGCCTGGATGGATTTGATTTTCATAGCAGCAATGCCTGGAGCGCGGGCACAATCGGGCCGACGCCTTCTTCGAGCGGCAACAAGACGGGCAAACCCAACAGCGATGTATAATAGCGCTGATAATCAAGCGCTTCGGCCTCCGTGCAGCCTTCCGTATTCAGGGCCAGGGCCAGCACCTTCGATCCGTATTGGCGGATGAGCGCCACCTCGGTTTCCAAGGGCGGAATTTTGCCCCAATGCGGCTCATTGTCGTAATAAGTTCGTTTGGGGGCGTGTACGAGAATGACCTGCCGGGCATTCCCCGAGATCAGCAGCTCCGGGCCGCAGGGCCCGCTGGGGTTGCGCAGCGCCGATTGCCCTTCGAGCAGGATCAGGTCGGGACGGGTTTCGTTCCAGCAGGATAGGATGGCGTGTTCGAGTTCGCCGGAGACAAAATCGTTGAGCGTCGAATCGAAGATAAAACCGTATTGCCCACCCTGTAGCCAGCCGGTCTGGCCGGTGTAGATCATCTCGGCTCGAAGGTTTGCTGCGGCGCAGGCCTGGCGCAGCATTCGGGCGGTGGTGCGTTTGCCCACGGCGCAATCCGTGCCGATGACGGCGATGATGGGGCAGCTGACCTCGTACACCGCGCCGGTCCAGAAATGCAGGTCCCGGCGCGATTTAGGCTTGCGGATGTCGGTGAGTTGAACGCCGTTTTCCAGGGCCAGCGCGACCAGTTCCGGTTTTTCAGTCAAATAATCGTGCAGGCCATTCACCACCGACAGACCGCGCCGGATAGCAGTCCGGAGGATGTCCAGCATGTCAGGAGGCAATACGCCTCCGACGGTAGCGACGCCGATGATCAGGTGGTCCACCGCTCCGGTGCGGGCGATGGCCGTTTCCAGGGAATCGAACACGGGAATGTTGCGGTGGCGGCCGTCCAGCAATACACCGGCGTCCTGCCCGGCAGTGGGCGGATCGATGACGCCGGCGATGTCGAAACGTGCTGTGCCCCGGATCAGCCCGTGCGCCGTTTTAGCGTCGCTGGTGGTCAGCAGTCCGTTCGTCAGGATAAGTGCTTTGCTCAAGGTTATGCCTATTTTCGTTTGATCAATACGCCCGGAAATGGCCCGGCCGGCTTTTGCGCTGCATAAACCAGTTGTCCGTTGACCCATACTTTTTCGATGCCCGCAGAAAGCGCGTCGGGGTGTTGCACGGTCGCCCGGTCCTGAACGGTTGCCGGGTCAAATAACACCAGGTCGGCAAAATATCCCGGCGCAACAAGACCTCGGTCGGTAAGGCCCAGGTGTTCCGCTGCCAGCCCCGTCATTTTATAAACCGCCATTTCGAGGGACATAATTTTGCGCTCGCGCACATAGCGGCCCAGCACGCGGGTAAACGCGCCATAGCCCCGCGGATGCCCGCCCCAGGCGCCGTCGGAGCAAATATTGGTGTGTGGCCAGGCGAGGAAACTTTCCACGTCGGGCTCGTCCATCGACTTACCCATGATGCCTTCCACATTGCCCTGAAAATCCGGATGTTTTGTATTGAATTCAGTCGCCGTCGCGATGAGGTACATCAGGGTTTTCGCCGGGCGTTCTTTGCGCAGTGTCGCGATGTCGGCGACACTTTTCCCGGCATAAGCGGGGTCGGGCGCATAGGCGACGAGGAGCGATTTTTCCGCGTCAAATAATTGATCTACTGCAAATTCCGCGCTTTGGAGATTGGTATAATCGCGGTTGGGAAACAAAACGCGCAGGGTGGATCGCCAGAAATCATAGGGATAGCAGTCGGCAGTGATATCGACACCGGAGGCGCGCGCCGTTTCGAGCTGGGCCAGGAGCGTGGGCGCATATCCCCAGCGGTCTTTTTTTGCAATTTTGATGTGGGATATCTGGACCGGTAATTTGGCTTCCCGGCCGATCTGAATGATCTCGTCGATCGCCTCCTCGAGATTGACGTCTTCGCTGCGGATATGGCTGATGTAACGCCCGCCCGATTCGCCGGCCGTTTTGGCCAGTTCGAGTACCTCGCCCCGGTTGGAATAAAAGGCGTTTTCATACTCCAGGCCGGTAGCCAAACCCAGCGAACCTTTGTTCATTTCCGCTTTCAACAATCCTTTCATCCGGGTCACTTCCTCCAATTTGGCCACCCGGAGCACATCGGTTTCGCCCATGACCATTTCGCGCAAGGTTGTGTGGCCGGTATAAGTGGCCACGTTGACGGCAACCGGCCGTTTTTCAAAAAAACGTTGAAGGGTATCGATCGGAATACTGGAGCCGTCCTGTCCGATCACGATGGTCGTAACGCCCTGGCTGAGCAGCGCCAGCGCGCCGGGGTTTTCTTCCAGTCCGCCGAAATGGTGGCTATGGCTGTCGATAAAACCCGGTGCGAGCGTCAGTCCACCGCCGTCGGTTACGGTTTCGCCGGGCAGGGGCGCCAGGTCGCCTGTTTCCCAGATTTTGTTATCCCGCAAACGCACAGCGCAAAGTCGCGCGGGCGTACCACTACCGTCGATCAGGTTCACATTTGTAATGCGTTGTATGCGGGGCAATTCCGCTTTTTTGCCGGCCAGGACCGCTTTGATACGCGAGCGAGCTTCGCCGTCGGATCCGCTGCTCAGGATGATCAGCGTTTGATGCTGTTTGGTATCGCGGACGATCTCGTTCAGAAAACCGACCCAACTACCGCTATGCGACAGCACGAAACCCGTCGAATCCACGCGCCATCCGAATCCATATGGATATGTTTTACCGTTGTTCAGCCTGACCGGCGTGTAGGCTTCCTGCATTGTTTTGGCCGACACCAGTTTTTCCCTGTACAAGGCCTGGTCCCATTTCAGCAGGTCTTCTACGGATGAGTAGATGTTCCCGTCTCCGACCACACCGTCGAAACGGATCAGATCGTTGGGTAAATCCCGGCCGTTTTCCCGCCGGAAGCCGAGCACCCTGTTGTCCGGCGATCGCGGCATGCCGAGGGTGTAGACGTAAGTATAGCGCAAGCCGAGGGGGCCAGTGATCTGTTGTTTAAAAAAGGCATCGACAGGCATGCCCGATACTTTTTCGATGACAGAGGCCAGCAATACATAGGCTGTATTGCAGTATTCCCATTGTTCGCCGGGCTTGAACCTGGGTTTCGGTTTGTGGGTGGCGAGCAGTTCCAGGAGTTCATCGTTGGTCAGGGTATCGAGGGTATTGTGGTGTTCCAGCACCAGGTCGAAATACTCCGGCAGGCCGGAGGTATGGGTCAGCAGGTGGCGGATGCTTATGGTTTCATAAGGGAAGGAGGGCAGGTATCGCTGCACAGGGTCGTCGTAGCCGAGTTTGCCTTTTTCCTGCAACATCATGACCATCATGGCGATAAACTGTTTCGAGACGGAAGCCAGGTTGAACGCCGAAGTTGTTTGCAGCGGTTTTTGCGTAGTAATATTGGCCACGCCAAAGGCTTTTTTATACAAAACTTTGCCGTGGTCGGCCACCAGCACGACGCCATTGAACATCGCCTGGCGGTTCAGTTGCGTCAGCACCGAGTCCAGCTGGCGCAGCTGCGCGGGGGCGGGTTGCGCGGATACTGGCAAGGAGCACAGGCCAAGGAAAAATACACCCAACAGAGCCTTTATTAGTTGATTCATACGATGCGTTATGCTGTTTTTTTGAAAGCGTAAAGATGCCAAATTCCGCTGCTAAATATATTCCGTATAAAATTGACCTTATGAAGGTAAATTGATCTGCGATATTGAACAAATTGATTCAAAGGAGCCATCCCCCGAGGATTCGAAGTGCATCCAGTACTTTTGGCGGGCTTGGGTATAGTAAAAATAAGAGAAGGACGCTCCGGGCCGGAAGAAACCAGTTTCTACGATAAAAAATAAGTTCGGCCGGACATACAACCCTTCCTCACCGCGCAGTCCTCTTTATCTCAACACCATCACACAAACGACCTGATCCCGTATTTTCAAACATGTCCGAACGCGAACTCATTGAGGCCTGTACGGCCAATGACCGGCTGGCCCAGCATACGCTGTACGAACGGTACAAGCGGGCCATGTTTACCCTGGCTTACCGCATGACGGGCGACTTCGGGCTGGCGGGAGAAGCGCTTCAGGATGCATTTTTGAAGGTCTTCCAGTACATCGGCGATTTTCAGGGCATGGGTACGCTCGGGGCCTGGATCAAAACGATCGTGGTGCGAACGGCCGTGCGCAAGATGCAGCGCCGTCCTTTGCCATACGATGAATTGCCGGCTTTTAAAGACCTCGGGGCGCTGGATTGGGGCACGGTCGCGCTGGATGCCGAATACCTGGAAAAGGCCATTCAGGCGCTTCCGGAAGGTTACCGCCTGGTATTCGTACTGACGGAAATCGAAGGCCTGTCGCACCGGGAGATCGGGGAGGTATTGGGGATCAGCGAGGGGACATCCAAATCGCAGTTGTTTTATGCGAAAAAGCGCTTGCGGGAGGTGTTGGGGGTGGGTTGTGAAGGGCGTTGAAAAAATTGAGGCATTAAATATTGATTATGAACGACTTAAATCATAAAACCCTGCAGGACGCCTTGAAGCGGATGCCTGAATACGATCCTCTCCCGACTGTATGGGAGGATATGGCCGGCGCCTTGGATGCGGATGCTGCGCTGGGCGAAGCAACCCGAACCTTGCCCGACTACGATCCGCCTGCGCTGGTTTGGACGAATATTGAGGCGGGGCTACCACAATCAACGGCCAAGGCAAAACGGCCGGCCCTGAGGGGCTCTATTATCCGCCGCTTTGCCGCAGCGGCCGCAGTGGTCGGTTTGTTGCTGGCGAGCTGGTGGCTGATCCGCCCGGCGCAAATGCCGGATGAAACGATTGCAGTTACGCAGGAAGTCGTTGACAATCAGGTATTTGCCACGGTTCGGGAACCGGAAGACGAGGCCTTTCAACTGATCCAGACCCTCTGCCAAGGGAGCGCGCCGGTATGCAGGGAGCCGGCCTTCCTTGCCTTGAAAAACGAACTCGACGAACTCACGGATGCTAAAAACGAACTGCGGGAAGCCCTGGGCCAATATGGGGACGACAGGGACTTGACCATACAATTGGTACGTATCGAACGGGAACGATCCGATTTGTTGCGGCAATTGGTGCAGATGATGTAAAGTTGGTTTAGGGGGTTTAGGAGGTTTAGGGGGTTTAGAGGGTTTAGGGGGTTTAGAGGGGTTTAGAGGGGTTTAGAAGGTTTAGAAAGGGTTTAGACAGGTTTATAGTTCTTTGAATAACTAGCTTTCTTTATTTTCGCTCAATACCAGAAGCAGGTTGTCATGTTGAGCGCAGCGAAACATCTGG
>Ga0105046_10012401_pt1 | contig 13225 bp, 11 predicted proteins | sample MAT03_FD_78385 | JGI IMG/M metagenome (GOLD analysis project Ga0105046, IMG submission 78385) | Freshwater microbial communities from Lake Fryxell liftoff mats and glacier meltwater in Antarctica - MAT-03 (megahit assembly) | ecosystem: Environmental > Aquatic > Freshwater > Ice > Liftoff... | reverse complement strand
GTCGCGATCTGCTCACAGGCGCGTTTGAGCGCAAATTGGAGCGCGTCAAACTGGTGCGCAGGGTGGGCCAGATCAAGTCGCGTTTGGATCTGCTCGGGCTGCTTGAGCGCAAGCCAGCCTGGATCAACGCCGCCATTGAGCAGGTCCAGCGCGGCGACCACTTGCGGATCAATGCGGCGCGCCAACTCGGCGCGCGGCAGGGCGCGCAGGGCCTGGATGTTTTTGAGCCCAATGCGCTCCAAGGCGCTGATCTCAGCGCGGCCCAATCCGAGCGCCTGCACGGGCGCTTGAGCAAGATCAGCCATCCCGCTTCGCGCCAGCACGAGTGCTGCGTATGGTGCCGTCGCGGTCGCGCTGGTAATACGCACGCCTAGGCGGTGAACGGTTGCAAGGATGGCGCTCTGCAAGGCGTCGCTGCCGCCAAACAAGCGCGCCGATCCCTCGATTTCGATCAGCAGCTCGGCCGGCTGCACGCGCCACTGTTTGGGGCTGAAGCGGAAAAGCGCGCTTCCGATCGAGCGCATCAAGGCCTCGCCTTGAGCCTGAGCATAAACGGCAATGTCGAGCCCTCCGCTTAGCGAAAGTGCGGCCTGCTGGCTCAGCCCCGCGTGCACGCCGGCGTCGCGCGCGATCGCATCCGCCGACAGCACCTGTGGGCGGGCGCCTGAGCTCACCACGATCAGTCCGCGCGGTCCGGGCTCAAGCGACCCGAGCGCCCATTCAAGCGGCAGATCTTGAACGATAAGCGCCAGCCAGTCGGCGCTCATCGCTCCCGTCGGCGCAGGATCAAGCTCGCGCTGATCACCCCTGCCGCCACCAGCAAAACCACGATCGTCGCCAGCGCATTAATTTCTGGGGTCAGGCCCAGCCTTACCTTGGAATAAATCACCATCGGCAGCGTGGTGGCGCCCGGTCCTGAGGCGAAACTGGCAATCACCAGATCGTCGATCGAAAGGGTAAACGCGAGCAGCCAGGCGGCCAGCAGCGCTGGCGCAATTTGCGGCAGGGTGATCACGAAAAATACCTTCCAGGGGCGGGCGCCTAAATCCATCGCGGCTTCCTCCAGGCTCTCGTCCATCTGGGTCAGCCTCGATTGCGCAACGATGGTGACGTAGGCCGTCAACAGCACCACGTGCGCCAGCGTGATCGTCAGCACGCCGCGCTCGGCCGGCCAGCCGATCAGCTGCTTTAGGCTCACAAACAGCAAAAGTGCAGACAGGCCCAAGATTACCTCCGGCATCACCAGCGGCGCCGAGAGCATCAGCGCAAAGGGCGTGCGCCCGCGGAAACGGCCAAAGCGGCTTAAGGCGAGTGCGCCCAGCGTGCCGATGACTGTCGCGACCGACGCGCTGATCACGCCCACCAGCAGGCTCAGTTTGGCGGCGTTGAGAATCTCTTCGTTGCGAAAAAGCGCCGCATACCATTTCAGGCTAAAGCCGCCCCAAACCGTGACCAAGCGCGATTCGTTGAATGAAAAAACGATCAGGCTCAAGATGGGCAGGTACAAAAACGCAAAGCCCACGACCATCATCAGGGTGATGAACCAAGAGCGCTGTCCGTTCATTTCTGCGCCGGCTCCTGGCGCTCTTGGACCTTCTCAAACAAAAGCGTGGGCACGACGATAAAGGCCAGCATCGCGACCGCAACGCTTGCTGCCAGCGGCCAGTCGTTGTTGGTGAAAAATTCGGTCCACAGCGTGCGACCGATCATCACCGAGTCGGGCCCGCCGAGCAGATCGGGAATCACAAATTCGCCAATTGCGGGAATGAACACGAGCAAACAGCCCGCAGCAATACCGGGCATCGACAGCGGCAGAGTGATTTTGAAAAACGCCGTGGTCGGTCGGCAGCCCAAATCCGCTGCGGCTTCAAGCAGGGTTTGGTCCATCCGCACCAACGTTGCGACCAGCGGCAGCACCATGAAGGGCAGGTAGCAATAAACGATGCCGATGTAGACCGCAAAATCAGTGCGGATCATTTGCAGCGGCTGGTCAATCAAGCCCAATGCCAGCAGCGCGTTGTTGATCACGCCGGTATTGTTGAGCAAGCCGATCCAGGCATAAATGCGGATCAAAAAGCTGGTCCAGAACGGCAGGATAATCAGCATGAGGAGCGTTAGGCGCCACGCTTTGGATGTGCGCGCAATGCCGTAAGCCAGCGGATACCCAAGCAGCAGCGCGAACAGCGTTGAGATGGCCGCGATCTTGATCGAATTAAGATAGGCGCCGAGGTAAAGATCGTCCTGCCAGAGCAGTAAATAGTTCGAAAAATTCAGCTTGATCGTCAAATAACCGCCCTCGGCCCACGCCCAAAGCGAGGTATATGGCGGCTGTGCGAGTTCGGCTTCGCTGAAGGAGATCTTGAGGATGATCACAAAGGGCAGCACGAAAAACAGGCCCATCATCAGGAGCGGCACGCCGATCACCACCGCGCGCCCGCGCTTGCCCTGAATCTCGCGGCCGAGCACGCCAAGCTGGCGATACAAACCGCGAAAAAAGTGAAACCACATCTGCGGCCAGTTGGTGGCGCTCACGTGGTCAGGACCACGCCCGCGGTATCGACCCAGCTCAGCACCACTTCATCGTCCCAAGTCAGCGCCTGCACGGCCTCGTGTTTGACGTTGGTGAGCTGAACTCGCACCACTTGCCCGGCGGTCGTGCGCACGTGGTAGATCGAGACATCGCCTAGGTACGCAATATCGGCGACCTGACCGCGCAGCCAGTTGTGATCGGTCAATGGCGCGTCTTCAATCAGGCTGATCTTTTCAGGCCGAATCGCCACTGAAACCTGGGTGCCTTCGGGCAGCGGCTGGCTCATTTCGATCAATAGATCGCAGCCCGCTGCATCGCAGCGAATGCGCAGATCATCGCCTTCGGTGCCCACCACGCGGCCTTCAAACAGATTCACCGATCCCAGAAAATCAGCAACCATGCGCGTCGCCGGAAATTCATAGATGTTGGCCGGCGTATTGACCTGCACAATTCGCCCGGCATCCATGATGGCAACGCGGGTGGACATGGTCATCGCTTCTTCCTGGTCGTGGGTCACCGTGATGAACGTGGTGCCCACGCGCTCCTGAATTGCAACCAGCTCCAGCTGGGTGTGTTCGCGCAGCTTGCGGTCGAGCGCGCCTAAGGGTTCATCCAGCAGCAGCAGCTTTGGCTGTTTGGCCAGTGATCGGGCCAGCGCCACGCGCTGACGCTGGCCGCCCGAGAGCTGATCGGGCCTGCGTTTGGCGAAGCCGCCCATCTGCACTAAGTCCAGCATTTCGCCCACGCGCGCCTTCACCTGCGCGCTCGCCATGCCCTCTTGTTTCAGGCCAAAGGCGACGTTTTCCTCAACATTCATGTGCGGAAACAGCGCATACGACTGAAACATCATGTTGACCGGGCGTAGATAAGGCGGCAGATCGGTGACGTCCACCCCGTCGATGTAAACGCGGCCCTGATTGGGAATGATGAAGCCGGCCAGAATCCGCAGCAGCGTGCTTTTGCCGCAGCCCGATCCGCCGAGCAGCGAAAAAAACTCACCCTGAAAGACATCCAAGCTGACGTCGTCCACGGCGTAAGTGTTGCCAAAGGTTCGGGTGACGCCGACGACCCGCACAAAGGGCTTGGCGCTCGCATCCTGCCAGGGTGCGAGCTGAATTTGGCGGCGCTTGGGCTGGCTCATCGGCCGGTCTTGATCTTGGTCCAGGCGCGCACGCGCAGGCGCTTGTCGGCGGCGCTGTGGACGCGCGTGGTTTTGAGCTTTGCTTCAACCGCTGGCGGCGGATAAATGCCGGGGTCGTTGCGAACCGCGGGATCGAGCAGGGATTTAGACGCACTGTTGGCGTTGGCATAGGAGACATGATTGCTGATCGCCGCAATCACTTTCGGGTCAAGCAGATAGTTAATAAACTGGTGCGCGTTGTTTGGGTGCGGCGCATCGATTGGAATCGCCGCGGTATCGATCCAGCGCACCGCGCCTTCGCGCGGAATCACGTAGCGAATGTTTACCCCGCGTTTGACCTCGCGGGCGCGGTCGCGCGCTTGGAGCACATCGCCGTTGTAGCCCATGGCGATACAAAGATCGCCGTTGGCGAGATCGTTGATGTATTGCGAGGACTGAAAGTATTTGATGTTGGGGCGCACGCCTGCGTACATCTGCGCAACGGTTGCGATGTCGGCCGCGGCGGCTGAGTTGATGTCGCGGCCTTTGAGGATCAGGGCGGCCGCAAACGCCTCAATTTCATCGTCAAGAAAACTGATCCCGCAAGACTTGAGCTTGGCCGTCGCGACCGGGTCGAAGAGCACGCTCCAGCTGTCGATGACCGCATTCGGGCCCAGCGCCTTCTTGACCTTGTCGACGTTGTAGCCGATGCCGGTGGTGCCCCACATGTACGGGACCAGGTGCTTGTTCGCCGGATCGGCGTCTACGAGTGCACTTAGAATCGCGGGGTCCAAATTGGCGTAGTTCGGCAGACGCTTTTTGTCGAGCGCCAGCAGCAGCTTGGCTTTGAGCAGCCTTTCGCCGTTCGGGCGCGCCGACGGAAAGACCACGTCATAGCCCGATCCGCCCGCGAGCAGCTTGGTCTCAAGCACCTCGTTGGCGTCATAAACGTCGTAAACCACCTTGATCCCGGTGGCTTTGGTGAAATCCTTGAGCGTGGTTTCAGCGACGTAGTCCGACCAGTTGTAGACGTTGACTTGGGCGTCTTCGGCATGCGCCGTCAAAGCCAGCGACAGGGCAATTCCCATCAGCAAACGCGCAGTGCTCATCGTTGATTTCTCGGTCGGGGTTTAGGGTGGGGCAAACAAGTTTCGGATCAAACGGCATCACCCGGGTTATGTCAACGCGTTAAATCTCACGACAAGCGGCAATGTTGGGCTCGCAGCCCGTCGGCTTCTGTATAGAATCCAAAGCCATGGCGACCATTCCTCAAGCTGCGTCTGATGGTAAAACAACCCATGTTCTGGGCTTAAGTTCGCGGCTGCGTGCGCGCCTTGCAAGTTCGATGGACGACTTGCTCAACGGCGGCTTCAATCGCGATGAAGCGATCCGCTGCTGGGAGCTGGTTAACAAGCTCAAGCGTTCCGCTGAAAACGAGCAAGCGGCTGAGCTTGTTCCGCGCTTGGTGCGGCTCAGTCGCGCGCTGGCGGTAAGCGTGCGCTCAACCGTGCGCGCCGGTGCGCCGGCTATCAACGAACTCGGCCACGCCTGGCGCCACGTTCAAGACGAATTGGTCGGCTTGCAGCCCGTGCCGGAGGTGGTTCCCTCGGTGCTGATCATTTCCTCGCTGAAGCCCGGTTTAGGCCGCTTGGCGAGTGGCCTGAGCGAGCGCGGTCTGGAAGTCAAAACCGCATTTGTGCAGCGCGCGAGCCAGGCCCTGCTGGCTGAAGAACCGCGTTTGGTGATTCTGGACGTGCCTGATTTGCACGCCCAAGGCTTGGTTGCATTCGCCCAGAACGTGCGCGAGCAGCTGCGCACGCGCCACCTGGAGGCGCCGATCCTGGTCCTTTCGGAGACCATTTCGGTCGAAACCCGAATCGCCTTGATGCGCGCAGGCATCGCTGCATACGTGCCGCTGCCGGCCGAGTTTTCGGAGGTTCAGGCGCGCGTTTTCGATCTGCTGAGCGAGCCTGAGCTCGATCCGTTCCGGATCTTGATTGTTGATGACGATCGCTCGCAAACCATGATTGTCGAAGCCAGCCTGCGCCGCGCGGGCTGTAAGACCCGAGTGGTCAACGAGGCCAGATTGGCGCTGGCGGCGATGCAGGAGTTCAATCCCGACTTGGCCGTGGTTGATCTGCACATGCCCGAAATCAACGGGATTGAGCTCACCCGCCTGGTCCGCGAGCAGCCCAGTTTTGCGCAGATGCCGGTGCTGTTTTTGTCAGGCGAACAAGACTTCGCCGCGCGCATTGACGCGATTCGCACGGGCGGCGATGATTTTCTAATCAAGCCGATTCAGCCGCAGCATTTGATTGCGGTGGTCAACTCGCGCGCTAGGCGCGCACGCACGCTCGGCGCACTGCTGCGTTCAACCCACGCCGAGGGCAGTGAATCGCTTTATCTTGAACGCCTGGATTTTGTCCGCGAGCTCGAACGCGAGCTCAAGCGCCAGCCGTCGATCGACTTCCCGCGGCGCTTGCTCGGCGGGCTCAAGTTCTCGCTCAATGAATCGCACTTCGACGGTTTGACCGCCGACGAGCAATCCGAACTTAAAGCCCAAGCGGCGCTGATCCTGGGCCAAGCCCTGGGGCCGAACGCGCCGTTGACCCATTTTGCGGAGCTGGGATTTTTGTCCCTGATGCGCGCGCAATCGCCCGCTCAGGGCGTCAAAGTTTTAGAGGCCGCGTCCGAGGAAATCAGCGAAAAACTCAGCGAGCGCTTTGAGTTCATGGTCAGCCTGAAGGCGCAATGCGTCGCGCTCGAACTCGACGCCAGCGTCAGCAAGGGCTCCGCACAGCTGCGCGCAGCCGAACTCGCGCTGATCAATCCAGGGCGCGCGCGCTTTGATTTGCCTCAAGAGCCTGCGCCGCCGCCGCAGCGGGTGATGGGGCTTGATGAGGCCAAAGCCCGGGTCGCACTTCGTTTTGACGTGGCTGAACTCGAAACCAAGCTCGCGCGCTTAGAGCCCGGCCCCAAGTCAGGAAACGAGCGTGAGCACCGCTATTTGAGGGTGCTGTGGCGCCCGGCGGACCAAGCGGATTCCACGGCAGAAGGCGCGGCGCTGCGCCAGGCGCTCACCGATGCGGCAAGCCGCAATCGCTTCGATCGATTTGCGCTCGCGATGGGCTTGAAGGTGCTGAACTACCCGCAAGCGCAGTCGTATGGCTGGCGCTTGATGATCGACCAGACCCTTGAATTCCTGCGCTCGCCGGGCGCCGTGCGCCAATTGGCTCAAGACTTCGAGCGCGTTGGGGCCAATCCGGCGCAATTGATCATCGCCGTCTCAGCCGAAGACGTGATGGTCGATCCCAAGGGCACCAAGCGGGTCACCGAACAGCTGATCGAGCTCGGAATCAAGATCTGCCTGGGCAATCTGGGTGAAAACCTGGTGTCGATGAAAATTGGCGAATACGTCACCACCCACTACGCGCGCCTAAGTGAGCGCCTGCTGTTGAGCATCGGCGGCCCGCGCAGTTCGAGCGCGAGCGCGCTGAAAGGCGCGATTGAAGTCGCCGGCAAAGCGCGCCTGCCTTTGATTTTCCCGCGTGTCCCGCTGCACGGCAACGCAATCAGCGCCTTTGATTTGGGCGCCGATTGGGTCGTGCTGGATGTCTAATCGATGATTGATCTCTACACCGCGGCGACGCCAAATGGCTTCAAGGCCAGCGTCGCGCTTGAAGAACTTGAGCTGGCCTATACGCTTCACGCGCTATCGCTCGACAAGAACGAACAAAAGAGCGCCGAGTTTCTTGCGATCAATCCGAACGGGCGAATTCCGGCGATTGTTGACCGCGACAACGGTGATTTTGCGGTCTTTGAGTCGGGTGCGATCTTGCTTTACTTGGCCGAGAAAACCGGTCGGTTGATCCCGGCGGACGCCAAAGGGCGCTCGCGCGCTATCCAGTGGCTGATGTTTCAGATGGGAGGCTTGGGCCCGATGCAGGGGCAGGCCAACGTATTTTTCCGCTACGCGAAAGAACAGATTCCGTTCGCGATTGAGCGCTATCAGCGCGAAACCCGGCGCCTTTACGAAGTGCTGGACGGCGCCCTGCAGCGCGAAGAGTTTCTCGCCGGCCCAGATTATTCGATTGCGGATATCGCGAGCTACCCGTGGGTGCGCATCCACAGCTGGGCGGGCGTCAGTATTGAGGGCCTAAGCGGCGTCGAGCGCTGGCTGGGCACTGTCGGTGCGCGCCCCGCCGTGCAGCGCGGCATGGCGGTGCCGCCCGCGCCTGATTTCAGCGACCCCGCCGTACAACAAGAATTTATCCGTCGCGCGCGCAGCGTGCTTGCTTAAGAGGCTGAAGAACATGTTCAAGTTAAATGCTTGGTTGGGTGCGGCTGCGCTGTCGTTGCTTGCGGGTTGCGCAAGCGTCACTGATCGCGCGCCTGCCGCTTCGCCCAACGTCGCGTCGTCGCCTGCAGCCGCGGTGGCGAGCGAAGACAACCTCAATGCCACCCTGTGGTTTCAGACTTCTGCCGAATACCGCGCCGCAGCGATTCAAGCCTGGCACCAAGCCGGCCCCGCGCTTGAGCGCATGCTCGTGGCCAAGCACTTAAGCGCGGCGCCCGAACAAATCGACGGCTATGCCGAGCTGCCGCCGGCGATCATCGTGGATGTCGACGAGACGGTGCTTGATAACTCGCCGTATATGGCCCGTTTGATTGCGGCGCAAGGCGAGTATGAAGACGCATCGTGGAAAAAATGGTCCGACGAAGCTTCAGCCAAACCGATCCCCGGCGCCAAAAAATTCTTAAACGCAGCGGCCGCCAAGGGCGTGACGATTTTTTATGTGAGCAATCGCAAGCAAGAGCTGTACGCAGTCACCCGCAAGAACCTGATTGAAACCGGTTTCCCGATGAAGGAGGGCGTTGAAACCGTCTTGCTCCGCGATGAAGCGCGCGGATACACCGCAAGCAAAGGCACCCGACGCGCGCTGATCGCGCAAACCCATCGGGTGGTGCTGCTAGTGGGCGATAACTTGGGCGATTTCATCGACACCATTCGCGGCACGCCAGCCGATCGCTTTCGCGTGATCCGGCCCTACCGCAACTGGTGGGGCGAACGCTGGATCATGCTGCCCAACCCCATGTACGGCTCCTGGGAAGACAGCATTCTCAGCTTCGAACGCGGCCTTGATCAAACCGTCAAACGCGAGCGCAAGCTGAAGTCGCTGCGGCAATAGTGCTTTAGTGCTTGGCGGCGTGTGCGGCGATCAACCGGGCCAGCTCAGGCAAGACGAAGCCGGGCAGGTAGTGGCCCATTTCCTTGATCTCGGCGTATTCGGCGCCGGGTACCAGATCGACTAGGCGACGGCCGTGTGCGGGCGGGACCAGCGGGTCGCGGGCGCCGTGAATCACGAGCGTTGGCGTCACCAATCTTTTGAGCAGCTCGCGGCGGTCGCCGGATGCCAGGATCGCTTCCATTTGGCGCATCGTGCCGAGCGGGCGGTAAGCGCGCGCGACGGCGCGGGCCATGCGCTGCTGCAAATCGTCTAGATCTTCTGGCCGATGAATGGCGCCGATCACCCGAAACAGCGCGCGAAAATGGCGCTGAGCCGCTTCTGGATCGCTTCCGCGTGGACGGGTCAAAAACAGTTTCAGTGCAGGCCAGCGCGGCCACGGCAGGTTGCGCTCGCCGCTGCTGGACATGATTACGGTCATCGAGCGAACGCGCTGCGGCACCTGCGCTGCGAGTATCTGGACGACCATTCCGCCCATGCTGGCGCCAACCAGATGGACGCGATCTAAGCCCAAGTGGTCCATCAATAACCGGGTATCTCGGGCCAAGTCTTCGAGCAGATAGACCGCATCGAGCGGACGGCGCACCACGTAGTGCATGAACGAGTATTCGAGGCGGGCGTTGCGCGGCTCAGTTGCCCATTCGGTCAATCCGGCATCGCGATTGTCGAAGCGGATGACCTGAAATCCAGCCTCGACCAAGGCCTCACAAAACGCATCCGGCCAGGCAATCATCTGCATCCCGAGGCCCATCACCAGCACAATGGCGGGTCGCTCAGGCGGACCGAAGCGCTCGTAGTAGATGCGCAGGGGGCCCGCGTCAGCAAACCCTTGGGAGCGCAAAATGGGCAGCGCGGTGCTCACGGCTTGCCGTATGCGAACGCCTTCATCCCATCGGCCTGAAATGGCTTCCAGGTGCTCTCTGGCTGGCCCAGGCGTTCGGCGATGGCGTACAGCACCAGCGGATTGAAGCCCATGCCCATGTGGCTTGCGTGCACGGAGATGGTTTCGCTGCGATCGCTTTGTTTTTCTACGCTGAGCGGCCACGCGACCACGCCGTCGGTGTACGACATGATCGACGTGGTCGGGACCGGCGGGGTTTCCTTGAGCGCCTCAATCACGCGCTTGTTTTGCGCGCGCCGCTTCGACACCAGCTCAAACAGGCGCCAGGCATTGGTGGCCTTGGGGTCGCCTGCAAACGGGGTGCCGAGGGTGATCACCTGACGCACCATGTCCGGCATCATTTTGGCCAGTTCGCGCGCGTAGATGCCGCCCAAACTCCAGCCAATCAGGCTCACGCGGCGATTGCGTTTGCCCTGTAGTTCGCGCACTTTGCGTTTGAGATTGCCAAGCACGCCGCGCCCCGGACCCAAATTAATCCCTTGCTCCCAAGCGTGCGCGCGATAGCCGCGGCTTTCCAAAAACATTCGCAGCGGAAGCGTGGACAAATCACCTGCGACCAAACCCGGAAAAACGATCACCGTGTGGCCATCGCCATAGGGCGCCCGCAGCAGCCAGGGCAGTGCGGCCCACATCGCGCTGTATTCAACAATTGCCCGACTTTCCAGCGCCATCATCCACCAAGGCGGCGGTGCGGCCTCGGGCAGTTCAAAATTGGTTGCTGTCATGCGCTTAAGTTTCGCATGATGCACGGATGATTGAGCAGATTCTGAAAAACGCCCGCTGCGCGTCGCGGTCGCTGCTGCGCGCAGACCGAAACGCGTGGCTGCGGGCGATCGAAAGCGCATTGCGCGACGCGACCGGGGCGATTCTGGCCGCGAATGCCGTGGATGTGACCCGTGCGCAGGCACTTGCCACAGCCGCGCCGCTGCTCGACCGCCTCACGCTCAACAGCACGCGCTGGGAGGCGATCTTAGCCAGCATTGACGACGTGATCGCGCTGCCCGATCCGCTTGGTCGCGTGCTTCAAGAGCGTACCCACGCCAACGGCATGCGCATGCGCAAATTGAGCGTCCCCTTCGGCGTGATCGGCATGATTTACGAATCGCGCCCCAATGTGACCGTCGACGCCGCCGTATTGGGCCTCAAGGCCGGCAGCGCGATGGTGCTGCGCGGCAGCAGCAGCGCGCTTTCGAGCAATCGCGCGATCGTGACCGCGCTGCGTTTGGGTATCGCTCAAGCCGGTGGCGATCCGAACGCGGTGCAGCTGGTGGATTCAGACGACCGCGCCGACGTCACCGCGATGCTGAACGCGCGCGGTGAGATCGATCTGTTGATCCCGCGCGGCGGCGCGAAGCTGATTGCCCATGTGGTCGAAAACGCGCGCGTGCCGGTGATCGAAACCGGCACCGGCGTTTGCCATTTGTATGTGCATGCAAGCGCCGACCTTGAGCAGGCGCTGGCCCTTTTGCTTAACGGCAAGGTTCAGCGCCCCGGCGTGTGCAATTCGCTTGAGACGCTTTTGGTCGATCAAGCGATCGCGCCTGATTTTTTGCCAAAAGCCGGCGATGCGTTGACTTTGGCGGGTGTCGAAATCCGCGCCGATGCCGAGGCGCGCAAGTGGCTGCCGAACGCAACGCCCGCGCAGCCGGCAGACTTTGGACGTGAGTTTCTTGATCTGATCGTGGCGGTCCGCGTGGTCGCCAACTTAGATCAGGCACTTGCGCATATTCAAGCGCACAGCACCCAGCACAGCGAGGTGATCGCAGCCCGCGATGCGGTCGCGATCGAGCGCTTTTGCACGGAAGTGGACGCCGCGTGCGTTTACGCCAACGCAAGCTCGCGCTTCAGCGATGGATTTGAGTTTGGGCTGGGCGCCGAGATCGGTATCTCAACGCAAAAAATGCATGCGCGCGGGCCGATGGGCTTGGCCGAAATCGTCACCAGCAAGTACGTCATCGACGGCAGCGGGCAGGTGCGCTGATGCGTCGGGTGGTGGTGAAAGTGGGCTCATCTAGTCTCACCAATGCCGCGGGCGAAATCGAAAACCCGCGGCTTGAGGCGATTGCCGCTGCCGCGCTTAATTCGGGCGTGGAGATCGCGATTGTGTCGAGTGGCGCAGTCGCGGCCGGCGCGGGTTTGCTCAACCGCGGGCGGCCGCGCACCTTGCCCGAAAAGCAGGCGTTTGCGGCATCAGGGCAAGTCGAGCTGATGCGGCGCTGGGCACAGGCGTTTGCGCCGCGGCCGGTCGCGCAGTTTCTGTTGAGCGCCGACGACATCCACAGCCGCAAGCGCTTTATCAACGCCAAACAGGCGCTGATGGCTGCATTCAAGCTTAATTTGATGCCGATCTTGAACGAAAACGACACCGTGGCCACGGAGGAGCTGAAGCTCGGCGATAACGACACCCTGAGCGCCTGGGTTGCGTATCTGATCGAGGCCGACACGCTGCTTCTGCTGACCGATGTGGATGGTCTCTACACCGCCAACCCGCGTGTGGATCCCAACGCCATTCGCCTCGATCAGGTCGATGACATCAATCAGGTGCTGCATTTAGCGGGCGCCGCCGGCAGCGCGCGCGGCACCGGCGGCATGCAGACCAAACTCAAGGCGGCGCAAATTGCGTCAGACGCCGGTATCGAGACGATCATCCTAAGCGGCGGCGGTGCGGGACTCGCGCGCTGCTTGCGCGGCGAGCGCGTCGGCACGCGCATTCTTCCCACGCGGCAGACCGCCAGACGCGGCTGGATTCTGCATCAGCCCGCGCGCGGCGGCATCGACATCGACGCGGGCGCGCGCGCGGCCGTGCTGGCTGGCAAAAGCCCGCTGCCGAGCGGCATTGGCGGCGTGCGCGGTGAGTTTGATGCCGGCGACGCGGTGACGATTCACTGCGGCGAGGAAATTCTCGGCCAAGGCATCAGCAATTTTCGGGCGTTTGATCTGCGCCGAATTGCAGGCAAGCGCTCAGCCGAAATCGTCGGTATTTTGGGCGCGCAGGATTTCAATGAAGCGGTCCATCGCGACCAGATGGGCTTGCTGCGGGGCAGCGATCCGACGACGGCGTCTCAAAGCCCCAGCAGGGCTTGATCAAAGTCGAGCAAACCGAGCAAGGCCCACGGCTGGGTTTCGGAATTGCCTTCGCTGGCGTAGGCCTGGGTGAGGATTTCGGTGCGATCTTGATGCACCTTGAATGCGCGCGCGATCGCGGCGCGGGCGCTTGATTGCAGCGCCTGCGCTTTGGCTTGTTCCTCATCGCTGAGCGCAAGATGCCCTGCGCTGGCAGACAAAAGCACCGCCGTCATCGCGCGCGCGAGCAGCCCGGCTGAATACGACCATTGGTCCTGAGTCAGCACACCAGCGTCGCGCGCATCGGTGATCAGCTGGGCGCCGCCGTTTGCCGAGATCTGGAGCGCCGCCAAGCCGCGGCGCAG
>Ga0105046_10012400_pt1 | contig 13226 bp, 11 predicted proteins | sample MAT03_FD_78385 | JGI IMG/M metagenome (GOLD analysis project Ga0105046, IMG submission 78385) | Freshwater microbial communities from Lake Fryxell liftoff mats and glacier meltwater in Antarctica - MAT-03 (megahit assembly) | ecosystem: Environmental > Aquatic > Freshwater > Ice > Liftoff... | reverse complement strand
TAGCAGCAAAGCTAAACTCTACGCCGAAGTTTGTCGTTTCACCCAATGCCGACCCGAGTCTCTGGAAGAACACGACGATTATCGACTCGGAACCCGCCGCAGCGATTCTCCGTCTTGCGAGTGAGCCCGACGATGAGATTCTCGTGCTAGGTAGCGGAACGTTGTGCGAACTACTCATTTCGACTTGTTTAGTTGATGAGTTTCGCTTTATGATCCACCCGATGTTTTTGGGTGCTGGAACTCGGTTCTTCCGAGATGGGTTGGCATCTGGGACACTTCGCCTTGAACTGGCCGTGCAGATCGAGCACGGCGTCCAATGCTTGACGTATTCGCCGCAATCCCCAACCAGCGGATAACAAAACAATGCACGAGAGGCGGCTCGTCACGATTGTTCGCAAGTTTAAAGTTTATCTGGCCGCCCCCGTGATTGTTGACCTTATGCCTTCCCAAGACTTTCCCCTGCACAGAGAAGAACCGAAGACCATGAAACGTCGAACTTGGATGAACAGTGTCGGACTGTCCGCAGCGGCCGGCTCACTGGGTGCCGTCGCCCAGGCGGTCGCTGCCGACCCGCCCCAGACGCACCCCCAACCGGATGCCGAAACCGCCGATCTCCAACGGGCCAAAGATTTGGTCCGCGCCCACTACGAGGCCATCGCCACGGCGACGCCCGAGACCATCGCGGCCGTCTTGGAGATGCGGACCAGCCGGAATTGGCTTTGGCGTGGCATGCACCCATTTCACGAGAAGAAGGGGGCGGCGGACGTCGCCAAGGACTTCTGGGTGCCGTTCCTGACCGCGATGCGCCCGGTCCAGCGTCGGCCGGACATCTTCTTGGCAGGCCGCAATGAGATCGACAAGTTCTCGTCGACATGGGTGGTCTGCATGGGTCACCTGATGGGGCTGTTCACCCGTCCGTGGCTGGGCATTCGCCCGACCGGCCGCATCGCCATGCTCCGGTTCGCCGAGTTCAACCGGGTGGAGGATAAGAAGATCGTCGAAACCGCCTTCTTCTTCGATATTCCGCACTTCATGATCCAGGCTGGGCAGAACCCGTTCCCGCCGCAGACGGCAGCGCACTTGGTGCAGCCAGGGCCGGCCACCCACGACGGGCTAATGCACACCCCACAAGATGCGGCGACTGGGGTCCGCACGCTAGCGGTCATTAACGCGATGATGAAGGACATGGGTGACGACAAGGCAGCGCCGCACGACCGCCACGCCCGTTCCTGGCACGAGGACATGATCTGGTGGGGGCCAGCGGGCATCGGCGCGACCTACACGATCGACGGGTACATGAAACAGCACACCGGCCCGTTCAATGCCGCGCTCTCGGACGGGTACAAGTTCAACGGCCACTTATGCCGGCTGGCTGAAGGGCACTTCGGCGGGTTCTTCGGGTGGCCGAACCTGACGGTGACCAACTCTGGCGGCTACCTGGGCATGACGGCTAGCCCGAAACCAGCGGACATGCGGGTGGTGGACCTGTACCGCGAGGCAGAGGGCAAGCTGGCGGAGAACTGGATTTTCATCGACCTGCTGCACTACCTGAACATGCAGGGGCTGGACGTGTTGAGCCGGATGGCTTCGCTCGGGCCGGGATAACTCTCCTCGAACCGCGTTGCTTATCCGCCGCGATGTCCGATCAGCCCGTGGCCTGCCAGATATAGAAGGCCGAAGGAGACATCCTGATTCCTCAAAGAAGACTGGGTAATTCAGGTAATTTCACGGCCTATTAAATCAAGGGTTAGATGATGTGTCGCTGGCCGATTGATGGCCAGGCGGTGTTGCGGTGACCGGAGCGTGGGACTGTGGAATGCCGCTGGTCAGCCAGCATCTAAGCCCCTGTTCAAGAAGACCCGCGGCAGGTTGATTTTATCGTCGCCGGCCTTGGATGAGATACCGATGCCAACCGGCGGTGGCTTTAGGGTTAGGCAATCGGTGTGGTTTTTGTCGGGACCAGCGAAAAATACTTCGTTTGGCACATGATTCGCCTTTAAAAGGGGATTGCTTCCAGCAAGGTCATGCTAGGCTTGCGGAATCCTCCTTTTTTCTCGTGTTTTCAACCATTTGAGGTCAAGCAAGCGCGGACTGGTAGGACAATTTCCTGCGGTTTCAAACTAGATGCACGACCACCGATTTATCGGTCGCTTGAGCGTCTGTGTCGCGAGTTGGAGCAAAGCCACGGGTTGACAGTCGTGAGCAGATTTTTGATCCTAATTCCCGATCAACAGCAATGCAAATGAAACCGAGAAGGCAGCCGGTCAGCCGGTTAATGCACTGCGACGCAAAGAATTTCGTTTTGCCTTGCAACCCAAGACGGTTGCAGCTTTTCGTCCATTTGTGATAAGGAAATTCGGACACGGCAACTACATTCCGATAAACTCAACCTGCCGCGATAGCGGCTTACTTGAACCAAGCGATGAACCACAGCCGCGAAGCCAGGTTTTTTGCCATGGCAAATCTCTCGTCGCGGCGGGGTTATCGCAAACGTTGAGCAAGGAACCGTATCATAGATCCCTCAGGGCTAAATTCATGCCAATCGATACTGATTCGACAATTCCTGCGGCGACTGTACTACGCCGCGCGGAGGGGCGGTTCTACATTGGCATGGCACTCGCCGCAGCCGCGACCGCGCTAGCGGGCTTTGCTCCCGCGATATACGATCCCGCCTCTCGCAAGGCACCGTTAACATGGGCCATTGGCCTGCATGGTGTTGTCTATAGTGCGTGGCTTGCGTTGTTTCTCACGCAGGCATTGCTCGTCTTCAACCGAAGGATTGCCGTGCATCGCGTACTGGGCAGCGTCGGGGCTTTACTAGCAGTCATCATGCTTGTCTCGGGCTACTTTACAACAATCGCGATGGTGCGCCGGGGTTACGATCTGAGTGGTGACTTAATAGGAGAATCCGGTAAACCGTTGATGCTGATGGTTTTTCAGCTCGGCGATCTTCTGTGCTTCGGTATCTTGGTTTCAATGGGCATACTGTTTCGGAACCGACCTGACGTTCACAAACGTCTTATGCTTTTAGCTACAGTAGGCGCTCTTATGCCAGCGGCCCTTTCGCATATTATCGGGCATTCGCCGTTCCTGCGAGGTTTCCATCCGGCAATTATTCTTATTCCGAGGACTGTTTTTTTTTCGCAGGTGCTGTACACGACCGACTTTTCCGTGGCCAAATACGTCCAGTTTCATTGTGGGTCGCATTGGTCGTGTGGTTGTGGAGTAACTTAAGGGCTGCCATGATAGGTCCGAGCGATTTGTGGCGTGAGTTTGCAAACTGGTTGATTAGCTAGCGAGCGTGCTCGATGATAAGAATAACGAGTGAATTCACAGCAAACCACTGCCGAACAAGGTGATGCACATGCGGACTGGCAAGGTCTGATTGACTAGCGGGTGTGAATCCCGCCTGAGTAAGTGCTAGCCACACGCCCAGTATCGAGTGTTGCAGCCAATGTATAAGGCGTTTTGCCGAAGTCGTTGGTTGAAGCGTATACAGAAAGGTAGTGAGGGTGAATGGATCGCAGGTGGCCCTGCGAGCGTGAACGGGCAATAGCGCCGAAATTTGGTAACGGTTGGCCCCAATCAAAATGAGCTGCGCCGAAGGTTTGTGCAAATCTGAAGGCAACATCGCTTGCAGCCTCATCGGCGAGCTGCGAGCGGAGACCCGGAGTCGGCGCCCCGCTCGCGGTACACACAATGTCAATCAGGCATCCTTTTTAATCGAAATTTTCACGGAGCATAATGATGAAAAAAAACAAACTTGGTATCCCGCGTAGAGAGGCTTTGCGATCCACCATTGCTGGTATCGGCCTCTCTGGACTCGCATTCGAACCAGTGTGGGCGGCCGAAACCTCGCAGCCCGATGTGCGGCGAGGATCTTTGAAACGCTACAACATGAAGAAGTCGATTAACCTCTGGGCGTTTCCGTATCCGAATCGGATGAACTTGCGAGAATGCTTGCAGTTGGCGAAGGACGCAGGTTTCGATGGCATCGAACTGAACTACGACTTGGAAAACTACTTGTCCCCGCAGGCGACCACCAAAGATTACACCGCCATCCGTCATATGGCAGATCAGATTGGGATCGAGATCAGTGGTCTTTGCTCGTTCCTTTTTTGGCCCTATCCGTTGACGTCGAATGACCCTGAGAAACGAAATCGTGGTCTGGAACTTGCGGGCATGATCGGACAAGCCGCGCATGATCTTGGCGTTGAAAATGTCTTGGTCGTCCCCGGAGCGGTCCACATTCCGTGGCGTGATGACCATGAGCCGGTGCGGAACGACATCTGCGACCAACGTGCCAAGCAGGCGATCGGCAAGCTAGTAAAAGACGCCGAAAAGCTGAAGATTTGCCTCAATATCGAAAACATATTTTTCAATGGCTATCTGCTGACACCCATGGAGATGAATGAATTTGTCGACAGCTTTAATTGTCCAGCGGTTGGCGTGCATTTCGACACCGGAAACATCTCGATGTTCCAACACGCCGAGCACTGGGCCAATATCTTGGGCAAGCGAACGAAGAACGTCCACCTCAAGGAATTTACTAAGAAAGGGACTGACTACTCGCTAGAAACTTTCCGGCCATTGCTCGATGGAACCACGAACTGGCCAGCGGTTACCGAAGAACTTGACAATGCCGGCTACACCGGTTTTTTGACTTTCGAGTATTTTCATCCGTACATCCATTACCCAGAAGCATTGATCTGGCAGACATCTGATTCGATGGATCGAATCTTGGGCCGCAAGTCGTAACAACAAGTTACACTGGGCTTTTCCCGTTTGAGCAAGGAGCGTTTTCATTTGGAGCCGAACGCAAACCATGCATAGAACCTTCATTTTCCTTTTCTTCGTTGCTTGCCTTAGCAACGTCAGCACGGTTTTCGCTCAAACCAAGGAGCATGTTGCGGCGCTTTCAAAAGCACTCGCGGACAAAGACTTGGATGGCGTTCATGCGGCCGTCGCGGCCGTGCGTCTAGCGTTTAAGCACAAGGCTGGCGTGCCGGAGGAACCCGATGAGTTTCGCCGGGTTCCAGCAGGCTCGCTGTTGCTCACACGCGACGAGGCCAAGCAAGGATTCTCACTGCATTTTCACACTCTGGAAAAGATGCGATGGTGGAAAGTTGGCCTTGATCCGACGAAATTAACGTCGCCTTTGCGGGGCCCAGCATCGGTTATCACTGGAAACGTGGCTGCGTTTCGGGCGCAGCTCGATGGCGCGGAACAAAGCCTTGAGGTTGCTAAGGACGCAGCCGAGTTTCTAATGTGGGCGCAATCGCAAGCAGGCTCCGGCGTCTACCCATTCCCAGCCGCAGTGGGAACATCCGACGCACGGGCAATGGAAGTTGCTACCAAGTTTCTTGCAGATGCTCAGAAGGCAGGGAAAATTGATGAGGTGGTTCGCAATGGGTGGGCCTTCGACGACTTCGGTGCGGGTGGATTGCAATTCGACAACGGTGAATGTGGCGTCGCGATGTTTGAACTCTATGAAATCACAAACGACCCGCGACATCTGGAGTCAGCGCGCAGGGCGGCCGATTGGGCGGTGCAGCGTCCGCTTTGCACAAACTGGAACTACAACAGCTTCAGCGTCTATTTACTTGCCAAGGCATACGCAGTTACGAAGGATACCAGCTATCTTGATAGTACGATTCTCAAAACGCGCATCGGCGTGATCCCCGGTCAACTGACCGATGGTCCGCATGCAGGTCGCTGGATTGATCCGCACAATGCTCGGCCAGCCTACCATTACATCATGATGCGAGCACTTGCGCAGCTTGCTGCCGTGATGCGACAGGATCATCCGAATCGAGCTGAAGTCATGAGTTCACTTACACTCGGCTTGAAGGCTCGCAATACTGAAATGGTCAGCCGAGGAGTGATGACTAAGGATCATGCGACTGAGGCATTGATTCTAGTGAATCGACTATTTGCAGGCGATACGGTTTTCATGCATGAGACGAAATCATGCGAGGCATTGGCAGCCATCGGCCAACTTATATCCGCAGAATTTCGCCGCAGAAAACCACCGCTAAGTCCCGGGCCATGGGGCCTTTACCTGGAATTCATCGCCACCGCACCAGCAACACAAGAGTAACGCTTTGGCGAGCGTAGCTACCATTACCCGCTATCAATAGTCATAACATGAACCCAATGAAGTTCGTTGTCATCTTTACTTCCTTCACCGCCTTCGCGAGTGCGTTGCTGTGTGAATCGTTCGGTTAGGAGCGACCGAATATTCTGCTCATCGTGTCTGACGATCATGGTTATGCGGATGTTGGGTTTCAAGGCTGCAAAGATATTCCTACGCCGCACTTGGATCGGCTAGCCAGGGAAGGAATTCACTGCACCAGCGGATACATATCCCATCCATTTTGTAGTCCGACCCGAGTCGGGCTCATGACGGGACGATATCAACAACGTTTTGGGCACCAGAATAAACCTTTCTACAACCCCGAAGATCACAAAGCAGGGTTGCCCATGTCGGAGAAAATGCTGCCTGAGTATTTCAGCAAAGCTGGCTACAAGACGGGCTGGGTTGGAAAGTGGCACCTTGGCGCTGCCACCGAGTTTCGACCTGAGAAACGAGGGTTCGCGGAGACATTTGGCTTCGTTGGCGGCGGCACAAGTACATCGATTGGAAGGTGAATGTGAAGGACGAATACACAGTCCCGATAGCACGCAATGGCAAGCCGGAGGACGCGGTCGAACATCTAACGACTGCGTTCGGTCGTGAGGCTGCCACATTCGTGACGCGGCACAAGCAGTAGCCATGGTTTCTCTATCTTGCGTATAATGCACCCCATCAGCCGCACGAACCGACGCCGGAGCGGTTGGCGAGGTTCGCTTCAATCGAAAACCCAGTTCGCCGTGGTTATGCCGCGCAACTCAGCTTGATGGACGACGCCATTGGCGAAACATTGGAAGCTCTTCGCGTTACCGGGCAAGACGGAAACACACTCGTCTTTTCCTTTCGTGACAATGGCGGGCCAGTGACGAAGAACGGTTCCAATAACGCTCCGCTACGAGGTGGCAAAGGCGATGTTTACGAAGGCGGTATGCGAGTGCCTTTCGTAGTAAAATGGCCGAAGAAGTTGCCAACCGGCGTGAATTGCGATTTGCCGGTATGCTCGCTGGACGTCTTTGCTACGTCCGTTGCTGCGGCTGGTGCGGGCATGCCGATCGATTGCAAGTATGAGTAACGATGGCGGAAGAACCTGGAGTGACGGACATTTGCTTGATTCACGCGACTGCATGTACTCATGCATGACAGTACTAAGGGATAGTCGTGTCGGCATCCTATACGAGGTCGCGGGAAGACTTACGTTTGCAAGGTTCCCGCTGCAATTGGTCTTTGAAGAAACGACTGCGGGGAAGCAGTGATATCTGCGACGTCCGATCTGCTACTGCCGAAGACGCCTACATGTCGTATACCGTCGACAGCGCGAACGGCGTAAGCTGCAATTACAATGGACTTTCAAGCCATGGACCATTTTTCTCAGCTCATTTTTTACCATGCTCTTGGAGTTCCTTCGGGCTAAAATGAACGCCTTGCCCGTCGCGCTCGCGAAGATCGCCCTTGAGTGCATCACTATCTGGACCTTCCAGTGCGATACCATCTTGCCAGAGCGAGGCTTGCGCGGCGCGAATGTCTGGTGATGCCTCATCGCCAGGAATGTGATAACTAACCTGCGCTACAAACCACGGAGCGTCCCATTTTATTTCGCAGCCCGAGTCGCGGATAACTTTCTCCAAGTACTCTCGATATCGCTCGCCCGTAAGCGTGCGCGTCGGGTCTTTCTGATTCGCCGCTGGGCAGCTTGGTAACGCGGTTCTCAATCGTCGGTGGATTTGGAAAAGTCGACCCTTTTTGCAACCATTCACGAACGCTAGTCGCAACGATACCGCAGGCGACAATGCCGATCGGGACATCGAACTTTTCGGCCAAGGCATCACCAAAAACGGGAATGAAATTGCCACCGCCACCACTAGCACCGGGCTGCGGATCGAATGTGAGTCTCCAGCCTTTCCCATCAAATGCCAAAACTCGACCGGACGTCGGAACCAGCTTTTCTTCGCCGTGATTCGCGGAATTCGATTGGCCAGCGACGACAAACAGCTCGCCGATGCCAACATGCTCAACAGCGGTTTGAGCAATCATTTTTTGGTCGAGTGATCCGCGAACTTCTAATCGATACCAGCCTCCAGCAAGACCTTCGAATTTCGCTTCGATCGATTGGCCAACAATTTTTGCATTCAGCGTTTGCCATTCAGCGTCGTTGGTCTCATTGAGTAAGCGAGCTTCAAACACGGTGTCGATCGGTAGCGTTTCGGAAAGCACACCGGCAATGTGCACGGTTCCATTGACTGTCGATGTACGTTGCGTGACCTGACAATTCTGTGGTGCGGTTAGCGTGATTTCAGCACCGCGCAGCAGGGCATGCGGTGCCCAAAAGAACATAGTCAACAGAACAAGAAATCGATTCACTTTGAGACTCAACTTGGCTTTGTCTCAATTCGAATTTAGGTTGAGTGCAGAGCAATTGTCCCAATTGCTCAGAAAACAATTGGGGCAATTGTTCTACTTTGACATGCCGCGAAATTCGTAGCTGGGACAATGCCTAAGGAGCCGATCAAGAATAACTTCAACATTTACTGTGCAAAACCGGAATTTGTTTTTGACGAAACCCTTAGGCAGCAACCATTGGGAACCACAGCAACCATTAGACTTGAATTTCCGACAAACCTGCGGGGTTTGTATTCCTAAGCTGGAAATTTTGGTATTCTCTGGCAAACCAAGTTCGCACCATTAAATTCGCCAGCCTTCGAATGCCCCTTGAATTTCGCCGTCACCAATACGCGTCTTTGGACACTGTCGTTGCTCAAACCGGACCGGCCCCCTCGATCCCTGTGATCCTGTGCCACGGCTACGGTGCCGGCGGGAGCGATCTTGTCTCGTTGGCGGAACCGCTGGTGGATTGGCTCGAAGAGGCCAGCGAGCAGTTTCAATTTGTCTTCCCGGCTGCACCGTTGTCTCCTCCTGAGCTTGCGATGTACGGCGGACGGGCTTGGTGGGAAATCAATATGGCGAAGCTGTTGGCGGCATCGCAGTCAGGTTCATTTGAAGAGTTGCATGATGTCGAGCCACCTGGGATTGAGCAAGCGACAAACGTGCTCGCTGCTTGCGTCAGAGCTGTGCTCCAGCAGCATGGAACCACTGGACCCTACGTCCTTGGCGGGTTTTCGCAAGGCGCAATGGTCACGATGAATGCGGCGCTGCGCTCCGACCTGCCTCGACCTGATTTGCTTATTCAGTTTTCTGGCACCGTAGTTTGTCGTCCCCAATGGTTGGCGGCACTCACGGCCGGTCGATTGTCGAAAACGTCAGTGCTGCAGTCACATGGTCGCCAAGACGCGATTTTGCCTTTCTCCAGTGCGGAAGTCCTTTGCAGACTGCTTGAGGATGCGAACGTGGACCATCAATTCATGGCCTTTAATGGCTCGCATACCATCCCGATGGATGCCTTGATGCAACTGGCCGTTAAGCTCAAACAAGTCGCACTTAAGGAGAATTGAACTCGTACATTGCAAAAAAGCTTGTGAGCTGATTTCTGATTGCGGTTGCGCGATGTTACACTCTTAAGCTATCTGTTCTCGTCTACCATCCTCAACCAAGCTTCCTTTCGTCATGCAAATTCGCTGCACATCTTGCGGAAAAACGCTCCAAATTGACGACAAGTTTGCTGGCAAAAAAGTGAAATGTCCTTGTAACGCCATTTTGCAGGTGCCTGGTGCTGCCGTCGCCGCTTCGGCTGTGCCGCCAGTCCGATCGACAGCAAGCCCGGCCGCCGCCCCGAGACCGCCAGCGAAACCGGCACCAGGTGCCTTTGGTATTGACCATAAGGAGATGTCGTCGCTGTTTGATGAACTGACCGTTGACGACATGATTGTTAAGGGCAAGTCGACGGACGTACCGAAAGGGAAGAAAAAGAAAGACCCATTAGCGGCCTACGGTGGGTCCTCCATCCCGTCGACTTCTGGCAGCAAGTCGTCTGGTAGCGCCGCTTCGTCCGGCAACCTCAACCTCGCAAGCCAAAATCAGCGGTTCGTCACCAGCCTACTCGATAATTTTCTTGTTGGCTTCTGCAACTTCGCCCTCGGAATTGGTGTTGGGATTGCGATGGTTGCAAGTGGAGACGCCTCGGAAGAGAGTATTCAAAGCATTACGCTTTACGTACAGCTTTTCTCATGCGTGATGACGCTCTTATACTTTGTAGTCCTAGAGGCTACGTTAGGTCGCACATTGGGAAAATTGGCTGCGGGAACGCGAGTTGTCAATGAGGATGGATCGGATGCGTCGATCTGCCAACTCATTGGTCGAACGCTTTGTCGATTTATTCCGTTTGACCCAGTAAGCTTTTTGTTTGGTCGCAAACCCGTAGGCTGGCATGATAAAATCTCCAAAACGAGAGTCATCTCAATCCGGTAACCAATGAGCGATTAATAAGTGTTTAGTTCGTGTCCAGTACGTGTTCGGTACCTTTTGCAAGGAACTCGCCCTTCAGGTGTTTCGGACAAAAGGTACCTCTTCCTTCCCACCGATTCGGAGCCCCACCATGTCACGTCAATCACGTCGTCAGTTCCTGGCAACATCCACAGCCGTCGCATTTGCAATGCCATCCATCGCTAGGAGCCGAGAAGCGAATGACAAGCTGAACGTCGCTTGCATCGGAGTCGGTGGGCGGGGCGGAAGCAATTTGGCTGGGATGGCAAACGAGAACATCGTTGCAATCTGCGACGTCAATGGCAAGAATCTGGACGCTGCGGCGACGAAGTATCCGCAAGCAAAAAAGTATCTCGATTTTCGCAAACTTTACGACGAAGTTGGCCAAGATTGCGACGCAGTTGTCGTCAGCACCGCAGAACATACGCATGCCTTTGCTACGTTACCCGCGTTACAACTTGGCAAACATGTCTACTGTGAAAAACCACTGACTCACGGAATCTATGAAGCGAGGCGAATTCGTGAAGCTGCCAGAGAAGCCAAAGTCGCAACTCAGATGGGTATTCAAATTCACTCTACCGAGAACTACCGAAAAGTTGTTGAATTGATTTGGAGCGGTGCGATTGGTCCAGTCCGCGAGGCCCATGTTTGGACCTCTCGCGCGTGGGGATTTCAATCAGAGGCGGATTCCAAAATCAATCGCGATATCGTCTACGTCGGCGAACGTCCATCGCAAGCGGACCCAGTACCCGAGGGGCTCGATTGGGATCTGTGGCTCGGCCCTGCGCCCGATCGACCGTTTAACCATGTCTACTTTCCTGGTCCGAAGTGGTACCGCTGGTGGGATTTCGGCAGTGGAACGATGAGCGACCTCGGTAGCCATTGGAACGACCTTCCTTTTTGGGCGCTGAAGCTCGATGCACCGCAAACGATTGAAGCATTCGGACCGCCAGCAAACGCCGAGATCGCGCCAGCTTCAATGAGTGCACTCTACGAATACGGTCCTCGCGGTGACATGCCAGCGGTAAAACTGTCCTGGCACCAAGGAATCAATAAGCCAGAAATCTGGACCAACGGCGGAATTCCAAAATGGTCCGATGGTGCTCTGTTCATCGGTGACAAAGGGATGCTCCTGGCTGACTATGGAAAGTACTTGTTGCTTCCCGAAGAATCGTTCAAAGACTTCGTTGCTCCCGAGCCGACGATTCCACGGGTCACTGGACACCATGAAGAATGGTTGGCCGCGTGCCGAAGCGGTGACCAATGTTCCGCAAACTTTGAGTATGCAGGTTTGTTAACCGAAGCAAATCATTTAGGAAATGTTGCCTACCGATTGGGACGTAAAATCGAATGGGATGCGGCAAACCTAAAGTGTGTTGGCTGCCCTGATGCTGATTTGCTCATTCGCCGCGAGTATCGACCCGGCTGGACATTGTGAGCCGCCGGTTAAGCGTTCGCGTCATGCCGCAAATAAGGACCGGCCAATCAATGTGTCGCGAGTCACTCTCCCTCCGGGAGAGTCGGCCTTTCAGGGCCGGAGAGGGTTTTTCATTCGCTGTGCCCTACCCGGCCCGGAAAGACCGACCCTCCCGCAAGCGAGATGGTTAGCGACCGCGTGGTGCTTGACTGACTTCTTTTGTTCCCGTTTGAAAGACTGCCGACGTGCGTAGAGCTTATCCCTGTCTGTTGCTTACCAGCCTGTTGCTGTTCGTTCCGTTCGAGTGCCTATTGCACGAGCTGCGATTGAAACCTGTTGTTTGAAATGCCACTCTTCTACCGAAATGCAGTGTGAGCTAGAACCGCAGGACTAACGCCTTTCAGTCGCGTTTGTCCTTGCTAGACGATTTCGGAAATTATTCTTGAACGGTTCCCTATGTCTTCATTCAAGCCACCGGACACTGTGACAAGAAAGTTTTGGAGCATACACTGGCTGACACGCTAGTATTGGACGTGGCTAGGCTATTACGAAAACGATCAGTAACTCACGGGATTTCGAACATGAGACTTGGTTTCACGCTGTTGTTTGCAACGCTTTTCCTGGCGTCGGCACGTGCTAACGTCCAAACGAAAACGGTTGAATACGTTGACGGCGATGTAACGCTGCAAGGATTTGTTGCCTGGGACCCGAGCCAAGCCGGAAAGCCGCTCCCCGGTGTTTTGGTTGTCCATCAATGGATGGGATTGACGGATTATGAACGACGGCGTTGCGAGCAGTTGGCTTCGCTCGGATATGTTGCCTTTGCGCTCGACATTTACGGCAAAGGGGTTCACCCAGCCAACACTCAAGAAGCGGGACAATTGGCAGGCAAATACAAACAAGATCGAGACTTGTATCGCCGGCGACTGAACCTAGGGCTGCAACAATTGCGAGCGCAACCTGGCGTTGCCGAGAACAAGATCGCTGCGATTGGGTATTGTTTTGGCGGCACTGGAGTGCTTGAGTTAGCGCGAAGCGGAGCGGCTATCAACGGTGTCGTTAGCTTCCACGGCGGCCTCGACTCACCGTCACCGGATGATGGCAAGAACATCAAGTCAAAGGTCCTCGTGCTGCACGGCGCGGACGATCCGTTTGTTCCTGCCAAGGACATCGACGCGTTCAGGGCGGAGCTGAATTCGGCAACGGTCGATTGGCAGATGATCTATTATTCCCATGCCGTCCACTCGTTCACTCAGCCGATGGCAGGCGGAGACAATAGCAAAGGCGCTGCTTACAACGCGC
>Ga0105046_10012396_pt1 | contig 13227 bp, 13 predicted proteins | sample MAT03_FD_78385 | JGI IMG/M metagenome (GOLD analysis project Ga0105046, IMG submission 78385) | Freshwater microbial communities from Lake Fryxell liftoff mats and glacier meltwater in Antarctica - MAT-03 (megahit assembly) | ecosystem: Environmental > Aquatic > Freshwater > Ice > Liftoff... | reverse complement strand
GGAGATCAAGTCCTTGTGGATGCCGTGGTTCAGCTTCTCGTTCGTCCAGTCCGTGGGGTGCGTGCTGTCTTCTTCGGTGATGATCAGGCCTGCGTCACCAGCGGCGCGAGCGGCGTAATACGCGGCGTGCTGCTCGGTCGGCTTACCGTCGCGCGCGTAGTTGGTGAGGTGCGCGCTGAACACGATGCGGTTGCGCGCCGTCACCGGCCCCAGCTGCAACGGAGTCCACAGGTACCGATACGACATCGCTGCTCACACTAGCGACCGATGCCGTCCAGTGACCTGGCGAGCTCGTCGTTCTGTCAGCTGCAGTTGTTGCACGACTCGTAGTGGCGGAACATCCAGTACGTGCCGGCGATCGCGGCAAGCGCTGCCAATGTGAGCAGGATCTTCAGCCAGCGCTTCGGCGGCGCCCACACGCCCAGCCGGTATTCGGCGAACTGATAGACGAAGGTGACAGCGCCGACAGCAATGGTGACGTGCAGCAGCGCGGCGAGCGCGACACCGGTGATGGCACCGGCTTTACGAAGGCCGGTTGGCCATAAAACGCTGAGGATGAGCGGGATGACCACGGCTCCGATGCCGCCAAAGACCAATTCCACGTACCACTTGCGGTTGCCCATCCACGGCATCCACTCGCCCTGGTCGAAGAGGTCGATGGTGGCGAACCAACCGAGCAGTGCGATGGCCAGAAGGCTTGCGTAGCCGAGCGACGCTCGAAGTTTGGAGACTCCCCACGCAGTAGGAACGCTGACCGCGCTCCACACCATCCACCGCCTGATCAGCGGCGTGCCGAGGTCGGCCATTGCGTCGCGGAACACACGGTCCGCCTGCATCTGTGTGATTGCGTTGGGCGGTACCACCCAGTCGGGTTCGTCGTCCTGGCTGAACGGCGGGGTGAGCGCGTCGTGCACCAAGGCGGCCGCGAGGTGGGTGCCGGTGCGCGGTACCAGCCACGTGAACAGTTGCGGCACCGATGTGAGGTCGGTGGTGAACGTGCGCTTGTCGCGGGGCACCACAATGTCGCCGAGGTGTCGGTCGCGATACGCGAGACGGCGCTCGAGATACCACTCTTCACGGGCCTCATCGTCGGCGTGGCGCAGCACGACGCACCATCGTTCTCCGGGCTCGGCATCGGGATCGTAGAAGCGGCTCAGTTCCTGCTCGATCTCCATGGCACATGCTCGCGCAAATCGTCACGCTCGCGATTCCTGACAGACTTCCCCCATGACTGACTTGAGCATGACCGAGGTTGAGCGCAGCGAGTTCCTGGCGGCTGTGCGGGTGGGTGTCCTAGCCATCGACCACGCGGGTCACGGCCCACTGGCACTTCCAATCTGGTACCAGTGGGACAACGGCGTCGTGGTCATTTCCATGGATGGCTCGTCGCTCAAGGCGCGCCTGCTGCGCGCCGCTGGTCGCGCCACGATGACGGTGCAGGATGAAGCGCCGCCTTACGGCTATGTCAGTGTTGAAGGGCCGGTGGTCGTTGCCAGCGAGATGGGCGACGTGCTGGCGATGGCTACGCGCTACCTCGGCGCGGAGCTGGGCAAGTGGTACGCAGACAGCAACCCGAGCACCGCCGACACGGTGCTCGTGCGTCTTACACCCGAGAAGTGGCGCACCTGTGACTTCGGCAAAGGTATGGCCTGACCTGCGTATCGCGCGGGCGCGCGCAGGGGTCGCGTAACGTGGCCGCGTGAAGAACCTCAGCGGCAAAGTTGCAGTCATCACCGGTGGGGGCAGCGGCATTGGTCGCTCACTGGCGCACGCGCTCGCCGCGCAGGGCATGAAGGTGGTGCTGGCCGACGTCGACGAGGTCGCGATGCGCGCGGTGGAGGCTGAGCTCACCGAGGGCGGGGCCGAAGTGTTGCCGTTCGTCTGCGATACGTCGCTGGAGCCGAACGTGTACGCGCTCGCGCAGGCGACGCTGGAGCGCTTCGGTGGGGCGCACGTGCTGTGCAACAACGCCGGTGTGGCCGGCAAGGGCGACCCGTGGTCCGGCCCGATGTCCTCGTGGGAGTGGGTGGTCGGTATCAACCTCTACGGCGTGGTCCACGGCATTCGTGCGTTCCTGCCGATCATGCAGGATCAAGGTGAAGGTCACATCGTCAATACCGCCTCGATGGCAGGGCTGATCGCGCTGCCCGGCGCTGCGGCTTACAACGCCACCAAGACAGCGGTGGTCGCGATCACCGAGGGACTGTTCCTCGAGCTGAAGAGCACGGGCTCGCCGGTGGGTGTCAGTGTGCTCTGCCCTGGGTTCGTGAAGACCAATCTGGTCACGGGCCAGAAGTGGCAGGACCGCCTGGGAGCGGAGCCGCCGATGACCACCAGCCCGATGGGTCAGATCATCGAGCAGATGCTGAGCGACGGCGTGGAGAACGGGGTCGATCCCAACGGCATTGCTGCGGAGGTGGTCGACGCCATCCTCGCCGAGCGCTTCTGGATTCTGACGCACCCGGAGATGCGCCAGGCGCCGGTCGAGCGGATGCAGCGCGCCGCCGCGCAGGAGAACCCTGCGTGACGAAAGCGGAAGCGCCGAGGGGCAAGCCGCCACGCAAGGGCGGTACCCGCACCTCGGCGTTCGGAGTCGGCAAGCGCGAGGGTCACGACTCGTCGCCGTTCTACGAGCGTTTTCACGCGCCGGAGATCTCGACCGACGCGACCATTGGCACCACGGAGTTGGTGGATCGCATCATCGTCGGCGACGCGCGGGACATGAGCGAGATTGCCGACAACTCGGTCGCGCTGGTGGTCACCTCGCCGCCGTACTTCGCCGGCAAGGCCTATGAGGAGGCGCTCGGCGAAGGCCACATCCCCGCTACGTACGTGGAGTACCTGGTGATGCTGCGTGACGTGTTCGCTGAGTGCGCGCGAGTGCTGCAACCGGGTGGTCGGATGGCGGTGAATGTGGCCAACCTCGGTCGCCGTCCGTACCGCTCGCTGGCCGCCGACGTGACGACGATCCTGCAGGACGAATTGCGGTTGTTGCTACGCGGCGAAGTGGTGTGGGTGAAGCAGCGCGGCGCCGCTGGTAACTGCGCATGGGGCAGCTTCCAGCGGCCTGGGAACCCGGTACTACGCGACCTCAGCGAGCGGGTGATCATCGCCTCCAAGGGTCGTTTCGACCGTGCGCTGGACGCGAAGGAACGGGCGAAGCGGGGGTTGCCGTCGGTGAGCACGATGAGTCGCGACGAGTTCATGGAAGCCACCGTCGATGTGTGGGAGATCCCGCCGGAGAGTGCCGCACGCGTCGGCCACCCGGCGCCGTTCCCGATTGCGTTGCCCGAGCGTCTGATCCACATGAACACCTACGAGGGCGAGTTGGTGCTCGACCCGTTCATGGGTTCTGGCACGACGGGGGTGGCCGCCGTGCGGACCGGTCGCCATTTCATCGGCTACGACACCGACGCCGCGTACGCGGCAGCAGCGATGACCCGCATCGGTGGCGAGTCGTCCGTGCCACAGGTGCAACTAGCAGCGGGTTCTGGCCGCACGACTCATCCGCTGGTAGGCGGGTGGGCGGCGAAGGACCTGGCGAGATCGCTGTTGGCCGATGCCGGGTACACCGCCATCAGCGACGAAGCCAAGGTGCTCACGGGCGTGCAGCCGACGTTGTCCGCGCTCGATGCGAAGGGCCGCCGCTGGTGGTTCGAGGTCGTTGGCGGTCGCACCTCCAATCGGCCCGGTGCGCAGCGCATCGAGTTGCTCTGGCGCGCCATCGCCAAGGGAGCAATCGTTCGTGAGACGGACCCGTCGGCTCGCTTCGGTGTGTTGACCACCGGCCTACCTGCGTCGGCGTCGGGTGGCAGCGCTTTGAAGGCGGTGACGGGCCCGAAGAAGCCGGTTGCGGTGGTCATCGACGTCATGGTTGCCGACGCAGTCGCCAGCCTGCGCGCCGCCGGCCGTTAGAAGACGAAGCGGGTGACGATGTAGATCGTCAGGCCGGCGAGGCCGCCCACGATGGTGCCGTTGATGCGGATGAACTGCAGGTCGCGTCCGACCTGTAGTTCCAGTCGCTCCGCCGTTGCTTTGCCGTCCCACTTCTGCACGGTGGAGCTGATGATCTCCGCAACCTCACCGCGGTAGTGGTCGACCACATAGCCGGCTGCTCGCTGCACCCACGCGTCGACCTTCAGCTGCAGTTCGGGTGCGTCGCGCAGGCGCTCACCGAGGTTGACCAATGACCGACCGATTCGCAGGCGCAGTTCGCTGGTCGGGTCGTCGGTCGCCGCGAGCGTGGACTGTTTCACCTCGCCCCACAGCGACTGCAGCCACGCCCGCACGTCTCGGTGGGCGAGCAGTTCGTTCTTCAACTCCTCGCCCTTCGCCATCAGCTCCGGGTCGGCGCGCAGGCGGGCGGCGAATGCGATCACACGCTGATCGATCGCGTGCCGCACCTCGTGCCTTTCGTCGCTCCCGACGTCGGCGATGAAACGGTGCACCGCGTCGTAGATCTTCTCGAAAATGCGATCGTCGAACTTCTCGGGCACCCACCAAGGTGACTCCTGCTCGAGCCGAGCGCGGAAGGTGGTGCGGTTGTCGTCGAGAAAGCCGGCCAGGCCGGTGAGCACCGCGTCGAGCAGGCGCTGGTGGTGGCCGCCATCCATTGCCACGTCGAGAGCGCGACCCATCAGCGGAGCAACCGGAGTGGTGCGAATCTTGCGCTCGATCAGGCCCTCGAGAGCGTTGCTGACGTCGCGATCATCGAGGACTTCCAGGCTGCCGCGTAGTGCGTCGGCCACGCCTTCGCCCGCCTTGCTGGCGTTGGTCGGGTCACTGAGCCAGGTGCCCAGCCGTTGACCCACGTGCGCGTTGGCCAATCTTTCGTCGAGCACTTCGCGGGTGAGGAAGTTCTCCTGCACGAACTCGCCCAGCGACTCACCGATCTGGTCCTTGCGATGGGGGATGATCGCCGTGTGCGGGATGGGGATGCCCAGCGGGTGACGGAAGAGCGCAGTGACCGCGAACCAGTCGGCAAGGGCGCCGATCATCGCGGCTTCGGAGAAGGCCCGCACGTAGCCGAGCCAGTCGTGGTTCGGCTCCTGCCACCGGGCCAGCACGAACACAACGGTCACGAACACCAACAATCCGAGGGCGAGTCGCTTCATGCGCATCATCGCCGCCCTGCGGTCGCGATCGCTCGCCGACATCACGTCCATCACGCCGACCCTAACGGCGTCGGGCAGCGGTCCTTGGTGAAACCGCCCACAGCTCGAACCCGCCCCGCCTGTGGCACCCCGCTCCTTGGCACCGTATCCCGCCCAAGGGCGGGTTGGGGCGCCGCATCTGTCACGTTTACTCACCCATGGGCGACAGGAGGTGCCACCAGATGTCGGGTTGGCACGCTCGTCCGCCCTTGGGCGGGAGAGGGCGCCAAAGGGGCGGTTGCCGGCGGGCGCTAGTTGTGGGAGATGTAGAGGCCGGGCTTGCCAGCGGCCAGTCGGGCAGTGGCACCGACGATCAGCGCGGGGACCAACGTGTTCCAGCCGAACTGCTCGACCGTGAGAACCACACCGGTGATCGCCACGCTGGCAGCGCCGGCAAACGTGGCCGCCGAGCCGGTGGTCGCCAGCAGCTGGGCCGGTGCGTGCAGGCCGGGCGCGATTGCACCACCGAGCGTGGAGCCGATGACGAACAGCGGGGCTACCTCGCCGCCGACGAAACCGGTGCCGAGCGCCACAGCGGTGAACACCAGTTTCAGCAGCGGTACCCACCAGTCGACGTGGGCGCCGGTGAAGGCCTCAGTGAGCAGTGGTGTGGACAGGCCGAGATAGTCGCGGCCGACCAGCGCCATGAGCGCCAAGGTGGCAATGCCGCCGACCACCGGGCGCATCGGTGGCCACCGGAACCAGTGCGCCATCCACGATCGAATGAAGCGCAACAGCCACACGAACAGTCGACCAGCGACACCGAACGCGATGCCGGCGAGGATCAGTTTGATGGGCAGGCCGAGCGTCCAATCTGGCGCCGTTATGTGCGGTCGGTTGTCCATCCGGTAACCGAGGCTGTCGACTACCAGCTTGCCGCTGAACGCCGAGAACGCGGCTGGTAGGAGCGCCTGCCAGCGATGCCGCCGAGTGATTTGCAGCATGAAGGCGACACCCGTCAGCGGCACTCCGAACACGGCGCCCCAGCCGCCTGCGAGCGAAGCGGCGATGAGGAGGCGTCGCTCGTCCGCTGGCAGCCGTGCGGCGCGTGCGGCGGTGTCGGTGACCGAGCCGGCCATCTGTAGCGCGGCGCCTTCGCGACCGACGGACGCACCCGCGAGGTGGCCGGCCACCGAGCCGCCGAAGATCATCGGTGCCATCCGTGCGGGCACCCCGTGAGTGAACAAATGGCCCTGCTCGATCACCGCCGGCGTGCCGCCCTTCGCCCGTCCGCCGAGGTGGTGGTACGTCGCTCCGACAAGTAGACCGATGGCGGGAAGTAACAACACCAACCAGCCGTGCGCAACGCGAGTGTCCGTCGCCCAATCAAGGCTGCGGAGAAACGCGTACGAAATCAGTCCCGTCAGCCCGCCGCCAATTGCTGCGAACAACGCCAGCCTGGCCTTGGCAATCATCGCCGTGAGGCTACAGCCGCTGTTATGCCCGCTGCAGTGCCCCTCCGGCGCACCCTTGCGTCGCTGCGGGGCCCGCCCTCCGCCGCAGCCCGGCTTCCGTAGAATGGATGCATCATGAGCGACCAGTCAATGTTCGATGTCGACCCGCTCGATCTGGCGTCGCTGAACCCTGACCAGCTCGATGCGGTCGTACATCGAGGTGGGCCACTACTCGTGGTCGCCGGGGCAGGCTCGGGCAAGACGCGAGTGCTCACGCACCGCATCGCTCACCTGATTCACGACGGTGTACCACCGTCGTCGATCCTGGCCATCACGTTCACCAACAAGGCTGCCGACGAGATGAAGCACCGGGTCGCGGCTCTGGTCGGGCCGATGGTGAAGGCGATGTGGGTGTGCACCTTCCACAGCGCATGCGTACGCATTCTGCGTGCCCACGGCGACGCGCTGGGCTACCCGCGTACCTTCAGCATCTACGACCAATCAGATGCGCAGCGGCTGGCCGGCTATGTCATCCGCGACCTGGGACTCGACGCCAAGCGCTTCCCGCCGCGGGCGGTGCACGGGCAGATCAGTATCTGGAAGAACGAGTTGGTGACGCCCGAGCAGGCGTTGGTGAAAGCGGACAACCCGTTCACTCGCAAGCACGCCGAGGTCTACGTGGACTACCAGGCGCGCCTGGCCAAGGCCGGCGCCATGGACTTCGACGACCTGCTGATGAAGACGGTGCAACTCTTTCGCGAGCACCCCGATGTCTTGGCCCACTACCAGCAGCGCTTCCAGCACGTGCTGGTCGACGAGTACCAAGACACCAACATGGCCCAGAACGAGATTGCCATGTCATTGGCTGCGCAGAGTGGTCAAGTGACCATCGTCGGCGACCACGATCAGTCGGTGTACGGGTGGCGGGGCGCCGACATGCGGAACATTCTGCAGTTCGAGGAGGCGTTCGACGACGTCACCACGATCGTGCTCGATCAGAACTACCGCAGCACGCAGACCATTCTCGACGCGGCCAACGCCGTCATTCGCAACAACCCCGATCGCAAGGAGAAGCACCTCTGGAGCGAGAAGGGCAGCGGTGATCGCATCATGCGGTACCACGCCGAAGACGAAGGCGACGAGGCCACGTTCGTGGCGCGCACGATGCAGTCGGTACAGCGCGAGTCGCACGCGATGTGGAAGGAGATGGCCGCCTTCTACCGAACCAACGCCCAGAGCCGGGTGTTGGAGGAAGCGTTCATGCGCTTCGGCATTCCGTACAAGGTGGTTGGGGGTACTCGCTTTTACGACCGCCGCGAGATCAAGGACGCGATGGGGTACCTGCGCGCCGTGGTAAATCCAGCCGACGAGGTCAGCATCAAGCGCGTCCTCAACGTGCCCAAGCGCGGCGTCGGTGAAGGCAGCGTCGCCAAGCTCGACGCGTTCGCCAAGGCAGACGGCATCACCTTTGCCGAGGCGATGCGCCACGCACAGGAAGCCGGCCTCACCGGCCCGGCAGCACGAGGGGTCGAGAGCTTCGTGCGCCTGCTCGACGAGATGAGCCTGCTGGCTGCGGAGGAAGGCATCGGGCCGGGCGACCTGTTGCAGGCCGTGATGGACGGCAGCGGATACCTGGCCGAGTTGGAAGCGGAGATGGAGGGCTCGGTCGAGGCCGCCGGGCGGTTGGAGAACATCGGTGAGATGATCGGGTCGGCTCGCGAATTCACCCGCATCGACGAGTTCCTCGAGCAGGTGGCGTTGGTGGCCGACACCGACGAGATCACCGACGACGACAAAGTCGTGCTGATGACACTGCACAGCGCCAAGGGCCTCGAGTATCCGGTGGTGTTCCTGGTCGGCATGGAGGAAGGCTTGTTCCCCAGCAGCCGGGCGCTCACCGAACCCACGCAGATGGAAGAGGAGCGCCGGCTCGCCTACGTGGGCATCACCCGCGCCCAGCAGAAGCTGTTCGTCAGCCATGCCTGGAGCCGACAGCTGTTCGGCACCACCAACTACAGCCCTCCCTCACGGTTCCTCGACGAGATTCCGGCCGAGCTGGTCGAGCAGTCCGGCGCCATCGGTGGCCGCAACTCGTACGGTCGCCAGAGCTACCGCGGTCGCAGTGGGTCGGGTGGCGGCGGCTACGGCGGTGGCGCGCCGCCGGCGTACAAGCGTCGTGACGCCGACGATGAAGCCGGGTCGTCTCGCATTACCAGCGGTAGTCGTTCGCCCGTCAGTAGCTTCGACCCCGATGACGATGTTGATTGGCACCGCGAGCGGGTGGTCGACGCTGCCCTCGCTGCGGGGCGGCGCGAACCCACCCAGTCGAACTCGCAGGACCTCGGCCTGCGCATCGGCGACGACGTCGAGCACCCCGCATTTGGTGAGGGCGTCATCATCGAGATTCGCGGACAGGGCGATCGCGCGGAGGCAACGATCCGCTTCCGTGAGGCCGGCACGAAGCATCTTTCGCTGGCCTGGGCACCGCTCAAGAAGCTCTGACGAAGCTGTGGAGTGAGGCTGCGACGGGACCGACCTCAGGCGCACCTGCTTGAATGGTGCGAATGCCGCCTGCAGCGCACGTCCATGACGCGGAGACCCTGCAGCGCCGCAAGAATCTCAGCCGCACCTGGGCCGGCATCGTGGTGGTCTGGTCGCTCATCCGCACCCTCATCGTGTGGGCCGCCGTTGGCGAGTACGGCCTCAACCCGTGGATCTACCTGTCGCTCGACCTGGGCGCCGCGATCGTGGATGCAATCACGACGCCGCGCATGGTCATCGCCTTCATCGACGACCACTTCAAGCAGGCGTTCAAGTGGGCGGTCATCTCGTTGGTCGTGTTCATCATTCCCGACGTCTACATCTTCCTCGGCACGCGCACGCTGCCCCTGCGCATCATTGTCGCGCTGTGTCTGATCATCGGGCTCACACTCACGCTCGGCATCATCAGTGTGATCCGCAAGATCCGCAAGGGTCGCACCGAACGCGAGGCGTGCCAAGCAGCCGTGCTTGAATAGCAGCCATGAAGGCAGCCATTCTCTTCCAGAGTCTCACCGGCAACACGCGCAAGGCGGGCGAGCTGATCGCCGCCAACCTGCAGCGGGAGGGTTGGGGTATCACCACCGTGACGCCGATGAAGGACCTGCAACTCGCGGCGATTCAAGAGGCGGACGTCGTCATCGTCGGCACGTGGGTGCACGGTCTCTTCGTCGTTGGTCAGGCGCCGTGGGGCATCGGCGCCATCAACCACCTGCCCGCGCTGCGCGGCAAGCTGGCCGCCACCTACTGCACGTTCGCACTCAATCCGGGCACCACGCTGGACAAGCTCGACGGCGCGGTCAGCCACCTCGGCGCCGAAGTCATCGGTGGCCTCGCGCTGAACCGCAGCCGACTGGCCGAGCACAGCGAAGTGTTCGCTGCCCGCCTCGTCGCCAGCGTCCCGACGGCTACCCACGCCTGACCCATTCGAGTGGGTACTCGCACCCCGGGCGCGGAGTGCCCCCTCGGATGGCCGTGTGGCACTCGCACTGGGTAAAAGGCACTCGTACTGTCGGCCTGGCACTCGTAGAGGGCGCTTGGCACTCACGGGGGGGTCAGGGATCGGCAGTCAGGTCGAGCGTCAGTGAGCCGTCGCCGTTGAGGATCGGCCGCACACCCTTCGGGGGCAGAGCCAGATCCGGCGGTCCCAGCCTGCGGCCTTCGCAATCGGTGAACTGACGCGTCTGCTTCACCTGCTCGATCTGACACGACGAGTCGCGGTCGGCGGGGTGCGCAAGGTAGATCTGGAATCCCTCGGCGGTGTGGTCCAGCACGATGTTGCGGTCGCTGCCGATCAGGTCCTGCAGGATGATGGGGCCACCGTCGTCTATCTGACCCGCCACCCGTTCGGCGTTGCCCAGGTCCTGAAACGCGGGCGCAAGGTTGGCCGTGGCGTCCTCGGAGTTGTTGGCAGTCAACGCCGCCACTCCCCACAACATCAGCCCGACAAGAATGATGAAGCCAATGCCGAGCAGCACGGGCACCACGGCTCGAGCGAAGTTGGAACGAAGCTGCGGGCGCTGCATCGCCCACCAGTGTGCCCGCCCGGCACTGCAAAGCGGCGTCGCGAATTGAGCCAAGCGGCAGATCGGTCGTAGGGTTCCCTACTTGTGAATCGGCCCTATCGAGTTGTCGTGGCAAAGCCAGGTCTTGATGGCCATGATCGCGGCGCGAAGGTCATCACCCGCGCACTGCGCGACCACGGCTTCGAGGTCATTTACACCGGTCTGCATCAGACGCCCGAGCAGATCGCCGAGACCGCCCTGCAGGAGGACGTCGACGCTGTTGGTCTCTCGCTGCTCAGCGGCGCGCACCTCACGTTGTTCCCACGGGTGATGGAGGAACTGCGCAATCGCGACCTTGGCGACCTGCTGGTTTTCGGTGGTGGGGTCATCCCCGATGCCGATGCGCGGACGCTCAAGGCGCAGGGTGTGGCCCACGTGTTCGGGCCGGGAAGTTCGTTGAAGGCGATCAGCAGCTGGCTGGAAGCCGAATTGGATCGCCGTGAAACACACGAGCAAGTACACGATGAGGAAACCGAGGCCTAGATGGACCTGTTCGAGTATCAGGGCAAGCAGTACTTCGCCCGCTACGACATCGCGGTGAGCCCGGGAGACGTCGCCTACACGGTTGACGAAGCCGTGGCCGCCGCCGAGATGGCCGGCTACCCGGTCGTGGTCAAGGCGCAGGTGCAGGTTGGCGGTCGTGGCAAGGCCGGCGGCATCAAGCTGGCCGATACGCCTGACGAGGTGCGCCTACACGCCGGCAACATCCTAGGGATGGACATCAAGGGCCACCTGGTGAAGCGCGTGTGGGTGGAGCACGCCAGCGACATCAGCAAGGAGTACTACGCCTCGTACTCGCTCGACCGCGCCGCCAAGGACCACCTACTGATGCTCAGTGCCGAGGGTGGTGTGGAGATCGAGACGGTCGCCGTCGATAACCCCGACGCGATCGTGCTGCTGCATGTCAACCCGATCGACGGCATCTCGCTGGCCGTTGCCCGCGATGCTGCCGTGCGCGCCAACATCGACGAGGAAGCCCTCGACGGCGTGGCCGACATGCTGGTCAAGCTCTACGACTGCTTCACCCGCGGCGACTGCGACCTGGCCGAGATCAACCCGCTCATCCTGCGCCCGGACGGTGGCGTGCACGCCCTCGACGCGAAGGTCAGCCTGGACAACAATGCCGCCTTCCGTCACCCCGAGTGGGACGAGTTCCGTGCCACCGAGGAGCTCGACGAGCGCGAGGAACTGGCCCGCCAGCACGACCTGCAGTACATCGGGCTCGATGGTACGGTCGGCATCATCGCCAACGGCGCCGGCCTGGCGATGAGCACCCTCGACGTGGTCAATCAGGTCGGTGGCACCGCGGCCAACTTCCTCGACATCGGTGGCGGCGCCAACGCCGACATGATGGCCGCGGCTCTCGGGGTCATCAACTCCGACGAGAACGTGAAGAGCATCTTCATCAACATCTTCGGCGGCATCACCCGCGGCGAGGAAGTGGCGAAGGGCATCGTCGAGGCGCTCAGCCGCGTCGACCTTCGTGCGCCCATCGTCATCCGCCTCGACGGCACCAATGCCGCCGAAGGCCGCGAGATCCTGGCCAATGCCGGCATCCCCGAATCGAAGCTCACCTCCAAGCCCACCATGCTCGAAGCCGCCCATGCGGCCGTAGCGATTGCGAACGGAAACTGATCATGGCCATCTTCGTCAACGCTGATACCAAGGTCATCGTCCAGGGTCTCACCGGCGGGCAGGGCAAGTACCACGGACTGCGCAACCAGGCATACGGCACGCAGGTTGTCGGCGGTGTCACACCCGGCAAGGGCGGCACCGAAGTGGCCGTTGAAGGTGGCGCGGCCATTCCCGTCTTCAACACAGTCGCCGAGGCAGTTGCCGCAACGGGCGCGACCGCATCGTTCATCGCCGTGCCTCCGAAGGCTGCCAGCGCCGCCATCCTCGAGGCCGCCGCTGCGGGCATTGCGTTCATCGTGTGCATCACCGAGGGCATTCCCGCGCAGGACGAAGCGAAGGTCTACAACACTCTCGTGCGCGACTTCCCCGGCACCCGCCTGCTCGGCCCCAACTGCCCGGGCATCATCAGCCCCGGCAAGTGCAACATCGGCATCACCGCCGGCGAGATCGCCCAGCTGCCGACGGCCATCGGCGCCAACGTGGGCATCGTCAGCCGTTCTGGCACGCTCACCTATCAGGCGCTGTACGAGCTGAAGCAACGCGGCATCGGCGTGTCCACGTGCGTGGGCATCGGCGGCGACCCCGTGCCTGGCACCAACTTCATCGACTGCCTGCGCGAGTTCCAGGCCGACCCCGAGACGCACGCGATCATCATGATCGGCGAGATCGGCGGCTCGGCTGAGGAGGAGGCGGCCGAGTTCATCAAGGCCAACGTCACCAAGCCGATGAGCGCGTACATCGCCGGCGTCACCGCCCCCGAGGGTAAGAAGATGGGCCACGCCGGCGCAATCACCAGCGGCGGCAAGGGCACAGCCCAGGGCAAGATGGACGCGCTGCGCGCCGCCGGTGTGAAGGTGGGCCTCAACCCCACCGAAGCCAGCGACCTGATGGCCGAAATCGTCGCTGCGCTCTAACCAGCGGGCGGGCTACGGTCGGTGCATG
>Ga0105046_10012395_pt1 | contig 13227 bp, 11 predicted proteins | sample MAT03_FD_78385 | JGI IMG/M metagenome (GOLD analysis project Ga0105046, IMG submission 78385) | Freshwater microbial communities from Lake Fryxell liftoff mats and glacier meltwater in Antarctica - MAT-03 (megahit assembly) | ecosystem: Environmental > Aquatic > Freshwater > Ice > Liftoff... | reverse complement strand
ATGGCGGCGGCCGCTTTGACGCCAACGGAAATTATCAGTGCCGCGAAACCCAATGAGTGGCGCGCGCTTGATCCGGCGCGCACGCTGGTAATGAGCCTCGAAACCGGCGATGTGGTGATCGAACTAGCGCCGCGATTTGCGCCAAAGCATGTCGCCAACGTGCGCCAGCTGGTGAGCCAAGGCTATTTCGACGGCTTAACCGTGAATCGTGTGCAAGACAATTTCGTTGCGCAGTGGGGCGACCCAAGCGCTAAACGCGAGATCGGCCAAGCCTCGAAAACGCTCGCGCCGGAGTTCACTACGGGCTTGCTGAAGGCTTTTCAAGCGCTGCCCGACGCCGACCATTTTGCCGCCGAAGTCGGTTTTGTTGAAGGCTTTGCGGCGGCTCGTGATCTAAACGCCAAGCAAACCTGGCTCACCCACTGCTATGCGACCGTCGGCGTGGGACGCGATAACGCGGCCGATTCCGGCGGCGGAACGGAGCTTTACGCGGTGATTGGCCACGCGCCGCGTCAGCTGGATCGCAATATCACCGTGCTGGGTCGCGTGGTGTTGGGAATGGAGCTGCTGTCGTCCTTACCACGCAGCCTCGAGCCGGGCGGGTTTTTCAGCGATCCCCAACAGGGCGCTAAAATTCTCCGCATTCGCGCGGGGACCGAGGCATTGCAACTGGAGGCGCTGCGCACGGATTCGCTTAGTTTTCAGGCACTTATTGAAGCGCGCCGCAACCGTCGCGACGAGTGGTATTTACGCCCCGCTGGCTACGTTGATATTTGCAACGTGCCGCTGCCGGTGCGCGAGAAAGAGGCAAGTGTCGGACGCGTCATGGGTGTCGAGCGCGTCACTAAATGACCCATTTGCGTTCAACTGACAAAAAATTTACCATACGGCCGCGTACGGAATAATCCGTCGCCATTTTTAGATCTCGACGCTGCTGTGAGGACGGCAGCGGCGAGATCCTTTCCGGGGAGGCAAGTCGCAATGCAAATTCGTTCACTCGTAGCACTGATCGCTTTGGGTTTGGGGTCATCGGCTATCGCGCAAGAATCCATCGCCGCCAAGCAACTGGCAGGGCCGCCAGAAGAATTCGCCGCGATGCGCGCGGCAAATCCAATCGATGCGGCTATTCATTCTAAAAGCGCGTTGATCCCAATCCTGCTGCAAAAAGATAAAAGCGGTGGGTTCAGCTGGCACGGTGAGCTCGCCGCTGATGCTGCAAGCTTGCGTTTTCTGGTGCTCTCAAGCGGCGATTTAAGCGTCGATGTCGCGGCACCTGGCGCGGCGCAGTTCGCCCCCGCCCGGGCGCTGGCGCAAACGGCACAAAGCACGCGCTTTGGCGTTGAGAACACCAATTTTCCGGCTGATTTATACGAGTTCGAGAATGCCCAGGCAGGCAGCTGGCGCGTAAAAGTGCAAGGCGACGCAACCGCTAAGCGCGAAGCATTTTTGCTGGTCGAAGGCGATTCGGACACACAGCTTTTTTCGTATCAAAGCAACCCCAACCAAGTACGCGGCGAAACGATCCGCTTTGCCGCTAGCCTGACGGGCGATCCGGCCTCCGGCGTAAACGTTGGCGAACAAGCTGGGCAGGTCACGAAAGCGCAGTTACGCGTGACCGCGCCGAGCGGCCAGGTTGAGCTGTACGCAATGCAAGATTTGGATTCCGACGGCGTATTTGAATCAGGTTTTGTCGCCAGCGAAGCGGGCCTTTACCAGGCGCAAGTGTCGGTTGAAGGTCGCAATGTCGACGGCGAAGCCGTGTTGCGCAGCGCCGAGCACGTGGTGCCGGTGATGGATCGACAAGTCACTTTGACCCAATCCAATGCGACCCTGCTGAACAAAGGTGCGGATCGTTTAGCGATCAGCGTCGCGGTGCAAGCAGTCAACGGAGCCACTCATTTCCGCGCGTTTGGCGAGGTGTGGGGTGTGGATGCTGACGGTCAAGACATGCCGGTGGCGTGGGTCGGTGGCATGGTCGAGCCGAAAAACGGCGCGATTGAGCTCGGTTTGGACGCACGCTGGATCCAGCGCGCGGGCGCCAATGCGCCGTTTGAACTGCGCCATCTGCGCATTGAAGACCCGAACTACTACGTGACCATGGCCGGATCTGCCGAGCTGCCAATCAGCGGCGCGCTGCCCGTATCGGGCAAAAAGGGTTTGAACATCGCCATCGATGACGCAATGCGCATGGGCGTGGCACCGAGGAATAGCTCGGCGGCAAAAGGCGTGGGCAGGCGGCTTTTGTTGGTCCACGGTTATTGCTCAGGCGGCGTATGGCCCGCTTCGCAGTTCAGCAACGCCTCCACGTTTTTGGATGCCAACCAGAACCGCACGCACGACCAGTTTGCGCGCTTGATCAACACCTTTGGCAGCACCTGGAACTCGTTTGGCATCGTCGCGCACAGTCAAGGCGGCCCAGCCTCCCTGCATCTGTACACCTACTATTGGAGCGGCTTGGATAGAGCCACCGGCGCACGCTTGATTCAATCGGTCGGCTCGCCGTACCAGGGTACCAACCTAGCCGGTATTTTGGCGACGTTAGGCGGCTGGTTCGGCGTCGGTTGCAGCACCAACAACGATCTCTCCTACAGCGGAGCGAGCGCTTGGTTGGCCGGTATTCCGACCTCCTCGCGGGCCAAAGTGAACTACTACACCACCTCGTTTCGCACCACCAACTGGTGGACCAACGACTTCTGCAATTTCGCGACCGATTTAGTTTTGAGCGACCCTGAAGACGGCACCACCGAGCAGGCCAAAGGCCAGCTTTCGGGCGCCATCAATCGCGGCAATACCACTGGCCAATGCCATACCTCTGGCATGCGCGACCCGGCGCAGTTTTTGGATGCGTCACGAAACTCGGTGCTCAACAGCAACGCTGCTCGCTAGTAATTCGTCAAAAAAGCCCATCCCTAGGTTTCAAGCAAAGGCGCACGGCGAAAGCCCTGCGCCTTTTTTATTGAGCACTATCGTGCGCTCGGTGCCGATAGACTTGCGCTGATGCCAAGCCCTTACTTTTCGCCTGCTACATTTCATTTTCTAAGCGCGCTTGCCGCCAACAACCAGCGCGATTGGTTTCTCGCGCACAAGCCTGACTACGAGCGCAACGCACGCGATCCAGCGCTGCGCCTGATTGAAGATTTGCGCGAGCCAATGCGGGCGATCAGCGAGCAGTTTGTGCCGGATCCGAGGACCACCGGTGGGTCGTTGTTTCGGATTTATCGGGACGCGCGCTTCTCGAACAATAAGTCGCCGTACAAGACCCATCTGGGCGTGCGGATTCGGCATTCCAGCGCGCGCTTGCGACCAGCGCCGAGTTTCTACTTGCATATCGATCCGGCCGGTTCGTTTATCGGCGGTGGGATGTGGAGTCCGGAGCCGAAGGTCTTAAAAACGCTGCGCGATTTTCTGGTTGAGAATCCAGCTAGCTGGATCGCGGCCACGCAGTCGCCTGCGTTTAAAAGTGTGTTTGCGCTGCATAGCGATCAGCTCACCCGGGCGCCACGCGGCTACCCTTCCGATCATCCCTTGCTCGAGGATCTGAAACGGCGGCATTTGGTGGCGCTGAGTGGGTTGACCGAGGATCAGCTTAAGTCGGGCGATTTGCTTGCGCTTGTGATCGAGCGCTTCAGCGCGATGGCCGGGCTGATGGACTATTTGTGCGCGGCGCTCGAGCTCGAATTTTGAGCGCGCGCATGTGGTTGCTCGCCGTGTGTGGACTGCTCGGCGCGCTGCCGATCGCGGCGCAGCCGTTGGTGCTAGCTGCGCGCCAGCAAATAGGCGTGACCGTTGAATACAACGGCAGCTACGAGCGTTTGCGATATCCACTAGGCGACGTCCCGCTCAAGCGCGGCGTGTGTACCGACGTGATCGTGCGCGCGTATCGGGTGCTTGATTTGGACCTCCAGCAGTTGGTCCACGAGGACATGGTCAGACACTTTGCGAAGTATCCGCGCGCTTGGGGGCTTAAGCGCGCTGACGCCAACATCGACCACCGCCGCGTGCCAAATTTGCAGCGCTTTTTTGAGCGCCACGGTCAGGTGTTGGACGCGCGCGCCACTGTGAGCACTTTTCAAGCCGGGGATCTGGTGACGTTTTTACTGCCAGGAAATTTGCCGCATATCGGCATCGTGTCTGACCAGCTCGGCTCGCGCGGCGCGCCGCTGCTGATCCACAACGTCGGTGCGGGAACTCAAGAAGAAGACGCGCTGCAAAGCTGGCCGATTACCGGCCGCTATCGCTATCCGGCACGTTGAACCTAGAAACCTCAGTTGACCGCTTTCGAGTGCCGTAGCTTTGATGATTCTTGAAGCATTTCTGCCACTTTACCCATTGACCCATTGGGTGAGTCCGCTTCGAGGCCGACTGCACGGTTCTGGCTGCGCATGGCATCGTTGCAACTCGTTGGAATGGAACAACCATTGCGCCTCATCGCGCCATAACCGCACACTCCGCCCCGTCCAACTGAGGTTTCTAGGTTGAAGGATGTTGCGCGGGCTGCAAGCCTAAAGCTGCTGCTAAAGTAGGCGCTTAAATCCGCACACGAAAACTCAAAAGATGGCCAAACCGCTTCGATTCTCAAATGACGGCACCGAGGTGTCGTTCGAACTGGGCAGCAAAATCGATAAGAGCGCGCTGTATGGCTACGCGCGGCGCATCGCCGAGAAGGATGGCCGCGAGCTGGCGCGTGGGCTGCTGCTCAGCGATGGCCGCTTATTGCCGCGCGGTGCGGTCGCGCAGGTGCGCGCCGATCCCGGTGGCTCACCGATTGAGGAGCCGCGCACGGAGATTGACGGCGTGACGGCCACCCTCAAAAAAAGTTCTTTTGATGAGGTCTCAGCGCTCAGCGCATTGCCGATCGCGCGCTTGGCGCAGTTTCAGGTGCGCGATGTGTATCCGTTGAGCGGATCTCAGCTTAAACCAGGGCTGTATCAAACCGAGTTCAACTATCGAGCGAGCTACCAGCCGCAAGAAGCGCTGCTTCTGGTGCGCGAAGACGGCGAGGCTTTTTTGCTGACCGGTTTGCTCAAGCAGGCTACTTTCTTAGGGTTGGCGGTGACTTACGAGTTCTTCGATGCCGATGCCGAGGCGATTGAAGACGCCGATGAACTTGATTTCTCGATGGTCTAGACGATGATTAATTTGCATTTAGAAGTGGATGGCAAAAGCGCGCGCGTGGGTTTGCACGGCCTGCCCGCAGAGCGCCCAAAAACCAAAGCGACCACATTGACCGATTCCGGCGTTTTAAGCGCGCGGCGCTTGATTTCTGGCGTGCAAAAATCGCCACCTAACCTCAGCTACGACGCCCTGGTCGCAGGTGATCCTGAGCTTGATTTAGCGCTTGCTGGAATGCTGATCGAGGGCGATGCAACGCCCGCGTATTTTGATCCCAGTGAACCCAAGCCCAAGCCGATCGGCGATTTTGCCAATGTGGATATTGTGTTTGACGCAAGCGGCGTTGAGAAAACCCGGCGCGCACATTTGGTGCGACGTTCCAATCTGAACGAATTGCATCCGGTCAAAATGACCAAGCGCATGCCGCTGCTCGAGGCGCTGATGAGCTTTACGTTTCGGCAGTCGTTGCAGGTGGCGCACGTCGATGGCCTGACCTTTGAGTTCTTGCGCGATTTGGCGCGGAGCTTAAGCGATCGTCAAGAAGTGGCGCTGTTAGGCGCGGGTCCGAAAGCTAACCAGCCGCTAGTAATCCGCGAGCATGGCAGCGCTTATCGGGGCTTTTTACACGGCGAAGTGACGGACGACGGCAAGTATCGATTGCTATTGCTGCTCAGTGACCAGGAATTGAAGCACCCTGAGCCCAAAGCGGAGAAAACCGATGCTTGATCGTGGCAAGTTGAGCCTGACTGGGCGCTACGGCATCGCTACCGGCGGTGCCGTGACCGACCCGGTTTTATTGAGCGTGGCGGCTGATTTCGACAATCAGGTGATGCGCAAAATCTCCGGTTTATCGCCCGCTGACCTGGTCGCGCGCTGTCGCGACGATAGCGAGCTGCTGGTGACCACCAAATACGACGGCGAAGGCGTGTTTGTCTACTACGAGCAGGGCGCAGATGCGTTCGCGTTTTCGCCGGCCGGTCGCGTGCGCCTGGGCTTTCCGGCGCTTGATGAACTTGCAGCTCGCTTGGAGGCGCAAAACGTGCGCCGCGTGCTGCTGCGCTGCGAGCTGTGTTTGGCGCACCACCCCACCGGGCAGCGCGACGGCGTGGCTGAGGTGATCCGCGTGAGCTTTTCGGGCGACGCGCAAGCGCTTGCGCGGCTCAAGCTGGTCGGGCTTGATGTGGTGATGCTCGACGGCCGCGATTTGCGCGCCAACCAGGTGAATTTTGCCGAGACTTTTGAGCTGCTCGGGCGGCTCTGTGGCACCGATGAGGCCGCCAAAAGCCACCGCATGCACGGCGTGCGCGTGCCTGAACGCGACGCGCCAAAGGTGTTTGAAGCGCTGCTCGAAAGCGGCGCAGAGGGCATCGTGGTGCGCCGGCTAAACCGCGCGGAAGCGTGGAAGGTCAAGCCGCACAAGAGCATCGACGCGGTAGTGATTGGCTTTATCGAAGGCGAATTTGAAGGGCAGTACGGGGTCATGTCCCTGTTGACCGGTCTCACCTATCCGTTCAATCAGCAAGACGTGTTAATGCAAACCTTTGTACGGGTGGGCTCGGGCTTGAGCGACGCGCAGCGCGTGGCGATGCTCGAACGCCTGCGCCCGCTGAAGGTCTCCCAGCCGCTGGCGATGACCGATAGTTCGGGGCGCGCGGTGCAGTTCGTGCGGCCGCGATTGATCGCTGAAATTCACGGCGAAGACTTGCTCAGCGCTGAAGCCGGTCGCGAGCTTAAAACCCAGGCGCTGCGCTGGGATGAGGCAAGCCAAGCCTACGAGTTTATCGGCTTGAGCAACTGCCCAAGGCTGACATTCGCGCGCTTTGAAAGATTGCGTGAGGACAAAGAGATTGCCAGCGGCGGCGCGCGCATGGCGCAAGTGAGCGCGCTTGAGCAGCCAACGACCAGCGCTGCCAGCGGTGACCCAATCGTGCGCATCGTGCGCCGCGAGTGCTATGCCAAAGGCGAGATGCTGCGCAAGCTCGTGGTGGTGCATAAAGCCAATGCCGATGTGCCGTTCCCGTACCTGATCTACTGGACTGACTATTCGGCCAAACGCGCCGAGCCGCTGAAAGTCTCCCTCGAAGTGGCGCTCACCGAAGAGCGTGCGATGGCGCTGGCTGAGCGCGCGTTGCAAGAGGGTTTGACCAAGGGCTTTGTCGCTGTTTGAACCTTTCAAGCGCGCCGCGCAAACAGCTCTAAGCCAATGTACACGCTACTGTTTTTCTTCGCGATTCTGGCGGCGGTGTTTCTCTGTTTTGAGCGGATTCAATCGAAGATCTGGCAAGGCGTTTGGCTGCTGTTACTGGTCGCGCTGATCTTCAAAGACGTGAGCTACGCGGGCACGTTCGGCGCGCTGCTGACCATTGCGTTGATCGTTAAAAAGCGCTTGCCGAAAGCGCGCGATTTCTAGGTGCCAGTCTTGAGATTGCCCAGCGCAATTCTCAGCGCGACAATCTCAAGAGGTTCTAACAGCCAGGCATCCCACCACGCGGCACCCGCTGGTGGCGTGGCGCTCAGCGCAATCACCCGACCGCCAAAACCAAGCGCACGCAGTTTGAAAATCAGGCGTTTAGCCAGCGTGGTTTGCGTGCCAGGCCGCACCAACAGCGCGGGGGGATTCGCCGCATTGAGCGCGGGCAAGGCGCTCTCGGCGAACTCGTGCAGTTCAAGCGTGGCGCCTGCCTGGGTTAGCTCCGAGGTGAGCGCGGTAAAGTCACCCCACAGCGCCAAGCGTTGGCCGTCAAGCGCAAGCGTGTTGGGCGTGGAGCGTTCGGTAATGTGGACAATCCTTGGCAAACTCGCGCTTAACGTGACCGCTGCATCGGCCTCAGCGGGCAAGGTCACGCGACCGCTGCCTTCGCGGCACAAAGCGTTCATCGCATACAGCGCGAGCGCCAAATCATCGCCATCGGCACCCGGCGCTGGCTCTTGCCACAGCCACGCGCGCTCGGCCTCGCTGAGTGCGGGGCCTGAGTCTTTCACAGAAATTTGCAGCGCTCGAGCGGACACGCGCAACGTGGCTTTGACCGTGCTGCCGCTGCTTGCACGCACAAGCGCCTGCACAATGGCGTAGACCGGCAAGCCAAGCGCTGCTTCCGGGTCAAGCTCATGCAGCGGCGCATCGAGGCTTGCGTTGAGCTCAAGCTCCAGGCGCACCGCGCGGGCCTGCGCAAGCGGCGCGACCAGCGCTTGGACGCGCGCATGCAACAGCGTCGGGGTTTGCGCATGCAGCTCAGGCATGGCTAAACGCAGCAGCCGCTTGGCCCGCTCGCGTGCGAGCGTGGAGCGCAGCGCATCGCGCTCGCGGGTGAGCTCGGCGATGCGCACTCTGGCGAGCTTTAGCTGCTTGCCGCGCGCTAACGCGCTGAGCGCGTGCTCTTGCGAGGCTTGTTGCAAGGTGCGCAGCGCTTCGATCTGCGCGCGACGATCCAGCAGCAGCGTATGAAAACGATCGCTCTCCGCGATCAAATGCAGCTCGCACGCGGTCCCATTGGGTAGCGTGAGCTGCGCAATCGGCGGCCCGTGCAGCTTGGCTAGGCCGCTGCACACATCGCGCAGCAAAGTGCTCGCGGCTGCGTCACTGAGCGACTCAAGGCCCAGCGCTTGCAGCTGACCGTTGCGTCCCAGCAGCTGCCAATTGGCGCTAAAGCTAAAACTCGCTGCCGCGCTGCCCTGCAGATTTTCACGTTCGATATGGCGGCTTACCGCCAACGGCAACTCCGAGCTCACAGCACGCTCCGGGTTAAGGTCAAAAAAGCCTCTTCGACACCCTCGCCGGTGTTGGCACTCGACTCAAACAGCGGCAGCGATCGACGCACTTCCATCAGCGCGCTCGGGGTGACTTCCCAATCGTCGATGCGATCAAACTTATTGACCATCAAAATGGCTGGCACCGGGCCAATTTCACTGCGCGCCTGATTGAGCAAAAAGAGCGCGCTGCGCAGCGTCGTTTCGCGCGTGCCATCGGCGACCAGCACCAGCCCATGCGCACCGCGCAGGTAGGAAAGCTTGACGCTATCAAGCGCGTTTTTACCAGCGATATCCCACAGCACCAGCTTGACCGAGCCCTCATGAAAGGCAACCACTTTGGTGTCGACTTTGACGCCAACGGTGGTCAGGTATTTGTCAGAAAACGCTTGCGTGACAAAGCGCGCGACGAGGCTGGTCTTGCCGACAGCGAAATCGCCAAGCATGCAAATTTTGCGGGTTTTTTCGATCATCTTGTGCCCACTCGCGAATGCCTTTAGTGTGCGCGAGATGCGGTCTTATTGTCATTTCCTTCTAGCGGCTTTGCTCAGCGCGTGCGCTCCGGCACCTGCCCAAGAAGTGATTTTTCTGGATGGCTTTCAGCGCCTACCGCCAAATACCGTGAGCTGCCCAAGCCGGGTTGGTTCCGCCAGTAATGCGCTGCTCCAAAGCGCAGATCCGAATGGCGCAGCGCTTTATGAAATCTCCGGCCTCGTACTGTCGCGCACGCAGCAGGCCGATGGCGCAGCGGTGCTCTGGGTACACAACGATTCCGGCGGTGGCGCGCGATTTTCGGCCTATTCGCAATTCAGCGGCGCGCGCTTGAAGTCGTTTCGATTGAGCGCTGCGGGCGTTGATGCTACCGACTGGGAGGATATTGCGCTCGCGCCCTGCGGCGATTCGAGCGCTGATTGCCTGTACATCGGCAACATCGGCAACAATCCGGCGCGCGAGATCGCGCCAGTCGGCACGGCCGGTCGCACGGTCCTGGAAATCTACAAGTTCCCGGAACCTAACTTAGATGCAAGCACCGATAACCAGATCATCAGCAAGAACGTGCAAGTGCTGAGCTATCGCTACGGCGCCGGCAGCCCAACGCTGAGCGCCGATGCCGAAGCGCTGTGGGTTGACCCGACCGGCGATGCAGTTGGCGGCGCGGTCGGCGATATTTACGTGATGACCAAATGGAACGCAGTCAACGCCAGCCTGCGGCGCGTCTATAAGTATGCGGTGGCCAATCAGGGCAGCGCGATCGCCGCTATTCCAGCGCTCGCAGCAAACGTAGCGGGCGCGACTAACACCCGCGCCGACTTAAGCCGGCGCGGCGATTTGATCTTGATTGCGGACTATTCAAACGCGCGGATCTACACTCGAACACGCACCCAAAGCATTGAGCTCGCCCTCAGCGTCCCGCCCTGCTTAACCATGGGCCTGCCCCCCGGTGCCACCCAGTTTCAGTTCGAAGCCGCCGGCTTTAACGCCGACGCAAGCGAGATCGTCGAAATCAGCGAATGCACCTCCCCCAGCAACTGCGAACCGCCTATCCACCGCACGCTGCTTAAGCGTTAGTGAGTGGATTGGGCCTTGTGCGCGCCCGCAGTTGGGGCAGTGTTGCCGACCGCGCAATCTTCACCGCTGTATTTCAGTTCGGGCGGGTGCTTTCGGCAGGCGCCGCTACCAGCAGCGCGAAGTGGGCAGGTTGCCTGGGGTTAATCGTGGGGCCTTAGATGTGATCGAAAACGACGCAGTGAATGAGCGATTCGATCAGCAGCGAAACTACCTACTTGCGTCACGTCTTGACGCATCACTGTGGAGAATGGCGGCACACACTGAGGAGATCACCATGGCAACACGTCGCCGCCCGCGTAACTCTCATATGCCACTCGAAATCGCGCCCATTGTCCATTTGTGGCTCTTGCGTTTGCTAGTTCCGCTGGGCGCCCAGCGCGATTTTATCGCTCCGATTTGTTTTAGCAGCGATACGCTTGCCGAGACGCTTGGCTTGGGCGATTGGATTTGCGCCGAACTGCACGATTTCGAGCCGAAATTAGTGCGCGCTCAACTGCTAAAACTTTATCAAGTTGGTGAGCAAAAGTTTCACGACGCGCCGACCCCGGATTGTCTCAGCAGGAATGTTGCCCGCCTCGCAAAACTGGTGGGCTTGTCGGATCCGGATCGTCGAATTCTGGAATTTGCAGTGATGATTCAGAGTGAGCCGCTGCTCGATGAAACCGCTGACTTGCTAGGCCAGCTATCGTCAGTGAAAGCATTTCACGCGCTTTCGGTTCTGCTCGACCTCCCCGAGTCGGTAGTCCGGGAATCATTAAGTGCGCAAGGCATTCTCGCCCGATCTGGACTGGTGTCAGTCTGTCGCGCCGGCACCTCGACATTGCGTGGAAAACTCGACCTCCTTTCAGAGGATTTTGCCGACTATATTTTCACCTCCGATACCGACCCGGTGAGTTTGCTGCGCGACACAGTGGCGCTTGCGTCGCCCGCTCAACTGCGCATCACCGACTACGCACACATCGAGCCTTCGCTTGCCATCCTGCGCCCCTATTTGAAGCATTCAATTGCCACAGGTCGCGAGGGTGTAAACGTATTGCTTCATGGAAACCCGGGAACGGGCAAGAGCCAACTAGCCAAGGTGTTAGCACAAGAACTTGATTGCCAACTGTTTGAAGTGGCGAGCGAAGATAAGAGCGGTGACCCCGTTAATGGTGAGCAGCGTTTACGTTCCTTTCGGGCAGCACAAAGCTTTTTCACGCAACGGCGCGCCCTAATCCTGTTTGATGAAGTTGAAGACGTATTCAACGACGGAGGCGCTTTTTTCGGGCGCAGAAGTACCGCGCAAACCCGTAAGGCGTGGCTAAATCGGATGCTTGAAGAAAATGCTGTGCCGACACTCTGGCTTGCAAATTCCATTCAAGGCCTCGATCCCGCGTTCATTCGACGCTTTGACATCGTCTTCGAATTGCCCGTTCCACCCAAGAAGCAGCGCGAGCGAATTATTCTTGATGCCTGTTCTGACTTGCTAGACGCGCCCACCGTTGCGCGTATCGCCGAATCGGAATCACTTGCTCCAGCAGTGGTCACAAGAGCGGCCTCAGTGGTGCGTTCGATTCGTGGCGAACTGGGTGAGAATAACGCCGCCGCAGCTTTTGAGCTGTTGATTGGCAATACGCTGCAAGCCCAGGGGCACGAGCCGGTTCGAAAAAATGACTCGAACCGGCTCCCCGCAATCTACGATCCGCTGTTTATCCATGCCGACTCGGACCTTGCTCAGGTAGCGGTCGGATTAGTGCAGTCGAAGTCTGGGCGATTGTGCCTCTATGGGCCTCCAGGGACGGGGAAAACAGCCTACGGGAGATGGCTGGCCGAACAAATGGGTGTGCCCCTAATGGTTAAACGTGCTTCTGATCTGATGTCGAAGTGGGTAGGCAAGAATGAGAAAAATATCGCCCGAGCCTTTAAGCAGGCAGAACAGGATGGCGCGCTTCTTCTAATCGACGAGGTGGACAGTTTTCTTCAGGATCGCCGCAACGCTCAACGTGGCTGGGAGGTGACCCTCGTTAATGAAATGCTGACACAGATGGAATCTTTCTCGGGAGTATTCATTGCCTCGACCAATTTGATGGACGGCCTTGATCAAGCGGCACTGCGTAGATTTGACCTCAAAGTGAAATTCGACTTCCTCAAGCCCGAACAGGCGTGCGAATTGTTCCGCCGCCACTGCCTGAGTTTATTCGTTGGCACTGCGCAGCCCGCGCAGCTGATCCGATTGAGGCGTTTGCAAAAGCTAACGCCTGGTGACTTTGCAGCGGTGATGCGCCAGAACCGTTTTCGACCCATCCCATCCTTTGCCGAGATGGTCTCAGCGCTTGAGGCTGAATGTGCGGTCAAGGAGGGCTCAAAGCCTACAATCGGCTTCGTTCATTAGGCAAGTTTTGCATGGCTATGCGCCTACTGCGCTCTCGATACTTATGCAGTGCTGCGACTGTGGTCGGTTTTTTCGGGACAGAAGTTGGAAATCTAAGACATGGCTAAGCGCCCAGATACTGTCGAAACTGTGCTGCTTGCCATCGAGCTGCTACGCCGTATCCCGCGGGGGCAAAAAGTCACAGCAAGTGAATTGCACGACCAGCTCAAGGATGCCGGTATCAAGCGTGAGTTGAGGACGATCCAGCGCCAGATGGAAATGCTCAGCAAGCATTTCGAGATCGAACGCGACGATCGAAGCAAGCCTTACGGTTACCGCTGGCTTGAACAGGCCAGGGGCATGGCGGTACCCAACCTAACGGCGCAGGAATCGCTATTGCTTGGCCTCGCTGAAGAACATCTAAAGAACCTCCTACCTGCACGCATGCT
>Ga0105046_10012391_pt1 | contig 13231 bp, 11 predicted proteins | sample MAT03_FD_78385 | JGI IMG/M metagenome (GOLD analysis project Ga0105046, IMG submission 78385) | Freshwater microbial communities from Lake Fryxell liftoff mats and glacier meltwater in Antarctica - MAT-03 (megahit assembly) | ecosystem: Environmental > Aquatic > Freshwater > Ice > Liftoff... | reverse complement strand
TCGGGGTCGCAATCGTCGGTACGACTGACGAAGCTGCCGGCCTTGCATTCGCCGGCGTAGGGCCGCTCGCGGGCGGCGACGCCCTTGACGATGGACGTGATGGCGTTGGTGAGGGCCAGCGTTTCGAAGTCGATCGCCGCCATCTGGTAGGCGACGCTGCCCTTGTCGTAGCCGAGCCAGGCGACGATCAACGAGTCGAACAGGACGTAGTTGAGGCTGATCGTCAGCGTGAGGTCCGAGGCGTCATCGGCGGTCTTGCGCTCCGCGCGGGTGCCCAGGCGCAGGGCATCGCGAGCGCCGGAATCAAAGCCATTGGTGCCCGTCCACCGGGGATTCGTCGTCGGGAGGATCAGCCCGCCGATGACCAGCGCGCCGAAGATCCCGGTGGCGACGTACTCGCTCGTGCGGAACGTCGGGTACGTCCACTCGAGCTTTGTCGAGGGCTCCTTCACCGCCAGGAGAGGGGGTGCGCTCACCGGCGCCACGGTCTGCGCCGTAGCGTCGCCCGTCGAGGCCATGACGAGCGCCGACGCCAGCCCGGCCACGAACCTCCGATGCAATGGCGCACCCCTCGCTCGACACGTCATCAGGCTCCTCGAGGGAGTAGCTGCTGTCGGGTTGTCCGCCACGACCGAACATCCTTCGGGCTCATCGACCGCTCTTCTCGTTCTGGCTCCGTTCAGCTTTCGGGACCCGGGACCACAACGTGTCCCATCGCGCCTCGGCGCGCAGCTCAACGCCCGCCCTGCCAAGCTCCCGCCACGCGGCGCTAAGCAGGTCCCATGCCGCGCCGGCAGATCTCGTATCTTCGGGGCATTCGTCCCTCCACCGGAAAAAAACTCCCGGGGAGCGTGTGGCGCTTCGGCTCGAGCGACCATTCGACGACGCACCGATGCCTCGCCGCGTGCAAGGTCTTCACTTCCCCCGTCCGGTTCGCCGGGGAGGGATTCCCCGGGAACAATGCGTTCAGGTGGGCGAGGAGGCGCGGGAGCGGCGGGTCACGACGTCCCGCCACCAGGGCGTCGGGCCCTCCACGTGGGCGAGCTCGAAGGGGCGACCGATCGGTGGCGTGACGATGCGCACGCCGAGGTCCTTGTCGAGGCCGACGAGGGTTTCGGCCGGCTCGTCCCAGTCGTGCAGGGCCAGGTTGAAAGTCCCCCAGTGGACCGGGAGCAGCGTGCCGCCGCCCAGGAGACGGAAGGCCTCCAGCGCGTTCACGGGGCCGAGATGGATGTCGCCCCAAGCCGGGTGCCAGGCGCCGATCTCGATCATCGAGAGATCGAAGGGCCCGAGCCGGGCGCCGACCTCGGCGAATTCCTCGGTGAGGCCGGTGTCGCCGGAGAAGAACACCTTGTGGCTCTGGGTCTGGATGGCCCAGCTCGACCATAACGTCGTATTGCGATCGCTCAGGCCGCGGCCGGAGAAGTGCTGGGCGGGTGCGGCGGTGAAGCGCAGATCGCCGCCGGCGAAGTCGTGGCTCTCCCACCAGTCGAGCTCGATGATGCGCGAGGTCGGGATGCCGAGCGCCTCGAGGTGAACGCCCACGCCGAGCGACGTGACGATCGGGACGTCGATCCTGGCGACCCCCTTCATCGTGACCGCGCAAAGGTGATCGAAATGGTCGTGGGACAGAAGGATCGCATCGAGCTTCGGCAGCTCGGCGAGCCGCGCGGGCGTCGCGTGGAATCGCTTCGGACCGGCGAACGAAAAGGGCGACGCGCGGTCGCCGAACACGGGGTCGGTGAGAACGCGCAACCCGTCCATCTCGAGCAGCATCGTGCTGTGGCCGAGCCAGGTGACGCGGAAGCCCGACGACGGCCGACCGCGAGCCCATACCTCGTGCGGGCGCTCGATCGGAATGGCGCCCGACGGTACGCGACCGTCGCCCTGGAAGAAGTACTCGCGGACGAGCGGCAGCGCGCGGCTTTTGAGCCCCGGGCCGACCGGGGAGGTGTTGCGGAACGTTCCGTCCTGGAACTGCTTGGACGCGAGCGCCCGCTCCCTGCGTAGACCCTGAAGTCGAGCCATCCGCGCACGGCGTAGCACGCCGCCGCGCTCAGGGGGTGGGGCGCCGTGGCGGAACGTTTCATCAAGCCGGCGCCTTCACGGGCGCTTCACCGCGGCGTGAACCGTCGCGTCTCGCAGGCCTTCTCGGCGTCGGGCACCCCGCGACCGAAGCCCTCGGGGGCGGCGCCGTCGTAGTAGTGCCGGCGGTCCCCCTCGGAGGTGGTGCAGTAGCCGAGGCTCTTGTCGGTGGGGCAGGGCTTGGTTGCGTAGGTGCCGCCGACGACCAGGCCTTCACACTCGATCTTCTCGGTCGCCCCCGGCCGATAGAAGTCGAAGCACGTACCGCGCTTGGCGCGCATGTCGCAGCTCGCCTTGGCCGGCCCGGGAGGGGTCGGGTCGACCGAAAACGGGCGCGCCGAGGGAGCTGGGCCCTCATCGAGGGTCGCGGTCGGCGCCGTCGACTTGCGAGGCGTGATCACGATGGACGATGCGGCCGCCGGTGGCGAGGCCGACGCTGCCGCGGAGGTGCCGGGCTTGGGGGCGGGGGAGCCGCTCGAACAGGCGACGAGCGAGACGCAGCCGATCAGGAGGAGCGACTTCACGAGGGCTTCTTCTCCACGGCGCCGGCAACCTTCGCGGCTTCCGGTGCGTCCGGGTCATCGAATTCGGCGTCGTGCGCTTCGGTGTCGTTCGCATTCATGGGAGGCCCTCCGGCCATCGCGCGCTCCATCGCACTCATCATCTGGATCTGCGCCATCTTCAACGCATCCTCGTCGCCGCTCTGCAGTGCTTTCATGATCTCGCCCGCCGAGCCTACGCCGAGCGCCTCGAGCATCTGACCCAGCATCTCGTCGGGCGCGGTCATCGCTTCGGCACCCAGCGAGATGAACTGCCCCTCCTCGCCGACCGCCGCGAGCACCTGCTCGTAGGTCGTCGCCTCTTCCGGCTCGGCGGTGTCGGGGAAGACGAAGATGCCGCGCATCTCCGCGTGGCCGAAGAGCGCCTCGCCGACCACGTCGTCGATCGCCTCGAGCAGCGCCTCGTGCGGCGTCTCCCAGGGCTGCGCGAGGAAGAGGAGAAAGCCGTCGTCCAGCTCGCGAACGTCGGCCTCCTCGGGGGGCGTGAAGCCGGGGATACGAAGAAGCGCCACCGCATCGATGCTCATGATGGTGCCAGCATAGTGCGGGCGTCGTCGGGGTCAGAAAAGAACGATGAGCGATCCGGACGGGATGTCTCGCGCCCGCAGCATGGCGCGCCTGTCGCTCGGTGAAACGCGACGCCCTCGGACCCGCGGGCGTCAGCCTACCGTGACGCCAATCGAACGGTCAGCAACAGCCAGGAAATGGCTTCGGGCTCGCTCGTGAACATCTTGCAGGGGAACGGCGGCTGCGAAATGGCCATGAAGAAGTTTCCGATGATTCGACTCGACGGGCTGGCTACCACCATGGCCATGGCGACGACGAAACGCGCGCATCCTGGTTTGCGAGAATGAAGAGGTACGCGCCACTGTCCAGCGGCACAGCATGAGCCCAACCGCGCCCGTGATCCAGCGCCCCGCGCTCACGGATCCTCGTTGGCTTCGCCAGGCGTTGGCGCATTGACAGCAAACGCACCAGTGCCATTGGGAAGGCGTCCCCACGACTCCCCCGCGACCGTGGCATCGGCCGGATACTCGACCGACAGAACGATCGCATCCACCTCGTCGATCACGAAGATCTCGTCGCCACCCACGGACAGGCCAAAGGCCGACACCAGGCAAGGGGCCGGGCCCGGACCGCATTCCGCGACGAACCCGTCGGAGGCGACGTCTTGGTCGGCCAGGATGAAGAGGTACTCACCCGCCGATAGCGTGGTTCCAGCTGGGATCTCGATGGCCTCCTCGAGCTTGGGTACGCCCGGCTCCAGCTGATCGGCAATGCGAAGACCGCCCACGTCGAGGTCGGCGTCGCCCGCATTGTAGAGCTCGATCCAGTCGTCGCCAGCCGCTGACAGCTCGTTGACGACCAGCGCTCCGTCGCCCGGGTCGCCGCCGGCGCCGTTGCCACCCTCTCCTCCGCCCCCTGCGCCCTCACCTGTCGAGGTCGACGTACCGGAGCTCGTGTCCGTGGTCGGCCCGCTCGGCGCGCCGCCGTCACCGGTCGAAGTGGACGCGGCGTCCCCGCCGCCATCGCTCGCGCCGCTCGACGAAGGGGTGGAGCCACCGTTGCCGCCCGAGCAAGTGTCCTCGGTGCAGGGCTCGAGCCCGCCCGCGCCGCCCGTGCCGGCATCATCGTCGGCGCAGCCCGCAAGGAGAATCAGACCCAGGCACGCCCGCGACAGGAGATGAACGCAACGGCTCGACATGATGACCTCGTAAGGTGACATTGGATGTTCGCAAGAAGCGCGATGAGGGTAGCTCGCCGATGACGCGAAAGCGCGCATCGTCGCGAGCGGCGAGGGCGGCACCCGCGGAAATCGCCGTAGAGGAAGCCGTCGGCGGCGAGGTAGGTCGATAGCGGCGGGGCGATGCGTGCGCCGACCGCGCCGGTGATCGTCGCGTCGGCGACACCATCCGCCCAGGTCGCCGCTCCGCCCAATCGGAGCCATTCGCCCTGTCAGGCGAGGGCGCCGTTCAGCGGCGAGACGCAGTCGTACCAATTGCTGGCGGAGGCCCGACACGCGGCGTCCTTAGAACAGGGCGCGGCTCGGTTGTCGTTGCCCATTCGTCACCAGCCTGGCTGGGTGGAGCGGCGTGGGGCCGGTGCTCCGAGACGTAGGGAGAAAGAGGACGGAATGAGCTCCGGGCTGGCACTCGAGGACGGCGAAAACGCCTCATCTGCCCGGCACCCGGTGGCACGAACCCTGCTTTGGTTGGAGAGTCTGTCGATGGACGCGCGCCAAAGGCGAAGCGGCCGGGACAGATCGCCTCTTCTGAGCGAGCACCGTGGCCAAACTGCACCCCACCCCTGTCTCCGAGACGCTTGCCGACACCACTCCCGGTGCGGCTCTTTCGCGCGTTTCGCAGGTGGTTGCAGCGCGAACGGGAGCGTCCGAACACGGCGCAGCGCTGGTGCGTCTCCACACCGGGCAGCCCGGTCGCGTCCTCGGCGGCAAGTACCGACTGATCTCCCTGCTCGGTCGCGGTGGAATGGGGGAGGTGTGGAGGGCGGAGCACGTCGACCTACGCTCTACCGTGGCATTGAAGCTCATCGACGTGGATCTGCTCGAGTCTGGCAACGCGGCCCTCCGCGAACACTTGCTCGCCAGGTTTCTCCGAGAAGCGCGCGCTGCGGCGTCGCTGCAGAGCCCGCATGTCGTTCGGGTGTTCGACACGGGCGTCGACCACGGCGTCCCGTTCATCGCGATGGAGATGCTCGAGGGAGAGACCCTCGCCGAGCGCCTGGTGCGGCAGGGCTGCTTGACCTTCGAGGAGACCCTACGTGTGATCACGCACGTCGGACGTGCGATGACCGAGGCGCACGATCGCGGGATTACCCATCGCGATCTCAAGCCCGACAACATCTTCATCGTCCAAAACGACGACGAGGAGGTCGCCAAGGTCCTCGACTTCGGCATCGCCAAGGTGAGGCCAAGCCAGCTCGACACGCCGGGCGTGGCGACCGTGACGGGCAACCTCATCGGCACGCCGGCGTACATGAGCCCGGAACAAGCAGGTGGGACCGTGGCCGTGGATGGGCGTAGCGATCTATGGACGATGGGCGTCGTCGCCTACGAGTGCTTGACTGGTAATATGCCATTCGCGAGCCAGCATGTCGGCGAGCTCGTCCTCGAGATATGTGTAAAAACGATGCCGGTGCCATCGCAGGTCGCGCCGGTGTCGCTCGCCTTCGACGCCTGGTGGTCGCGCGCGTGCTGTCGCAATCGAGATGAGCGGTTCCAGAGCGCGCGGGAGCTGTGCCGAGCGCTCGCGTCCTTGTCCAGCGATCCCGCGGTCAGTGCGCCGTTTGATTCGCTGCCGCCGGGCCCGGAGGCGCCCACAACGTTCGCCAGGACGACGTCGTTTCGCCCCCCGGCGCGCCTGGTCATCCCCGGGCAGTCGGCGCCGACCCTGCGCGCTTGGCACGTCTTGACTGCTGCTGTCTTCGTGCTGGCCTTGACCGTCTCCGGGGCGACTTTTTTCGTGCGCTCCCCGCACGCCGAAGCTGCCGCGCTCGTGCCCACCGTTCCTGAAGTCACCGGTGCAGGCTTCGCGCCGCGGTTCGCGCAAGCGCCGGCAAACGTGCCGGAAGAGCGGTCCGCCGTGCCGGTGGTGACGCCGTCGACCGTTCCCGTTGGTTCGTCCCTGGCGGCGCCGCATGCGTCCGCGCAGCCGCCTGCCTCGCCTGCGTCGGCGACCACCGCGCCTGCGCGCGCAAAGTTGGCTCGGTCTCCCAAACCGGCCGCAGCTTCTTCGGGGTCGCGGCCACCGACGCCGCGCGACCGTCTCGGATTGTGACGATGCGCAACCTCCGCGCGACCCGGGTCGTTGTCTTTGTCGCGTGCGCGTCCCTTCTGCTTGGGCCTCGGGCGGCCGCACAGATGCAAGGATCCGCACACGCGCAGGCCCACGACGTGGATGCCCGGCTCGAGGCTCGAAAGCTCGGTGAAGAGGGCCTTGCGCACTTTGATGCGGGCCGGTGGGACATGGCGCTGCGCAAGCTAACGGAGGCGGATGCCATGCTCCCGGCAACCACCTTGCGCCTCTATGCCGCACGATCTCTCGCGGCGCTGGGCCGCCTGGTCGAGGCGGAGCGGCGCTATCGGTCCGCAGCCGAGTTGACCGTGCCGGCCTATGGGAATGCGGTGCTCGTCCGGGCCCAGAACGAGGCAGCGAGGGAGCGCGCTGCGCTGCTCTTGGAGATTCCAACGCTCACGATCGACGTGGAGGGCGCCGCCGAGGTGCGGTCGGTACGCCTCGACGACCGGACGGTCTCCTTCAGTGAGTCGGCAGCGCCCTACCTGCTCGACCCGGGGCCGCACCAAGTCGAAATCACGGTGGCGAACGGCGCCCAGTCGTCACGGCAGATCGTGCTGGCACGGCGCGATCGCAGGCGTGAAACGTTCACGTTCAGCTCAGTGGACGCCGCCGCGCTGCCGCGCACGACCGCGGAGGACGCGGAAGATGCGACCCCGCGCGACGCGACCGAGGGTGACGAGGACAGGACCACGCAACGAACCTTGGGTTTCGTCTCGCTGGGGGTCGGCGGCGCCGGCCTGGCCCTCTGGGGAATCGCTGGCGGGCTCGCGATCGCGGAGGCGAGCGACAATGGGTGCGAGGGGGCCGCGTGCCCGGTACCCGATGGAGAGCTCGGTGGGGCGCGCGGCCTGCGCACCGCCTCGACCATCGGGTTCTTCACCGGCGCTGGTTTCGCGGCGCTGGGCGCCGTGCTGGTGTTTACTGCGCCGTCGCGGGAGCCAGATCGTACCGAGGTTCGTGCGACCATCCGCCCGGGTGGCCTGTTTGCGGAGGGTAGCTTTTGATGCGCGACCTGGAATTGCTCGGTGTGCTTCTGTTCGCGACCGGATGCATTCTGCCCGATTACACCGGTATGGGCGACGGGGGAGCCGGCGGAGCCTCCGCTGCCTCGTACTTTCCGTCGGACTCCACGGCAGCCTTTGCGACGAATGGAGAGCCTGCTTCCACCACCGGCACCGATGCCGGTTCCACTGGCACCGACGGCGGCTCCACGTCGAGTGTCGCGGTAGGGTCGTCATCGAGCGATGGCGGTTCCACGTCGACCGACGCGGTAGGGTCGTCGTCGAGTGACGGCGGTTCCACGTCGACCGTCGCGGCCGGGTCGTCGTCGAGCGACGGCGGTTCCACGTCGAGCGGTGCGGTTGGGGCGTCCTCGAGCGACGCAAGCTCCACATCGACCGTCGCGGCGTCGACCAGCACTGGCGGCGGAGAGTGCCTGCCCGCGTTGCCTCCCTGCGAAGGTACGACGCCGTTTGATTTTGGGGACCAGGACGAGCTCGAGGAGCGATTCGACGTCGATCAGCCTGTGGCGAGAGTCCAGGGGAACAGGCTTCGCCTCGACCCCGAAGATGCCGAGGCCGTTCTAAAATCGAAGGCGGAGGCCGAGCTGTCCGGAGATTGCGCCATCTGGGTGAAGATCCACAGCTCGGATGCCATGGGCTCGACCGGCATCGGTCTCGGCAATGGAGCGTTATCCGGCTCGCCGTTGCGCATCGAGCGCCGTGGCGAGATCCTCTCGGCCGTCGCCAACGATGCGCAGCAAGGCTCCGCCGCCTTCGCGGAAGAGGAAATGAGCTTCATCCGTCTCCGCGGGCGGGATGACGGCGTTTATCTCGACTACGGCGCCGATACCACCTGCTGGAAGAATCTGTCGGGCCCCCATCCAGCGGGGGAGTCGAAGGTCATTCTCTTCCACGAGGGGCCGGGCAAAGCCGATCTCGACGACTACTGCCTGGATTGACCAAGTGGGAGGAGGGTTGGCGGCATGCGCAGGCGCCCCACGCCGTGGCCGCCCCGCGCGTCAGCGGGGCGTGATTCCCTCGAATCCGCCCGGCTTGCTCGAGAGGTCGGCGTAAGAGCTGGCGGCACGAGACTTGTAGGCGGACTGGCGAACCGCGGCATGCGACCCAGAGGCAATATCGGCCGAGCGTGGCGTCCGATACCCCCGCTCTCGCCGCGGCGCCCGGCGTGGCGGCTCCCGGCCGGTTTCCGAAGGCGCGCCCCAAGACCAAGGGAGTAGCCGACATCGTGTTCGTGGTGGACGTGAGCGGCAGCATGGCCACCTGTATCGATGCCCTGCGTAAGAACATCGAGGCATTCATCGATTCGCTGAGTCGCGGCGACGCCGAGCGAGAGCTACATCGGCTGACCAAGGTCGCTCCCGCCCAGGATCCCGCGAGTGGGCCCGTCATGTCACCTGGGCCAAGGTCCTCCTCGCGGTTGTCGCGGGTCTGCACGAGTCGAGGGTCGTGCCTGCCGACCTGAAACCGGTCAACGCCTACTGCGGCGGAGGGTCGTCGTTGCAGGGGGCTTCGCCCCCCACGTGCAAGCAATGATTGAGCGGGTCTTCCACCGCTGCGACGCTGATATGGTACAAGCGGCATTGGATGTGGGATCCGAGGTACATTGCCGCTACAGTGTCGATGGTGAATGTCTTGAGGTCCGGGAAGCCGGCGCATTCGGCGCGACACGCTTCCTGGTCGGGCCAGACTTGGTCGGGGCCGACACATATCTTCTCGGCGATGCCGCATAGGGCGTCGCAGTTTTCGCCGCAGACGCCGTTTCCCCCGGGTCCCGCATTGGGGCAATAGAATGAGGGCTCGGACACGGCCGACAGAGCCTTGCCGAGGCGGCAGTACGCAGAATTGCCAGTCTGATCCCCGGCGTGCCCTTCTGGCAAAGAGGAGCATACTGCGAGGCAGCTTTCTACCGTCGAGTACACGCCAAACGGTTCAGCGCAGTTGGCCATCACCGCTTCGCAGTATTGCCCGCAGACGTCGGGCGTCGGGCTTCCTCCTCCGCTTCCTCCGCTTCCTCCTTGGCCTACCGTCTCGCCAGAGGACCCAGAAGAGCCCGTGGGGTCGCCCCCGGTGCCCGCAGGGCCGGCTTCGCTGCCCGTGGCAAGCGCTGGATCGAGGCGAGCGTCCTCAATCGAAGCCAGGTCGGCGCAGCCTACGGCTTGCGCAAGTGCCACGCAGCGTGCGCCGTCGTACAACCACCGCCACTTCATTCGGTTCACCAAACACCCCCAAGCGCAACCCCGCCCCCGTCACGTCCCACCAGGGGGCGCACGCGCCCAACCTGCACGTTCTTGTCTTCCGAAGAAGGTGCCAGCAGGTACAAGGCAAGCCCTGCCGCGGTGACGACACCTCCGCCAATGAACGTTCCGGTGGAGGCCATGGCCCACGTGCTTGCGTCGTCGCGGAGCTCCACTCCGCGCTGAGAGCACAGGCCGGGGTCGTCTGGGCGGCATTGCGATTCGGAGTCGGAGTTGGTCGCCATCGCCCGAAAGCCCAGAACTGCGCCGACTGCCAGCGCCGCAACCCCTACTCCACCCACGACAATGCCGGCCCTGCGTTGGGTGTGGCCCACGTTCTGGTCCACGTCTGCGAAAGGCGGGGGCGTGGGCGCGCTGGGTAGACGGCGCAATCGAGGCACCGTGATCGGCTGCGCCGAACCCTGGAGCGGGATCGTGATGAATTCGCTCCACTGCGTATGACCCGGTGCACGCGCGGTGACTCGCTGCTGCCCAGGATCTACGGGCAGCGCACTTCCCCAAGAGGCCTGCGGGATGACTACGCCTCCGACCTCCACCTCCAGGCCTTCGACCAGAGCGCCCGGTTCCACCCGTACCTCAACCTCAGCAAGTCGTCCCTCCAGTGCGGCGGCGCGCGTCATCGCGATCTCTTTGCGCTGGGCCTGGCCGGACTGGTCGGCAAGCGACGCGGCCTCACGAAACGTCGCCCATGCGCTGGCGGTGCGGCCCAGGCGCTCATAACAATCGCCGAGATAGAGCAATACGCCGACTGCGGGGTCGACGCGCTCGCTGGCCTCGAGCTGCTGACACGCCTCCTCGACTCGTCCCGCTTCCAGAAGGTTGCGGCCTCGCTCGAACAGCGCTTCCGCGGCTGCGTTCTGGGACGTCTGCGCCCAGGCGCCAGTCGACGCGGTGAGGAACGCAAGGACAGGCATTGTGCAAGCACATGCGCGGAGCCAGGAGGTAGTGTGGGGGAACCGTGTCCTCATCGTCGTCCTCCGAACGTGCCGAGGTTCCACGCATCCGGCTTCTTGGGGGCGGGGACCGGCGGCGGAGCCACCGCGCTCACAGCCACCGGCGGGGCCGCGTCGCTCGACGCCGGCGTCGCGACGGCGAGTGTCTTGGCGGAGGCCCGGCGCGGCGTCACTTGATCCCGGCTGGCGCCTCGCGCCGCGTTTCGCGCCGCCTTCACGGCTGGGGCCTCCGCGGTGCTCCCCTTGACCTCTGTTGCGGTCATGATGGCGGAGCCCTCGACGTCCGGGGTGGGCGAGACCTTGGGATGCATGCGGTCGCCGGCTTCAACTGGAATCGCGGGCTGGGCCCGAGCTGACCTCTCTTGGGCCCGCTCCTCTGCCCGCACTCCCACCGTTCCGTAGGTTGCCGCAGCGACGCCGATCGTAACAAGGAGGCTCGCCGCGGCCGCCAACGACATCCACTTGCGGAAGCTGCTGCGAGGCGAGACGACGCGAACCGCGTCGTGGGTGGTAGCGACAGGCGAGTGTGAGTCACCTGGAGTGACCGCGGGCGGGCCCCCGGCGTCGAAGGTACGGGGCTTGAGTCTCACTCCCGACGCCACGCGCCGGATTCGGCGGAGCGCCCCGACCGACTCTTCTGTTCCGAACGTGGCCAGCGCGGCAGCCAGCTCCGAAAGCGAGCAGCGCTTGGCGGGGTCCTTGGCGAGGCATCGCGTGACAATCGTCTCCAGACTCAGCGGGACGGTCGGCACGACCGTGCTCACCGCGGGGGGTTCCCTGTTCAGCACCCGTGAACAGATCTCCGGAAGGGTGGACGCTTCAAAGGGCGAGCTCCCCGTCAGAAGCTCGCAGGACTTCAAGACTCAAGGAACGCCTTCGCTAGCGCCGGTCCTGCCGGCCAGGAGCAGCGGCATCGCCCTTGCTGAGGGCGGTCCCGGCGGGATCGAGGGTCGAGGACGCCAGGAGGAAATCGCGATGTCGAGCTTTCTGTGGGTGACTTCGGGTGCGGCGGTGTGCTCATTAGCCGTGGCTGGCTGTGACCTTGGCGAAGGTGAGAGCGTCGGTGGTGAGGAGAGCGCCCAGGCCGAGAGCGGGGCCAAGAGCGGGCTGACCGCCATCAATCCCGACAAGGAGCTGTTCATCACCGACCTCCGTGTCGTCAACGACGCCTCGACGACATCGTACAAGGCCGGAAAGTTCAACACCGAAAGGGAAGGGGGATTCTCCTTCGGTCGCCTTATCGACAACATGTCGTCAGTCGAAAAACCCAGCGACGCGCAACGCTCCGCCTTCGTCCTGAACTGGCTCCGCCAATGGGAGACGCCCCAGACCGTGATAGGACAGGTCATTCCGGCGCGCCCGCTCGTCCGCAGCGTGCTCATTACGCCGTGGAAGCTCGCCAGCATCGGCAAACTCGGAAACAACGCAGCCAAGTGCAATGCATCGCCTGCCAGTGACTTCACCTGCAAGCTCAGCTTCGATGCGGCGGTGGTGCCGTTTCGACTCCTCGCGATTGTCAACCGGCCAGACCTGCGAAGGGTGCCCTCGTCGGACAACGCTCAGGATGGGCATGCCGGCCAAGGTCGCTTCGTATTCGGCGTCCTCGACGCACAGCGCAACCCGCTCCCCGCGACGGTCATCTTCGAGTACCTCGTGCCGGTCAGCGGAAGGAGCGACATCAAGGCGCGAGCCGAGAAGTGGCATGAGCTGGGTGGAATCTCGTTCGGGAAGAAGTACCGCGACAAACTGCACGACGTGAGCTTGTCTTTCACCAAGTGGAACCTGGCGCCGTGGCGAGCCAACGGCAGCGCTCTGAGCCAGATTCGTACCAATGAAGTCTCTTTCGCGGAGCCGGGGTCGGACCCCAGCAGCCCATTCGGACTGATGTGGGAGATGCGGGAATTCGTCATCGGCGACGACGGTCAGATCGAGCACGACACGATGAAGCAGGAGCCGCCGATCGATCTCAGCGGCACGGCCGAGCTCGCGGCGTGGGTCGAGGCGAATCAGGTCACCCTCGCCTCCTCGAGCCACGAGGTGCCCGCCACCTTCAACGGCCAGCCCTTCCTCGCCGCGTCCTCGCTCGTCCCCTTCGACTTCGTATGGTCCGTGCCCGGGGCGTCGGAAGTGTCACGAAAAGCTCTGGCGCTCAGCACCTGCAACGGTTGTCACCGCGCCGAGACCGACACGTTCTTCCTGCACGTCGGTCCGCGCCCGGCCGATGCGGCAACCACACTTTCACCTTTCCTCACGGCCGAGCTTGCGCCCACCGGCCCGCGCGTCGCTGACTTCGATTTCGTCCTCACTACCGACTGGTCCAACATCGACGACGGACCCGGACTCGACCACGGGGGCAAGAAGAAAAGGGGCAAGGGCCGGAATTAGCCGAGTCTAGGAGTGTGTCGGGGAAAAGAGCTACTGCGGCGAACGATGCACCCCATCTGCGCAGCGTGCTCCCTCCAGCCTCCTCAACGTGCAGAAAGTACGTGGTCGTCGGCTTCCGGTCCGCGCCACTGCGCACCTGGGGGGCCTCCTCCG
>Ga0105046_10012390_pt1 | contig 13231 bp, 10 predicted proteins | sample MAT03_FD_78385 | JGI IMG/M metagenome (GOLD analysis project Ga0105046, IMG submission 78385) | Freshwater microbial communities from Lake Fryxell liftoff mats and glacier meltwater in Antarctica - MAT-03 (megahit assembly) | ecosystem: Environmental > Aquatic > Freshwater > Ice > Liftoff... | reverse complement strand
GATGGGGTGGATGTTCTGGATCGCCAGCACGCACGCGGCGGCGTCGTAGTGGTTCTCGGGGAGGAAGCGGAGATCGCGCGCGTCGCCGACGAAATATTTTATGCCCGCCGGGCCGCGCTCGCGGGCAGCTTTAATCAGCTCCACGGCCGCGTCGACACCGGTCGCTGCGGCGCCCTTCTCTGCCAGCATCCTGCACAAAACGCCCTGCCCGCAGGCGACGTCGAGCACCTTCGCGCCGGCGTTCGGGGCAATCAGCTTCATCACGCCCGGCAGAACGACGTGCTTGTGATATTCAGAACCGGTGTCGCCGACGAGCGAATCGTACCAGTCGGCGGCGCGGTTCCAGTCGGTCTGCGGAGGTTGTGGTGGTTTGTTCACACCGCAGATCGTACGCATCGGCGCACCCGCTTCCATGTCGCGACGACAGTTTCGCAGGATCTGAAGAATTTTCTAGCCGGGGTGCTATGATTCATGAAGTATGACTGAAGCCAACCTGAACATCGCCCCGGAGCAAGTCGCGTTCTTTCACATCAACGGCTATCTCGCGCTGCCCGCGCTGACGACGCAGGAAGACGTCGGAAAGTTGCGCGACAGTTACGACCGCATTTTCCGCGAGCGTGCCGGCCGCGACGAAGGCGATCAATTTGATCTGGCCGGCGCGGACGAAGAGGGCAAAGAGGCGGCGCTGCCGCAGATCCTCAACCCCGCGAAGTACGCGCCGGAAATGAATGATTCTCTGCTGCTGGCAAACTGTACGAAGCTGGTGAAAACGCTGCTCGGGCCCGAGGCGACGTGCGGATTTGCCCACGCGATTTTCAAGCCCGCGAAAATCGGCGCCGAGACGCCGTGGCATCAGGATGCCGCCTACTGGGGCGGGGAATGGCTGCATCGCGGCATCAGCATCTGGGTGCCACTTCAAGAGGCCAAGGTGGAAAACGGCTGCATGTGGTTCGTGCCCAACAGCCATGAGCCGCGGGAGGTTTACCCGCATCAGAGCATCGGCAACGACCCCCGAATTCATGGGCTGGAACTGAAGGCTGATCAACTGCATCGCACGACAACCGGCCTTCCCTGCCCGCTCCCGCCGGGCGGATGCACCGTCCACGGCGGGTACATGATGCACTACACCGGCGCGAATAAATCTGACATCCCGCGCCGCGCCCTGATCCTCATGGGCGGGCTTCCGGGAATTAAGCGCGACGTGCCGCAGAAGTACCCGTGGATAGAAGATAAACAAACCGCGCGAGAAAACCGCGCCAAAGAAGCCGCCGTGCGAAAGGCGAAAGCGCCCATCAGCGTGGGACGCTAAAACAGCAGCGTGCGCAGAATGTAAAAATGGACTGGCTGCGTGAGCGGCCAGTCCACGTGTCTATCGATTGCCTCCCCCCTTCAGTTCATTCGATCAATCTTCATCGAAATAAACTTCGTACGCGTGATCACGATCCAGTCGATCCATGATGCGCGCGTCCCGGCTGCTAAGGGTGATGAGATTCTGCTCCGGCGAGACGAGAATGCGGTCGCCGTCGTCGACGGCCGATTCATACACGATCTCACGCGTCGTACGATCCCACACAAATACCCGGCCGTCTTCCTTGGCCGTGTACGTGAGTTCGCCGGCACCCGAGGCGACGCGGTCGGCGTTTTCCATTTTCGCCGGCAGCGTGTCGCGGTTGTCGTTGCGGGCGTCCTTTACGTCGCCTTTCGACGCAAAATAAATCGCGTGGCGATTCTCTCGCTTCAGGTCGCCGTTGAAGACAACGTTCCCGCCGATCAGCACCTGATCTGCTTCCGGCCTAACGAGAATCTCCTGCCCGTCTTCCACAGCACGTTCGGAAATCACGCGGTTCGTCTCGGTGTCGACCACGTACACGCGTCAATCGTCCTTGGCGGTGAAGGACACTTCTCCCGCGCCGGCGGCGACTTTGCGGGCGCCGTCGGGCAAATCGCTCACGCTGGTTCGGTTGGTGGGCAGCGTTTCGCGGGACGTTTCACGCCCGTTGTCGTCGCCCATACCCAGGGAATTGCACCCCGTGGTGGCCAGACCTAACAATGAAGCACAAAATACAGTAGAGATGGAGGTAAGTTTCATACCCGTTTCAGAGCCAGTCGGCCCTGTCTCCTTTCCAGAGAAATCGGGTGTCGCCGCTATAGTGTAGGCTCAAAAAACCGACGGAACGCTCCCGATCGGCAACTTTCCGGCATTCATAAGGCGACGATTCAGTTATTTCGACGTCGCGCCGCGCGAGTTTTCTTGACCGAAGCCATTGATCGGAAGTAGATTACGTACCGACGCAACGAAAGCGTCTGGCGGATATTTTGTTTCGGCCCCCGCGCACAGACCGACGCGAAACGGGCTTTCGGATAGGCACCTTTGCTCTCCACAACTGCTTTTTGGAGGTCGTTTTATGGCCGCTGCCACTTCTAACTCGTCACGCGGCGCACTCGTGACGTGGGTCGTTATCCTGGCCATCCTTTTTGTCGTGTCGACCGTGCTGGCGTTCTACGCCAACGCCGAACGCGTCAAATCCGTGAAGGACCTTGATGAGTATCGCAACAAGTACATCCCGCAGATCATCACCGATCAGCAACTCCAGGGGAACGAGGTGGCGTTGCTGAAGGAAGCGAGGAAAGATCCGAATCTGAATCTCACTGAAAAGACACCGGTGCTGACCGTCGCGATCGAGCAGCGAAAACAACTCGCCCGCGCCATCACCGGCCGAGACGACGAGCCCGGACCCACCGCGGACCTCGCGACGCAGACGCTCCTCGCTGCGGCGGACGAATTGAAGAAAGCCAACATCTCTGATGCCATGCCGACCGACAATCTCGTCAACGCAGTGACCGTGCTCGCCAATCTCGTCACTGCACGTGAGACGCGAATCAAGACGCTTACCGCAGACCTTCTTGCGGCCAACAACCGCGCGACCTCGTTCGAAGGGCAGATTACCGCCGCCAATGCCGCGTACGAGGAAGCGGTTGCCGCAGCCCAGGAAAAGGCGACGAAGGATCTCGACGCCGCCAACAGCGACGTCGAAGCGACCCGCGGATTGGTCGCGGCGATCAAACAAGCCACGCAAGGCGAACTCACCAAATCGAACCAAAGCATGGCCTCGCTGGCTGAACTGGTTCGCACCGGCGACCAGAAAGTTAAGGAGCTGGATAAGCTCGTCAAATCGCTGCAGTTTCGGTTGAACGAACTGCGCACCCCGACCCAAGGCCCGATCATGCAGCAGCCGGACGGGCGCATCGTCCGCGTGCCCGGGACCGATGTGGTGTTCATCAACCTCGGAGCCGGCGACCAGATCGCGCCGGGCCTGACGTTTGAAATCTTCGATAAAATCGACGGCATGCCCACCTGGAAAGGCGGCGACGACGAGCGTAACGATCGTGAGTTCGCAGGCAAAGCGTCGATCGAAGTCACCCGTGTCGGGGCCACCAGCTCAGAGGCCCGAATCATTAAAGTTCGCCCCGGGGAAAGCCTCAGCGAAGGCGACCTCATCGCCAACCTCGTCTACGACCCCAACGCCAAATACAACTTTGTCGTCCACGGCGATTTTGATCTGGACAACAACGGCAAGGCCAACCCGAACGACGGCGAAGTCGTCAAGCGGCTCGTCACACAGTGGGGTTCTCGCCTGCAGGACGGCGTGACAGTCGACACCGACTTCCTCGTCCTCGGCAAAGAGCCCGTCATCCCCATCGTCTCGGCCGAGGATGGCGATGACCCGCTCATCCAGGCGAAGATCCAGGAAGCCCAGGAGGCTTTGGATCGGTACAGCGACATTCGCGCCAAGGCGAAGGAACTGAACATCCCAATCCTGAATCAGAATCGGTTCCTGTACTTTGTCGGATATTTTGATCTGGCCCGACGCTGATTCGAATTGAGTTCAACGCAGATTTATCAACGGCGTGCCCACTTCGGTGGGCACGCCGTTTTTCATTTCGTATGAATGATGATCCGTACCCGCGGACGCCGTTTCATTTCGGTTGTAGAGGCTTGTCGTCGCGCGGCTTCATCGCCGCCGCGAGGAGCGAAGGGCAGATCAGCAGCGTCAGCGGCTGCACATTTTTCTGCTGTGCCAGCGACTTGATCTTCTTCAGTTGCTCAGGCTTGAGATGAAGCGCTCGCCCCACCTCTTTGAGCAACTTCGCGGGGTGATTCATCGCCTTGGGCGCGATCTGGCGATTCCTTCGCAGGTTCAAAATGGCGACGAGAATCAACGTTCCCGCCAACGCGCAGAGCACGGCCAGGAGCTTGTTGCCATCGATCGACGCGCCGACGTTATCCGAAATGCTTCGGAGCACTTCGTCCTGCGTGGCCTGGGCGAGGGTTGAGGTGAGTGAGAGCATTCTTAGGTTGAGTGAAATTTCAGCGATTCAGCATTCGACAGTTAGAGATTTCAATCGAGCATTTGATTCCGTCGGTTGTTTCAGCCCGCCTTTTTGGGTGCCGGCGTTTCAGTGCGCGCCATCTCGGCGACGTTCCGGAGCACGCCCACCGCGTAGCGGCGGACGCGCATGTTGCCGTCTTCCTTCGCAAGCCGGCCGACTTCCTGGAGCATCTGCCAGAAGCCGATCTGCTTCAGCGCCCACATCGCAGAAATCTTGTGTTCCGGGCGGTCGTCCTGCAGCATCGCCAGCAGCTGCGACCGCGCGGTGGCGACGCGCATTTTGTGCATCGCCTTGATCGCGTTGGCACGCTCGCGGTTGGCACTGGATCGCGCCCTCGCCGCCAGCAGCGGCACGTATTGTTGCTTGTGCTTTGATTCCAGAACTTCGATCGCGTTGGCCCGGACGCGCGGGTCTGAATCGGACAGCGCTTTGTCCAGCAGCGGTTCGATGCTCTCCCCGCTCGTCTCGCCGAGCAAATTGACGGCCTTGGATCTCACCTTTGAATTCGGGTGGTGGAGCAGCAGGCCCAGCGCCTCGTGTAACTGATCGGCCACACCCAGTTCCTGCGCAATTTGCATTCCCTTCAGCCGCTGCTCGATCGGCCCGCTGCCCAGCCGGCGCGCCAGCCGCCCCAGCGCATCAGGAAGCAGTTTAAGCATCGCCCGACCGGCCTGCTTTCGCGTGGATTTGTCGATCCGTTCGAACCGCTGCCAGAATTGTTCGAAGCCCGACTGCCCGATCGCCCGGCTGATCACCCGTCGGACCGTTTCGGGCGCGGTCGTCATCATCTGCAGCAGCAGATTTTCCGTATCCGCCGGCCGACGGCGCACCAGTTCCCGCGCCGCCATGCGCGCGAGTCGTTCGTCGCGGTCGTTGAGCATGTGCTTCAGCAGCGTCACGCTCGCGCCACGCTTGCGTCGGGACGCGGCGCGGAAAGCAGACAGTCGGGTCGAAAAATCCGATCCCGGCGATTCACAAATTTTCTGTAGATGCTGATCCTGAGTAACGTCCACGGCACCGGAGGCGGCGACCCACTCCGCCAGTCTTCCAAGGTCGGCCGCGTTGTGCCGATCGATTTCCTTTACCAGCGGCTCGTCGTCCCACCACTGTCCGCGCGTCACATGATGGACGCACGCCGCGAGCTGGTGATCTTTAATCCAATGCGTCCGCCGGAGCATCGCGTCGAGCGCCGGCGGCTCGGCAATGTGCGAAATCGCCGCAGCGAAATGCGACCGAACCCCGCCGTGCGAAGCGCCGATCAGGAATGCGTCGACATGCTCGCTCGTCGGCGGTTGCTGCAGCCGGTGAATCATCCCACTCTGCCCGCCGTGCTTGGGCGTGTGCAGAATCGCCAGCGTTTTGCTCGCCGGGTGATCGCACAGCAACAGTGCCGCGCGGAGCAGATCGCTGTCCCATCGCCCGCGGTGTACGTCCGAAGCCCGCGCTACGGCGGCCTCGATCTCGGGTCGATTCTCCAGCACGGTTCGAGACGCCGCGGCATCACGCTCGGGGTCGCGCACGGATTCGGCCTGGATGCGACGGGATTCGCTGGTGATCCATCGCGCCAGCGCGACCAGCGATTCCACCGCCGCCTTGCTGACCAATTCTTCCGGGTCGTGCAGATTTTCAGAAAGGATATACGCCAGCTTCCCCTGCCGGCTGATGGCGATCAATTTCAGCGCCGCCTGGCGACGCTCGACGTCGCCGGAGCGGCTGCACTCGCGCAGCGCGTGGTGCAGCGTGCCGATTTGTTCGAGCACCCTCCGCTGAATCGGCTCGGGCAGCGTGGGGAATTGCTCGATCACGCCGCCCAGCCCGTACACCGTTCGGCGGCGCAGCAGGCCTCCGAGCGCGACCGACTGCTCCGTCGGCGTGCCCATTGCAACCGCCTGAAGCAGCACGTCGTCCGCGGCTTCGTTCTTGGACGCGACCAGCAGCTGGATCAACTCATCGAGCATCTCTTTGGGATTATCGGACTAAGCACCCCTGAAACTTGATGATTTGACTGGCCGGCGGCGCCTGCCGCTACCGGTGAATGGTTGAGTGCGAATCTGCGACGTTCTGCACCACACCAAACCCTACCAGCATCAGCAGCAGCAACACCGCGCACGCCAGCGCCAGCGCCGAGGCGACTGGATTGGCGACCGCGCCGCGGCCTTTGGCGTCTTCGAAATACATCACCCGAATCACGCGCAAGTAGTAGTAAAGGCTCAGCACCGTGTTCACACCAATCACCCCGACCAGCGCCCAGCACCAGCCCCCGCCCTCGGCGACGACGCGCATCAGATTGATCTTCGCAGCAAAACCCGCCAGCGGAGGGAGTCCGATCAGGCTGAAAAGGCTCGCGGTCATGCTCGCGGCCAGCACCGGGGCGCGCTGGCCGAGCCCCGACAGATCTGCGAGCGTCGACCCCTCGCCGTTCGCCTCCACTGCCCCCGCCACCGTGAACGCGCCCAGGTTCATGAACAAATATGCGCTCAGGTAGATCAGCAGCGCCGACGTGGCGTCCGCGGCGGCGGCGCTGCTTAGCATCACCACCGCCATCAGGCACAGCATGTAACCCGCCTGCGCGATCGAACTGTACGCCAGAAGTCGCTTGATATTTTCCTGTCGATACGCGGCCGTATTGCCGACCGTGCAGGTGATCGCCCCGAGCACGCCGATCGCAACAGCCGCCGCGGTCGTCGTCGTGCCGGTGAACCCGGCGGCGTCGCCGAGCAGTGTGATCAACCGAAGCATCAACAACAGAGCCGCACCCTTCGACGCCACCGACAAGAAGGCGCTCACCTCGATGCTCGCGCCTTCGAAAACGTCCGGGCACCACAGATGCACCGGCACGGCCGAGATTTTGAACGCGATGCCCACCCCGAGGCAGATCAGTCCCACCGCGCCGAGCGCACCCACGCCGTCGCGCGTCAATGCCGCGGCGATCACCTCGAACTGCAGCGTCCCGCCAATCCCATAAAGCAGCGAAAGCCCGTAGATCATCACGGCGCTTGCCGACGCGCCGAACAGCACATATTTCAGCGCCGCCTCGGCACCGCGCCGACGCGTCTTGCGGAAGCCGGCCAAAACGTAGCTCGGGAATGAAGCCAGTTCGATCGCCATCACGATCATCAGCAGGTTTGATGTCTGGGCCATCAGCGACATGCCCAGCGTCGCGCCGAGCAGAAGCACCAGGAATTCCGGCACATCCGCTTGCGGCATCGACCGCAGCGTCGTCGATCCCCACATCACGAGCACGCCGAGTGTGAAAAACAAAAGCAGGCATTTCCACACGACGGCAGGCGCGTCGACGACGATCATCCCCCGGAAATGCGAGCCGAGCATCCCCTCGCCGGTCCCCAGCACCACCGCCGAGAGCAATGCCAATCCCACGCCCAAGACCGAAGCAAGCAGGCAACCCGCTTTAGGACGATTCGTAAAAAATGGGATGACTAACATCGCAAGGATCGTTGCGACAATCACAAGCTCCGGCGCAATCGGCCGCAACCCTTCCCACCCGGGAACGTAAGGCATACCGATCTTGGAAAGTTCTAAAAACATGGGACGGTGAAGGCACTCACGAGGCAGCACTTAGGAACCGGTATCAAACTTCTGACTTCGGGATTCTGAATTCGGACCCCCCGCCTCATTTAAACATCGACATCAGCACGCTGACCGTGCGATCGGTAAAGACGAATACGAACACACCCGGCAACACGCCGAGCAAAATCGCGAGGATGGTCAGCGGCGTGAGGACGGCAATCTCACGGGCGTCTAAGTCTGTAAGCGTCTGATGCTCGGTCCGCGTGGTACCGAAGAAGACGCGCTGGATCGTCCAGAGCATGTACCCGGCCGTCAGCACCAGCCCGAAGCACGCGACCACTGCGAGGGTGAGAATCCACCAGAAATTATCCGGCGAATGTGTCATTAATATCGACCCGGGCCTCGCCGCCTGGAAAGCGCCGATGAGCACCATCACCTCCCCGATGAACCCACAAAGCCCGGGCAACCCGAGGTTGGCCATACAGGCAACGGTGGCGAAGCCGAAGTACACCGGCATCTGCGTGGCAAGCCCACCGAGGCGCGACAGCTCGCGGTGTTCCGTGCGATCATCGACCACGCCGACGACGAAGAACATCGCCGCGCTGATCACGCCGTGCGCGACCATCATGAAAATCGCGCCGTTGTATGCGGTCGCCGTCATCATGGCGGCTCCGAGTACCACAAGCCCCATGTGCGACACGCTGGAATAGGCGACGAGCTTCTTGAAATCGGTCTGCGCCATCGCACAGAGCGCACCGTAGATGATGCTGACAACCCCGATGATCGCGATGACCCTCCAAAGCAATTTCGCCGCCTCAGGATAGAGCGGGTAGGCGATTCGGAAGATGCCGTACCCGCCCATTTTCAGCAGCAACGCGGCGAGAATCATGCTCACCGGCGTGGGGGCTTCGACGTGCGCGTCCGGAAGCCAGGTGTGCAGCGGGACGGCAGGGACTTTGACCAGAAACCCGAGCATGAACAGCACAAACACCATCGGCGCGACGTAGGTTCCGGCGTCGCCCATCACGGCTTGCATCGCGCCTCGCACGGCCGGGGAGGCCAGTTGTACCAGATCGAACGAGCCGTTGGGGAGGATCTGCCGGCTATACAAATACGTCGCGATTAGCGCGACCAGCAACGCGATCGATCCGACGAGCGTGTACAAAAAAAACTTGATCGCTGCGTACTCGCGCCGCGGCCCGCCCCAGATGCCGATGAGGAAATACATTGGCAGGAGCGTTACTTCGAAGAAGACATAAAAGAGGAACAGGTCGAGAGAGAGAAACGTCCCGAGCAAGCCGGTCTCCAGCAGGAGCAGTAGCGAGAAGTACGCCTTTGGCATCTTCTGCACGTCCCACGACGCGACGGCGGCTATTACGAAGATGATCGTGGTGAGCAGCACGAGCGGCAGGGAAAGTCCGTCGAGCCCGACCCGCCACCAGACGTTAAGACCGCTGATCCACGGCACCGCCTGGAGCATCTGCACTGTCCCGCCGTCGGCGGCGTAGCCGTAGAAGCTCCCCGCGGAATAGTCGAAGCCGAAAAGCAGCGCGATCGAAACGAGCGCAGTAACGACGGTCGTGCCCAACGCGGTTCGGCGAATGGATTCGCGGTCGTGAAGCACGAGCGTGACGAGCGCGCCGATCATCGGGAGGAAAATCAGCGGGGTCAGGAGGTTTTGCAGGATCACGTTCATACGTTCGTTCGCGGTCGATCAATTCACTTCACTGTGTCTCGTAGGACAACTTATCAAACAAATGACTACGCCGTCGCTAGAGGGCAAGCATGAGAATTACCACACCAGCGAGCCCGAGAATGAGTACCAATACAGCCGCGGTGACGTAGAGTCGAATACGCCCGGTTTGCGGCGCGCGGGCGACGTCGCCGACTTTTCCCGCGAGCGTCGCCAGGCCGGTAACGGTGCCGTCGACAACGATGCGATCATTCAACCCCGCCGCAGCGGCGACCCCGCGCGTCACCGTGGCGGCGAGGTTTACCACGCCGTCAACGATCTTGCGGTCGAACCATCCGGCCAGACCCGCAGACCCGCGAACGACGTTTACGAATGCGTATCGGTACAGATCGTCAAAACACATTGCGTTGGCGAGCCAGGTGTGCAGCCACCGGAGCGGCGGGATGCGGAGCAGGCGATCGGCGACCGTCAGGCCGCGCGCGTAGATCACCAGCCCCAGCGCGAGCCCGCTTGCCCAGGGAATCCACATCCATTGATGCACGACGTGCCAACCGTATTCGAGCGCGGCTTCGCCGGCGGAGTTCTTTGCGGGAGGGACGACATCGAACTCACTGGCGTCGCCCATCGGGGCCAATGGATCGTGAGCCGGCCAGGCGGTCGCGAAGCCGTTGAAGCCGGCGGCTGATTCTCGACCGGACAGTCCGATCTCGCGGGTGGCGCTGGCGAGATAATCTTTCACGCCCATCAGTGCGCTGCCGGCCACGACTGTCGCAAATGCCAGAAACAACAGCGGGATGTACATCACCGGCTTTTCGTACGCCAGTTCGGCCTGTTCGGGGCTGCGCGCGCGACCGAGGAACGTGAGCATCCACACGCGCAACATGTAGAAACCAGTGAGCCCCGCGACAGCAGCGGGAATCCAAAACAGCAGGACGTACGCTCCCCCGCCGACGTGCGCGAAAGCGGCCGCATGGGCGAGGATCATGTCCTTGCTGTAGTAGCCGGCAAAGCCGACGTCGAACACGCCCACGCCCGCGATCGCAATGACACCGATGAGAAACGTGACCGCCGTCACCGGGAGCTTCGTGAACAGCCCGCCGTATGCCGTCAGCCGCTGCTCGTGATGCATCGCCGCAATCACCGAACCGGCGGCGAGGAACAGCAGTGCTTTGAAGAACGCATGCGTGATCAGGTGAAACAGCCCCCCAATCCAGCTCCCCACGCCCATCGCCAGCATCATGTACCCGAGTTGCGAGATCGTGGAATAGGCGAGCACGCGTTTGATGTCGTTCTGTACCATCGCAATCAACGCTGCCATCGTCAGCGTGATGCAGCCGATGATTGCGATGAAGAGCTTGGCGTCGGGGGTGAGGATCGGAAAGATGCGCCCGACAAGGTACACGCCCGCGGCCACCATGGTGGCGGCGTGGATCAGCGCACTGACCGGCGAGGGGCCTTCCATCGCATCGGGCAGCCAAACGTGCAGCGGGAACTGCGCGCTTTTCCCCATCGCGCCGCAGAACAGCCCGATTCCCGTCAGCGTCAGCGCGAACGTCGACATAATCGATCCGTCGGGCAGCGTGATCGGCAACCCCTGTCCGGCGGAGCCGAGCGTCGTCCAAAGGTCGGGGAGCGACACGTTCCCGAAGTAGAAGAAAAGAATCCCAAGGCCGATGAGAAATCCGACGTCACCCACGCGATTGATAACGAACGCTTTGATCGCCGCGCTGCTGGCGGCGGGCCGTTCGTACCAGAATCCGATCAGCAGATAAGAACACACACCGACCAATTCCCAGAACACGAGCAGTTGCAGAAGCGTCCCGCCGATGACCAGCCCGAGCATCGAGAAGCAGAACAGACACAGGTAGGTGAAGAACCTGCCGAAGCGCGCGTCGTCGCGCATGTATCCGACAGAAAACACGAATACGAGCGTGCCCACCAGCGTGATCATGTTGAACATCGCGATGGTCAGGCTGTCTATATAGATGCTGAGTTGTAGCGACGTCGCGCCGGAGGAACCCGATTCAATCGGTAGCCAGTTGGTCGCCAGATAGATCGGCCCGATGTCATAGCCGTACCCCGCGCCGACGGGCACGTTAAGCCACGCGACCATTGCTCCGAGGCTCACCGCCAATGACGAACCGCAGAAGAGCGTGCCGACGATTCCGGCCAGCGGGTAGCCCATGCGCTTGCCCACGAAAAGCAACACCGCAAACCCGACAAGCGGGAGCAGCGCGGCGACCGTGAGAAGTAGTGCGGCGGTGGGCATGACAGTAACGGGCACAAGCCGGCGGGCAGCAACGGCCCGCGGGCACCGGTGGCTATCCTTTCAGATCGCTCGCGTCGTCGACGTTGATCGACGCGAAGTTGTTGTAGAAGTTAAGGAAAATAGCCAGCGCGACTGCCGCCTCGGCGGCGGCGATGACGATGACGAAGATCGCAAAAATCTGCCCGTCCAGGCGCGGGGCGTCGGGCGTTCCGCCGTGCCCGAAGAAGTTATAGGCGACCAGATTCACGTTGGCGGCGTTGAGCACCAGTTCCACACCGATCAGCATGCCGATGGCATTGCGTTTAGTCAGAATGGTGACTACGCCGCAGGCGAAAAGGATCGATCCGACGATTAGATAATGTGACAATCCGACGTGCGCAAAACTGATGGCGGCGATGTTCATTGGCCGCGCTCCTTTCGCACCCGGCGTTTGGAAAGAAATGCCGCCCCGATCATCACCACGAGCAGGATGACGCTCGCCAATTCAAATGGAATCAGAAAATCTCCGAGCAGCGCCTGTCCCAGCGCATGAATGGGATAGCTCCGCGGCGGATGGACCTCGGACCCTTGCGGCGAATGCGTCGATAAAATGCCCGTGACAAGCGTGACCAGCAGCACCACACCGAGCGCCACCGCCAGCCCGCGCTCGGCGCGGCGCGGGGTGTAGAGTTGATACGCGAGGCGGTTGGTGAGCATGATTCCGAAGACGATGAGGATGAGCGTCCCGCCGGCATAGATGACGAGTTGAACGGCGGCGAGGAACTCCGCGTGGAGGAGGAAATAAAGCCCCGCCACGCCCGCAAGCGTGCCGAGCAAAGCCGTCGCAAGGCGGACGACGTTTCCGGATACGCACACTGCGACGGCGCTTCCGCAGGTGAGAATCGCAAAAAGATAGAAGAGGATTGTGGAGATCATTCGATCTCCCTGCTTTCCAATCTCTCGCAGCGCCATTCGGCAGTAAACCAAAACAGCTTCATGTCGCCCCCTTCACATCGGGGATGGGCTCGGCTTCGAAAAGTCGCGGCTGTACACGACCGCCGGTGAGCCAAGCGTAGCCGACCCAGAGGAGCGTCGCGACGAACAACCCCACACCCACACCCGCCAGCGCCACCTGGGTGACGAACGACGGCAACCCGCCGGCGGAACGCCATTCGTCGATGCTCAGCGGATTGAAATCTACCCAAGGCCGGGGCGCGCGAAGCAGACCCGCGAAATGCGGCTCGGGGATTACGAGTTGCCACATCGCCGCCCCGACGATGAGCAGGCACGCGAGCGGCAGGAGCACTTTGATGCACGTGTACAGCACCTGATCGATGCGCGGCCGCGGGAGCGTCCAGCGAATCCACATT
>Ga0105046_10012389_pt1 | contig 13231 bp, 6 predicted proteins | sample MAT03_FD_78385 | JGI IMG/M metagenome (GOLD analysis project Ga0105046, IMG submission 78385) | Freshwater microbial communities from Lake Fryxell liftoff mats and glacier meltwater in Antarctica - MAT-03 (megahit assembly) | ecosystem: Environmental > Aquatic > Freshwater > Ice > Liftoff... | reverse complement strand
CAATGTGGATCTGCTTTTTGATCGTTTGGTGGAAATCGGACAGCACCCTTATGAAAAGGCAGATACCATTACCGTAATGGAAAAAATAGGGCATTTTCTGGATGAAGAAGTGCAACGCCTTTTCAACTTCTATAAAACCGAATACAACAATCAACAGATTAGCCTGATGATTGAAAAAGAGCTTGATATTCAAAAGGTTTTGGTCCGGTCTTGCAAAGATTTTGATGGTGGATATTTGATGGCTGGGCTTACTGGAAACGGATCGGCTTTTGTGGCCAGAGACCCAAATGGAATCAGACCAGGATATTATTTCGAAAACGATGAAGTAATCGTAGTCGCTTCTGAAAAACCTGCAATCAAAACTGCTTTTAAGGCAGATTACGATCAGATAAAAGAGATAAAACCTGGTCATGCTTTGATCATCAACAAAGACTGCACACTTTCTGAAAAGAAAATAGTGGAGCCTGGTGAGCAAAAGTCCTGTTCTTTTGAGCGAATCTATTTTTCAAGAGGAAATGATCCTGAAATTTATAGAGAAAGAAAAAAATTAGGAGAAACATTGACCAAACAGGTGCTCGAAGCTGTTGATTACGACCTCGAAAACTCTGTTTTTTCTTATATACCGAATACCGCTGAAATCGCATTTTTAGGCATGATGGCTGGCATTGACGGCTACATGGCTGATATTCGGGTTTCTACAATCGGCAATGGAGATTGGAATCAGGATGATCTGCGCAAAGCACTCAATTTCAGACCTAGAATTGAAAAACTTGTAATCAAAGATGCCAACTTAAGAACCTTTATCACCGACGATGCTCACAGGGATGAAATGGTTAGCCATGTGTATGACACCACGTATGAGATGATTAGAAAAGGTGTGGACACTGTGGTCGTAATCGACGATTCTATAGTAAGGGGAACCACTTTGGAAAAGAGCATTCTTACCATGCTGAACAGACTGGAGCCCAAACGAATTGTGATTGTTTCCTCAGCTCCACAAATAAGATACCCGGATTGCTATGGCATTGACATGAGCAAAATGAAAGATTTTGTTGCTTTCCGGGCAGCATTGGCCCTTTTGCAAGAAACCAAGCAAGAAAATCTGATTGATGAAGTTTATGAAAAATGTCTTGCTGCGCAACAGTCCAAAACAGATGAATTAGAAAACTACGTTAAATTGCTTTACAAGCCATTTTCTGCCAATCAAATCTCAGATAAAATAGCAGAGATAATTACACCAAAAGGGTTGAAAGCTGAGGTTAAAATGGTGTATCAAACCATTGAAGGCCTACATGAGGCTTGTCCAAATCATACAGGAGATTGGTATTTTACAGGCAACTATCCAACACCTGGAGGTAATAGAGTTGTCAATCAGGCTTTCATAAATTTTATGGAAAACAAAACAGTTAGGGCGTATTAAACGGCTGATTGAACTAATAAAAATTAACAGGAAACGATTCACATTAACAGAAGATTTAGAATGATAAAATCACACGAAGTTGACTACAAGATCATTGGAGATGACATCCAAATAGTTGAAATAGAACTAGATCCAGGCGAAACAGTAATTGCCGAAGCTGGTGCAATGTTGTACATGGAAGAAGGCATTCAGTTTGAAACGAAGATGGGCGATGGTTCGAATCCAAATGCCGGCTTTTTTGATAAAATGCTTTCGGTTGGAAGCAGGATATTTACAGGTGAATCTTTGTTTATGACCCATTTCACCCACCATGGGTATGGAAAAGGGCATGTTGCATTTTCAGCGCCTTATCCTGGAACAATTATTCCGATCGATTTGGCAACGATGCGCAACAATGAACTCATTGTGCAAAAAGATGCTTTTTTGTGCGCTGCCTTGGGCACTAAACTAAGCATGCACTTCAACCGCAAGTTTGGTGCTGGAATTTTTGGTGGCGAAGGCTTCATTCTTCAAAAACTAACCGGTGATGGCCGAGCGTTTGTTCATGCTGGCGGAACCTTGATAGAAAGAACGCTCAACAATGAAACGCTTCGGGTAGATACTGGCTGCGTTGTTGGGTTTGAAAACACAATAGACTTTGATGTTCAACGTGCTGGAGGCTTAAAATCTATGGCTTTTGGTGGTGAAGGCTTGTTCCTAGCTACACTAAAAGGAACTGGTAGAATCTGGCTACAATCTATGCCAATCGGCAAGTTGATAGGTGCTTTAAATCCTGCAGGAAGGAATGCAGGAAAAGAATCTGGCGGTGTTTTGGGCAATCTTGGTGGTCTTGGCGGATTGCTAAAAGACTAAGTCTTCAAGTTCCCTTACTTAATTTACCTCTTCTTTTCGGAAAAAGATGGGGGTGATTTCGTCTTCTGGTTCGGTTAGGATTGGCAGTCTAAACTTTAAATAATTGATTTTAAAGCCCTTTTGGGTGAATTTATTTTCAAAATAGGTTTGAATGCCATGGTGTTCATCCTTCCATTCGGATTCATACAAATCATGTGTTAGAACCAAAACCTCAGCACCAAATGATTTGATCGATTCAACCGTATAATCCATTAAAGGGCGATTGTCGGTTTTAAGGTGAATGATGGCATTGTGCTTGAGCACATGTTGGTACAATTTCAGAAACCGGGAAAAAGTAAGCCGCTTCTTTTCGTCCTTGTCTTTCGGTCTTGGATCTGGAAAGGTGATCCAAATTTCATCCACTTCTTTCCATCCAAAAAAGGTTCTTAGATTTTCGATTTTAGCACGCAAAAAACCAACATTGCTAAGGCCTTCCTCTTCTGCTTCTTTTGCGCCAACATAGATTCTAGCCCCTTTTATATCCATGCCAACAAAGTTTTTCTTTGGAAATGCTTTGCCAAGCCCCACACTATATTCTCCCTTTCCGCAGGCTAGTTCCACAACCAAAGGATTGGTGTTTTTGAAAAAACTTGAATTCCAGTTGCCAGCCATAGACAAGAAATTTTCTTTCTCCATTTCTACTATTGCGGGCATCAACTTGCTTTCAGCAAATCTTTTACTTTTCTGTCTTGACATTTTATTAAATCGGATGGCAAAACTATTTCAAACCAGCCCGACAAAAAAACTTAATTCAAAAGAGCAAAATGATTTGAGGATGTGTTCAAAGAATTGGTAGCTAGCCGAGCATTATAAGCAAATAAAATGGTCGGCACATTTAGATTTTTATGTCTTCAATTTTTCTTCATTAAAAGGAATAAGTAATGCCAGCCTTCACAAATCTGGGTGTGCCAGGTGTATAGTGAATTTCATCTACCGAGGCGGTTTCATTTTGTAATCGGCTTTCGGTTGCAAATTGGGCTTCTTTCCATTTTACATTCATTATGTTTTCTGCAGAAAAGCTAAACGTATAATTGCCTGCCTGATAATTAATCACAAAGTCAGAAATGGTGTAGCCTTGCGCCACAATGCTGTTGCTTTCGTTTGCTGGTCTGTTGCCAAGATGTCTGTATCTGAATGAACCTGTAAAACCGCCTTTCCGGATGCTGAGGCCACCAATGCTGGTAATTCTTGGTGCCAGCGGTACATTTTGTTGTCCTTCGGCGGCACCTGTAAATTTGGGTCGGGTGGTGTTGATGTCGAAATCGGCGAACAACCAGGGCGTAATCTGGTAGCGGGCACTGAAATCAATGCCTACTCTTCGGGAATAGCCGCTTTCTTCTACAATTCCGGCATCGCCTACATAAACCAATTCATTTTGAAGATCTAAAATCCAAAGCGCTGTGTTTACAAAAAGCTTTTCTGATATTTTGAAATTGAAACCCAAATCAGCACCTGAAGCTCTTGGGAGTGAGTTTTTGCTGGGTTGTGCTGTGGCAGAGCGGGCATCAAAACTATGGAAACCGGTGCCCAAACTGGTGTAGATCTGCACCTTTGGTGTGATGTTGTAATAGATGTTCAACTTCGGATTGGCTATGGCTTTGACCACCGAATTGCCTGGACTCTGTATTTGACCAAGTGTATCGGGCAATTGATCATTGTATATAAATCTGAATACATCCACACGGCCTCCAATGCTTGCTGTCAATCTTGCGTTGAGCTTTATGGTTTCTTCTATGTAGCCAGAAAGGCTGGTTTCATAAATCTGGCCCTTTTTTATATCGCTCAAAAATTGTCTTTTTTTGGATTTTGCCAGACCGATGGGGCCAATCTGATCGTCCCTAAGGCCAGCCCCGATTACAGTTGTAAAATCTTTTCCGCCCAGGTTGTGGGTAATGGAGTAGCTGCCATTGTAGCCAAAAATATCCCGGCTCTCATATTGATCGATCATATCACCGTTGATGCTGTCTTCTAAGAAAAAAGTGAAATTGGAATATAATTTGAAATCATACTTGCTGTAAAACAACTGGTTTCTGAATACTGCACCATTATCAAGTGTTTTGGTGAGAATCAGGTTTACGTTTTGCCTTGAAGTGTTGCCGCCTTCAGTGTTATCAATGGCCCCAAACCGGCCAATGGTGCCATCGGCAACTGCTCTGTCTGGTATTTGACCCGAGGCATTCCAACTGCTTGTAAAGTGGGAAAGAGAAAGCGATAGATCGGTATTTCGATTGATGGCCAGGTTGTATTTACCCAAAACATTAATGCGTTTGAAGTTTTGCGGGCTGTCAAAAAAGCCATTGGTATATACATATTCTGCAGCGATGTATGCATTTTGACGGCGCAAACTACTGTCTCCATTATCCAATAAATTGACGGCGGCCACAGCACGATTTGTTCCAAACATACCGCCTTCCAGTTTGACAAAACTGCGGGGCAGATAGTTTCTTGTAAAAAAGCGAACTGCACCAGCTGTATTCAAATCGCCTGTTTTAGCATCATAAGGCCCTTTGCTGAAGTTCATATTGCCTACCAATTCCGGAATAACAAAATGCAAATCAGCATATCCCTGTCCGTGGGCGTGGCTCACCATATTGACCGGCATTCCATCAACAGAAACGGCCACATCTGTACCGTGATCCACATCGAAACCACGCAAAAATATTTGTTCTGCTTTGCCACCACCGGCATGTTGAGCAATGAACAATCCTGGCACAAGGCGCATCAGATCCTGAGAGTTGTTCACAGGACGAAGTTTCATATCAAGGGCAGAAATGCCGGTAAGCCCCATCTCTTTTGTGGGGGTAACCACGACTTCGGAGATGGAAACTGCCTTGTCAATCAGCAAAACAGAAATCAATTTGGATTCATTGTCGTTGATCAGAATCTGCTTTTCAGTTTTCGCAAATCCGAGTGCTGTTATTGTCATGGTGTAGTTGCCAGCCACCAAATCACCAAAGCGAAAATAGCCCCGATCATCAGAATAGGTAATTCTACGGGCAGGCTCCAGTTGAAGCAAAGCATTGGGAATGGATTGGCCGGCATCGTTGGCGACCCGACCGGAAATGACACCGTGGGCAAAGGCAAAAGCTGATAGAAAAATGAATGAGAAGGATAATAATGATTTTTTCATAAATAAGAAGTAGAAAGAAATGTTCTGGCAACATGTACGGAAAGAACCAGAAGCTTGGATTTTTACAAAGCAATATTTTCTAATGGCCTGCAAAAAACGATCAAATGGGCGAATTGCAAAATCGGAGTTGGGGGAAAGTCTTCTGAACCGTCCCATCGGAATTCGCACAAATTCAACTTTCCTGAAAATTATTTCAAAAAAGATTCTCATCATTTAAATCCAAATGATCCCTCTGTTTCGTAGTTCTTCCTGTAGTGTTAAAAATAAATTCTAAAAGACCTATGAAAAAACCTATCCTCTGGGCATCAGCCCTCGCAGTAGCCGCTTCGGCTATATTGTGGCAAAACAGAGGTGCCTTTCTGGAAGCATCAAGCCACAGAGAAGCACCGCTGATTTCCAATGATCCGCTGGCAGACAATACAGATTTGTATGCCTTCCGCAGCCCTGATGACACCAACAAGGTGACCATCATTGCAAACTACGTACCTTTTGAATCTCCAGATGGAGGTCCAAACTACCATTCCTTCGGGGAAAATGTACGCTATGAAATCCATGTAAAAAACGATGCCGCCACAACTGGTGATGACATTACCTATCGTTTTACTTTCTCCAAAACGAATGAAGATGCCTCCACATTTTTCAATATACGCCTTGGAAAAGAGAACCTGAAAACGGTTTACAAACTGGAGCGTAAAAAAGGTGCTGGCGCATTTCAAACGATTGTTGCAGCGGGCACAGTGCCTCCACCAAACATCGGACCCCGATCTATTGAAGGTGGCGCAGGTTTGAACACAAACTACAACACCCTGATGGCAAATGCAGTTGCGACTGCCTCTACGGGAGAAAAAGTATTTGCAGGTCCGGTGGACGATCCATTCTTTGTGGATCTGGGTGCCATATTCGATCTGGGTGCCGTTCGTTCAGCTTCTGGTTCGGGATCGGCCAAGGCCAGAGATGGAGTTGCCCGATTTAATTGTCACACAATCGCATTGCAAATACCAATCTCTACACTTCAGAAAGCAGGAAAAGGGGCCAATCAAACCGACAATATTCTTGATCCTGATTTCGTGATCGGCGTTTGGGCATCTGCCAGCCGTCCTTCAGTTCGCACTTTGAGCACCACGGGTGGCGATCCAACCGTAAACACAACCTGGGTTCAGGTAAGCCGCCTAGGAATGCCACTAACAAACGAGGCTGTTATTCCAATTGGTGGAAAAGACAAGTGGAATGCACTTACACCATACAATGAAGACACAGCTCAGAACAAATATTTCATGAATCCTGAACTGGCTTTGTACATGGATGATTCTCAATTTGGAACAGCCGTTCCAGGATTTGCGCCATTGCGCATTCAAACTGCTTCTTTGGGATCTTACGATTTTAGAAATAACAAGCCTGGTCTGTTTCCATTAAAAGGAAATGCAGCTTTGAACGGAACTGCGCTGGCTGATGCTGCTTTTGGTGGCTATCTGCTTCGTTCCGGTCGTCCACGATCTGTGGATTTGCTTCCTATTTTCCACACAGGTGTACCCAATTTGAGACCATATCAGTTGGCAACCGGAAAAGCTGGAAATCCGTTGGCAGCGGGTAAACCTTTCATCAATAACTTTCTTCCAACTTTTGGAGATATGCTTCGGCTCAATATGGCTGTTCCGCCAACGCCAAGAGATAGCCCTGATTTCAGCTCAGAAGGATTGATTCAGGCAGCCGTTCTCGGTTTGACAGATCCAAGATTCAACGCAGATGCAAGTCTTCAATGGATTCCAAACATGGATGGTTTTCCAAACGGACGAAGATTGGAAGACGATGTAACCCGAATAGAGCTTCAGGCTGTGGGCGGTGTTGTGTTGGCTGCAATCGGACTTTGGTTTGATGACTATGCCGCACCGGGAAGCCCCGTAACGACTAAGTTGTTGAATAACCTCACTTTCTCTACAGGTGTTACCACCAACGATACCACATTTAAGGCTGGCTTTCCATATGTGCAAACGCCTTGGAGAGGATATGATTTTCGCAATTAATCCCAACTATAAAATTCAATCGATATGAAATCTACTTTCAAAAATATAATCAAAGGCGTAGCCATAGTTTCTGCTGTGGGTTCTCTAAGCTGGCTAGGCCAGAAATATACCTTCCTGGAGGCATCCAGCCACAGAGAAGCTCCGCTCATTGCGACTGATCCTTTGGCCGACAACACCGATTTGTATGTGTTTCGAAGTCCGGATGATACCAACAAGGTAACCATTATAGCCAACTATGTTCCATTCGAAAATCCGGATGGCGGTCCAAACTATCATTCATTTGGAGAAAATATCCGCTATGAAATCCACGTAAAAAATGACGCTTCCACAGCTGGAGATGACATTACGTACCGATTTACCTTCCAAAACAAAAATGAGGATTCAACCACATTTTTCAACATCCGCCTTGGGAAACAAAACCTGAAAACAACCTACACTTTAGAAAAGAAAGTGGGAACAGGTGCTTTTGCCAGCGTGGTAACAAACGGAATAGTGCCTCCGCCAAACATTGGACCACGGTCTATTAACGGTGCAGCTGGATTGAACACAAACTACAATACCCTTATGACCAATGCGATTGCAACGGCCAGTTCGGGTGAAAAGGTATATGCCGGACCAGTTGACGATCCATTCTTTGTGGATTTGGGTGCCATTTTCGATCTGGGTGCCGTGCGACCTGCTGCTACTGCCAGAGATGGATTGGCCAAATTCAATTGCCATACCATTGCGCTTCAGATTCCGATAGCAAGCCTTCAAAAAGACGGCAAAACAGCAGCAATGAAGGCCAACATATTAGATGGCAATTACGTGATTGGCGTTTGGGCTTCGGCCAGCAGGCGACAGATCAGGACATTGGATAACGATGGCAAGCTGACTGACAGTGGCAACTGGATTCAGGTTAGCCGATTGGGCATGCCCTTGACCAACGAAGCCATTGTTCCAATTGGCGGAAAAGACAAGTGGAATGCACTTACGCCTTACAATGAAGACACTGCACAAAACAACTACTTCATGAATCCCGAGTTGGCACTTTATATGGATGACTCTAAGTTTGGAGGTGCCGTTCCGGGATTGGCTCCATTGCGCATTCAATCTGCTGCTTTGGGTTCTTATGATTTCAGAAATGGAAAACCAGGCTTATTTCCGCTCAAAGGCAATGCCGCTCTGAACGGAACAGCCTTGGCCGATGCCGCTTTTGGTGGATACTTACTTCGTTCTGGCAAACCAAGGTCTATTGATTTGCTTCCTATTTTTCATACAGGTGTTCCCAATCTGATTCCGTATCAATTGGCAACCGGCAAAGCAGGAAATCCATTGGCAGCTGGTAAACCATTCATCAACAACTTTCTACCAACTTTTGGTGATATGATCCGATTGAACATGGCCGTACCTGTAACGCCAAGAAACAGTCCTGATTTTAGTTCACTTGGTTTGGTGCAGGCTGCCGTTTTAGGTTTGACTGACGCCAGATTCAACGCAAATGCCAATTTGCAATTCATTCCCAATATGGATGGATTTCCAAACGGCCGCAGGTTGGAAGATGATGTAACCAGAATAGAACTGCAGGCTGTAGGTGGCGTAGTCTTGGCCGCAATTGGCTTGTGGTATGATGATTATGCTTCTCCCGGAAGTCCTGTTACGCCTAAATTATTGGCTACGCTGGGCTTTAACACTGGAGTAACTGCAAATGATACCACTTTCAAATCCAACTTTCCTTTTGTTCAAACGCCTTGGAGAGGATATGAAAACGGAGGCCGTCCATTTGCACCTTTCACGCTTATAACTGCAAACGAAGGCATTATCAAAGAAGATGGTTTGGGCTTGAAAGGTCCTAAATCTGAGCTGGAGGCTTATCCCAATCCGACCACAGGAAAATTCAATATTGTAGTGGATGGCAAGATCAGCAAGGGAGATCTGAAAGTAATCAATCAGGCAGGTCAGCAGGTGATGAAAGGTAGCTTCATAAAAGGACAAAAAGAAGCCCAAATAGACATCAGCAAGCTTCCGATTGGCATTTATACGGTCGTTTCTCAATCGGGGAATGTGAGGAAACAGACACGCATCGTTAAACAATAGCCTTCTTAAACCACTCAGGCATTTAGAACTTAAACTATAAGGTGTGTGATTTTAAAACCGGACAGAGCGCAAGCAAAGTCCGGTTTTTCATCATACTTAAAATGAAACAAAACCAGAAAATTGATTTACTTATCATTATGAGAACCAAACAAATATTCATCTACATTTTTGCAACATTTGCCATAGGCACTGCACTTTTGTATTGGAACAAAAACAAGAAAGCAGAAATACCTACCCTTTTGGATCGAAAAGGCGGCTTGAGCCTTTCTTCCGAATGGAAAAACACAAAGCGAGCCATTGAAACGCTGCGGTATAAAGTGGTTAAAAATCGCAAAGATTATACCTCAAAATTGATGTTGGCCTATGCGTTTATGCAGGAAGCAAGGGTAACGGGTGAGCATCCTTATTACTACCCTGCCGCACTGGAAATGATTGAAGATGTGCTTTCCAATACCACAAAAAATGAGGCCATATATGCCAAAGCACTTGTAGCCAAAGCCTCTGTGGAGCTTTCGCTTCACCATTTTGCAGATGCTTTGGAAACAGGAAAAGCAGCCATAGACCTCGATCCCTACAACAAAGATTTGTACGGCGTGCTTTGCGATGCCAATGTAGAACTTGGTCGCTATCAGGAAGCCGTGAAAATGGCTGATAAAATGGTAGCGCTTCGCCCGGAACTTCAAAGTTACAGTCGTGTGAGCTACCTTAGAGAAATTCACGGCGATATACCAGGCGCCATAGAGGCTATGAAAATGGCCGTTGAAAGCGGTTATCCGGGATTTGAACAAACCAGCTGGACGCGGTACAATCTGGCCAAATTGTATGAACGATCTGGCGATACCATGTTGGCAAGAAAGAATCTGGAACAAGTGCTTCTGGAAGATAAAAACTATGCTTTCGCTATTGGCGGAATGGCAGGTTTAAAAGCAAAAGCGGGCGACTATAAAACTGCTGAAGCACTTTACCTCAAAGCACTGAACATCATTCCGGAATTCAGTTTTCAGGAGGAACTGGCCAAAATTTACGTGGCCACTAAAAATCCCAAAGCGCAGGAAGCCATTGACAAAACAATAGTTATGCTGAAAGAAGATTCAGATGCCGGGCACGATACCGATCTGGAAATGGCCAATCTGCACCTGGAACTCACCAAAGACTACGACAAAGCCCTTGAATATGCCGAAAAAGAATATGAACGCAGACCAGAGAATATAGATGTAAACCGTTGCCTTGCCATCGTTTACAAAGCCAAAGGCAAAAACGAGGAGTGCAAATTGCACCTGGCAAAAGCAAACAGAACGCACAAAAAGGATCCAGAACTTATGAGGCTTTGTAAACAAAGTTGAACGAAACCTTTGTAACGGATTTCGATTCAATACAGTCAAACAACAAGCTTTACATAAAAAAAGGCCTCTTGACGGAGGCCTTTTTTGTAATTACGAATGAACTTAATCTATAATTAGCCTCTTGGTAATTTTCTGCTTGTTGATGCCGAACTGGACCATATAAGTTCCCTTGGCTAAGCCAGAAACATCAATTGAGGATTGGCCCAAGGCAAACTTACTTTGGTCAAGCACTCTGCCTAACAAATCTGAAATCTGAATAGTTCCTGAACCTACCAATGCGTCAATCTCAAAATTCACCATTCGCTTTGCTGGATTCGGGTACATTTTTACTTGTGCCTGGCTTATCACATATGGATCGATTCCAACCACAATAGGAACGGAAACAGATTGACCAAAAAAGCCATTGATATATACGATGGCGTAAATTCGTTCATTATTATCACCAGCTTTATATAAAGTAAAGGTTTGTTGCCCCGTGCTTGGCGATAAGCCAGTTTCTACTTTTTCAACTCTTTCACCTGCATTTTTATACAACACAATAGAATCTGGCACACACTGTTGTGGCGAAATCAAAGCATACTCTACAGTGACAAAAATCGATTGGCCAGTTATGTACGGATTTATGGGATCAAGAGCTGAAATTCGAACAGAAGGGAAACCACAGGCAGGACTGCCTTGTGGACAAACAGTGGCACAGCCTGGTCTATCATCGCCGTTTGGATTTGAAGGATATGTTGTAAATCCTACATTTCCATTTTCATTCCTCTTGGTCACATCAGAGTTTAGTGAGGTAAAGCAATCAATATTCAAATCCTGAACACCACATGCCTGCACAGAACCTGAAATTTTAGTATTTCCAAATACCGTGGCAGAATCTCCACAGCCTGATGCAACTACCTCAATACTATGCAAATTGGTGTTTCCCGTTACCAACAATCCTTGAATGTTGTAGTTACTCGGTGGGTTGCCCTGGGCTTGAATTCGAAAAGGAATGCCAGCAAAATCGTTATTTATTACCTTAATATTCTGAAGATTAATTGTGTTTGCAAAACCGTTAAATCCTTTTTTATTAGAACTACTTAAGGCATCGCATAAGCCTTCAGGGTTTCCAATGGATTTATTGCCAGAAATCAATACATTTCTTGCAGTTCCTCCACCGGATCCTTGGAAATACCAAGATTCCCCATCTGTGCTGTATGCATTGGATGGTAAAAGTTTTATTCGATAAACTTCTGTTTCATTGCCAATAATATTGACATCCCAGCCCACAAAATCAATTCCTCTATTTTCAAAAGTAGGTGGAGTACCAGTACCAAAATCCGGATTTAAACATCTTTGGCCGACTACGTCTATAATGGTTGATTTGTTGAGAATATCTTTGGTTACATTTCCTTTAATCAACAAACCTGATCCGGCAGCATGAATTCCTGCCCGAGAGGTTTTAAACAACCAGTTGTCCATAATCACATTGCCTGGGGCATATAACTCAGGCTCCTGTGCCGGGAGTGAATTGGTAACAAACCCCAAGACAGAATTATATCCTACTTTTTTTAATCTGTTTAGGATAATCCCATAGTGGCGATTGTAATCAAATTTGGCCTGCTCTGGAGTTGGAGAACATTGTGGGGTTGTCCCAAATCCAGATGGTTTGTATCCTGATTGTGGGAAATCATCGCTTTGAATCAACCTTTTGGAATTGCTGTTGTTTTGATAGTCATTCAAACGACATCCTACTATAATTGCATTGGCAGAAACATATAAGTCAATGTTTGAGCCAAATCTCCAAGGCCAACGGTGCCAGGGTTTGCTTCCCGCACTTAGAATTTCAGTAGGAACGTTCACGTCGGGTATTGCTACATTATTTGAACGTACTCCAAGTATCAAAATGTTCCTGGGTTTTTCATTTGCTAGCCCAATATTATTACCAACATTTATAAAAGTAGGGTGTGCTGCAATTCTTGCTCTGTTTATATCCAAATAAACAATTGCAATATTTCTAAATCCAGTCTTTCCTATACCAGTAATCCCGGTGGTGTCTATGGTAATTTCTTTAAAAGCAGTATTGTTACCCGTGTTTATGGAAACATCGCCCCTGTAAATGTATTTAGGAAACTCCAAAAAGGCTGGTGGGCAAAATGTATTAATCCTGGCATCAATGGCGCTTGGGGTAGGACCTCTAAGCACAATATTTGACTTCAACTTTAAGTGGTCACTAAAATAGTAAGAACTATCTGTGCCAGGAATGGCTTGCCGATCAGGAAGAGTAGGAAAATAGACAACACCACCTCCCACTTTCACAGCTGAGTCTTGCGCTGCATAAAAAGCCAATTGCCAATCGTTCAGCATGTCT
>Ga0105046_10012388_pt1 | contig 13232 bp, 10 predicted proteins | sample MAT03_FD_78385 | JGI IMG/M metagenome (GOLD analysis project Ga0105046, IMG submission 78385) | Freshwater microbial communities from Lake Fryxell liftoff mats and glacier meltwater in Antarctica - MAT-03 (megahit assembly) | ecosystem: Environmental > Aquatic > Freshwater > Ice > Liftoff... | reverse complement strand
TTGCGCACGTTGAGCAGCAGGGAGCCGGAGCCGCAGGCAAAATCGAGCACCTTGTCCAGCTTCGGTTTCTTGCCGGTGGCGGGCTCCTGGCTGTCGAGGGCTAGTCCGCTTCGGCGGCTTCCTCGCGCCCTTGTTGACGAATGAGGGCGACTTGGCGGGCGTCTTCGATGGATTCCATGACGGCACCGACATCCGCGGTATGTTCGTCAAACACAAAACGACCGGTTAATTCGCTATCGGGCAACAGCTCACCGTGTTCGAACAGGGCCCACATTTCCTCGCCATAGTGGGTCTTCATCAGCTCTGGCGCAAAACGGCTCAGGCTGGAACGCAGATTGTGCACGTCGCGCAGCAGCATCGCCCGCGCTGAGTTGTTGCCCGCAGCGCTAACCACCTGTGGCAGATCGATAATTACCGGGCCTTCCGGGGTTATCAGCACGTTGTATTCAGACAAGTCGCCGTGGATCAGACCCAAACAGAGCATGCGCACCACGTCGCGCACCAGCCGCGTGTGGTACGCAAGCGCCTGATCGTGCTCTAACTCCACCTCGCCCAAACGCGGCGCGGCATGGCCATCTTCGTCGGTGATCATCGCCATCAACAGCACGCCGTGGAAATACCCGTGCGGTTTGGGCACGCTGATGCCAGCGTCGGCCAATCGATAGAGGGCGTCGACTTCGGTGTTTTTCCACGCGGTTTCTTGCTCACGTCGACCAAACTTGCTGGCCCGACTAATTGCGCGCGCCTGCCGACTGCCGCGCACTTGACGGCCTTCCTGATACTGCACACGCGCCTGGAAACTGCGCTGCGCCATGTCTTTGTAGACCTTTGCGCACAGCACATTGCTGCCCGACCGCACCACATAGACCGAGGCCTCTTTGCCGCTTTTCAGTGGCAACAGGACTTCGTCGATCAAACCATCATCGACCAGCGGCTGCAGGCCCTTGGGTGTTTTCATCAATAAGACCAGTAGCGATTAATCGATCATTATGCCGCTGCTGCGGCTCACTGCGCCGCAATCGGGTGAAATGCGCTGTCCGCCGGAAATTCATCGCGTTTAGGCAAGTGCGCGATCGCCAGCCGATTGGGTTGTTTGGGCGTTGATTCGTCGTAGGCGATGGTTGCGGCATGCTGCGCGGATTTGTGGTTTACCCGGCACAACAGGGTAGCGTCGTAAAACGACGTGAACTTAGTCCACCTTGCACCACCGGTCTTGGCTGTTGCGGCAATGCCCTTGCGGCCGGCACCCGGCCCGGCGAACAACGGTACCCATAGCGCATCTTTCGCATTGGCGTCGATACACACAAAATACTGTTGCGGCGCGAACTCAACCTCAGCATTTCCAGTATGGGTGGCGCCATCGGCGGCCAGCGTGGCGGGATCAAAGCGCAGCACCAATCCAGGTGCATGTACGTGCGGCATGAAATTCCTAGTGGATGGCAGGAACGCCGATAGTAGTCGCTTCCTGTGTGAATGGGTCGAAAGCGTTCTTGCCGGGTGCGAGTTGCACGCAGGTGAACCTCAAAATCCGGCATCAGTTTGACTCGCCCCCGTTCTTGCCAACACGATTGCGCTCAACGTAAGGAGCTCAAGCCGTATCGTAGCGGCTCCCGCCTTTGCCCATCGAATGGAGCATCCGTGACGCCCGAGCCATTCGACGTGATCATCATTGGCGGCGGCGCCGCTGGTTTGATGTGCGCCGCCACTGCCGGCCAACGTGGCAAACGCGTATTGCTGATCGAACACAGTAATCGGGTCGGCAAGAAAATCCTGATGTCGGGCGGTGGGCGTTGCAATTTCACTAATACCGGTACCACGCCGGCCCATTTTTTGTCCGCCAATCCGCATTTCTGCAAATCGGCGTTGGCGCGTTACACACCCGCCGATTTCATCGCGCTGGTGAAAAAACACAAAATTGCCTTTCATGAGAAAGAACTCGGACAACTATTTTGCGACGAGTCCTCCAAACAAATCGTCGCCATGCTGGTGGCCGAATGTACCAATGCCGCGGTGCGCATCGAAACCTCGTGTAGCGTGACCAGCGTGGTGGCCAATAGCCCGGGGTTTACCGCAACTTGCAGTTTGGGCGTCGTACAAAGCGCGGCATTGGTGATCGCCAGCGGCGGTTTATCGATTCCGGCGATGGGCGCCAGCGGTTTTGGGTATACGATCGCTACCCAGTTTGCTCACACGCTATTGCCCACCCGCGCGGGTTTGGTGCCATTGACGCTGACGGGATCTCATTTAACCCATTACGCTGATCTTTCGGGCGTTGCGCTGCCGATTTGCGCGCAAGTGGGTCGTACGCAATTTTCCAATGCGATGCTGCTGACCCATCGCGGCTTAAGCGGGCCGGCGATATTGCAAATCTCCTCGTATTGGCAAGCTGGTATGGATTTGCAGATCAATTTGCTGCCCGATATCGATGGGTTGGATTTTCTGCTGCGCAGTCAACGCGAAAGGCCGGCCGCCGAGATCAAAACCATACTGGCTGAACAAATTCCCAAACGATTGGCGCAGCGATTGGCCGAGTTGTACGCCGATCAGCGACCGATGCGCCAATACAGCAAAGCGGAATTATCCAAACTGGCAGAAATCTTGACGCACTGGCCGCTAGTACCCAGCGGAACGGAGGGTTACCGCACCGCCGAAGTCACGCTGGGTGGTGTAGATACCACTGAGGTCTCATCGTCGACAATGGAATCCAAACGCGTGCCCGGCCTATATTTCATCGGTGAGGTGCTTGATGTGACGGGCCATCTAGGCGGCTACAATTTCCAATGGGCATGGGCCTCGGGCCACGCCGCAGGATTGGCACTGTGATCGAAACCCTGCTTCTAGCCGTGACCCGCGTGAGCACCTTCAGCGGTGCGCAACTGTTGACCGGTGCGACGGGCTTTTTTTTCGAGCGTGATGAGCGTTTGTTTTTGGTCAGCGCTCGGCACGTGGTGCTCGATGAAATCAGCGGCCATCGTCCCGATCGTTTAGAAATCGAATTGCATATCGACCCACAGGACGTCGCCCAAACCACGCAGTTTTCCATTCCGCTGTACCGCGATGGGCGCGCACTGTGGCGTGAAACCCGCGATCGCGCCGGCGCTATCGATGTGATCACGCTGGAATTGCAGCGCGCGGTGCTGCCGCAATCGGTTCCTCTGCACTACTTCACGCCGCAGCATTTGATTGCCGATTTGCGCGATATCGAAGTGGGCGACCGCGTGGTGATCGTCGGTTTTCCACTGGGTTTCCACGATAATTTCCATCATTTGCCGGTTGTACGGCAAGCGGTGATTGCCTCAGCTTTTGGGATCCGCTTCCAAGGTCGTGGGCATTTTCTAACCGACGCGCGTTTGCACCGCGGCACCAGCGGCGCGCCGGTCGTCGCGCGCAACGCCGGCACCGGCAGCGGCCGACACAGCTTGCCGTGGTCTTTGCTGGGCATCCATGCGGCACGCATTGAAGCCGATCAGCGCGACGCCAGACAAGACGGCCGCCTTGATCTGAATTGCGCATGGTATGCGGATGCGTTGCTGGTGTTAACTGAGTAGGGCGCTGGCTCTGGGCTGTGCGCTGTGCGCTGACGCTTTTCCTGCACGGTGGGGGAGAAGCGTTCGATCACCGATCGAACCCACCAAAGGCTTAAGGCTCCGCTCTACAAAAAAACTTAGGACAGCGGCGTTACCGTCACGCCAACTTTGATCTTGTGGCTGCCGCCGCCGAGGATGATGCCGCGTTGCGGTGACACGTCACCGAAATCGCGACCCCAGGCGATGGCGATGTGTTCGGTGTTGGGTATCACGTTGTTGGTCGGATCAAAATCGATCCAGCCGTTGACCGGGCAATACACTGAAATCCAGGCGTGCGAGGCGTCGGCGCCGATCAGCCGCGGTTTGCCGGGAGGTGGGTGGGTCAGCAGATAACCGCTTATGTAGCGTGCCGGCAAGCCAAGTGAACGCAAGCAACCAATCATGATGTGCGCGTAGTCCTGACAGACGCCGCGTTTGTGTTTGAGCACCTCGAGCATCGGTGTGGCGATCTGCGTGGCATCGGCATCGAAGGTGAATTCGCGATGGATTTTGCGCATCAGCGCTAGTGTGGCCGCGAGCAAGGGGCGCTTGGGTCCAAAACAATTGCGCGCATAGTCGGCCAGCACGCTCTTGACCCGCACAAACGGCGATTCAACCCGGTAGACGGCGGCTTGCAAACGCGCTTCGTCGCAGGGCTGCGCGCTGTAAACAAAACTATCGACCACTTGGTGCCAAGCAGGCGAGCTATCGACCTGCACCGCGGTCGCGCGCGGAGCAACCTCAACCAAGCTGTGCGCGGCGATCGCCAGCCGGCGGTGCGGTCGATCGAATTCCAACACCGTGATCGGATTGCCAAAGGCATCCAAGCGATCACGCCGATGAGCGGCTTTCGGTTGGATATCAAGACGATGTTCGAGCAGGCTTTGCCGCTCTACGGCACGCGGCGTCAGATGCAATAACTGCACCGATAAGGACACCGGGTCGGCGTAGACATAGGTCGTTTCGTGCGCAATGGAATAGCGCATCAGCGATTCCCGTCGCGCTTTGGACAGTCGCCGTCGAACACTGCGCTCATGCCGATAGCGTCGCTTGACTGACATCCGCCACATGGGCGAAATGGCGCAGCGCTAATTGATCGGAAATACCGCGCGCAGCGTCTGCCAATGCGCTTAAATGAGTGGCCATCTGCGTGAGGGCTGGACGTTTATTCATTTCTCCGAGTGCGCCGTCCTCTAAGGTATGCAGATCGCAGCGCGAAAGCTGCGTCTGAATGAGCGCTAACGCCGCCGGTGCGCCGTCGCCGTATTCGGCCGCCACTGCGCCCAATTCGCGCTGCAATTCGCAAATCTGAAAGGCGACCGAATGCGGATTGGCGGTGTCGTGCAGCACTAGATCGAGTGCCGGTATTAATTGTGGCGCCGATAAATAGCGCAAACGATAGGTAATCACACTGTCCGCCAGTTCCAATAGCGCATCGAGTGTGGCCGCTTCATCCACCGCCACTTGGCGCAGTACGCGCGCGACTACATCGGCGAGAAACTGCAAGCGTTCCAAGCGTCGGCCAATCACCAAAAAACGCCAGCCGTCGTCATGCGTCATATCGTCGAGGGCGAAACCAGAAAGCGCCGACACACTCATCAGCAATCGATCAAGAAACTCCATCGCACCTTGCAGATCGGCGGTCACCGTGGTCAATGCCACTTGCTCGCGATGAATTTCGACAATGGCGCGCCAGTTCTCTTGCGACAATCGTCCGCGCACTTGCGTGGCCGACCAATACAAGCGCGCCAGGATGTCGCGCAAACTGCCAGCGCCAGTGCGGTGTACCGACTCCACCAAGGTCGCGCGGCTGACCGGTTTGCGCGCCACCAAATTGCGCGCGCGGGCCACGTCAATCACGCTGGCCAAGGCCAGTCCGCCGCCACCGTCGTTGACGTAACGCGCCAACATGCCACGCAGCAAACGGGTCAAATTGTCACTGCGTTCCGAATAACGGCCCAGCCAATAGAGGTTTTCGACCAGTCGCGATGGCAGGTACGGGTCTTTGCGCACCACATCGCGCACACCCAGCGCGCGCGGCGGCGTTTGGGCACTCACCAACGGCGCAGCAGCCAGCACCCAGGTGTCTTTGCTGCCACCGCCGCGTTGCATGGATACCGTCGCCGCACCCGCTTTAGTGGCCACTCGCGACAAACCGCCCGGCATGACCAAATAACCGTCTGCCGTGGCCACCGCATAAACGCGCATGCTGACCGCGCGCGCGGTGAGTTTGCCGAGTGGTTTATGGCGTTGCCAAACCGCCGTTTGCGAGAGATTGACCTGCTCTTGCGCGACATAGGCATGGGGACGCGCTTCGATGCGCTTTTTCAATTCGGCGAGCCCCGCCGCATCTAAGGTGCTGGCATCGACCGGCTCAAAATGTTGCGATGGGAACGCGCCTTTGATCACCAATCGATGCAAGCCTTGCATGGCATGCGCGCGCACCGGCGCCTCGCCACACCACCAGGTGGCCACCGACGGCAGCGCCAGTTTTTCGCCACGCAATGCCTCGCAAATACGCGGCAAAAACCCTAACAAACCGGGCGACTCAACCACGCCACTGCCCAGCGCATTGGCCACCGCAACCCGACCAGCACGCAGCGCTTCCAGCAGACCGGCGACGCCCAGTGCCGAATCGCTGCGCAGTTCCAGTGGATCGCAAAAATCATCGTCGAGGCGTCGCAAAATGGTGTGCACGCGCTGCAAACCACCGAGCGTTTTCATGTACACGGTGGCGTCGCGCACACTCAAATCCTGCCCTTCAACCAAGGGCACGCCGAGTTGCCGGGCCAAATAGACATGTTCAAAATAGGTCTCGTTAAAACGCCCGGGCGTCAACAACACGCTTAGCGCAGCGCCGTCGCTGGGTGCCAAGCCTTGCAGACAGCTTTGCAAAGCGCGGAAAAAACCATCCAGCGGTTTCACGTCCAACTGCCGATACAAATCCGGAAAGGTGCGCGAAATGATCTGCCGATTTTCCAGCGCATAACCCGCGCCGGACGGCGCCTGCGTGCGATCTGCCACCACCCACCAGGAACCATTTGGCGCACGCGCCAAATCAGCGGCGTACACATGCAGATAGGTGTCGCCGGGCACTTTGATGTGCTGACAAGGCCACAAAAAGTTGTTGTGGCCATAGATCAGTTCGGCCGGCAACATGCCACTGCGCAACAACTGTTGCGGGCCATACAAATCAGCCAACACCGCATTCAGCAGGCTGGCGCGCTGCGCAATGCCGGCGGCTAATACGCGCCATTCGCTCGCGTCAACCAACTGTGGCAACAAATCCAAATCCCAAGGCCGCTGGATATCCTTGGCCTCGGAATAGATGTTGTAGGTGATGCCGTTTTCGCGCACCTGCCTAGCCACAAACTGCTGTCGATGGCGCATTTGCAAGGGCGTGGCGCGATCTAACTCAGCGATCAGTTCGCGCCAGTGCGGCCGCACCGCACCGCTGGCGTCCAGCACTTCCTGATAGCGCAGCGGATCGCGAACATAATCAGCGAACAGTGGCGATGCCAGCGCCGCACCGCTGTCCAGCTGCGCATTCATGCCGATGTGTGATCCGCGACTCACGCGCGGCGCAAATCCAGGGTAAACGGGAACTCGGCATTGACTTCCGCTGCGGGCGGCAGCAATGCACCCGGCGTGTGTCCGATGCGGAAAAAGCGCGCGCGGCGCCGACTTTCGGCTTCAAAAGCATTCACCGGGAAGGTCTCATAGCTGCGTCCACCAGGATGGGCGACATGGTACGCGCAGCCACCCAAAGAACGTAGCGACCATAAATCGACCAGATCGAACACCAAGGGCGCATGCACCGGAATCAACGGATGTAAAGCAGAAACCGCTTGCCAAGCGCGATAACGCACCGCGCCCACCCACTCGCCCAGCGTGCCGGTCTGGCGCAGCGGCACCCGTTTGCCATTGCAGGTCAGCGCATAGCGTTCGCTGGCGGCGCCGCTGAGTTTGATCTGCAAGCGTTCCACCGAACTATCCACATAGCGCACCGCGCCGCCGGCACTGCCTTCCTCGCCCATCACATGCCAAGGTTCCAGCGCGTGGCGCAATTCCAGTTCAATGCCGTGCACCACGTGATCGCCCACCTTGGGGAAACGGAACTCGAACTGCGGATCAAACCACTGGCTGGCAAATTCATAGCCGGCAGCGCGCAAATCATCCAACACTTCGTGAAAATCTTCGGCGACAAAATGCGGCAACATGAAACGATCGTGCAACTCGGTGCCCCAGCGCGCCAACCGCGCTGGCGCATAGGGCTTTCGCCAGAAACTTGCCAGTAACGCGCGCAGCAATAATTGTTGAGTCAAACTCATGCGCGCATGCGGCGGCATTTCAAAAGCGCGCAATTCGACCAGCCCTAAGCGCCCGGTTGCACCGTCTGGCGAGAATAATTTATCGATGCAAAATTCAGCGCGGTGCGTATTGCCGGTGACATCAATCAACAGATTGCGCAATAAACGATCGACCACCCACGGCGCGACCGTTTGTCCGGGCTGCGGAAACTGTCGGAAGGCCAGTTCCAGTTCGTAAATCGAATCATTGCGCGCCTCATCAATGCGCGGCGACTGCGAAGTGGGGCCAACAAACAAACCCGAAAACAGATAGGACAGCGACGGATGGTTATGCCAATAACTGATCAAACTGCGCAGTAGATCGGGCCGCCGCAAAAACGGCGAATCGGCCGGCGTCGCACCGCCCAGCACAAAATGATTACCGCCGCCGGTGCCGGTATGTCGACCATCGACCATGAACTTTTCGGCGGTCAGCCGGGTTTGATGGGCGATCTCGTACAAATGCGTGGTGCGTTCGACCAACTCATCCCAACTGGCCGACGGATGAATATTGACCTCAATCACGCCCGGGTCAGGCGTGACTCGAAACACTTTCAAGCGCGGATCAAACGGCGGCTCGTAGCCTTCCAGAATCACCGGAGTCGCCAACTCCGCTGCGGTAGCCTCAACCGCCGCTACCAGCGCCAGATAGTCCTCGGCGCGCTCCAACGGCGGCATAAACAGGTACAAACGACCCGCCCGCGGCTGCGCGCACAAAGCGGTGCGCACGATCAGCGCGGCGGATTGCTGTGGCTTTGGCGCCTCCTGCTGAGCCAGCTGCACTTGCTCGGCAGGTCGTTCAGGTAGCGCGTTGGCGGGCAACAAGTCATCCGCCAACGCCGCTAATTCTTGTGCCGGATCGACCGGATTAATCACCGGCAAATCGGCGGCTTTCGCCCATGGCTGCGAAGCCAGCGGCAGTCGATAACCCAGTGGCGAATCCCCTGGCACCAAAAAACACTGTTCGCCGCGCAGATACCAAGGACTGCTGCGCCAGTTCTGGCCGTCATGGGTGAGCGGCAACGCCTGCCCAACCACCGCACCCAATCCTTGCGCAAAAACGCGCATCAGGCGTTCGCGTTCCAATGGATCGCTCAAACGATTCTGCGCAATATCGACATTGATCGGCAGTTGACGCTCGCGCCACAAATAATAAACGGTGTCTTCAAAAGTCGGGAAAACCCACTGCGTGGCTAGGCCCAAGCGCTTTGCCAAGGCGTGCAAAAAGCGCTCAGCGGTGGCCGCATCGGCGCCCAAATCCTGGCTTTCATCGCCGATCAGCTGCGCATTTTTCCAAATGGGCACCCCATCGACACGCCAATAACAACTGAGCGCCCAGCGTGGCAGCGGCTCACCCGGATACCACTTACCCTGTCCAAAATGCGCTAATCCCTGCGGCGCGTAGCGTTGTTTGAGCTGTTGGTACACCTGGCCCGCAAGGCGCCGCTTGTTGTCGCCGAGCGCGCTGGTATTCCACTCGGGACCATTCGGATCGTCGACCGCGACAAAAGTGGGCTCGCCACCCATCGTCAGGCGCACATCCAAGGCGCTTAGCTCCGCATCCACGCGCTGGCCAAGCGCAACGATCTGCTGCCACTCGTCGTCGCGATAGGGCCGCGTGACGCGTGGCGATTCGAAAATGCGCTGCACGCTCATCGCGTGCTCAAATTGCACCTCACACGGATCGATGCCACCGCTGATCGGCGCAGCAGAGCTGGGATCAGGCGATGCCGCAAGGGGAATATGGCCCTCGCCGGCCAGCAAGCCTGAGGTCGGATCCAGACCGATCCAACCGGCGCCAGGCAGATAGACCTCGCACCAGGCGTGCAAATCGGTGAAATCGGCCTCTGGACCACTGGGACCATCCAGCGCTTTGACATCGGCCGTCAATTGAATCAAATAACCAGACACAAAGCGCGCCGCCACGCCCAGCTGGCGCAGCAATTGCACCAATAACCAAGCCGAATCTCTGCAGGAACCCGAGCGCAGGCGCAAGGTTTCTTCGGGCGTCTGCACGCCCGGCTGCAGACGAATCAGGTAACCGATGTCCTGGCTCAAACGCTGATTCAACTCGACCAAAAAGTCTGCCGTGGTTTTCGGTTCGCGCGAAATCGAATCCAAATAGCGCTGGAACTGCGGCGTCAGTGGCAGGGTTTGCAGGTAAGGAGCGAGCTCATGCTCCAGCTGCGGATCGTAGACAAAGGGCAGTTTTTCGGCGCTCGGCTCCAGAAAGAAGTCGAAGGGATTTTGCACCGACATCTCAACCAGTAAATCCACCTCAATGCGCAACTCGCGGGTGGGCTCCGGAAATACCAAGCGTGCCAGATAGTTAGCTTGCGGATCCTGCTGCCAGTTAACAAAGTGAGCCAGCGGTGTGACACGCAGCGAGTAGGACAACACGCGCGATCGACAATGTGGAGCCGGCCGCAGCCGCACCACCTGCGGCCCCAAATGCACGGCGCGGTCATAACGGTAATGGGTGACATGATTCAGCGCGACATGGATCGACACAGCCAACTCCGGCGATGAGGGGAGGACAAAAATCATCGACACTCCGGGCAACCGCCAGCGGCCTCCCGCCAATCAACAAAGCTGATCAGCCCGCGCTCCCAGAGTGGAGTCGCGTAAAGCGCAGCGCGACCTGCTCCAGAGTCTGCCCTAAGTTTGCGCCGGATGGACAAGCTTTGTTGCAGAGAGCTGGCGAGCCAAACTGATGCGGTGATCAATGGTCCTTGTTATTTCGCGCGCAGCCGCGCAATCCAAGTGGGGAGAAGCGTTCGATCACAGATCGAACCCACCAGCGGCTTAGGCGCAGGTGGGTTGGCGCTGTGCGACGCTTTTCCTGCATCAAGGGCGAGCGCATCGGTTTGACTCGCACCTATCGCTGCCACCAGCACATAGTCCAGCGCCGCGCTAACATCCGCGCCTACATCAACTTGCGAGCCAACCATGTCTATCTCCATGTACACCGCCTCCGTTCCGGTGTTTGCACAATTGTTGGGCGGCTTAAGCGAGGTGTTGAGCAAAGCTGCCAGCCATGCAGCCGATAAGAAGATCGATCCGAACGCCCTGTTACAAGCACGTTTGTTCCCCGATATGTTCGCGCTGGTGCGCCAAGTGCAGATTGCCGCTGATTTTGCCAAGGGTGTTTGCGCACGTTTGGCGGGCACTGAGGTACCAAGTTACGAAGACAATGAGCAGAGTTTTGACGACTTGCAGCAGCGCATTGCCAAAACTTTGGCATTTATTAAACAACTCGACGCCAACGCCTTTGAAAACAGCGAACAACGCGAGATCATTTTGCGCCCCGGAACGCCGAAAGAACGCAAATTGGACGGTCAGAGTTATTTATTGAATTACGGTTTGCCGCAGTTTTTCTTTCACGTGACGACCAGCTACGCAATATTGCGACATAACGGCGTGGAAATTGGCAAACGCGACTTTATGGGCGCCTACTGAGCTTTACGAATGCTGCGTCTCACCGAGATCAAGCTGCCGCTGGATCACCTAGAAACGGCATTGCCGCAGGCGATTTGCGATCGTCTCGGCATTGCCGCTGCGCAATTACTCAAATTCACGATTTTCAAGCGCAGTTATGACGCGCGCAAACGTTCGGCCATCCAGTTAATTTATACGGTTGATGTCGAACTCAGCGCAGATGTCACCAGCATCGTTGAAAAAAGCAATATCGCGCATGTTAGTCAAAGCCCGGATATGCGCTATCGCTTCGTGACGCACGCGCCAGCGCGAATAACACATCGGCCGGTCGTGATTGGTTTTGGTCCTTGTGGATTATTTGCCGCGCTCATACTGGCGCAAATGGGTTTTAAGCCCATTGTGCTGGAACGTGGCAAAGCGGTGCGCGAACGTACGCGCGACACCTTCGGTTTATGGCGTACCGGCAAGTTAGACCCCGAATCCAATGTGCAATTTGGCGAGGGCGGCGCGGGCACGTTTTCAGACGGCAAACTGTGGAGCCAAATTAAAGACCCGCAGTTTTACGGTCGTAAGGTGCTCCAGGAATTTGTATTGGCGGGCGCACCAGACGAAATCCTCTACGTCAGCAAACCGCATATTGGCACCTTTCGACTGGTCAGCATGATCGAAAAAATGCGCGCGACCATCGAATCCTTGGGCGGTGAGATTCGCTTCGGCGCCAGGGTGACCGACCTATTGCTCGACGATCGCCAAGTGCGCGGATTGCAGTTAGCCAGTGGCGAGCAGATCGAATGCCGACAAATCATTCTGGCGGTCGGGCATAGCGCACGCGATGCCTTCGCCATGTTGCACGCGCGTGGCGTATTTATGGAAGCCAAAGCATTTTCGATCGGTTTTCGCATCGAACACCCACAATCCTTGATTGATCGGGCTCGATTTGGCGATTTTGCCGGCCATGCGCTGCTCGGTGCCGCTGATTACAAGCTGGTGCACCATGCCAGCAATGGTCGCGGGGTTTACAGTTTCTGTATGTGTCCAGGCGGCACTGTGGTCGCGGCTACCTCCGAAGTCGGCCAAGTGGTCACCAATGGCATGAGTCAATATTCGCGCAATGAGCGCAACGCCAATGCTGGCTTAGTGGTTGGCATTAGCCCGGCCGATTATCCCGGCGGCCCATTAGCAGGAATTGAATTCCAACGCCATTGGGAACGTCAGGCTTTTCTGTTAGGCGGCAGCGATTATTCTGCCCCTGGACAGTTAGTCGGCGATTTCCTGGCTGGACGCCCGTCAACCGCGTTTGGATCGGTAGTGCCGTCCTACACACCGGGCGTGCGCTTGGGCGATCTCAGCCACGCCCTGCCCGCGTACGCGATCGATGCCTTGCGCGAGGCCATTCCCGCGTTAGCCCGGCAACTGCCTGGTTTTGCAATGCCCGATGCGCTGCTCACCGCAGTCGAAACGCGCACCTCGTCGCCGCTACGCATCACGCGCGGCGCTGACTACCAGAGCATCAACACCCGCGGTTTATACCCAGCCGGTGAAGGCGCCAGTTATGCCGGCGGCATTTATTCCGCCGCAATCGATGGCATCGAAGTCGCCCAGGCACTGGCCTTGGCGTATTCGGACGGCGCCTGAGCGCAGCGTTTTCGAACAACGCCGTTCGTTTGCGGACGGCGCGGTGCAGCGGCAAGCCCAGCGCGGTCCTTTGCGGGGATCTCTGCAGAGGCTGGGGCGAGTCAACATTGATGTGATGTGTCTGAGGTAGCGGATCGGCGTGGGTGACTCGGGTAACGAGCGACCGCCCTGCGCGTGGCGAATCAGATCGCACAAACCCAAGGCGACGGCGGATTTGCCTTGGACTGTCATGAGGCGCGCCGTT
>Ga0105046_10012387_pt1 | contig 13232 bp, 14 predicted proteins | sample MAT03_FD_78385 | JGI IMG/M metagenome (GOLD analysis project Ga0105046, IMG submission 78385) | Freshwater microbial communities from Lake Fryxell liftoff mats and glacier meltwater in Antarctica - MAT-03 (megahit assembly) | ecosystem: Environmental > Aquatic > Freshwater > Ice > Liftoff... | reverse complement strand
TCAATTCGACTGGAAATGCGAGTATGGCGGTGGGAGGCAGCGGCGATTGTCTGACCGGGATGATCGCCGCGTTAGTTTGTCAAGGAATGGCAAGCATCGATGCAGCTCGATTGGGCGCACACCTTCATGGACTGGCTGGAGACTTGGCACATGAGGAACTGGGGACGCCAAGCACACTCGCTGTCGACTTAATCCAGTTTTTGCCAGCAGCTTTTAGAAGTTTGGCCAAGGAAAATTTGTTATGTTAATCAACATCCTCGAGCAGTATTGAAAGCAGTCTATGGTTTCCGCCAAAGAGATCCGTGCGCACTTGGATCGACTCGTAAAGCCTCATGGTTCTCTGGGCCAATGGGAAGTCCTGGCGGAACGTCTATGCATCGTTCAGCAATCGTTGAATCCGATGGTGCGTCCGGCAGAGCTGGTTGTGTTCGCAGCAGACCACGGAGTTGTCCAAGCGGGGGTGACGCTTTGGCCGTCGATGGTTACGACCGTCATGATTGAGCAAATCGCACAAGGCTTTTCGGCCTCGGGGGTGCTCGCTCAACTTTATGAAGTGGACTATCACGTTGTGGACGTTGGTACTGTGATACCGCCACGCATTACGCATCCCAAACTATCGTCGAGAAGAATTGCGGCTGGAACCAAGAACCTCTTGGTTGAGTCCGCCATGACACTCCATGAGTTTCGTCAGGCGTTGTCTATCGGGGTGGACGAAGCCAGGCAGACGTTGCTGCGCGGTGCCAAAGTTGTCATTGCAGGTGATATGGGCATAGGGAACACGACCTCGGCAAGTTGTTTGGCGAGACTGCTGGCGGACGTGTCGTTGAGCCAGGCGGTAGGAAATGGAGCAGGAACCAATGAACTGTCTCTTGAAAAGAAGCGGTCTGTCGTCAAAACAGCAACCGATCGCGTGATGGAACGCTGCGGCCGCACGATTGACGAAGCGGCCTTGGCTGCCGTGAGCGGCTTTGAGATCGCCGCCATGGCGGGCTTCTATGTTCAGTGCGCCAAGCAAAAGCAGTCAATCCTATTGGACGGTATGATCGCAACGGCAGCGGCCCTGATAGCCCAACAATTTTTTCCGGAAGTAGTGGATCAGATGATCGCCGCACATGAATCCGACGAACCTGCTCATGCTCAGATGCTTGAGAGCCTAAAGCTTGCTCCTATGTTGAAATGGAATATGCGTTTGGGAGAAGGAACTGGCGCCTTGGCCCTCTACCCCTTGCTTGCCGGGGCCGCCGCCTGGGTTACGCAAATGGCTAAGCTCGATTCGCTGACGCAGACTTAACTTTACGACCTGTCAAAAATCAACTTCAACCGCACTCTGGCCAACCAAGGGCTCCCATCCACATGACAAAATTCTTAATTGCGTTGCTCACCTTACTGTCGTGGATGTTCACTTCGGTACCTTTGCAGGGGCAAAGCCCAGTACCCGACGAACGGGCTGACTTGATTCGAGCAAACTACACCAAGTCGGAAGTGCGGATTGCAATGCGCGATGGAGTCGAGCTGTTTACGTCTATTTATGAACCCAACGATGCCGACGCGAGTCGCCGCTATCCGATATTGCTCTCACGAACTCCCTATAGTGTAGGCCCCTATGGATTGTCACAGTACAAGACGAGGCTTGGACCGTGTGCGGAGTTCGAGAAGAATCGGTATATCTTTGTCTTTCAAGACGTCCGTGGAAAGTACATGAGCGGTGGCGAGTTTCTCGATATGCGCCCGCACATCGACAACAAGACGACCCCTAAGCAGTTCGATGAGAGTAGCGACACGTTCGATACCATTGAGTGGTTGGTCAAGAACACCTCAAGCAATAACGGTCGCGTGGGCCAATGGGGTATATCGTACCCTGGTTTCTACACGTCGGCGGGAGCCATCGATTCGCATCCAGCATTGAAGGCCATTTCGCCTCAAGCCCCAATTGCGGATTGGTTCTTCGATGATTTCCATCGCAATGGAGCCTTTGTGTTGCCTATGGGCTTCAATTTTTTCTATTCTTTTGGCCGTCCCCGTCCAGGGCCAACCACCGAAGGGAATCCTTCGTTTCCATTCCCAACTCGCGATGGTTATCAATTCTTTTTGGAACTGGGGCCACTCAGCAATGTCGATAAATATCATTTCCATGACGAGATCGGTTTCTGGAACGATTTGGAAGCGCATCCAAACTACGACGTTTTTTGGCAAGATCGAAATCTGTTGCCACATCTCAAAAACATCAAAGCCGCAGTGCTCACCGTGGGTGGATGGTACGACACCGAGGATTTGTATGGCCCGCTCAAGACGTACGCAGCCATTGAAAAGCAGAACCCACACATCAGTAACCACTTGGTCATGGGCCCTTGGTCGCACGGTCAGTGGAGTAGCGACGAAGGTAGGCGGCTCGGACAAGCTGACTTCGGATTTGCAACTTCGACTTGGTATCAACAAAACATTTTGCTTCCATTTTTTGAATCCCATTTAAGAGGGACAACCATCCTCGAACCAGCGGAAGCAACTGTCTTTGAAACAGGGGCCAATCGCTGGCGCAAATTCGACCAATGGCCTCCCAAAGATATCAAGCAAACGAATTGGTACTTTTCGGAAAATGGGCATATCGAACCTGCTGCGCCCTCTGAGTCGCTGGCATCGGACAGTTTCGTTAGCGACCCTAGCAAGCCGGTCCCCTACACCATGGAGATCACAACTGCGTGGGCTAAGGACTACGTTACGGAGGATCAACGCTTTGCATCGTGGCGGCCCGACGTGTTGGTATATCAAAGCGATGTGCTCAAAGATGCGATTACGGTTGCCGGGCCGATTCAAGCAAGCTTGTGGGTTACGACAACCGAAAGCGATGCGGATTGGGTCGTCAAAGTGATCGATGTCACCCCCAGCCCTGCCCTGGAAAGCAACCGCAATCGAAACACCAACAAAGAGCCAGTTAGTAACGGCAGGCATGAGTTGGTTCGGGCGGCGGTCATTCGAGGAAGATTTCGCGAAAGTTTTGCATCGCCCAAACCTTTCGAGCCAGGTAAACCTACCCTCGTCGAACTTGAGTTAAGCGATATTTTGCATACGTTCCAACCTGGGCATCGCTTTATGATTCATGTGCAAAGCAGTTGGTTTCCGTTTATCGATCGCAACCCGCAGCGTTATGTTCCCAATATCTTCGAAGCAAAAGAAGACGACTTTGTTCGGGCAACCCACGGCGTTTTGCGAAGCAAGCAGCATCCCAGCCGGGTTAGGCTGCCGACGATTCCTAGATGACAATCGTCATTTGGAATAAGATCGCATATGCAGTTCCGTCTACACTGGCCGCCGGTCGCGGAGCGAATCGGCCTGCGAATGACTACAGAATAGCTGGATTGACTTGTTCAAGTTTCGAAAAACACTTGGCAGCAAAATCGTGGTACATTGTTCGAGTCCTACGATAAATCATGTTCCAGTAGCGCTCGTTGAACAGCAACCATGAAGTATAGATATCTCGGTAATTCCGGTCTTTTGGTCTCGCGAATCTGCCTCGGAACGATGACGTTCGGAATGAAGGATTGGGGGTGCGATTACCCTACGTCTGCCGGGCTAACAAATGCTTTTATTCAAGCCGGCGGTAACTTCATCGATACCGCGGATATGTACAGCAACGGCATCTCTGAGGAGTATGTTGGGAAAGCGATGGCGGCGCACCGACGCGACGATTTGGTCTTAGCGACTAAGGGATGGTTCCGAATGGGGAAGACCCCTAACAACAAAGGACTTTCTCGGAAACACATAATGGAAGCGGCCAATGCCAGTCTCCAGCGGCTTGGGACAGACTACATCGATCTTTATCAAATGCACGGGCCCGACCCGCATACGCCGATTGAGGAAACGATGCGAGCCATGGATGACCTCGTACGTTCGGGCAAAGTGCGTTACATCGGTTGCAGCAATTTTTACGGTTGGCAAATTGTAAAAGCCAACGCTGCGGCTGACGCGCGAGGCCTAACTCGCATGATCAGCGCTCAGCACATGTACAATCTTCTGCGGCGTGACGTAGAACGCGAAGTATTGCCAGCCTGCGAGGACCAGGGATTGGGCATGATGTGTTGGAGCCCGCTGGCAAGCGGACTATTGACTGGCAAATACGAGTATAAGAATGGACCTGAGGTCGGCTCTCGAGTCGGTCTGCGGGCTGATATCGATTTGCCACGTTACTGGAATGAAAACAGTTTTCGCGTGATCGACGAAGTTAAGGCGGTAGCAAAGGAATTTAGCAAGACGCCAGCGCAAGTCGCACTCAGTTGGTTGCTTTATGATGAACGCGTTGCGAGTGTGATCATCGGTTCCCGAAAGAGCAAGCAATTGTCGGAGGGGTTGGAATCGGGCGAGTGGGACCTGCCGCCGGAACAATACACGCGACTTGCGAATGTTGTGCCATTTGCGCTTGGCTATCCGCGAGAATGGATCGATATCACCAAGAGCAATACCACCGGTCATGAATTGCCCTGCCAGCATTGAGACCGTCCGGTTAATTTCTCAGGGATTTTCAACGAAAGTTACCCTCCCTCCGGGAGGGTCGGCCAACGGCCGGGGAGGGTGAACTGATTTAACCAATTGCTTCTCGCACTTCACCCTCCCCTCGCTTCGCGAGACCCTCCCAGCGGGAGGGTTGCTAAACCGGACGATTTCCATTTGGAGTGCGGAAATTCATTTCTGCATTAAGATTGGTGCCCCGGAGCAAACCAGATTTTTTGCAATTGCTGAAAAATCCGTTGGCGAGCGGTGACTTATTGACAGCAGAGTCACATCCAGTTGCTTGAAACGCCAATTTGTATTCTGAGGGTAAGTAGATCGACGGGCAGCAAATACGACGCGTGTACGAGGAATACGGTGCGGCACTCGTGCTGTACGCTCGCCAGTGGTGCGTCCATCCCGACGACGCACTGCAAGATGCGCTCATCGATCTTGCGCAACTAGCGTTGGAGCCTCGTGATCCAGTGGCGTGGTTGTTTAAGACGGTTCGGCGTAAAGCCATTAACCAAGTTCGATCCGAAAACCGGCGTTCCAAATACCAGCAACTTGCAGCCGAACAACGTGAGCCGTGGTTTACACGTGATCCAGCCTCAAGCATGGGATCAAACGAAATTGAGTCACTGCTTGCCGAACTCGACACGTTGGACCGCGAGATCGTAGTGGCCCGTATTTGGGGCGAATTGTCGTTTGAACAAATCGCCGAACTTGTAGATCGCTCAATGAGTTTTGTTTATCGGCGTTACCAACAGACACTACGCGACCTTGAAAAGAAAATCGACACTCAAGTAAGAAAACTGAGTTAGCAAATATGAATGAACCTTATGACCCATTTGACGAATTGCATTTTGATGGCGACCAAAGCAGTAGACTTACGGGTTTTAGTGAAATGGAGCGGCGATTAAGACAATTCCAACCGCGACCGCCGCAGATAGATTTTGTGGCGATCGAGCAAGCGGCCAGTTGCACGGTTGCGGCCAGTTGCACGGTTGCGGCCAGTTGCACGGTTAAGCCTGTGTCCGCTGCTTCGACACTCATTCAGGGCGTTGGAACGGTTTCCTCGTCGCGGTTCGCCGGCACGATCGCTTCCTCGTGGATATGCGGCGCCGTCGTCGGTGCAGCCTGCGTCTTCTTCTTCATGTCCAATCAAAAGCAGCCAATGCTTGACATAGATAGCAGTGCGACAAGTGACTTCAATCAGGACGCGTATCGTCAGCTTTCTGAGGTCCCATCGCCAGTAAAGTCTGGCGTAGAAATGGATAGTGTCGAAGGTCAAACAAGTACGGTGGCAGGGCAAACGGACTTGCGTTCAGGAACGGATGTTGTCGACAGCACGATACGATGGCGAGGGCGCTACGTTAAGACGAACGAAATGCTGAGTCATCGTGGATCGATTCGAGAATTGGGGAGTTCCGTAGCTGTTACGGCAGATTCGACGTCCGATTCGGACTCTGTCTCCAATTTGCTCCTATCCCAGTTCTCACCTCCCCAGCCAGTGACTCAAGCAGAATTGATGCGAGAGTTGCTGAATCCTTCGAAGGATACTGTTCATTAATCATCCCTATTGCTTTGTTACAGCTTGAATTTAAAGTCCGTTTAAAAGGTGGCCTGGGCGTCTCGCCCATGAAATCACGGGCGAGACGCCCGTGCCACGCAAGCACCAACCCCAATTTTTAGTCGTCACAAAGCACTAGTTCATCTCCGTTCTTAACGAGGTCACGATCCGTGAAACGTATTTTCCTTTTCTTGTTCCGCTGCAGCGTCGTAGTTGCATCAAGTTTTGTGTGCTTTCATTCGGTTCAGGCTGACGAGCCCAATCGAGAGGGGGATTGGATCGTCCAACGGGACGAACAACTTGGAATCATGGTCTATACGCTGGAGATGGTTATTTCTCCCAAGGCAGAAGCCCGACCAGCGCTTAAGCATAGTCTGATTCCCGACGACTTTGATTTGCGGGATGGAAACGCTGCCATATTCTACCTCAAGGCAATGGGTTTTTTAGAACAGAATAACGCTCGGGATCTGCTGAGCGACGCCTTGAAAAAGATGAGGAAACTCGGGGAAGAAAAAGGGGACGACGCGAACGATGTGCCACCCTATTCGTGGTTGGAAATGCCTCTCAAGCAGTTGCCGCTCGAGGAAGTAAAGCAGTATCTGCAATTGACGAGTTTTCAGCCGAGGGACCTGGCCGAAGCGGCTCGCCGACGTTCGTTTTCCTTGGATAGAAATGTACGGCAGGATCCCAATCCTGTTGGTGTCTTGCTTCCGGAAATACAGATCATGCGGGAACTGGCTAGGAATCAGAGTCTGCGATGCCGTGTCGCGATTGCGGAGGGCAGGGTCGAAGACGCTTTGGCCATTCTGGGACAGCAATATGCAATGGCCAAGCATCTCGGAACCGATGAATTTTTGGTTTCGAATCTTGTTGGGGCAGCAGTTGCCACCATAGCTTATCGAGACGCGTTGCAGTTGTTGCAACACCCTACGACCCCGAATTTGTATTGGGCGTTCGCTTCGCTTCCGTATCCAATAGTCGACCTCCGCAAATCTCTTGCGTACGAACGGCAATTTCTTTTCGAACAAGTGAAAGTGTTGCGAGAAGTCGACGACGACCCAAGGAATGCGGGCTATTGGCAAGATTTCATTGATCGTATGCTGCCCCAAATCGATGGTCTTGATTTCATGCTTGAAGGCAGGCTGCCGAAGGATGCCGAAGGTTCTCGTGCGGTAGTGGTCGCGACCATTGCGGCAGGCTACCCTGGAGCAAAGCGGTATCTCCTAGAGGAAATGGGAATGAATCGGGATAAAGTAGACAGCTACACGACCGCTCAAACATTCTTTCTTGCAGTGAAACGATTCTACGAACAGACTCGAGATAACCAAGTCAAATGGAATAACGTTCCATTCGCTCAAGCGAGTGTGAACAGTCAGTACAAAAGCCTCGACGAAGGTATGCGGGCCGATAGCCAACGGATCGGATGGTGTAGCGTGCCGACCACAACGTTCTTAGCTTCCTTCAGTGCCGTACGAACCGCCCAAAGCCGTACCCAACAAACCATCACGATGCTGCAGACCGTGGAAGCCATTCGCATGCACGGCGCTCAAAGTGGCGGTAAATTACCTGATTCACTTCAGAGTCTTTCTATTCCTGTTCCGGCTGACCCGTTTACAGGCAAGCCACTTTTGTACGAATTGAGTGGTGACAAAGCCATTATCACCGGACATCGCATGCCTGGAATTCAGTACCGAATAGTCCTTAGATTTGCCAGTTAACCGTACTAGGAGCACGCATAATGAAATGTTTCCAAGCTGTTTTAGTCACCATCTTAGTCATCGCGGCTAACACATCTTCCGTAATCGCAGACGACGCGGCGATTGCCAAGCAGTTCGTAAACGCGACGACAATCGTCATCGCCAAAATCGATTCCACCCGGATTGGTCTACCTGATTCGTTATCCAAGAATCTGACTGACGACAAGAACCAAATACTTCAACGCGGTGCCAAGCCAATTATCTTGGCGCAACAAGAGTTTGTCAGAGCGTTGAACGGGGAGAGTGTTTTTATCGCAGTCGACATCCCTTTTTCTGCGGCACAATCTCCGGTACGATTGTTTGTACGCAACAAGCCCGAGCTCGATCAAAAGAAACTGTTCGAACAGCTCTCTCGCTTCCAATTCACAAAACCGGTCGTTCAAAGGGACTATCTTTGCTTTTCGATGATTCAATCGACTGAGTCATCGAGCAAGATCGCGATCACCGATAGCATCATGGCAACTGCTCGTCCCGATTTGCAAACGGCGATGCAGTCCGTGGACGCGTTTCCTGTCAAGATCCTTGTCTTACCTCCTGACTACCTTTGGAAGACTTTTCGCGACTTGATGCCGACAATCCCAAACAAGTTCGGGGGCGGTCCAAGTACGCTGTTAACCGAAGGGGTGCTTTGGACGGCCATTGGAATCGATCCACCGAACTTACGACTCCAAGCAATCACTCAATCCATGTCATCGGAGGCGGCGGCGTCGACGGCATCGCATCTCCCCAAGTTGCTAGAGGTATTGGTAGGCCAATTGCGATTGCCATTGGCCAAGACCGGCATAGAGCAATTGCTTCCATTGGTGAAGCCAGTGGTTTCGGGAGATCGAATGACGATCTCGATGAACGGGTTGCCAGAACTAGACCAAAGCATTGCATTCCTTTCGAGTGCCATGGAACAAATACTCGGCCCCTTGACGAGTCAGATCAAGCTGTACCGATTCAAGCAGATCGGATTGGCGATTCACAACCACGAAAGTGCCTACAAAGTTCTGCCTCCTTCGAAGGAAGGTCGCGATGCCGATGGCAAGAGCATCCTCAGTTGGCGAGTTCATATACTGCCATTCGTTGGAGAATTGGAGTTGTACAAACGGTTTCGGTTAAAGGAACCATGGAACAGCGAGCACAATTTGACGCTTCTAGACAAGATGCCAGACATTTTTAAGGGCTCTGCCTCTGGGTTTGAAGCTTACAGCGACCTCAAGCCCGGCTATACCACTTTTCTTGCTCCGGTCGGTGACGATACCATTTTTGGAGGCGCGAAGCCGGTCAAGTTGAGCGACGTAAAAGATGGAACTAGCAACACGATATGGTTGGTCGAGGTCAAAGCAGAATTCGCCAAACCATGGACCTCGCCGGAGGACTATGTCTTCGACGTGGCAAATCCGGCTTTAGGACTGGCTGAAATCGCAGGGGACAAGCCATCGTTCCTAGGTGCATTGGGGGATGGTTCGGTGACGAAGTTTCCACTGAGTCTTCCTCCGACGACTCTGCTCCATTTGTTTCAGAAGGCCGACGGAAATGCAGTGACGTGGTAGCCGCCGAGTACTTTTGTACTCGCGCTTGGAATTCTTTGCGTCAGTCAAAAACACTGAATTCTTGGCGAGTTTAACTACGCTGTTAAGGCGAGCGGTAGACAGAAGACTACTAGGCCAAGCCACCGTGTGGCACGCCCAAAGCGATTAGCGATGGGCGATGGGCGTGGGAAGTAAGGCAAATGACTCTAGCGATTCACCACGCCCTTCGTACCTCAGAGCGTGCCACCCAGTTTATAGGTAGATTTCAAACTGCCCCTCGCTTAATCACTTATCCATTGGTTTCTATTTGCCATCTCCGCCCTTAGCGTGGTAGAATGTGGCAGAGAAAAAGCATTCCCAATGCAAATTGACTTACCCTAAGAAATCATCACTCGTATACAACGACGCGCTATCGTGCTTCACGGTATTTCGGAAGCAGAAGTCATACGTAAAGCGTTGGACTCGCTCGATTGGGCAGATCAAGAACGTCAAGCGATTGAATCAGGCATTGTCGCTTGGCAGTCGGGTGACGTTCAGGATTTCAAGAGCTTCGAAATGGGAGGCGTCCATGTACTTCACAGAATTCGTTTTGGCTGGGATGCCGAGTCCATTGCCGGATGATATTACCACTTTTTTGTCGTTGTCCACACCGCTTCGCGAGAGGCTCCAGTCGATTTCCTTTTTTCTTCTTGGAGTCTTTGTCTTTACGTTGGCCATCCAAGGGCTATGGAACTCCCTTGCCGTTGATTTCAGTTGGTTGCCTCGTCTCAATCTTGGCAGAGCATTCACGCTCGTGGTCTTGTTGGGTACCCTTTTCGTACTTGTGCTCACCATGATCTCTGGAGCTCGAGAGTTGCTGACTCCTGGTGCATGGAAAAAGGCCGGCTGGACATACAAACTGGAGTCGACGGACAATCCATCCGGTTCGGAGTCCCAACCATGAAATCGGGTACCTCAATTGGCTACGTGATTTTCACTTTGGCGAGTCTCGTCGTCTACGGATTGTTTGTAACGGAGGAATTCACAGATTCCGTAGTTTGGAATATCGGGTTCGGCTGGATCATCTTCGCACGGCGAGTATTGCCGCAAGTACACGTTCGTTGGGATGGCATAGCGTTTTTTATTTTCTTTTTCGTCTTGGCGTTGATTGCGGCTCATTCATTCCTCCGTTGGTTTTATTGGTCCATCGCCACCAGTAGGACAATGCCGGCCCGATCAAAAGTCCAGATGGATTTGGGTTGGCCCATTTCGCAGCGAATGCAAAAATTATCGAATCGAATCGACGCGTCACGTTGAACAACCTGGGGGAAGGAGCGAGTAACACCTATATGATCGGCGAATGCAATGCTGGATTTGTACCTTGGGGGCGAGTGGGCAATACCCGAAACCTTGGATTGGGCATTCGAAAGGATTGGAATGGCGCGAAGATTGGAAATGTTGGCTATGGTCCTGTTTCAAGTCACAGATCAACGCTTTTCTCGATGTGCGATGGTTCAATTCGTGCCGTCGATGTGCGGATCGATTCCTCTGTACTTAGCGCGATGGATTCGGATCCGTCCGAAGGTGTTTCTCATTCATCCAAATGAGGTAACGGCTTCTATTCGGCCTCGCGAAACGTTGCTTCCACCGAGATGAACTCGGCGGAGAGCAAACAGTATGATTGTGAATGATTATAGCCGCCAATTATCGCCCCGCTGGGATGAACCACAGCGGTAGCGAGACTTGTTACAATAGAATGATTGTCTCCGACTGGTTGGTTGATCCGAAAGACTTGCATCGATGTCAAGACAGGATGAAATGCCATTGCGGAAAATCGACCACGTTCGATTTTTTGTAGGAAATGATCGGCAATCCGCTTACTTTTATCGGAACGCCTATGGATTCGACGTCGTTGCCTACGCAGGTTTGGAGACCAAAGTAAAGCATGAAGCGGGTTACGTTTTGCAGCAAGGTGGCATTACGTTTGTCATCGTGCCTCCGCTGCGCACAAGCCATCCAGATGCATCGCGTCTGATTTTGCATGGAGACGGAGTGTCCTACATCGCATTGCAAGTAGACGACGTTCGCCACGCCTACAACTTGGCAGTCGAGCGCGGCGCCATCGGTGTTTTGGGGCCGCGTGTCATTGAAGACAAATACGGTGTTTACGAGTTCGCCACCATTCGAGACATTTCGTCCACTGCACTTGGTCTCGGGCGCCGTTTCACTGGACGATCCCAACTACCCATTTTCCTGGCTAGATTAATTCATGCGAATCGATGTTTCTAACACGGAAGTGGCGGCTGTCTATCAAATGCTGGTGGGGTTGGTTACACCACGCCCGATTGCATGGGTCACGACGATCACCTCGCAGGGGGTTGTGAATTTAGCACCGTTCAGTTTCTTCAACGCATTTGGAGCGAATCCGCCGGTCGTCGTCTTTTCACCAACTTTGAAACGGGATGGCGGCAAAAAGGACACCTTGATCAACATTGAGGCCAACGGTGAATTTGTGATCAATGGGTCGACCGAAAAGCATGCCGACCTAATTAACATGTCGAGCAAGAACCTTTTGCCCGATGAGAGTGAGGTGGAATTGGTCGGGCTATCAACCTTGAAATCGGACCGAGTGAAACCTCCACGACTCGCTGAGGCTCCCTTTGCTTTGGAATGCAAAGTGCTTCAAATCATTCCTGTTGGACATGGAGCAATCTCGGCTAATTTGATTATTGGTGAGATTGTTACGATGCACATCAACGACGAAGTTCTTGACCCAAAGGGACTTCCCGATCCTCGCAAATTGAAGGCAATCGCTAGGCTGGGTGGCGAATTCTGGTGTCGAACTCAGGATCTTTTTCAGTTAGAACGGCCCTGAGAAAACAAGGACTGCACTTCTAAGGGCCACTCTGTACGACCTCCAAGCCAGCGGGAGTCACTCGCGGGGAAACGTCGTTCGGAAGAGCGAATTGTGTGGATACCAATGAGTGAAACCCGAAGGAAGCAGAACTGCGTCGGGCGGACTCGGCATCTGTTCTTTCTCCTGTCATCGCGCTTGGCAGGCCGCCTGCGACTATGCGTTTCTTTGGCAACCTTGCCAGCCGCCGTTGACAGCAATGGTCTGGCCGTTGAGGAAGGCTCCGTCGCCGAAACTGATTGCAGCCACGACGCTAGCGATATCCTGGGGTGTTCCCCATCTGCCTAGCATCGATTCGCCTATGGCTCGTTGTTGCCAAGCCGAAGAGGCTTGCTGCCCCCACTCCGTTTGAATCCAACCAGGGGCAATGCAATTCACGCGAACGTGAGGAGCAACACTTTTTGCAAGGCTTTTGGAGAACGCGGCGATCGCTGCTTTGGTGGCGGAAAAAAACTGGCCACTATCTCCCTCCATACCTTGTTCCGCTTGATCCCATCCGATATGAACCATCGATGGCAAACGATCTTCGATTTTGGTCTGAGCCACCATCTTGGCGGCCACCATCCGGCTGAGAACAAATGTCCCTTGAACATCGGTCGCCCAGAGTATGGCCAGCTTTTCCGAAAAGGAGAGTTCACGTGCCACGCCTGTTAAGACGTCAGCGCCGGCGGCATGGACCCACACATCCACCCGTCCGTGGCGTTCAAATGCAGCTTCAACGAACGCTCGATTGGAATCCGCATCATCGATGTTGGATACAACGCCGAGCAAATCCTGTTTGGGGCCTGGTAGATCAAGGATTCGCTCAATGGTCGCTTGGAACCCTTGAAGATTCTGCCGACAGTTCAAAATGAGGCTTGCTCCGCGGCGTGCGAATTCGATCGCGATCGCCTGTCCGATTCCGCTTGATGCTCCTGTCACAACAGCCACCAATGGTTTCGTCATGGTCAGTCCGCACCTTCATTCGGGGGCGGTTCGTAATTGAACTCTTGCCACTTGACCGCTTGTTCCAT
>Ga0105046_10012386_pt1 | contig 13233 bp, 13 predicted proteins | sample MAT03_FD_78385 | JGI IMG/M metagenome (GOLD analysis project Ga0105046, IMG submission 78385) | Freshwater microbial communities from Lake Fryxell liftoff mats and glacier meltwater in Antarctica - MAT-03 (megahit assembly) | ecosystem: Environmental > Aquatic > Freshwater > Ice > Liftoff... | reverse complement strand
TCGGCCTGATCACCCTGAACCGGCCCAAGCAGCTGAACGCGCTGAACGACGCGCTGATGGACCAGCTGGGCGCGGCGCTGAAGGCCTTCGATGCCGACGAGGGCATCGGTTGCATCGTCATCACCGGCAGCGAAAAAGCGTTTGCAGCCGGAGCCGACGTCGGTGCCATGGCCAACAAGACCTTCATCGAGGCCTACACCGGCGACTTCATCACACGCAACTGGGAAACCATCCGCCAGGTGCGCAAGCCCGTGATTGCGGCGGTCTCCGGCTTCGCCTTGGGTGGCGGTTGCGAGCTGGCGATGATGTGCGACTTCATCATCGCCGCCGACAGCGCCAAGTTCGGACAGCCCGAAATCAAGCTGGGCATCATCCCCGGCGCCGGTGGCACCCAGCGCCTGCCGCGGGCCGTCGGCAAGAGCAAGGCCATGGACCTGGTGCTGACCGGCCGCATGATGGACGCGGCCGAGGCCGAGCGGGCCGGGCTGGTCAGCCGCGTGGTGCCTGCCGACAAGCTTTTGGACGAGGCCATTGCCGCCGGCGAGTTGATCTGCGCCCTTGGCGGCCCCAGCGTGATGGCGGCCAAGGAATGTGTGAACAAGGCCTTCGAGAGCGGCTTGGCGGACGGCGTCGGCTACGAACGCCGCATGTTCCACGCGCTGTTCGGCACCGCCGACCAGAAAGAAGGCATGGACGCCTTCGTCAACAAGCGCAAGCCGGCGTTCAAGAGCGCCTGAGTGGGCTGGGTCGCGACACGGTGCGCAGCGTCGCGCATCGGCCGCGCATCGGCCGCGCATCGGCCGCGTGTTGTGAGCTTGTTGAAGCGGAATCTATTCTGATTATGTGAATGGCGAGTTCCTTTCAGCTGGCTTTCTCCGGCGTCGGGTTATCCCTAAATTTCAGCCCATGGACGAAGCCGGTCAAGCATCCACCGACTACCCGGTCCACCAACCGTCGGATGCGCTGAAAGAAACACTGTCATGAACAAGCTCAGTTTTGTTGCCTACCCCGCCATCGTCGTTTTGTCGCTGAGTGCCGCTTTTGCGGCCCACGCGCAGAGCAGCCTGGACTCTGCCGACAGTGCCGCCTACGGCCCCACCTATTCGGTGACGGCGGCGGCCAACATCCGGTGATCCAGGCCAGCAAGTACCAGCCGCAGGCACTGGCGACACCATACGCCGACCTGGCCGACCAAGCGGCTTATGGTCCGATGCAGGTGGGAACTTCGACCTTGACTCGCGCAGCGGTTCGCGCCGAGTTCTTGGCCTTGCGTACCAACAACAAGCAGATCGTCAACGTTGAAACGGGTGAAGTGATCGCCGTGGGCACCGCTGCCCGGGCGGACGCCGGCCGTGTGCTGGCTGGAAGCACCGCCAAGAACGTCCAGTAAGGTTCGCGACGCGGGTGGCGTCCCTGGGGTCTTGGCGCTGGCCATTTATTGCGCCAGCGTGAATGGTTCCCCAGAAAGCGCCCTGAGGCGATCAGGGCACCAGCCAGCGCGACGAGCCATCCAGGAACGCAGCACGCCGGTGCCCCTGGCCGCTGAGTTCCAACCAGTCGATGGACTGAACCTGCGCCGCGATCACTGCAAAGTGGTCGCGGCTGTCTCTTGGCACCGCCAGTTTCAGGCTGTCTGCGCTATCCATCGTGCTGCCCGGTGGCTGAGGTGCCATGTAGTCCTGCGCCGCGGGGCTCAGCTTCAGACGCGCCCAGCGCGACAGCACCGCCAAGCCCTCGGTTTCCACGCGCAACTGCACGCTGATGCGCAACTGCCAGCCCAGATTCTTCGACCACAGCACCAGCGTGCCGTGCGGGTGCCTGGCGATCTGCGCCGCTTTGGGACTGCGGGCGTCGGTGAACAGCAGCAAGCTTTGCATTTCGCGGTCTACTTCGCGCAGCACCACCGTGCGTGCATCGGCCTGCGGACTGGTCGGCCCGTCTTGCACCGTGGCGAGCACGGGCGTGCGCCACTCGTGGTGCTTGTCGCGTGGCGCGCGGGTCAATTCCTGCCAGATGGCCGTTTCGATATCGGCCAAGGATTCGATGCGTTCGCGCGGCATGGGCGTGTCGACCTTGGTGGCTGCGATGGGCCTGATGCGGCTGATTCGGCTGATGCGGCCTGAGGCCAGACCCTGGCTCAGGATTCCCGGCGCAGGGCCGGGAACAGGATCACGTCGCGGATGCTGGGGCTGTCGGTGATCAGCATCATCAGCCGGTCGATGCCGATGCCGCATCCACCGGCCGGGGGCATGCCGTACTCGAGCGCGCGGATGAAGTCGGCATCGAAGAACATGGCCTCGTCGTCGCCGGCGTTCTTGTTCGCCACTTGCGCATGGAAGCGCGCGGCCTGGTCTTCGGCGTCGTTCAGCTCGCTGAAGCCGTTGGCATATTCGCGCCCGGTGATGAACAACTCGAAGCGTTCCGTGATGGCGGGGTTGTGGTCCGAAGCGCGCGCCAGTGGGCTGACTTCCACCGGGTAGTCGATGATGAAAGTGGGTTGCCACAGCTGCGCTTCCACCACGGCCTCGAACAGGCCGAACTGCAATTCGGCCAGCTTCCAGTGGGCCTTGGCCTGGTCGCCAGCGGCGGCAATGCGCTCGCGCAGCACCAGCGGGTCGTCGGCTTGTTCAGGGCTCAGGCCGGCATGGGCCATCAATGAATCGCGCACGCTCAGGCGGGCGAACGGCTGATCCAGGTGCACCGGCTTGCCGGCGTACGTGACAGCCGCGCTGCCCGTGGCTGCACGTGCTGCGTGGCGCAGCACCTGCTCGGTGAAGTCCATCAGGTCGTGGTGCGTCCAGTAGGCCGCATAGAACTCCATCATCGTGAATTCCGGGTTGTGCCGGACGCTGATGCCTTCGTTGCGGAAGTTGCGGTTGATCTCGAACACCCGCTCGAAGCCGCCGACCAGCAGGCGCTTCAGATACAGCTCGGGCGCGATGCGCAGGAACATTTCCTGGTCCAGCGCGTTGTGGTGGGTGGCGAAGGGCTTGGCGTTTGCGCCACCCGGAATCGGGTGCAGCATGGGCGTTTCCACTTCCAGGAACCCATGTTCGACCATGTAGCCGCGGATGGAGCTGACCGCCTTGCTGCGCGCCACGAAGCGCGTGCGCGCGGTTTCGTCGGTGATCAGGTCGACATAGCGCTGGCGGTACTTCTGTTCCTGGTCGGTCATGCCGTGGAACTTGTCGGGCAAGGGGCGCAGGCTCTTGGTCAGCATGCGCACGGTGCTGGCCTTGATCGACAGCTCGCCCGTCTTGGTGCGAAACAGCGTGCCTTCGCAGGCAATGATGTCGCCCAGATCCCAGTGCTTGAAGGCCGCCAGCGCCTCGGCACCGACGGCGTCTTGCGTGATGTAGAGCTGGATGCGGCCCTGTCCTTGCGAGCCCGTTGTACCGAAGCTGCCGTCCTGCACCGTGGCAAAACAGGCCTTGCCCATCACCCGCTTCAGCATCATTCGGCCGGCCACGGCCACCGCGATGGCCTGCGGTTCGAGCTCGGTGTTTTCGACTTGCCCGTACTTGGTGTGCAGGTCGGCGGCGTGGTGCTTGGGTTTGAAGTCGTTCGGGAAGGCGACACCGGCCGCGCGGATGGCGGCCAGCTTCTCGCGGCGCTCGGTAATGAGCTGGTTCTCGTCGGCCGGGGCCGGGCTGCTGGCGGGTTGTTGCTGCGTCATGGCCCACATTCTAGGAAGGTCACTCCGACTGTGCGGTGCGCCTGTACTTTGCGCCTGCACTTTGCACTTTGCGCCTGTGCATTCCGCCCGCGCGTTGCACCGCCTGAAGCAGGCAGGGCCGATGTGATAATTCCAGCTGCTGCGCCAGTCTGAATTGCCCCTCGACGGCGCGCCCTTCCCCCCATCCCATCCCCCCCCCGCGCTGCACCCCAGTTGCCGCAAACAAGCCGAATGCGCGAGCACTTTCTGGCGCAGACCTACTTCCTGGGTTTGGCTGCCCTCAACACCGTGCACGGCCTGCTGCCTTTCTGGCTGCGGCCTTGGCTGTACCGACTGTGCCGATTCGACATCGCGGCCTCGGCGACGCTGCAAGGCGGCGTGCGCTTCTTCCACATCGGCCGATTGCAGGTGGGTGAAGGGTCGATCATCAACCGCGGCGTGCTGCTGGACAACCGCGCCGGCATCACCATCGGCCGCCAGGTGTCGATCGCCCACGACGCCCGCATCTACACCCTGGGCCACGACCCGCACGACCCCGACTTCGCCACCAACGGCAGCCCGGTTCGCATCGACGACCACGCCGTGGTTTTTGCCGGCGCGATGATCATGCCGGGCGTGCACCTGGGTGCGGGCGCGGTGGTGATGGCGGGCGCGGTGGTGACGCAAGACGTGCCGCCCCTGCGCATGGTGGGTGGCAACCCGGCGCGCGACATCGGCCCGCGGCGCACGACGCCACGCTATCGCCTGAAGCGGCGTTACTGGTTCGCGCATTGAGTGCCGAACTGCAAGACGCGGGCGCAGGCGAAGAAGGCGCGTCGGGAAGCGTGGCCGTGATCGACGGCGCGTCCTTCGTGCTGCCTTACGACCATGGCCTGATCGGCGGCTTGTCGCGTGCGGGCTACCGCGTGGCCTTCTTTGCTTCCAGCACCCGCTACAACGCCGAGTTCCTGCGCGATCTGGCCGCCATGCCCGGCGTGCAGACCCACCAGCGTGCGGTCTCGGGCAGCGTCGCACCGCGCTGGCGCGGCGTGTTGAACTACGCCGCGCTGCTGGCTTCGGTGTGGCGGCAACGTGGGCGGTTTGCGGTCGTCAATCTGCAGTTCAGCGTGTTGTGGCCGCTGGAGTGGCCCTTGCTTTGGTGGCTGCGTGATCGGCTGGTGTTCACCGTGCACAACGCCGTGCCGCATGGCTTCACGGGCCAGCAGCATGCGCCCACCCGCCGCTTGGCCAAGCTGGCGCGCCGACTGGTGTTCGTCAGCGAAGCCACCCGAAGCGACTTCGTTCGCCGCTACGGTTCCGGCTGCGCCGATAAGAGCCACGTGCTGCCCCACGGCCTGCTGCCCGTGGTGCCGGGCGAAGCGCCGCAGCCGGTTCGACCTTGCTCGCAGCCGCAAGCGCTGGTGTTCTGGGGCACGGTGAAAGGCTACAAAGGCATCGGGCTGTTTTCTGAGCTGGCGCGCTCAACGGCCTGGCAAGCGCAGGGCCTGTCGCTGGAGGTTCACGGCCGTTGGGACCCTGCCTTGCGCCCCTTGCGCGACGAACTTCAGGCGCTGGGCGTGCGCATCGAAGACCGTTATCTCGACGCGGCTGCCATGCACGCCCTGTTCAGGCGGCCGGTGCTGTTCGCCTTGCCGTATCGCGACGCTTCGCAGTCGGGCGCCGTGTACACCCTGCTGCACCAGGGCTGCACTTTTCTGTGCGCCGACACCGGCGACCTTGGGGCCTTCATGCGCCGATTTGACCTGCAGGCCCTGCTGTTGCGTGAACGCAGCGTGGCTGCGGTGGTCGAAGCGGTGCAGCGGGTGCGCTTGGAAGCCACGTCTGTCGCGCAGGCCTTGCAAGCGGCGCAAGATCGATCGGGCTGGGACTGCGCGCTGGCGCAAGCTGCCGCGGTGTATGGGCCGGTCTGCGGCCCAGAAGCCCTCGGCAAGCTGAGCGACCGACATTCACCGAGCCCATGAAACAACTCATCAAGAAGACACTGGCCCGGCTGGGTTGGGAACTGGTACACAGCGCCACCCGGGACGCCGCGGCCGTGGCTGACCTGTCTGCGCAAGATCAGGCCATCGTGGCGCGAGTGGCGCCGTACACGCTGACCAGCCTGGACCGCCGCGCCGGCCTGATCCTGGCGGTGGACCATCTGGTGAAGCAGGGCATCGTCGGCGACATCGTGGAATGTGGCGTGTGGCGCGGCGGCAGCATGATGGCCGTGGCCCTGGCCTTGATGGCCCGCGGCGACACCAACCGCCACCTGTACCTGTACGACACCTACGAAGGCATGAGCGAGCCCACCGCCGCCGATCGCAGCCACACCGGCGAATCGGCGCAGGCTCAACTCGACCGCACGCAGCGTGGCCAGGGTGTGTGGTGCGAAGCCGGCCTGGACGACGTGCAGGCCAACATGTGGTCCACCGGCTACCCACGCGACCGCATCCATTTCATCCAGGGCAAGGTCGAAGACACGATTCCGGCTCACGTGCCCGGTGCCATCGCGCTGCTGCGCCTGGACACCGACTGGTACGAATCGACCCGCCACGAGATGCAGCACCTGTACCCGCGGCTGCAAAGCCAGGGCGTGCTGATCATCGACGACTACGGCCACTGGCAGGGCGCGCGCCAGGCCGTGGACGAGTACTTCGCCGAAAGCGGCTCACCGCATTTCCTGCACCGCGTGGACTACACCGCGCGTTTGCTGGTGAAGTCCTGAGCGCTGCCCCCCCAAGCACAATCCCAAGTCCGATCTCAGACCCAAGCCGATGAACAAGCGCCCCGCGCTGACCCGCAGCCTGCCGCCCGTGTACGCGGCTGCGGTGCTGCGCTTGGCGTTTCCGGCACTGTTGCTGCCCTTGATGGCGGCGCGTCTGGGGGCTGAGGAATTTGGCAAGCTGGGCCTGCTGCTGGTGTGGGCCGGCCTGCTGTCGACTCTGGTGGAGGGCGGGTTCCTGGCCGCAGCCACGAGGCTGGCAGTCAGCGCCGATGGCGCTGCCCGCTGGACGCTGGCGCGGCAGATCTTCAGCGCCCGTGTGGCGCTGAGCGTGGCCGTGCTTTTGCTGTCGGCCGGTGTGGCTGCATGGCTTTTGCAGCCGGCACCGGCCCCTGAACTGTTCTTGGGCGCGATGCTGCTGGGCATGGCGGCCTGTGCCCTTGGCTGGCAGGCCACCTGGTACTTGCAGGCCACCGAGCAACTGCACCGCTGGGCCTGGGTCGAGATGGCCGTCTACGGTTTGTGGGCCGTGGCGGTGCTGGTGCTGGGACACAGCGCGCTGGGCTACCTGCTGATGCAGACCCTGGCCACCGGGGTCATGGCGCTGCTGGGTTGGGTCTGGTTGTCCAGAGACCTGCGTGCGGTGCGGCAGTCTGCAGCGCACACGGGTTTGTGGGCGGGTGCTGCCGTGCAGTCTGGGCTGCGTCTGGGCTTGACCATGCTGCCCGTGTCGGTGGCTGGCGCGGCCTATTCCTACGCTTTGCCCGCGGTGGCATCGGTGCAGATGAGCCGCAGCGAATTGGGTGTTTACTTCCTGGCCGATCGCATCGTGCGTGCAGTCTTGTCTGCCGCCGATCCGGTGTTTCAGACCGTCTACCCGCGCATCGTCGCGCGCTTCGGCACAGGGGCCCGGGCCGCCTTGGCTTACACCGCGCGTTGGTCGCTGTTGGGCGCGCTGGCGGGCGGGCTGTTGTTGGCGGCTGCGCATGCAGCCTGGCCCTGGGTGCAGCCCTTGCTGGCGCAAAGGGAAGGGGAGGGTGGCGTCAGCGCACAGGCCTTGGCACCGGTTCTGGCGGTGCTGGGTTTGCTGCTGCCGCTGCTGCTGGGCTGGAAGTTTTTTGGCTATTGGATGCTGGGCAGCACGCGGTTCGACCACGCCTACCGCGCCTGCGTCGTCGTGGGCGGCGTGGCTGGTGTCGTGGGTGCCTGGATGTACGGCGGCCAAGGTGCTGCCGCACTGGCGCGTGTGGCGCTGGCGGTGGAGGTGCTGGTCATCATCGCCGCTGTCGCCGGCATGCTGCTGACCCATCGCCTGAACATGAAAACCAAGCCAACGAAAGCAGGGCGCTGAAGCCATGGGTGTCGACCTGCACAACCTGAACTTCATGGCGCATGCGCAAGACCTGGGTGTGTCCTTCCAGCGCACCTTGGCCATCGGCCGCCAAGCCGTGTTTGTTGAGCCGCGCGACTTGCAATCCCACCAAGCCTTGCGCAAGCTGCCGAAGCTGCAGACGCCGCCTCCGCCGCCCGGTCGCCCGCTGTATTTCGAGCCTTTGATGCAGCAGTGGTTCGGCGCGCAGCAGGCCGATTCGGTGGATGCATCGGCCTACGAGTCGTCGACCTTCGTGCACGACATGAACCTGCCCTGGCCGAAAGAGGGCGCTCTGGCGGCGCAGCGCGGGCAGTACGACGCGGTGCTGGATTTCGGTTGCCTCGAACATGTGTTCGATTTCCCCACTGCCTGGCGCAATTGCGTGGACCTGTGCCGCGTCGGCGGCCATGTGTTCCACGCCTTGCCCGCCAACAACCTGGCGGGCCACGGCTTCTACCAGTTCAGCCCCGAGTTGTTCTTCAACCTCTACCAGCCCAGCCGCGGCTTCGAATTGCGCAGCCTGCTGTTCGTGCAGAAAGCCGACGGCGAGCATTGGTGGCGCGTGGCCAGCCCCTTGCAGGTGAAGCGCCGTGTGAACCTGCGCAACAGCCACGAGGTGTACGTGCTGGTGCTGGCGCGCAAGCTGCATGAAATGGGGCCGCTGCCCGCGCCGCAGCAAAGCGACTACGCGCAAGACGAATGGCTGCAGGAAGGCGGCCACACCATCGCACAAGCCAGAAGCCGCCTGCAAGCGCCGCTGGCCGCGCTGGGCCTGTTGTCGGCAGCCCGCCGCTGGCGCGCGCACTGGCAGGCGCTGCGCAGTGCCGGCCTTGCGCTGCCCGCGCCCGACTACGAGAAGCTGCGCGTGGCGCAGCTGTTGGCGCGATGAACACAGCGCACACATCGCCAGCCGGCAGCGGCCCGGCCGGTGGAGCTTCAGCAGATGGGTCGCAAGCTCAGCCCAGAGTCCTGCTGCTGTGCGACCGCCTCGACATCGCCGGCGGCGTCGAGCGTTTCGTCTGCACGCTTGCCAACCATTTCGCCGAAGCCGGCATGCACGTGGCCGTGGGCAGCGTGAACACCCTGCGGGCTGACATCCGCTATCCGCTGCACGCCAACGTTCGGGTGCTGCACGGCCCACACGGCCCACACACCGTACCGGAAGGCGAGACTGCTTGGGCGCTGTTGCGCAAGCAGTGGTGCACCGGTCGCGCTTTGGCGCGCCTGATGCGCGCCGAACAGGCCGACGTGGTGGTGTTGAACGGCCTGACCACAGCCTGCTCGGTGTTGGCCGTGGCCGTGGCCGTGGCACCGGGCAGCGCGGCGCGCTGCATCTGTTGCGACCACAACCATTTCGACGCCCGCTCGCGCTTGTGGCGTGCACTGCGCGGCCGCTTGTACCGGCGTGTGGCCGCTGTGGTCAGCCTCAGCGCAGCCGACGCACCGCGTTTTCGCGCCATCAACCCGCGCACCGAGGTCATCTACAACGCGTCCAACCTGCGGGCCGATGCGCCAGCCGAGCCGCCTGCAACGGTGGCACCCCTGGTGCTGGCGGTGGGGCGGCACGTGGCGCAGAAGGGTTTTGATCTGCTGCTGCACGCCTGGGTGGCGGTGCAGCAGCAGATGCCCGCCGCGCGGCTGCGCATCGTCGGCGAGGGCCCGCTGCGCAATCTGCTGCAGCGCCTGTCGCAAGACCTGGGTGTGGCGGGCAGCGTGCAGTGGCTGCCGCCCACGCCCCAGGTGCAATCGCACTTCCGCGCGGCCCAGATTTTTGTGCTGCCATCGCGATATGAAGGCATGCCACTGGCGTTGCTGGAAGCGCAGGCCTTGGGCGTGCCGGCGGTGGCTTTTGATTGCCCCACCGGACCGGCCGAAGTGCTGTCTGCCGAAACCGGTGTGCTGGTTCCGGCGGGCGATACGGCGGCCTTGTCGGCGGCCCTGTTGAAGCTCTTGGCCGATGCGCCCTTGCGACAGCGTATGGCGCACGCCGCCATACAGCGCAGTGCGCAGTGCTTCAGCCCGCAGCAGCACCTGCAGCGCTGGACGGATCTGGTTCGGCGTGTCGCGGCTTCGGGCGTCAAGCCTCCGGGGTCGGCGCTGGGGTCGGCGCTGCACTCGGCGCGAGGGCCGGTGTCATGAGCGTCACGGCCATGCCTTGCGACACGGTTGCGCCGCTGCGCATTTCCATCGTCGTGCCGTGCCGCAACGAGGTCGAGCACATCAGTGCGTTCCTCGATTCCGCCCTGGCGCAGCAGATGCCTCCCGGCGTCAGGCTGGAATTGTTGGTGGCCGACGGCCGCAGCGACGACGGCACCTGCGAGAAATTGGAGGCGCGGGCGCTGGCAGAAAGCCGCTTGCGGGTCATCGACAACCCGGCGCGCATCACCTCGGCCGCGCTGAATCTGGCGATTGCTGCGGCCACGGGCGACACCATCGTGCGCATGGACGTGCACACCGTCTACGCGCCCGACTACGCCTGGCAATGCGCGCGGGTGTTGCGCGAAACCGGCGCGGCTTGCGTGGGTGGCGCGTGGTTGCCGGTCGGCGCAGGCTGGCCGCAGGCGGCCATCGCGGCGGCCTTCACCAGCCGCTTCGGTTCGGGCGGTGCGGCTTCACGCCGCAGCGATTACAACGGCCCGGCCGACACCGTGTACCTGGGTGCCTGGCCGCGCGATCAACTGCTGGCGGTGGGCGGCTTCGACGAAGCGCTGGTGCGCAACCAAGACGATGAACTGGCCCTGCGCATCACGCGGGCCGGCGGCCTGGTGTGGCAAAGCGCGGCCATCCGTTCGCTGTACAGCCCCCGCGCTTCGTTTGTCGACCTGTTCAAACAGTTCTACCAGTACGGCTACTGGAAGGTGCCGGTCATCCGCAAGCACCGGCTGCCGGCTTCGCCGCGCCACCTTGTGCCGCTGGCGTTCCTGTTGACGCTGGGCCTGCTGGCGCTGTGGGGTGTGTTCTGGACCCCGGCCTGGTTGGCGCTGGCGGCCTTGTGCAGCGTTTACGGCGCGGTGATGGCGGTGAGCGCGCTGGCCGTCTCGGGCGGTTCGCCGCAGCAAATGGCCGGTGTGGGCTGGGCCTGTGCCTGCATGCACGCCGGATACGGATTGGGCTTCGGCCGCGCCTTGCTGGACTTCGGGGTGCTGCGCCGTGGCCCCGACGCTTCGGCCACAGGGCTCACGCGATGAACAGCCCCAAGCCTGAGGCGCAGATCGACACGCAGTCCGGCACAGGCACCGAATCCCAGGCCATCGCGCAGCGCTACGCGCGCCGCGATGTCGGCAACCGCTACAGCCCGCTGCGGCCCGAGGTTTGGCAAGCGCGGCAAGAGCGCCAGCGTGCGCTCATCAGCTTGCTGCGCCAGCACGCACGCGGCCCGCTGGACAGCCTGGACGTGCTGGAGTTGGGCTGCGGGCACGGCGACAACCTCTTGGAGTTGCTGCAGCTGGGCTTCAGCGCTGCGCGCCTGCGAGGCAACGAACTGCTGCCCGAGCGCGCTGCCGCCGCGCGCCTCCGGCTGCCTGCGGCCACGGCGCTGCATGCCGGTGATGCACTGCGGCTGCCGCTGCCCGATGCCAGCCTGGACATCGTCTACCAGTCCACCGTGTTCAGCAGCATCCTGGACACCGACTTCCAACTGCGCCTGGCCCAGCGCATGTGGCAGTGGCTGCGCCCGGGCGGCGCGGTGCTGTGGTACGACTTCACCTTCAACAACCCCCGCAACCCCGACGTGCGCGGTGTGCCCTTGTCGGCTGTGCAGACGCTGTTCCCGCAAGGCCGCATCCACAGCCGGCGCGTCACGCTGGCGCCACCGCTGGCGCGTGCCGTCGTGCGGCTGCACCCTGCCGCATGGCGCGTTTTCAATGCCCTGCCGTTGCTGCGCACGCACCGCCTGGCCTGGATCGAAAAACCCGCATGAATGCACCCGAAACGCCCGGCAAGCCCGTTTTGCCTGAACTGCCTGTCTTGCCTTTTCTACCTTTTGCCTTGCCCGAAATCGGTGACGAAGAGATCGCTGAAGTCGTCGACGCGCTGAAGAGCGGCTGGGTCACCACCGGCCCCAAGACACGCCGTTTCGAAGCCGACTTCGCGGCCTTCCTGGGCTCGCCGCTGCATGCCGATGGCAGCGTGCCGGAGGGCGGTTTGCACTGCATCGCCGTGAACTCGGCCACCGCCGGCCTGCACCTGGCGCTGGAGGCCGTGGGCGTGGGGCCGGGCGACGAGGTCATCACCACCACCCACACCTTCACGGCCACCGCCGAGGTGGTGCGGTACCTGGGTGCCGACGTGAAGCTGGTCGACATCGACCCCGCCACCATGAACATCGATGTGGCGGCCGTGGAAGCCGCCATCACACCCCGCACCAGGGCCATCATGCCGGTGCATTACGCAGGCTTGGCGGCCGACATGGCGGCGCTGCTGGCCCTGGCACAGCGCCACGGCTTGAAGGTGGTGGAAGACGCCGCACACGCGCTGCCCACCACCTGCGGCGGTGCAATGGTGGGCACGCTGGCCAGCGACGCCACCGTGTTCAGCTTCTATGCCAACAAGACCATCACCACCGGCGAAGGCGGCATGCTGGTGACGCGTGACGTCGAACTCGCGCGCCGCGCCAAAGTGATGCGTCTTCACGGCATGAGCCGCGACGCCTTCGACCGCTTCACCGCCACCGTGCCGAGCTGGGCCTACGAGATCGTCGCGCCGGGCTACAAGTACAACCTCACCGACATTGCCAGCGCACTCGGCATCCACCAGCTCAAGCGCATCGAAGGGTTCCAGCGCCAACGCCAGCTGCTGGCCGATGCCTACGACGACGCATTCAGGAGCCTGCCCATCGTGCTGCCGCCGCGGTCTGCCACCGGCGACATGCACGCCTGGCATCTTTACGTCATACGTTTGGCCGACAACGCCCACATCGAGCGCAACCGCTTCATCGAGTTGCTGTACGCGGCCGGCATCGGCTGCAGCGTGCACTACATCCCGCTGCACCTGCACCCGTACTGGCGCGATCGGTATCGGCTCAGTGCCGCGCAGTTTCCGCACAGCCAGCATGCTTTCGATCGCATGGTCAGCCTGCCGCTGTACACGCGCATGGGGCTGCCAGACGTGCAGCGTGTGGTGGCTGCCGTACGGGCTGCGCTGCAAGGCTGACGGAGCGCCAAGCAAGTGGCCAAACGCCTGTTCGACCTGATCGCTTCGGTGCTGGGGCTGCTGCTGCTGTCGCCGCTGTTGCTGGTGCTGGCGCTGTGGATCAAGCTGGATTCGGCGGGGCCGGTCTTCTTCCGCCAGGAACGTGTCGGACGACATGGCGTGCCCTTTCGCATCCACAAATTCCGCAGCATGCGCACCGACGCCGGTGGCCTGCAACTGACCGTCGGCGTGGACCCGCGCATCACCCGCGCCGGGGCTTGGCTGCGTGGCAAGCGGCTTGACGAATTGCCGCAATTGATCGACGTCTTTCTGGGCCGCATGAGCCCGGTC
>Ga0105046_10012385_pt1 | contig 13233 bp, 10 predicted proteins | sample MAT03_FD_78385 | JGI IMG/M metagenome (GOLD analysis project Ga0105046, IMG submission 78385) | Freshwater microbial communities from Lake Fryxell liftoff mats and glacier meltwater in Antarctica - MAT-03 (megahit assembly) | ecosystem: Environmental > Aquatic > Freshwater > Ice > Liftoff... | reverse complement strand
TAGGCCTTGAGCATGCGGTTCTCGAAGTCCTGGCCGTCGACCACCGCCTTGGCGACGTCGTAGAACGAGACCACGCCCATCAGCGTCTTGCCGTCGAGCGCGGGCATGTAGCGGGCATGGCGGCCCAGCATCATGCGGCGCACTTCGTCGATCTCGGTTTCGGGCGTGCAGGTCAGCGGCGCGTCGTCCATCACCGAGCGCACGGTGAGCTTGCCCACGCCGCCGTTGTTCTTGACGATGCCGGCGATCACCTCGCGGAAGGTGAGCATGCCCACCAGGTCGCCGTACTCCATCACCACCAGCGAGCCGATGTCGAACTCCGCCATGGTCTGCACCGCCTCGGCCAGCAACTGGCTGGGCGAGACGGTGTACAGCGTGTTGCCCTTGACGTGCAGGATGTCGCTGACTTTCATGGGGGAATCTCCTCGGGTGGCGCGCCCGGTGTGCCGCAGGGCGGATGGAAAAACATAGCACACAATCTGCGGCAACGACACCCTGTCGCGCCCCCGGCGCGCCCCAAAAACCATGCCCGGCTACAGCGACCCCGGCTTCGACACCTTGGCGCTGCACGCCGGCGCGGTGCCCGACCCGACCACCGGCGCGCGCGCCACGCCCATCCACCTGAGCACCAGCTTCGTGTTCCAGAGCAGCGAGCATGCCGCCTCGCTGTTCAACATGGAGCGCTCGGGTCATGTCTACAGCCGCATCAGCAACCCCACCACAGCGGTGCTGGAAGAGCGCATCGCCGCCCTGGAAGGCGGCGCCGGGGCAGTCGCCACCGCCAGCGGCCAGGCGGCGCTGCACCTGGCCATCGCCACGCTGGCCGGCGCCGGCCACCACATCGTGGCGAGCAGCGCGCTGTACGGTGGCAGCCACAACCTGCTGGACTACACGCTGCGCCGCTTCGGCATCAGCACCACCTTTGTGCAGCCGGCTGACGTGGACGGCTGGCGCGCCGCGATCCGGCCCGAAACCCGGCTGCTGTTCGGCGAAACCCTGGGCAACCCGGGGCTGGACGTGCTGGACATCCCCACCATCAGCGCCATCGCGCATGACGCCCGGCTGCCGCTGCTGGTGGACAGCACCTTCACGCCGCCCTGGCTGCTGAAGCCCTTCGACCACGGCGCCGACCTGATCTTCCACTCGGCCACCAAGTTCCTGTCTGGCCATGGCACGGTGGTGGGCGGGTTGCTGGTCGATTCCGGCGCCTTCGACTGGGCGGCTTCATTTGCAGAGACGGGCCGCTTCCCGGAACTGAGCCAGCCGTACGACGGCTTTCACGGCATGGTGTTCAGCGAGGAAAGCACCGTCGGCGCCTTCCTGCTGCGCGCCCGACGCGAAGGCCTGCGCGATTTCGGCGCCTGCATGAGCCCGCACACTGCCTGGCTGATCCTGCAAGGCATCGAGACCCTGCCGTTGCGCATGGCGCGGCATGTGGAGAACACCCGCAAGGTGGTGGAGATGCTGGCCGCCCACCCGATGGTGTCGCGGGTGGGTTACCCCGAGCTGGAGAGCCACCCCAGCCACGCGCTGGCCAAACAGCTGCTGCCCCGCGGCTGCGGCGCGGTGTTCAGCTTCGACCTGAAGGGCAGCCGCACCCAGGGCGTGGCCTTCATCGAGGCGCTGAAGATCTTCTCGCACCTGGCGAACGTGGGCGATTGCCGGTCGCTGGTGATCCACCCGGCGTCGACCACCCACTTCCGCATGGACGACGCCGCACTGGCGCGTGCCGGCATCGGCCCGGGCACGATCCGGCTGTCGATCGGCCTGGAAGACGCGGCCGACCTGATCGACGACCTGAAGCGGGCCCTGAAGGTGGCGGAGAAAGCGGTATGAAGCTCGACGTCAACGGTCAGTCGGCCCACGTCTACACCGGCGGCAAGCCCTTCGACCCTGCCCTGCCCTGCGTGGTGTTCATCCACGGCGCGCTGCACGACCACAGCGTGTGGACCCTGCTGGCGCGCTGGTGCGCCCACCATGGCCACGGCGTCCTGGCGCTCGACCTGCCCGGCCATGGCCAGAGCGCCGGCCCGGTGCTGCCCAGCGTGGAGGCCACCGCCGACTGGCTGCTGGCCCTGCTGGCAGCGGCCGGCGTGCAGCAGCCCGGCCAGGTGACGCTGGTGGGCCACAGCATGGGCTCGCTGATCGGCCTGGAAGCCGCCGGCCGCGCGCCCGCCCTGATCGGCCGGCTGGTGATGGTGGGCACCGCCTACCCGATGAAGGTGTCGGATGCGCTGCTGAACACCGCCCGCGATGCGCCGTTGAAGGCCATCGACATGGTCAACGCGTTCTCGATCAGCACGCTGGCGGCCAAGCCCGGCTACCCGGGCCCGGGCATGTGGCTGCACGGCAGCAACCGCGCGCTGATGCGCCGCACGCTGGCCGGGCCGAATGCCACAAATTCGGCCACCGGCTGCGCGGTGAACCTGTTCCACCACGACTTCAGCATCTGCGACGCCTACGCCGGCGGGCTGGACGCGGCCGCCAAGGTGACCGCCAAGGTGACGCTGGTGCTGGGCAACGCCGACCAGATGACGCCGCCGCGCGCCACCCGCGACATCGCTGCCGCACTGAAGGCCAAGGTGGTGACACTGGCATCGGGCCACAGCCTGCCAGCCGAGGCGCCCGACGAAATGCTGGCCGCGCTGCGCGGCGCCCTGGCCTGACGGCCTGACCTTGGGGGCTGACCTTGATGGCCTGAACTGACTGGCCTGAACTGACGGCTTGACCCGACGGTCTGACCTGAGGTTCAGGCCACCAGACGCGGTCGCAGCGCGGCCAGCATCTCGGCCACCATTGCACGCAGGTCGAACGCCGGCGCCCAGCCCCAGTCACGCCGGGCCAGGCTGTCGTCGATGGCCTGCGGCCAGCTGTCGGCAATCGCCTGGCGGAAGTCGGGTGCGCAATCCAGCGTGAAGCCGGGCACCAGGCGGGCGATCTCGGCCGCGATCTCGGCCGGCGTGCAGCTGAACGCCGCCAGGTTGTAGCTGCCGCGCTCTGTGATGGCATCGGCCGGCACGTCCATCAGCGCCAGCGTGGCGCGGATGGCGTCGGGCATGTACATCATCGGCAGCCGGGTGTCGGCGCGCAGAAAGCCGGTGTAGCGGCCGCGCTGCAGCGCACCGTGGAAGATGTCCACCGCATAGTCGGTCGTGCCGCCGCCGGGCGGCGTCTTCCAGCTGATCAACCCGGGGTAGCGCAGGCTGCGCACGTCCACGCCGTGCTTGGCGTGGTACCAGGCGCACCAGCGCTCACCCGCCAGCTTGCTGATGCCGTAGACCGTGCCGGGGTCCATCACCGTGTGCTGCGGCGCAGCCGCCGGCGTGCCGGGGCCGAAGGCAGCGATGCTGCTGGGCCAGAACACCCGTTGCAACTTCGCGGTGCGGGCCAGCTCCAGCAGGTTCAGCAGGCCGGTCATGTTGAGGGTCCAGGCCCATTGCGGATGCTGCTCGCCACTGGCCGACAGCGCTGCCGCCAGCAGGTAGACCTGGGTGATGGCGTGGCGCTTGGCCACCGCTGCCAGCGCTGCAGCGTCGGTCACGTCCAGCGCCTCGTGGCGCAGGCCGGGCACCCGGCCCTGCGGCGCCAGGTCGCTGGTGACCACCGCCGCATCGCCATGCTGGCGGGCCAGGGCCTCGGCCAGCTCGGTGCCGATCTGGCCATTGGCGCCGATGATGAGGATCTTCGGCGGCGCCATCACACGCTCCCGCCGATGATGAGGATCTTCGGCGGCGCCATCACACGCTCCCGCCGATGATGAGGATCTTCGGCTTGCTCATTTCAGGATTCCCAGTTCGTGACCAGCCTGGGCCAATGCAGCCACCGCGGTGTCGAGCTGCTCCCGGCTGTGCGCCGCGCTCAGCTGCACCCGGATGCGCGCCTGCCCGCGCGGCACCACCGGAAAGAAAAAACCCACCACGTACACGCCCAACTCCAGCAGGCGGGCAGCCAGCCGCTGGGCCAGCACCGCGTCGTGCACCATGATCGGCACGATCGGGTGGTCGCCCGGCTGGATGGCGAAGCCGGCCGCCGCAATCGCCCGGCGGAAGTGGACTGTGTTGGCATGCAGGCGGTCGCGCAGCGTGGTGTCGCCCTCCAGCAGATCCAGCACCGCGATGCTGGCCCCGGCAATCGCCGGCGCCAGGGTGTTGCTAAACAGATAAGGCCGCGAGCGCTGGCGCAGCAGTTCGATCACCGGCGCCGGCCCTGCGGTGAAGCCGCCCGACGCACCGCCCAGCGCCTTGCCCAGCGTGCCGGTGATGATGTCGACGCCAGCCCTGCCGTCCACCAGCAGGCCGCAGCGCTCATGCGTGCCACGCCCGGTGGCGCCCATGAAGCCGGTGGCATGGCATTCGTCGATGGCCAGCAGCGCGCCGTGGTCGTCGCACAGCCGGCGCATCACGTCCAGCTGCGCCACCGTGCCGTCCATCGAGAACACGCCGTCGGTGAACACGAGGATGTGGCGCGCTCCGCCAGCACGGGCTGCAGCCAGTTGCACCGCCAGGTCGGCCATGTCGTCGTGGGCATAGCGGCGCCGCTCGGCCTTGCACAGCCGGATGCCGTCGATGACGGACGCATGGTTCAGCGCGTCGCTGATGACCACGTCGCCCTCGCCCAGCAACGGCTCGAACAGGCCGCCGTTGGCGTCGAAGGCTGCCGCATAGAGGATGGCGTCTTCCGTGCCCAGGTAGCGCGCCAGCCGCCGCTCCAGCGTCTTGTGCAAGTCCTGCGTGCCGCAGATGAAGCGCACGCTGGCCATGCCGAAGCCGTGGCTGTCCAGCGCCGCCTTGGCCGCCGCCACCACCGCCGGGTGCGCCGACAGGCCCAGGTAGTTGTTGGCACACAGGTTGATCACACGCCGGCCGTCGGCCAGCACCACCTCGGCACCCTGCGGGCTGGTGATCACCCGCTCGGCCTTCAGCAGGCCGGCGCTGCGCAGGGCTTGCAACTCGTCCTCCACATGGGCCAGGAAGTCGTTCACGACGGACATTGCTCGGCTCCAGATTGCTGCTTATCGAATTTCTGTTTATCGAACTTTAGTTCACTATATCGAACGTCGTACACTTGTTCAAGCACCATGCGCAAGCCCAACCCCCGCCCCATCCCGGCCGAGCCGCCGCGCGTCGGCGCCGCCCTGGCCGCCCTGCGCGAGCAGCAGGCCCTGTCGCTGGACGAACTGTCGCGCCGCGCCGGTGTCAGCAAGAGCATGCTGTCGCAGATCGAGCGCGCCCAGGCCAACCCCACGGTGGCGGTGGTCTGGCGCCTGGCCAATGCGTTGGGCGTGCCGCTGACCGAACTGCTGCAGGTGGCCGGTGTACCGGCCGAGCCGGCCATCACCACCGTGGCGCGGCACGCCACCCCCACGCTGCGCGGGGCCGACAACGGCTGCGAGTTGCGCATCCTGGGCCCGGTGGACCTGGCCGGCCAGTTCGAATGGTATGAATTGCAGATGCAGCCAGGCGCGGTGCTGGCATCGCAGGCGCACGGCCCCGGCGCGCGCGAGCACCTGAGCGTGCTCAGCGGCCTGCTGGCGCTCAGCGCCGGCGACAGCAGCGCCACGCTGGCCGCTGGTGAAACCGCGCGCTACGCCGCCGACCAGGCGCACGCCATCCGCAACCCCGGCCCGGCACCGGCCACCGCACTGCTGGTGGTGCTGCACGGTTGACGGGGCGGGGCCGCACGGGCCCTGCGGCACAATCCGGCGCACAACGCGCTGCCACCATGAGCCTGGTCTTTCCGCACACCTTCATCCCGTGGTTCCGCGCCGTGGCGCCGTACATCCACGCCTACCGCGGCAAAACCTTCGTGGTGGGCCTGGCGGGCGAGGCGATCGCGGCGGGCAAGCTCAACAATTTCGTGCAAGACCTGGCCATCCTGCATGCCATGGGCATCAAGCTGGTGCTGGTGCACGGTTTTCGCCCGCAGGTGAATGAACAACTCGCCGCCAAAGGCCATGCCAGCCGCTACAGCCAGGGCTTGCGCATCACCGACGCGGTGACACTCGACTGCGCGCAGGAAGCCGCCGGACAATTGCGCTTCGAGATCGAAGCGGCGTTTTCCCAGGGCCTGCCCAATACCCCGATGGCCAACGCCACGGTGCGCGTGGTGTCGGGCAATTTCCTCACCGCGCGGCCGGTCGGCATTGTCGACGGCGTCGATTTCATGCATTCCGGCGTGGTGCGCCGGGTCGACGGCCCGACCATCCGCCGTGCCATCGACATCGGCGCGCTGGTGTTGCTCAGCCCGTTCGGCTTCTCGCCCACCGGCGAGGCCTTCAATCTGACGATGGAAGACGTGGCCACCGCCACCGCCATCTCCTTGCAGGCCGACAAGCTGCTGTTCATGACCGAGATTCCCGGCATCGCCGAGGACCGCGGCGACCCCGACAGCCCGATCGACACCGAACTGTCGCTGGCCGAGGCCAGACGCCTGTTGTCACAACTGCCGCCGCCCGCGCAGCCGATCGACACCGCGTTTTATCTGCAACATTGTGTGAAGGCCTGCGAAGCGGGGGTCGAGCGCTCGCACATCCTGCCCTTCAGCGTCGACGGCGCGATACTGCAGGAGGTTTTCACCCACGACGGCATCGGCACCATGGTGGTCGACGAGAAACTCGAATCCCTGCACGAGGCCACCGCCGACGACGTCGGCGGCATCATCCAGTTGATCGAACCGTTCGAACGCGATGGCACCCTGGTGCGGCGCGAGCGCACCGAGATCGAACGCGATGTCGCCAACTACACCATCATCGCCCACGACGGCGTGATCTTCGGCTGTGCGGCGCTCTACCCCTACCCCGAGGCACGCACCGGCGAGATGGCCGCACTGACGATCCTGCCCCAGGTGCAGGGTCAGGGCGACGGCGAGCGCATCCTCAAGCGCATCGAGCAGCGTGCCAAGGCGCTGGGGCTGGACAGCATCTTCGTGCTGACCACCCGCACCATGCACTGGTTCATCAAGCGCGGCTTCGCCCAGGTCGACCCCGACTGGCTGCCCGAGGCGCGCAAGCGCAAGTACAACTGGGACCGGCGCTCGCAGGTTCTGGTGAAGAAACTCTGAATCCACCGAAACCCGCCGCAGGAGACCCCATGGCCCGTACCGTTCAATGTGTCCATCTGAAGAAGGAAGCCGACGGCCTCGACTTCGCGCCCTACCCAGGTGAACTGGGCAAGCGCATTTACGCCGGTGTCAGCAAGGAAGCGTGGGCGCTGTGGCTCAAGCACCAGACCATGCTGGTCAATGAAAACCGCCTGAATCTGGCCGACCAGCGCGCCCGGCAATACCTGGCGCGGCAGATGGAGCAGTTCTTCTTCGGCGAAGGCGCAGACCAGCCCATGGGTTATGTGCCACCCGCCGCATGAAACCTTGGTGTCAACAGCCGGCACTTGATCAAATTCTGCGGATATACTTGCGCCGTCGTCCATTCCACCGGAGCTGAATATGTCCTCACTGCAAGACCTGCTGGCGCAGCGCGCTGAAATCGAAAAGAAGATCGCCGACGTGCAGCGTGACGCGCACATCGGCGCCGTCGCCAAAGTGCGCGCCATGATGGCTGAGTTTGGCCTGACCGCCGCCGATATTGCCGGCAAGGCCACCACGGTGCGCGCGGCCGGTGTTGCCAAACCCGCCGGCAAGGTCGCCGCCAAGTACCGCAATGCCGCCACCGGCGATACCTGGACCGGCCGCGGCCTGCAGCCTAACTGGCTGAAGGCCGCACTGGCCGCCGGCGCCAAGATCGAGGATTTCACGATCTGAAGCATCCCGGGCGCTGCCCAGGCGCCATCCATGCAGCACCGAAGCCCGGCCCCTGCCGGGCTTTTTTGCGGCCGACACCTGCACATGGCGGCCGTGCTTGGGGGGGCAGATGGCGCCACGCAGCCGCTAGCATCGGGCACCCTGCGCCCACCCGCACCACGCCCACCCGCACCACGCCCACCCGACTGCCGATGCCACCGCGCCGCCCTGTCCTGCAACCAGCCCGCGCTGGCGGTCACCCCGGATGAACCCCTGGTGGTGGCGGTCGCTGCTGGTGGCTTGTGCCTATTTCGGCGCCGGCCGCCTGGGCCTGGCGCTGGACAACCCGTCGCCCTTCGTCAGCGTGTTCTGGCCGGCGCTCGGCGGCGCGCTGGCGGTGTTGGTGCGCTGGGGGCCGGGCGCCGTGCCGGCGCTGTTCGTCGGCGCGGTGCTGGTGCAGTTGTCGGTGGGTGCGCCGCTGGGGTTGGCCGTGGGCATCGCGCTGGGCAATGTCGGCGGCCCCTGGGTGGCGTCGCACTGGCTGCTGCGTGCCGGTTTCAACCCGCAGCTCACCCGTCGGCGTGACCTGTGGCTGCTGCTGTTCGCCGGCGGTCTGGGCGCCACCGCCTTCACCGCGCTCAACGGCGCCAGCTGGTTGGCGGCCACCGGGCGCATCGCAGCGCCGACCTGGCCCATGGCGGTGCTGCAATGGTGGGCCGGCAACACCCTGGGCCTGCTGGTGGCCGGCGTGCCGCTGCTCACGCTCAGCCGGCGCAGCCTGGCCAATGCCGTGGCGGCGCAGCGGCGCCATCTCAGCCTGGGCTTGCTGGCCGGCGCCTTCGTGTTGCTGGCGGCCAGCATCGTCACCACGCCCTGGCTGGGCCTGGGCGCGCTGGGGCTGCTGCTGGCCATGCCGGTGCTGCTGTGCGCCGTGGCGATGCGCGCCGGGCTGGCCACCGCATCGGCTGCGGTGCTGGTGGCCTCGCTGGCAATGGTGGCCGCCACCGTGGCCGGGCTCGGCCCCTTCGCTCAGCTCGACCGGCTGCAGCCGGGCAACGGCCAGCTGCTGCTGTGGGCCACCTGGGGCGCCATGGCCGGGCTGATGCTGGTGGCCCATGCGCTGGCCGGTGAACTGGTGCAGCTGGACGAGCGCTGGCAACTGGCGCTGGCCGGCTCCGACCTGGGCGTGGCCGACTGGAACCTGCGCACCGGCGAGAGCTTCACCTCGGCCCGCTGGCGCGTGTTGATGGACGACCCGCACGGCACCCAGGGGCGCAGCCTGGCGCACTGGCTCGACCAGGTGCATGCCGACGACCGCGCAGCGCTGGACGCCGCGCTGGCGCCGCAGGCCGCCCCGGCCCGCCCGGGTCTGCAGCGTGAAGTGCGGCTGCGCCGAGGCACCGGCTGGCACTGGTTCGATCTGCACCTGAGCGTGGCCGAGTGCGACGACCACGGCAGGCCGCTGCGGGTGGTGGCGTCGCTGGCCGATGTGGGTGACCGCCATGACGCCGCCGAACGCCAGCAGCTCTCGTCCAGCGTGTTCATGCACCTGCACGATGGCCTGGTGGTGACCGATGCCGACCTGCGTGTGCTCGATGCCAACCCCAGCTACTGCCGCATCGTCGGCATCCCGCGCGACGAGCTGGTCGGCAGCGTGCCGGCCTTGCTGCGCCCGGGCCCGGCCGACGGCCTGCACCGGCCGCAGCAGGCCAGCCTGTTCGCCGCCTTGCGCAGCCGGGGCAACTGGGTGGGCGAGGTGGTGGAACGCCGCCGCAACGGCGACCCCTGCGCGTTGCACATCACCGTCAGCACGGTGCACGGGCCCGACGGCGCACTGCGCCACCACGTGCTGGTGGTGAGCGACGTGACCGAGCAGCGCCTGCAGCGCGAGCAACTGGAGCGCCAGACCTACTTCGACGAACTGACCCGGCTGCCCAACCGCAACCGCCTGAACCAGCTGCTGGCCGAAGCCATGGCCGCGACCGACCGCGACGGCTACCTGCTGGCGGTGTGCTATCTCGATCTGGACCATTTCAAGGCCATCAACGAGCGCCATGGCCATGCGACTGGCGACCTGTTCCTGGCCGAGCTGGCCAAGCGCCTGCGCAGTGCCCTGCGGGTGCGCGGAACCGTGTGGTCTGACGCCGCAGCGCGGTTGGGCGGCGATGAGTTCGTGCTGCTGCTGCGCGCCGGCACGGTCGACGAAGCCCGGTCGGCGGTGGAACGGGTGCTGCGGGTGGTGGCCGAGCCGGTGGTGGTGCGCCCCGGCACAGCGCCCGAGACAGTGACCGCCAGCGTGGGCGCCACCGTCTATCCGCTGGATGCCAGCGATGCCGACACCCTGCTGCGCCACGCCGACCATGCGATGTACGGCGTCAAGCAGAGCGGGCGCAACGGCTTCCTGTTCTTCGACCCGGAGCACAGCCGCCGCACCGAAGAGCGCATCACCGCCATCGGCCGGGTGCAGGACGCGCTGGACCGCCAGGAGCTGACGCTGTATTACCAGCCCAAGGTCGACCTGCGGCGCGGCGTGGTGCTGGGCGTCGAAGCCCTGCTGCGCTGGAACCACCCCGACAAGGGCATCGTGCCGCCGGCCCACTTCCTGCCGCTGATCGAGCACACCGGCCTGTCGGCGCGTGTCGGCGACCATGTGCTGGCGCGCGCGCTCGACCAGCTGGAGGCCTGGCAGGACGCCGGGCTGGATCTCTCGGTCAGCGTCAACATCACCGCGCGCCACCTGCAGGAGCCCGATTTCGCCCAGCGCCTGGGCGAACTGCTGGCCCGCCACCCGCGCCCGCTGGGCCCGCGGCTGGAGCTGGAAGTGCTGGAGACCGCCGCCTTCACCGACATCGGCTTCACCAGCGCGGTGCTCGAGCGCTGCGCCCGCCTGGGCGTGCGCTGGGCGCTGGACGACTTCGGCACCGGCTACTCCACCCTCAACTACCTGAAGCGCCTGCCGGTGCAGGTGCTCAAGATCGACCGCAGCTTCGTCCACAACATGCTGGTCGATGCGCAGGACCGCGCCATCGTCGAGAACCTGATCCACCTGTCGCGCACCTTCGACTGCCAGGTGGTAGCCGAGGGCGTCGAGACCGCCGCCCAGGCCCGCATGCTGCTGGACCTGGGCTGCGAGGTGGGCCAGGGCATGGGCATCGCCGCACCGATGCCCGCCGAGGCTGTGCTGCCCTGGGTGCGGCAGTGGAAGGGCCTGTTCGCGCTGGCCACGGCCGCCGGCGTGGCGGGCGCCTTGTCCGCCGACGGCATCGGCCAGCTGGTCGACGAGCTGGCGCCGCCACAGGCGCCGCCACAGGGACAGGCCGGAAGCTGACGTGCCCAGGCTTCCCCGGGCCCGGGCCGCCGGGCCCGACTCGCTAGACTCGGCCGATGCTCCCTTCAGGCTTCATCCAGGACCTGCTGACCCGCGTCGACGTCGTCGAGGTGGTGGGCCGCCATGTCGAGCTGAAGAAGGCAGGCATCAACCACAAGGGCCTGTGCCCGTTCCACGGCGAGAAGTCGCCCAGCTTCATCGTCAGCCCCTCGCGCCAGACCTACCACTGCTTCGGCTGCGGCGCGCATGGCGACGCGATCCGCTTCCTCACCGAGCACCACGGCATGGGCTTCATGGACGCGGTGCGCGACCTGGCCCAGCAGGTGGGCCTGGCCGTGCCCGAGAGCACCGCCACGCCCGAAGAACGCGCCCGCACCGAGGCCGAACGCAGCCAGCGCGCCACGCTCAGCGACGTGCTGGCCAAGGCGGCCGACCACTACCGCAGCGCACTCAAGGCCAGCCCGCGGGCGGTGGCCTACCTGAAGAAACGCGGCCTCACCGGCCAGATCGCCGCGCGCTTCGGCATGGGCTATGCGCCCGAGGGCTGGCGCACCCTGGCCGGCGTGTTCCCGGCCTATGACGACCCGCTGCTGGCCGACAGCGGCCTGGTCATCGTCGGCGATGGCGACGGGCCGGAGCAGAAGCGCTACGACCGCTTCCGCGACCGCATCATGTTCCCGATCCGCTCGGTCAAGGGCGAGGTCATCGGCTTCGGCGGCCGGGTGCTTGACACCGGTGAGCCCAAGTACCTCAACTCGCCCGAGACGCCGGTCTTCCACAAGGGCCAGGAGCTTTACGGCCTGTACGAGGCGCGCCAGGGCCTGCGCGCCAAGGGCTACGCGCTGGTGGTGGAGGGCTACATGGACGTGGTGGCGCTGGCGCAATGGGGCTACCCCAACGCGGTGGCCACGCTGGGCACGGCCTGCACCGACGAGCATGTGGCCAAGCTGTTCCGCTTCACCGACAGCGTGGTCTTCAGCTTCGACGGCGACACCGCCGGCCGCCGCGCCGCCGGCCGGGCGCTGGAGGCCGCGCTGCCGCACGCCACCGACACCCGCAGCGTGCGCTTCCTGTTCCTGCCCCAGGAGCACGACCCCGACTCCTACATCCGTGAGCTGGGGCCGGAAGCCTTCGAGGCCGCAGTGGGCCAGGCGGTGCCGCTGTCGGCCCAGCTGATCGCCCATGCCGGCGCCGATTGCGACCTGGGCCAGGCCGAAGGCCGCTCGAAAATGCTGGCCCAGGCCGGCCCGCTGGTGGCCCTGCTGCCCGAGGGCCTGCTGCGCGAGCAGGTGGTGCAGTCGCTCGCCCAGCAGGGCGGCATGGCGCCAGAGGTGCTGCAGACGCATTGGGCGCGGCGCAGCGCGGCGCGCCGCACTGGCCGCGCCGCTGCCGATGCCGCCGCCGGCCCCGCCGACGACGGTACGCCGCCCGGCGCGCGTGGGCGTGACCGCAGCCGGCAGGGCCTCTGGAACGGCCGCACCCGTGTCTTCCCGATGGCCGGCCTGCGCGCGCCGCCGCAAACCGCCACCCTCCTGGACCGCTGCGCCTGGCTGCTGGCGCGCCACAGCGCCACCTGGCTGGCATTGCCCGGCGAGACGCATGAATTCCTGGCCGGCCAGCCGGCGCCCTATGGCGGCTTCTTCAACGCACTGGAGCGGGTGCTGCACGAGCATGGCGCCATCACCTTGCCGGCACTGGTGGCCGAACTGCGCGGGCAGGACCCGGACGACGACGCACTGGACGGCGGCCTGCGGCGGCTGCTCGACCGGCTCAGCGGCTTCCACGACGTGGCCGACGACGAGACGCCCGAAGTGCTGCTGGACGCGATGCTGCTGCGCCTGCGCCAGCAGGCAGTGGCCGAAGAGTTGCGCTGGCTCACCGAATCGGGCGACTTGTCCGATGAAGCCACTGCACGGCGCAACGCACTGATCCACCTGACAGCCGAACTCAAACGCGGCCCGCCGCGCGCCGCATGACGCTGTTTTGACGCAGCCGGCCAAAATCGCCGATAATCCTTGATTGGTTGTATCGGCAAGAGTGACAGCAGCACCTCCGGTCCTGGCCACCCCTGACACGGGTCCGCATTCGCGATAAGGCCAACACCCCCCGCAAGGGCTGCACTGCAAAGACGTCCACGCTAGCTTGCCCGACCAGGCATGGTCCACCTGCCT
>Ga0105046_10012384_pt1 | contig 13234 bp, 11 predicted proteins | sample MAT03_FD_78385 | JGI IMG/M metagenome (GOLD analysis project Ga0105046, IMG submission 78385) | Freshwater microbial communities from Lake Fryxell liftoff mats and glacier meltwater in Antarctica - MAT-03 (megahit assembly) | ecosystem: Environmental > Aquatic > Freshwater > Ice > Liftoff... | reverse complement strand
GAGGACGACAGCGTCATCGACACGGCGTTCTTCGTGATGGACATGGTCGAGGGGCGGATCATCTGGGAAGCCACCTTCCCCGGCCTGTCCCCGATCGACCGCGCCGCACACTTCGACGCGATGAACGCGACCATCGCCCAGCTGCACATGATCGATCCGGCGGCCGCGAGCCTCGCCGATTACGGCCGCCCGTCCAATTTCGTCGAGCGCCAGGTGGCGCGCTGGTCGAAACAATATGAGGGCGACCTCGCGGCGGGCCGCGTGCCGGCGATGGACCGGCTGGTCGATTGGCTGCGCGCCAACCTGCCACCCGACAGCGGCGACGCGCGCGTCGTCCATGGCGATTTTCGCTGTGACAACATGATTTTCGCCGCCGACCAACCACGCGTCGCGGCGGTGCTCGACTGGGAATTGTCGACGCTCGGCGATCCGGCGGCCGACTTCGTCTATCATCTGATGATGTACCGCATGCCCGCCGGCATGTTCACCGGGCTCGACGGCCTCGATTTCGAAGCGCTCGGGATCCCCAGCGAAGCCGATTATATCGCCGCTTATTGTCGCCGCACGGGGCGCGACAGCCTGCCCCACATCGATTATCTGATGGTCTTCGTGATGTTCCGGCTGGCCGCCATCACCCACGGCATCCGCGGTCGGCTGGCGCGTGGCAATGCCTCGTCCGACCATGCCGCCGCGACCGCCGCGCTGACCGAACCACTTGCCGATCTGGCCTGGGCGCAGGCCGAATCCGCCCGTCTCTGACCTTCCCCCGCCTGTCGCATTGCGGCACAGACGAACCCCGCGCCCTCGCCTTTTAGCTTATCTGAAGTTAAGCGCTTGATGGATAACGACTCGATAATCATTCGTGCTGGAGCGGTCGCATCGGGGTGGACAAGCCGTTAAAATGGCCAAAGGCGGAGGCTCGCGTGATTGCGGGCCTGCCGTCGTTCGAGTCAATCACCAAGGATCTGGCGCAGGTTCCGCTCGCCCGGCGGGTCGCGACCCTGCTGTTCATCATCGTCGCGATCCTGCTGGCGCGGTACAGTTGGGTAACGCCGATCGAGAACGAAGAGGGCGATCGGATCGAAATCCCGATCGCCGCCGACGCCGAGCGCGCGCTGTACGACGTCCGCGCGTCCTATGCCGCGCTCGCCACGCGCAAGGTCGGCCAAGAAAAACGCATCTTGCTGATCCCCTACATCCCCGACAGCCAGCAGCGCACCGGCGAGCGTTCGCCGCTCGACCGCACCACGCTGGCCGATGCGCTGACCAATATCGACGCGATGGGCGCCAAGGCGATCGGCATCGATATCCTGTTCGACCAGGCCCAGCCCGACGATCCCAAATTGATCGCCGCGCTCCAGGCGATGAACACCCCGGTGTGGATCGGCTATGCCACCAACGCCTATAACCCCGACGACATCCAGGTCTGGCAGCAGGAGTTTCTCGACGCCTTCCTCGCGCGGATCAACAATCCCAAGGTGCGCAAGGCCTCGATCCATATCGAGAGCGACCCGGACAATGTGCTGCGCAACTGGCCCAACCAGCCGCGCGACCTGCCGCCGTTCCTGCCGGTGGCGATGAGCGGACGAAATAGCGCCGCCGCCTATCATGGCAGCGTGCTTTACAGCGCGCCGATCAACAATGAATATGACGTCTTCCAGTCGCTCCCGATCGACCTGTTCATCGACCCCGCCGTCGCCCCTGCCCTGGCCGGCGAGGTCAAGGGCCGCTACGTCCTGATCGGCGGCGATCTGCCCGATGCCGACCAGTTCGAATATCCGCTGACCCGGGTGACCAAGGACACGATTGCCGGCCTGCAAGTCCACGCCGCGATGCTCGCCCAGGCGCTCGACCGTCGCCTGCCCGGGCGGATCAACGGCCCGGCGCTGTGGGTGCTCGCCATCTTCGTTGTCCTCGCCGGCGCCTTCACCTCGATGATCGATGTCCGCCCCGGCATGCTCAGCGTGCTGATCGTCGGGCAATTATTGTTCTTCGGCGCCGCCCCGTTCCTGTTCGAATGGCGCGGGATCGATACGCAGGGGCTGCCGGCATTCGGCTGGATTGCCGGCTGGCTGCTGGCTTACATGGCGACCGAGGCGACGGTGAAGGCGATGGGCTCCGACCAGAAGCGCTTCGCCCAGTCGGCGCTCGGCAAATATCTGCCGCCCGACATTGCCGCGATGATCATCAAGGATCCGACCAAGCTGTCGCTGACCGGCGAGCGCTTGCCGATCTTCACCTTGTTCACCGACATCCAGGGCTTCACCAGCCTCAGCCACGTCATCCCCGCCGAAAAGACCGCCTCGATCCTCAACGCCTATCTCGACGGGATGAGCGCCATCGTGCTGACCAATGGCGGCACCATCGACAAGTTCGTCGGCGACGCGGTGGTTGCCTTCTGGGGCGCGCCGATCGCCCGCGACGACGATGGCGACCGAGCGCTCAACGCGGTGATCGAAATGCTCAAGTTCACGCAGGGCTTCGGGGGCGACGATCCCGATCGCGCGATGCTCGGCAAGACCCGCATCGGCCTCCATTACGGCGAAGCGATCGTCGGCAATTTCGGCGGCGAAGGGCGGATCCAGTACACCGCTCTGGGTGACGCGATGAACACCGCCGCGCGGCTCGAGGGTGCCAATAAATATCTCAAGAGCACCGCGCTGGTCAGCGACGAAGCCCGCGCGCGGACCGAAACCCAGGATATCTTCCGTCCAATGGGGCGAATCACCTTGTCGGGTCGATCGACCCCGGTCGTGGTGTGGGAACCGGCGGGTCACACCGATCCGGCCCAGCGTGCCGAATTGACCCGTTTGTGGCGTCAATTCGAGGCCGGCGACAAAGAAGCACTGCATGCACTTGAAGCAATCGCAGCAAAGTACGATAATGATGTGGCTTTATCTGTGTTCGCCAACCGGCTCCGTCAGACGGGGCCCGGCGGATCGTATCTTTTAGGGGAGAAGTGAGATGAACAGGTGGATATTGGCCGGCTGCGGGATCGCGCTGGCAATGACAGCGGTCGCGGCCGAGGCGGCGGTACTCGTCGTCCGGTCGTCGGGCCCGTCGGCCAAGGCCTTCCCGGCCGGTCGGGCGCTGCCCGAAAATCAGACAATCAACCTACGCGGCAATGACGTCGTGATCCTGCTCGATTCGCGTGGTACCCGCACCTTGCGCGGGCCCGGCACGTACAGCACGTCGGCTTCGGTCGGCTCCTCGACCTCGGCGATGTCCGCCTTGTCGGGCCAGTCGAACGCCCGCCGCAGCCGCGTCGGGGCGGTTCGCGGCGGACCCACCGGCGCGACCTCGGGCCGCAACGTATGGCAGGCGGATATCGGCCGCTCGGGCAATGTCTGCATCGTCAATCCGGCCGATGTCGGGCTGTATCGCGCCGATTCGAGCAACGCGCGGCGCGTCACCCTCACCGAAATCGGCAGCAACCGCGAGGCGATTGTCAGCTTCGCCGCCGGGCAGAAGAATGCCGCCTGGCCAAGCAGCTTGCCGGTCGCGGCCGGCAATAAATATCAGATCAAGGGCAGCGGTAGCGGCGCCGTTACCTTGAACGCGCTGCCGATCGCGCCGGTCCCGGCGGGCCTCGAAGGCCTTGCCCAAAGCCTGATCCGCAACGAGTGCCAGGCCCAGCTCGACGTGCTGATCGACACCTTCGCCGGACCGTCGGCGAGCTGACAATGTGAAACGGGCCGCTTCCCGCAGGGGAGGCGGCCCGCCGTTTCATCAGTTGATCGGAAATCCCCGGCGCTTGAGCAGCGCCGTCACGTCCGGATCGCGGCCGCGGAAGGCGCGATAAGCCTCGGCGCGGTCGGTCTCGTTGCCGGTCGCAAGCAGGAAAGTGCGGAATTTGTCGGCGATCGCCCGGTTGAACGGATCGCCGCTTTCCTCGAACGCCGCCCAGGTGTCGGCGTCCATCGTTTCCGACCACAGGTAGGAATAATAGCCGGCCGAGTAGCTGTCGGACGAGAACAAATGCCCGAATTGCGGCAGGCGATGACGCATCACCATCTCGCGCGGCATGCCAAGTTCGGCCAGCGTGGCTTTCTCGAACGCATCGACATCGACCACGCCGTCTTCCCTGGTGTGGAGCTTCATGTCGACCAACGCCGACGACAGATATTCGACCGTCGCGAAGCCCTGATTGAACGTCTCCGACGCTTCGATTTTCTTGACCAGGTTGGCGGGCATCGGCGCCCCCGTCTTGTAATGCTTGGCGAAGCGCTCGAGCACCGGGCGGGTCAGCAGCCAATTCTCGTTCACCTGGCTGGGATATTCGACGAAATCGCGCTGCGACCCGCCGAGCGAGGGATAATATACCTCTGTCAGCAGGCCGTGGATGGCATGGCCGAATTCGTGGAACAGGGTCGAGGCGTCATCGAGCGTGATCAGCACCGGCTGCCCCGGCCCCGGCTTGGTGAAATTATTGTTGTTCGACACCAGCTTCGGCTTGGCGCCGAGCAGGCCCGAGGAGTCGCGATAGCCGGTCGCCCACGCGCCCGAGCGCTTGCCCTCGCGCGAGTAAGTATCGAGGTAGAACAGGCCTACCACCTTGCCAGTCTTGGCGTTGCTCACCTCGAACGTGCGGATGTCGGACTGCCACACCGGCACCGTCCCGGTATTTTCCTTGAACTTCAGGTCGTAGAGCTGCTCGGCCGACCAGAACATGCCGTTGACCAAATTGCTGAGCTCGAAATAGGGCTTGATCTCGTCCTCGCTGAGGTCGAATTTCGCCTTGCGGACCTTCTCCTGGTAATAGCGATAATCCCACGGCTCGATCGTGCGGACGCCATTCCTGGCCGCGAACGGCTTCATGTCGGCGACTTCCTCATTGACCCGCTTCACCGCCGCCGGCCACACCCGCATCATCAAGTCCATCGCCCGTGCCGGGGTCTTGGCCATCGTGTCCTGCATGCGAAGGTCGGCATGGGTTTTGTAGCCGAGCAGATGCGCCCGGTCGGCGCGCAGCTTGACGATCGTGGCGATCAGCGCGTTGGTGTCGTTGGCGTTGCCATTATCCCCGCGATTGACGAACGCCTGCCACACCTTCTGGCGAAGCGCGCGGTTGCTGGCGAAGCTCAGCACCGGGTCGACCGCCGAACGAGTGTTGCGGATGGCGAAGCTTCCGGCCGGCAGTTGCTTGGCCTTGGCGACTTCGGCCGCGGCGTCGCGGACGTCCTGCGGAACCCCCGCCATCTCGACCGCACTGGCCTGGATGAAGCTGCCCTCGTCGGCCAGCAGGCGGCTGTTGAACTCGGAGAAGGCAGACGCCAGCTGCTGGTTGATCGCGCTCACCTGGGTCTTTTGCGCGGCATCGAGCTTGGCGCCGCGGCGGACGAAGCCGTCGTAGGTGCGGGTCAGCAGGCGCACTTGCTTGGCGTCGAGGCCGAGGCTGTCGCGCTGGTTATAGAGCGTCTCGACGCGGGCGAAGAGCTTGGGATCGAGCGTGATCCGGTCGAACGCCGCCGACAATTTGGGCGACCAGGCCTTGTCGAGCGCCTGATAGGCCGGGGTCGACATATTGTCGGTCATCACGCCGAATATTGACCCGACCTGCTCGAGCCGCTGGCCGCCGCGTTCCATCGCCTCGATCGTGTTGGCGAAGGTCGGTGCCGCGGGATTGTTGGCGGTCGCCGCCGCTTCTCGCTCGAGCTCGGCGATGGCGAAGGCATAAGCCTCGTCAAACTGCTCGGGCTTGACCTGATCCCACGGCGGAACGCCCTGGTACGGGCCCTTCCAGTCGGCGAGCAGGATGTTGTCGGGCACCGGCACCGCGACCGGCGCAAGCTGCGATACATCCTGTGGCTCCATCGCGCCGCGCGCGTCGTCGATCGTCGACGATATGCCATCGATCGCTCTATCCGCCGACATGCAACCGCCAAGCGCGAGAACGGCCGCGCCGCCCAGTAAAATCGTCTTCATGTCCCTCTCCCAGGGTGGATACTATCGCATCGCCTATACGGATGCGGCTGAACAGAAGGCAACGATCGCTTCGACTAACCGGCGTGGCCCTCGACGAAGCATCAGCCAAGCAGCTCGCCCGCCAGCAGCAGCGATAGCTTGGCATCGATCGCCAGCCCCTCGGCGCGCTTGGCGGCGATGAAGGCGGCCACCGCGTCCGGCGCGACCAGATGGACGTCGATCTCCTCCTCCGACTTGGTCCCGCCCGGCCGCACCCCGTGCGCGCGGACCAACGTATATCCCTCGGCGACCATGCCCGGCGAACTGAAAAACTCGCCCAGCCGGTCGACGCGGTCGGCGACGAAGCCGGTTTCTTCCTCGAGCTCTTTCAGCGCGGTTTCCTCGATGCCCTTGTCGTCCTCGTCGCCGACCAGGCCTGCGGGAAGCTCGATGCAGCGCCGCCCGCCGAGCGGAACGCGCGCCTGCTCGACCAGGATGTATTTGCCATCATGGAGCGCGACGATCACCACCGCGGTCATGCCCCCGCAGCGCTCGACATATTCCCAGCCGTCGTCGGTCACCAGGCGGAGATATTTGCCCTCCCAGCGCGTGACCTTGCCGTCACTCATCAAAGCTCGATCAATTTGTCGGGGATTTCGTTGACGTCGTCACCATCCTTGGGGAAATGCTCGGCCAGCACCGTTCCGATCAAATCGACCGCCGCGACGATGCCATCGGCCGGGCGGCCCGCCTTGACCTCGGTCAGCAGCGCGACCATCGCCTCGCCCCACGTCTCGGGGGTGGTGATCGCGGTGATTGCGTCATCGCCGATGATCTCGGCGCGATGCTCGCCCATCGACAGGTAAATCAGCACCCCGGTGCGCCCGACCGTCCGCCGCTCGGCCGCCGCCTTGAACAGCATCACCGCGCGCCGCCGCACCCGCCGGGTCTTGGTCGCCGCCGGGGTCATTGCCAGCCGCAGCGGCATCCACCGCATCGCGAACAACGCGACCAGGAAGACCAACAAGCCGAACCCGAGCAGGATCAGCAACAATTGTTGCAGGCCGGGCGGCACAGTCCAGCCCATGGCCCAGATCCACAGATCCTCGAGCATCCCCGGCCACACCGTGAACAGCGCCAGCAGCAGGAACAATAAAGCCACCGCATAATGCAGCCCGACGTCATGATAGCTGTCCGACTGCTCGGTGATGATCGCGATCACTTCGCCGTCGGTACCGCCTTCGGCTGCGGCAATCGCCGCGCTGACCTTGGCATGTTCGGCCTCGTTCATCGGCTTCACCAGCTGCCCCCCGCACCGCCGCCGCCGAACGACCCGCCACCGCCCGAAAATCCGCCGCCACCGCCAAAGCCGCCGCCGCCCCAGCCGCCACCGCCGCCACGCGAGGCGCGCGTGATCGCTTCCAGGCCCCACAGCACCACCAGCGGATCGATCCCGCCGCCCGAGCGCCGGCCGCGATACTTGCGCCCGCCGCCGCCCGCCCGGCTGATCCCGCCGATGATCGTGAAGAAGATCACGATGATCAACACCACCGGCAAGAACCCCGCCCCGCTGCGCCCGCGCTCCTTGTCCTGCGCGGCGGTTTGCTGGGCCTGCTTGACGGCTTCTTCGGGCGGGAGTTTCATTACCTCGATCACTCGATCGGCCCCGGCGATGATCCCGCCGCCCATGTCGCCCGCCTTGAATCGCGGCAGCACCGCCTCGCGGATGATCCGCCCGGTGACCGAGTCGGTAAGATAGGCGCCGGCGCCATAGCCGGTGGCGATGAACACCTTGCGCTCCTTGGGCGCGACCACCATCACCGCGCCATCGTCGCGTTTTTCGTCGCCGATCTTCCAGTGACGCCCGAGCAGATAGGCATATTCGTCAATCTCGCGCCCCTCGAGGCTAGTGACCGTCGCCACGACCAACTGCCGCCCCGACTGCGCCTCCAGCGCCGACAGCTTGCTATCGAGATCGACCTTCTGCTCGGGCCGAAGCAAATTCGCCTGGTCGACCACGCGGCCGGTCAGCGCCGGAAAATTCTGCGCGGCGGCGGGCGCGGCGATGAGCAGCGCCGCCATGCACAAACCGAAGAGGAAGCGGATCACCTTAGCCGGTCGTATTGAAGTCGACCTTGGGGGCTTCCTGCGCGGCGGCCGAGGCGGCGAACGGAACCTTGGGCTTGGCACCGTAAAACACCTTGGCGCCGATCGCGTCGGGGAAGGTGCGGATTCGCACATTATAGCTTTGCACGGCGGTATTATAATCGCGGCGCGAGGCGTTGATGCGGTTCTCGGTGCCTTCCAATTGGTCCTGCAACGACGAGAAATTCTTGAGCGAAGCAATTTCGGGATAACGCTCCTGGATCATCGGCCCGAGCAGCGGACGCACCGCCACGCCGACCTGGGCCTGGGCCCGGTCGAATGCCTGGACCTTGGCCGGGTCGCTAAGGTCGGCGGGGCTGAGCGTCGTGCTGGTCGCGCGGGCGCGGGCTTCGCTGATCCCGATCAGGACCGTGCTTTCCTGCGCTGCGGCGGCCTTGACCGTCTCGACCAGGTTTCCGATCAGATCGCTACGGCGCTGGTAATCGGCCTGGAGGTCGGCGAAGCGCGCGTTGACATTCTCCTCGGCGGTCGGAACCGAATTCAACCCGCACCCCGCAAGGGTGATGGCGGCAAGCGGCGCGAGCAAGGTGGCACGAAGGCGAGTGACGGTCATTGCGTATCCCCCATAACGAACGGTAGCTTCATGACGTAGAAACTGCGTGGCGTGGTTTCAATGACTGATCGGGAGCAATCGTCATGCTGTCGGAATTCAAGGCGTTCGTCGCCAGGGGCAATGTCCTCGACCTCGCGGTCGCGGTGATCATCGGCGCGGCCTTCGCCACGATCGTCGCCAGCCTGACTGGCTCACCGAAATCCGCGACGAATTGAAACGGCGGCCCTGACCAGCATCATAGCTTGACCAGCGCCTCGGGCACCTTGGTCGAGGCGGCGTCGACGTCCCATTTGAGGGAGCGCCCTGTGGCATGGGGCGTGGCGCCGTCTTCGCTATTGTTGGTCAATATCTCGCCATCGGTGACGATCGTGAAGCGGCCGTGCGCGCGCGACTGCGGCCCGTCGCTCTTGTCGGGCAGGCCCATCATCTTGGCCCGCGCGCCGAACGGGCCCGATCCGCCAGTGTACGCGGGCGCGCTCACCAGCACCGCCCCGTCGACGCGGCGGCGGATGGCGATGAACGGCAGGATCAGGTCGCTTTCGGGGATCAACGGGAAGACGACGTCCTGCGCCAGCGATCCGTCGGCGTGATAATCGACCAGGAACACGCCCTTCCCCTGATAGGCGACCGACCGCCAGCCCTTGTATTTCATCATCGTCGCGGCGAACTTGCGGTTGGACTGTTGGTCGTTCCCGGGAAGTCCGAAGACCTTCGCCATCTGCTCCGATTCCTGGCGCTTCGAGGCGACCCGTTCGCTTTCCTTGCGATCATGGTCGGCCTTGAGCGTGGCCAGATCCGCCACGTTACAGGGCCGAACCTCGTCGCTATCGTCACTCGATACCGGGTCGACTGTTTCGGTTCGACCGTCCTTGAAGCAGCGCGCCATCGCATCGCTCCACGGCTTGGGCGTCATGTCCTTTTCGCTCTCGGGCAGCTGAAGCACGATTTCGCCCTTATAATCGAGCGTATAGGTTCCGTTCTTCCTCAGCGTCAGCTCGGACGTGAACTTGCCCGGGCTCCACAGGCAGGCGGTCAACACCAATGGCGCCGTCGCCGCGACGATAAATTTCCTCCACTTACCCATGCTCATTCCCCCTATTTCGGCCGGCCACTATATCCCGCCGCGGTGCGCAGCGCGTCGCCGTCCATCACCGTGCCGTCGCTGATCACCGTGACCACCCGCCGCAGCGCGCCCAGATCCTTGGACACATCGCCGTCGACCAGCACCAGGTCGGCTTCCTTGCCGACCGCGATCGACCCGGTGCGCTTGTCCGCCCCGACCATTCGCGCCGGCACGATGGTCGCGCTCTGCAGCGCCTCGGCGGGGGTGAAGCCTGCGTCGCGGTACAGCTCGAGCTCGCGCACGATTTCGATGCCATAGCCGTCGGTCCCGGCGACAATCGGGATCCCGGCCTCGTGCAGCACCGTCACCAGCCCCATCATCTTAACATAGCTCTTGCGATAATCGTCGCGGCTATAACCTTCGACCAGCGGATAGCCGCCCGCCTTGAACGTCCGGTCGAGCACCGGCGAGATGATCCCCATATAGGGCGCATAAGCCGGCGCGGGCGTACCGCCATCCGACGTGAACGATCCTTCGAAGATCACCAGCGTCGGGTCGATTACTGTCCCGCGCTGCTTCAGCTCGGCGACGAACGCCTTCACCTCCGCCGACTTCAGGTCGACGTCCTTGGCGAATTTGGCCGGCCCTTCGAACCGCGCCGCGGTGTTGGCCTTGTCGACCACGTCCTGGGGCATCATCTGCATCATGATGAAGTTGAGGTGGGTGATCTCGTCATAGCCCGCGCGAACCGCCTCGATCGGCCGCATCGTCGCCGGGACATGGCCGCTGACGTGGAGGCCGAGCTTGTGCGCTTCGGTCGCCCCCGGCTTGATCCACGCCGGCACCATCGACGTATAGAATTTCACGCCCCACAATTTGGCCGCCTTGATTTGCCGCACCGCCGCAATCGTCTCGGCCTCGCTGCTGACGGTGATCGACCCCTGCGCCGCCAGCGGATCCTTCTTGTCGACGATCGCCTGGATGAACGGCTCGCCCATCAGCAAATCGCCCGACGCCCGCCGCGCAACCACCGACAAGGCGCGGTCGATCTCGGTGCCCGGACTGCGAAAGCTGGTCAGGCCGTTGGCCATGTTGGCGAGCACATCCCAATCGTCGCCGATGTGCATGTGGCTGTCCCAGATGCCCGGCACGAGTGTCTTGCCGCTGCCGTCGATCACCCGCGCCCCCGCCGGCGCCTTGATCGACCCGGCAGCGCCGATCGCGACGATCTTGCCGCCGCTGGCCAGCACCGCCTGATTGTTGCGGAACACGCCCTTGTCGGCGTCGAACAACTGCACCTTGTCGAACAGTACCGGCGCCTTGGCCTCGGCGGTCAGGAAGCGATGCGCGATGGCCTTGACCGTGTCGGCTGTCGCCTTGTCCTGATGGTCGCGCATCGCCTTGGCGTTGGCGACGCTTTCATAGCCTTCGGGCAGCAACGAAATCCCGCCGACATTGGCGAAATAGCGGTTCTGCTGGTCGAGCCATACCGGGAACGGCGAGGCCAGGATGCCGCGCACGAACCCCAGCTTGACCGCCCTCGGCCCGGACGGCCCCTGGATGGTCAGCCCCGGCCCGACGGTCAGCGTCGCCCGCCCGCTCGGCAGCAGGTCGATCCCCGCCTCGCCCGCCGCAACCAACTTGTCGACCAGCACCGCGTTCGACAGGCTGATCCCGCCTGCGGGCAGATAATAGCCGCTGCGCCCCTCGACGCTGCCGCTGTCCGACAGGCTGGTCCAGCTCGCCTTGGAGCCCGAAACCGAAAACGTCTCCGCAGCATCACCGTTAGGGGTAATCCCGCGCACTTCGATCTTGGACGGAAGCCCGTCGGGCCCGAGCGTGGTGACTTGGTCGGTTTCGGTGATCCAGCCGCGCAGCGACTGCGAATGGCGATAGGCGGTGCGCCCGTCGGGCAGGGTCCAGCGCCACATCTCGCCATGCTTGCCGGCGTCGGACACCACCAGATAATGGGCAGCATCGGCGGGAGGTTTGAGCAACTGTTCCTTGGGCAGCGGCGCCGCGGCGAGCGCCGCCGGCAGCGTGGAAACCAATAAAGCGACCCGTAACCTGGTAAACTTTGCCATCATCCGCCCCCATTATCGACGGAGCGAAGCATAAGCGTGTTGAGCGTCAATGATAAGGAAAAGTGGGGAGCTTCTGTTGCCCGGTGCCCCCCGTACCGCTGGAATCCCCTTCTGTTGCCCGGTGGGGTCCGACCGCGCTTTTGTCCTAATAACGTCTGACCGTTAGGCCGTCAGTTACGCGGCAATCGCAAGAGCCTGATTATCGTTGGCACTTGTGTGAATGAGCCTTTGCGGTGGTCTCATACCGATCGGCAACCGGGACTTTACTGCACTCGTCGATCCTATTTCGCCCCCATCAGCAATTGCGGAACCCGTAAGGTCCGCCGCTGATGGTGGAGGCGCCGGGGTACTGCCCCCCGGGTCCGAAATGCCTATTCCACCCGATACTCTACCGACATAGCCGCCAGCGCTTGCACGCTCACGGCACGCCAAGGATAAGGGTTCGCGGGCCAATCTTCAAGCAATTGACAAAACCACCGAACACGGGGAACCGTTTCGGAGCCGATGGCGTTGAAACCATTCTTGGTAAGACGCGACACCGCCGTCGCGATCAACAAGGGGATTAAAATGAAGAAGTTTTCTTTCGCGCTGGTTGGCGCTGCCAGCCTCGCCCTCGCCGCTTGCGGCGGTCAGGGTGACGATACTCTGGCCGAAAACGTCCAGGAAAATTTCGATAATGCCGCCGATAATCTCGACGCCATGGCCGGCAATGCGACCGACGCCGAAGCGGCAACGCTCGGCAACCAGGCCGACGCGCTGCGCGAAGAAGGCGATCGCAAGGAAGAGGCGATCGACGACGCCGACGTCAATTCGGCCAACGCCGTCAACGCGATGTAATCGCTCGGACCATCCTTGGATGGTTCGAAAGAAGGCCGGTGCCGTCCGCGGCGCCGGCCTTTTTGTTTGCGCCGACGGCGTCTAGGTCGAGGCGATGATCGCCCCCGCCATCCCCGCCGCAACCTTGATCGTGATGCGCGACCGGGTAGGTGCGCCGCCCCAGCTGCTGATGGTCGAACGCAGCGCCCATATGGCCTTTGCCGGCGGGGCGATGGTGTTTCCCGGCGGGCGGGTCGATGCCGCCGACGAAGTACTAGCGACAGCTTACGGCCATTCCGACGCAGCAGCGCGAATCGCCGCGATCCGCGAGACGATCGAGGAAAGCGCGGTTGCGATTGGCCTCTCGCCGACCCCCGACCCCGCGCTCGCCGCCACCCTCGCGCTGGCGCTTCATTCGGGCACGCCCTTCGCGAATTTGCTGGGCGCGCACGACCTCGCGCTCGACCTCGCCGCGCTGACCCGATTCGCGCGGTGGAAACCGGCCTTCCACCAAACCCGCATCTTCGACACGTTGTTTTTCCTCGCTCAAGCGCCGCCGGGCGCGTGGGTCCCGAAGCCCCAGCCGGGCGAGTGCGAGGCGGTGCTGTGGATCGGCGCCGCCGATTTGCTCGAGCGGATCGCCGCCGG
>Ga0105046_10012383_pt1 | contig 13235 bp, 8 predicted proteins | sample MAT03_FD_78385 | JGI IMG/M metagenome (GOLD analysis project Ga0105046, IMG submission 78385) | Freshwater microbial communities from Lake Fryxell liftoff mats and glacier meltwater in Antarctica - MAT-03 (megahit assembly) | ecosystem: Environmental > Aquatic > Freshwater > Ice > Liftoff... | reverse complement strand
GAAATATCTGTACCTCACTCAGGTCGATCGCACCTGGAATCAAAGCATAACCGAAACGAGCTACGTGGCCGGCACGACCAAGGTCGTTGAAGTTCCTGTCGACCGCGTCGTTGAGAAGATTGTCGAAAAACCGGTCGATCGCGTGGTTGAGAAGATTGTCGAGAAACCAGTCGATCGGATCGTGGAGAAGATCGTCGAGAAGCAGGTTCCGGTCGCTGTGGCCGAAACGACCAAGCCGGATCAGTGGGCCAAGTTTGAAGTCGAGTACAAGGCCCGCGTCGGTCGTGGCGAACTGGTTGCTACCGCCGACTTGCTAACAACCTGGCAGAAACACTTGCCCGCATGGGGAATGGAAGCACCGCCTGGACTGGCCGGCTTGCGAACCGATTTCACCTCGTTGGCAAGCAAACGGCTCGAAGAGTGGTCGGCCAGCCGAGTCAAGGAACGCCGTTTTGCGGACGCCTACGCTGGGCTCCAGGGGTTCGCGGCATCGGAACCGGTCAAAGGATTAGTCGGTGCAAACATCGCGGTCGAAATGGCCGCCCGGTCACGCGGAGAAGTCCGCCTGGCCGAGGACGAGTATCACTATTCGCAGATTCGCACGCTGGCTTCTGCCGACCCGGTTCCCGACGACCGCCTGAAGCAACACATCAACGCGTATTTATCTCTTGTGGAACCGGCTGGCCGCATGTTGGCCGAGGTTCAGCAACTGGTCGACTATCGTGCCTGGGTGAAAGACGGTCAGCCGGCCAAGGCACTGGTCAAGATCGAATGGGGCCCACGCACCCAGTCCCGCGAGTATCAACTCGAAATCGGCCTGGGCACCGGCAAGGATGGCCAGCCGATCAAGAGTTACACTCGAACGACGTTCGCCTCGACCGGCCGCGTGTGGAGCGAGACTTTTCCGCTCACGGGAATTGCCGGCACCTCAGGTCGGGTTCCCTATCGCGTGAAAACAATTCGACCAACCTCGCCCGTTGAAGAACTGGCTGAATCGTTGCGGCAACGCACCGAGTTGTTCATGGTCGATCCGATCGGGCCATTGACTGTGGCCGACGAAACGGAGAGCGGCACCAAGGTCAGCGTGGATTGGCAAGGCGTTCTCTCGCGGCCGAACCTACCTGCATGGGGCGAAGTGAAATCACCGGTGGTTCCGGTTTCGGTGAAGTGATTTGGACTCAGGCGAGCGTCGAGGCGTAAGCCCGACGTGTCAGGCCCACCACGTCGGGCTTACGCCTCGACGCTCGCCAAACACAGCAGGTTTTCCATGAACAAACTCACTCAATCTCTCGTGATCTTCACCTGTCTGGTACTCGTGGCAAGCGGTGCCGGGGCGGCGTGGATCTTCCGCGATCGATTGACCGCGGGACCGAAGCCTGGCGATCCTCGAGCTGAATACAACGCCTTTGCACAGATTCTCGGGGGCGACGAGCTGGCAGTCCGCGACGAGTTGAATGAACTCATCTGCACGGCCACCGCCGCGATGGATCCCGCCGACAAGACCAAAGCCCACGCTCTAACGCTGAATTGCCTCGACGTTCGCGTGCTATTGGAGATTGGCCATGTGCGAACATTCCTTGCCGCTCACGGCGAGGGCATGGCCTATCACTTTGTAAACGAGGAACATCGCAGCCGATTGAAACAGCTTGCGGGAGATCGCCCCTCTCCACAAAAAGTGCTGGCCGTTCGCCAATCGCTCGCCACGCTGGGAAATGAATTTGCCTCGTTACGTCAACCGCCGGAATTCAAGCTGAAGGTCGAAGGAGCATCGCCGCCTTCGATGCCGTTCATGGCCATCCTGCGCGACAGCCATCTGTTCATGCCGGGCCAGCAACCGGTGCAACGAGACAAAGCGCGCATCCCATCGTTCTCGAGTGCCGATGGCGAGTTGCTCGTTCAACTCGAACAGTTTTTCAACAGCCAATTGCTTGCGAAAGCACTGCCAGCCACAAGGTATCCGAAGCTGTATCGCAACGGCCGGATGCTGGCGCTGCCCGCAAATCTCGTGGACTACAAGAACGAGATCGGCGAAGCAGTCCTGGATGAAAAACGGCTGCTCTTGCCAGGAGAGGCACCCGACCCCGAAGGTGTGGAAGCCGTCAACGAGGTGTACACAAAGCTGGAACGCTTCTTCTCGGCAATCGTCTCGTTCGGTTTGTAGGGTGGGCGCAGGCTTTGCGGAGCCCACCAATCGCTCGTGGTGGGTTCCGCAAAGCCTCCACCCACCCTACACAAGTTTGACCAGCTCGCAACAATGACAGGGAGTTAACCTCTCGCTCCGAATCGAGACCCACATGCGACGCTTGCTGCTTGCTGCTCTTCTGGTTCTCCCAAGCATGGCCAAGTCGGCCGACGTAACAACTTATTTGCCGGCCGACACCGATGTGGTCGTGACCATCCAGGTTCGCCAGATTGCCGAGTCCGAGCTTGGCAAAAAGGTCGGCGTGGACCTCATCAAGGAATTGCTCGGTTTCAGCAAGCAAGCCACGGCTGCCGTCGAAGCGACGGGGCTCGATCCGCTCAAGGACTTCGAACTTGTGACTGTCGGCATGGATCTCGACAAACTCGATAATCCCAAGCCTTTTGCTCTGCTCGAAGGGAAATGGGACATGAAGAAAGTGGAAGCAGCCATCGAGGCCTACGCCAAGGCGAACCCGACCAAGCTGGCGACCATCAAGGTGGGCGAGAAGGCAGCCTACAAGCTTCCAGGAAGTAAGCCCCAAGACATGATGTTTGGCGCGCTTCTCGACGACAGCAAGCTAGTGATCGCTGCCACCGAGGCGGATGTGACGGCGGCATTCGAGGCGGCGGAAGGCAAACGCAAGCCGGCCATCAGCAAGGAAATGGCGAACTTGCTGGCGACAGCCAAATCGCCTGCGCCAATTTTTGGTCGGGCGTGGGTGAAGGGGAAACTGAAAGATTTGAAGCTGCCCAACGAGAAACTGCAGGCCCAGATTGCGAATGTCGATTGGGCAACAGCCGCCATCACCGTGACGAAAGATGTGTCGCTGTTAATGACCATCAACACGCCCGACGAGAAGACGGCTCAAGTGGTCAGCGATCTGCTCGGTGCCGCGATTGGTGTGGTTCGTCTTCAACTCCTGGCGATCATAGAAGATCAACCTGAATTGAAACCCCTCAACGAATTGCTGCGAGGCACGCGTACAGCCCCGAACGGCAAGACTGTCCTCGCGGCCGGATCGGTCAAGGGGGAATCGATTGAGAAGGCGTTGAAGTTGCTGAAGACGCCAATGGAGAGGCCGAAGCGCTAGCGAGGAGTTGAAATTCTTACGCTACTACACTCGCTGGTTTCCGTTTCAACCAGTAATGCACCGGCGGCCAGACTAACAGCGGTATTAACGCACTAATCAATAATCCGGCGATTGGTCTGTCACGCAGTTCTTCGCCCAGGAATGCAAAGGTAAAGCCCATCGGGAAGCTGCCGCAGCACAGGGCGATGAAGAGCGGCCAAAAGCGCATTCGGGACATGCCGGCCAGACAACAGAGGGCCTCCGGCAATAAAGGCATCCAGCGTGTGAGGGCGATTGCCCAGAGCCCGTGCTTGGCGAAAAAATTTTGCAAGCGGCCCAGATTAGCCTCTCCCACGACGAAACGCACGAAGCGGTCCCCAAGCAATCGGCAGCCCCCATAGGCAACCAACCCGGCCATGAGCGTGCCGAACCCACCAATGAGCCCGCCGAGCCACGGGCCATACAGCATCCCCAGAAGAGTAATGACAGCAGGAGCCGGCACGGGCAGGATCAAGTCGCCGACGATCAGAAGAATGCCGATCAACCAAGCCCAGTCACCGTAACTTTGCAATCGCTCGAGTCCTTCCGGCCCTTCGAATTGCTCGTCGATGGCGGAGCCGACAAAGATGGTCGAAACCAGCATGAGAACGGCAATAACGAAAACGATTGCATAGATTCGCCAACGCATGAGGCGTCCTTTCTGAGGGTTGCTTGTTTAGTGTAGAGCGTCCGAAAGGAATGATCGATCAGAGCCGCGCCCGTAGCGCAGCGGAGTAAGCGGCACGGTAGGTGATCCGCTTACTCCGCTGCGTGCGTGGCTCGGAATGGTTTTTGACGCACAAAGTTTGTCAATGTCCCCCCTTTCAGTTGACCTTGCCCCAATTCGCGGGACTGGCTATGGCCCCATTACGTGCATTGTTGTTCGCGTTGGAGGTCAGTTTCCATGCGTTTGCTTTCTCGTCTCGTCCCCACGATCGGGGCTGCCGGTCTGCTCGGCATCGGCTTTATCCTGGGACACGCTCACTCCGATCCGTTGGCCGCCCAGCCGTCGGGGAAGGTTGTGGGCGTGGTGCCCGCCAGCGGCACTACGGCTGCCCCGGTTGCGACGGTTGCCGGGGACAAAAGAGTGATTGCCTATATTTACGGCAACATCCCAATCACGCGTGAAGAATTCGGCGAACACTTGATCCAGCAGTTTGGCCGGGATCGGGTGCGGCTGTACGTGAACCGCAAGGTGATCGAAACCGCCGGTGCCAAGCGGGGAATCGTGATCACGAACCAGGAAATAGACGCGATCATCGATGAGGACTGTAAGAGGCTCAGCTTCGACCGGTCGCAGTTCATCAACAGGGTCGTGAAGGAAAAATATGGCAAGACGCTGTACGAATGGCGTGAAGATGTGATCAAGCCACGTTTGATTCTCCAGGCCATGTGCAAGGACCAACTCAAGGTGGACGATGTCGAATTAAGGAAGGTGTATGAGAACCTGTATGGCGAAAAGATTCAGTGTCAGATCATCATGTGGCCGAAGGGAGACGAGACTATTGCCCTGCGCACGTATCCGAAGATTCACAACGACCCGGTGGCCTTTGACGAAGCCGCTCGAGAACAGGTACACGGCGACCTGAAAGCCCGGCTCGGCAAGGTCGATCCGATTGGCCGCCACTCCGGTCCGGGGACAGCCAGGATCGAGCAGATTGCGTTCTCGATGAAGGACGGGCAGGTCAGCGAGGTGATCGACACAGGCGGTGGATCCATCGTGGTTAAACGAATCCACAGCATCCCAGCGAATACCACGATTTCGTTCGAGGCCGTCAAGCCTGCGTTGATCAAGGAACTCACCGATCGCCAAACGGAACTGGTGATCCCCTTGATGTTTAATAAGCTCAACGACGAAGCAAAGCCGTTGTTCGTGCTCAGCCCGGCCGAAATCAAATCGCAGGAGATGGACGAGCAGTCCAAGAAATTGCTGGGCGCAGATTCGAGCAAGTACGAAAAGAAGTAGCGCCGAATGTACTGGGGGGTCGGGTCCGGCCCCCCTACTCCTCACTCCTCACTCCTCACTTTCTTCGCGACGACCCGTGCCACCACGCCTCGATGCGTTCCCAGGATGGCCCGGCGGGATCGACACCTGTCGCCTTCAATATTCGTTCCACCGCCCGCCAGCGCACCGGCTTTCCGGCATCGATCCTTTGCAGATCACGCGTCAGCACCGGATAGCTCACGCCGAGTTTGGGGCTGATCGCCCGGGCACTTGAAGCCACTTCGGCAATCAACAAACGCACTTCAACACCCAGCGGGGCCAGACCGAGTTCTTCGAGCCGATTGCGATACCGCCCCTGCCAATCCTGCCGAAGGGCCGTGAAATCTTTCACCTCGCACGCCTTGCCGATTCGTTCGACAATCGGCCACGGTGGAATATCCGTGCCAGCCACCATGGCCTTCACCCGGCCGGGCCAAATTCCATTCACGCCTTTCTTCTTCAAGAATCGCGTGAAAGGAACCAGGCCCCCTTCTCGTTCGACGAGCAAGCTCACCATTTCTGAAATGGAAGTGGGAGCGTGCCAGCCTTCACGACGAGTGACTTCTGCTCGTCGCCCTTCGAGGAGAGCGGCCAGCCGAGCTTCGCCGGCATTCACCAGTGCCGCAAGAACTCGAGCCTGAGCCGGTTCGGAAAGCCGGGTCACGCCCCGTTCGATCCGTTGAAACTCAAGGGAGGAATAACCGAGGATCGGCTCCATCTCCGTGAGTTCGAAACCGTAGGCCTCGCGTTGCAAACGCAGTTCCACCCACGTCTCTGGCCGATGCCGTTGCAGGAATCGGGCTCGGCGTTCCGACCAGCGTCGTACCAGATCGACGCGTTCTTCCACTGTGTCCGTCAAGATGGCTGCGATCCCGGCCGGATAGGCGTTCGCGGAGTAGGCCCCGCACTCTTCGATCTGCTTGACGGACTGCGCCGGTTTTTTCCCGCCGATGCCAAAGAGATCGGCCAATTCGCGACGGCTGATGCCGCGTGCCTTGCGAAGCTGAAGCAAGCGCGGGCCGAAATCGTCGTTCGGCTGATCCACGGGAGGGCGATTGCCAAGCGACCAGTTGCGCTTCAGAGCATTCAGTTCGACATCATCCTTGCAAATCTTTTTGGCGGCCGAGGCAACGTGCTCCCAGCGGGGAAGATCTAGATAACGCAATTGTCGCAGGGCTGCCGTGCCGACGCCGAGCCGTGGAAGATCTTTTTCCGATAACCCTGCCCGATGACACATCGCCCAGAAGTCCGCCAACGGTTCGGGATATCCCCGGTCGAGCAATCGAAGCCTCTCGGCTTCCAGCCACAGCGGTTCCACATTGGACGAATCTTCACCCACGGCCCTGCACAGTTGATGCAGTAATGGCAACGGCAACGGAAATCGCCCACGCCGATATTCCCACAATGTGGACGGACTGATTTTCACTCGCCGTGCCAGCTCGCGGGCGGAGCCTGCTTGTACTTCCAGCCAGGCGATCAATTCCGTGAGCGTGCCGCGTGGCCCGGCATACATTTGCCGGACTTCATCGAGAACTGCCGAGTCGAGCTTGCAACGCCGATAGTAACTCATCAATCGTTGCAGGAGTTTTCGCGTTGGTGAGTGGATGCCGAGTTCCAAATCGCGGAGAGTACCACGGCTGATGCCCGAGCGGCGTGAGAATTCAAGCCGTGTGAGACCGAGGCTCTTGGCCCGAATGGTGACGAGCAAACGGGCCAATGGGGGTGCGGTTTGCGCGCGGCGGAGCGAGTGCTCGCGCAGATTCGCATCGCGCAAGGCGTGACCCGTCAATCGTTTGGCCGGGCGCGTGTTGGCCAGCGGCATACGCCCTCGCGGGAAAGTCCATTCGGCTAAAGGGGAACGTTCAAGGAGCGAATCCGTTCACGTTCCAGGCGGGCAGGTCGTTCTACTAAGCAGGAGCCCACGGCAATCCGGGGGCTGGGTTGGGTGCCGATCACGGACGAAGCCGGCACCGCGGTGATGTAGGAGACTTTAAGGACTGACCGGGTGAAACGCAATCCGAAAATGGAAATGAGTTTGCTATCTTGGCGATGCGTGACAGGAGAATCGATCGACTTCTGCAAATTGGTCACTATTCCCGGCCTGGCCCCCCGTGAACTCCGGGGACTGCTCCAGCTTCAATCATTTGCTTCGGTTTCCCCCAGCACAGAAGCCGACATACGGGAGCACTTTGCCCCGACGACCTCGGCCCACTCTCGTTTCATTTCATTGCATTTCACACACTCACTTTTCGTTGCACGCTGTGTATTTGCAATGAAATGAAACGAAAAGTCGAATCTACGCACGAATGAATCCAAGGCCTCACGGATAACCCACTTGTCGTATTTCTGCTTAGCCGGACAGAATACGCGTTTCTCATAATCCGCCCTGAATTCACCACGAACTCAGGCCGAAGCGCCAGCGAGGCGGACCGGTCGCCGCTGAACTTCCCGCGTTTTCTGTTGATAATCGTTGCGCGCACCCCCTTCGGCACCGGGCTTGCTATGCCAAACGATCTTTTCCTGGTACTGACAAAACCTGACATTTTCTACCACTCCAGTCCGATCTGAGCCAAGGCACAATTCGCCGAAAAGAAGATCGCGCGGTGGGGTGGCAAAGGGAAGAGCAGTTTGAGGTGTTTCTTGGGATTTGTGGGCCCGTTCGGCGACGTGATTGACGGCCGGGATCGGGGACATTGAATGTTTCGCTTGGATCCAGCCGCCCGACTGCTCTCGAAAAGTAGAATGTCCCGTTTTCCGTCCTCCGGATATTATAATGAGCGGCGTCCCCTTGGTTTTCTCACCCATTTCTTTTCTCAAATCGACCAGGCCAATCACATGAAGCCTTGCATTTATGAGAATCTACGAGACCTGACCCCTTTGATTTTCCCGCGCTACTGATGAGAGAAATCAAAGGGGCCAGGGCGATTTGATTGAAACAAATAGACCTGACCCCTTTATTTTCTTACTCATGCAAGTTGCGAAATACCGTCGGCTAGGCTGACGGGGGTTAAATCTGCCACCTTCACCATTTCGACAATCTGTCGAAATGTTTCGGGCGTGGTTCGGTAGTAGCCGCCCGAGTTGCCTACTTCATGGAAAGTGAGTATCAACCAAGTTCCCGTCCGCTCGGCCGTATCGATCCAACTTTGTACTTCAGCAATAGACGTGTCGAGATTGACTTCCTGGTGCAGCAGTGCATATCGATCCGTCGTGCTGGTGTTGTAACCTTCATTGACGCTTCGAGCGCCGATAAAGTCATTGGACGCGATGACCTGCTCGATGGCCGTGTTGTATGAGCCATAAGGATAGACAAACGTCTGCGGAGTAATCCCAAGAGACAATAAATCAGCACGAGAACCGTCTACTTCGGCAAGTGCGCCGGCCGTCGATAGCGTCGCCAAATCGGCGTGCGTCATCGTATGCGCACCGACCTCGAACCCCGAGGCAGCAAGTGACTGAATTTGCGTCGGCGACAGGTAGCTCGGATTCGAATACGGCGAAACTTCCTTCACGGAATAGTTATCAATCCACAGCGTTCCGACTTGGTTGATCTGATGCAACACCATCATTGCATCGGCATTCGCCGGTGCCGTCACGTTGATCTGCTGAGTCTGCCACTGGCCGCCTGTCGATGCAAGGGTGCCGCCATCGACCCAAACCACGCTCCCGTCGTGACGCGTAAATCGAACGCGAACTGAAGTGGCAACCGAGGAGTTGTACTGATGCGAAATCGTGTACTGGGAGCCCGGCACTACGTGAACGTCCTGGAAATACCAGCCGGCCTCGCCGCTGGAATAGCTCTGCACATCAATCCGAGCAGACCGAGTGCCATCGCTGCCCGAGGTGGCATACACGAAGTTGCTAGTGTTGTTGCCTGTCTGCCACCTGCTCCAGTCCGCAGGCGAACCATTGATGGCCGTTTCAAGCGATCGGTTCTGCACCCCCTCCCATGAGGCCCCTCCCTGATTCGCGCGCGTGATGATGTAGAAGCTTGCCGGCAGGTTCGCTTGTTGGAGCACCGGAACAGCGTTCTGCATCTGTGAAAGCCAACCGTCATCGAAGGCGAATGAGATCTTTCCGCGCCCTGGTGGCGCACTAACAAGTTCTGAGAGCGAGTATTTGTCTGTTTCCAGCCAACCTGTCCCCTGAATCAAGTGAAACATCGTTATTGAGACTGCATTTGCCGGTGCGACTACCTGAAAATTTGCGAGAGCCCAGTTCGACGATGCAGGAAGACTGGCGACATAGACGTAGGAGAAGCTTCCGTCAGACAACATAAAGCGTGCAGTGAGTATCGACTCGCGACTCGATCGATACGCATCGCTGTACGAATACGATTTGCCCGGCGTCACGGGGACATCCTGGAAATACCATTTGGCATCGCCGCTTGCGTAAGTCGATATCTCAACCCGGATGGCCCGGCTTCCATCGTAACCGGACACCGACGCATTGAAGGACGCGTTATTGGTTCCCCAACTATTTCGGAACCATGCACTCGGCTCGTTGTTGGAACCGATCGACTCAACCGACGGGTTCTGTACTAGATTTGTCGATGTCGGCGGTGGAGTGACCGTGTTTTTCACCACGAGCGTAACGGGGGCTGACGGAGTCGAGTTGCCGGCGGCATCGCGGGCGATTGCCACTAGCGAATGGTTGCCGTCGGCCACTATCGTGCTGTTCCAGGAAAGCTGATATGGCGAAGCCGTCAATTCGGCTCCGACCTGGATTCCATCAACCAAGAACCGCACACCGACGACAGCAACGTTGTCAGATGCCTGGGCCGATAGTGTCACTGTGCCAGCCACCGTTGCGTTTGCCGCAGGTGAGGTAACTGAGACGATGGGCGATGTGGTATCGGGCGGGGGCGCAACGGTATTTTTCACGATTAACGTGTTCACCGCGGATGTCGTCGAGTTGCCGGCTGCATCGCGAGCGATCGCCACTACCGTATGGTTGCCGTCTGCCACCGTCGTGCTGTTCCAGGATCGCTGGTATGGCGAAGCCGTCAACTCGGCTCCGACCTGAATTCCATCAACCAAGAATCGCACGCCGACGACAGCGATGTTGTCGGATGCCTGTGCCGTTAGGGTCACCGTACCCGCGACGGTTGCATTGGTGGCTGGTGAACTAACCGAGACGGAAGGGGATGTCGTATCGGCAGGCGTCGTGCCCGTTGGGCCGAGTGAAAATCCATCCGTAATTAAATAGCCGGGAGCTTTAATGAGGTGAAACACCGTGGCGGACACGGCATTTGCTGGAGCGGTGAATTCAAATGCCAGTTGCCTCGTGGTTGCCGAAGCCGGTGCTGCGTGGTTGCCTTTATAGACGTAGTTTCCATTGCTCAATCGGTAACGAACCGTCGCCGACGTTGCGACGTCCGAACGGTACATATCTGTGAACGCATATTTTTGCCCGGCGGTAACGGGTACATCATTGAAGAACCATTTAGCATCGCCGCTCGAGCGTGAAGTCATATCGACGCGTACAGACCGCTGGCCGTCCAGACCGGTGCTGGGGTAACTGAAAGTCGCGGCGTTTGTGCCATAGGCATTCGTTTGCCAACCTTGCGGCAAGGTAGCAACTGTACCAGGGGTCTCAACCGAGGGATTGGCAATGAGGTTAGCCGGGCACTCGCGAGACTCGAGTGCTTCAGTTGAGAGGCGGATTGATTTATTAATTCGACGAAAGTCGTTTGGCCGATTCTTGAATCGGGCAAGGGAAAAATAAGATCGAATCGATGACATTATGATAATCCTTTTGTCTATGTTGTTTGTTTGTGTTTCTTGATCGCTAATAATTGTGACTGCGGCTCATCCGGCTGGCCGATGTTCCCGGCCCCAGCCCATGGTTGTTCCGCGAAGCTGGTCAATCACCGAGATGACCAGTGCACCGCCCAAAACGAGAGCGGAGAAGAATTCGTAAATTGGCCAAGCCCACAAGAGCTTGAGCCTTTCCCGATGCATCAGAATGGCGATGGCGCTGAACAGCCCGCGTTGCAGCAGGTTGATCGTCCAGTACGTTGCCAAAAAGCCGACACTGGAGGCTGGCCCAAGTAACATGCCAATCGTTAATGCCACGAAAATGTAATTGAACAAGAAGCTCGTCGCGGTTTCGATGACGTAGGTACTGATCAGCCAAGCCATCACGCGTCGGCCATGCGGGCCGGGGGCGGGGCGGTACAGTCGCCGAAACTTTGCAAGTACTTGCAGATTGCCGCGCGTCCAGCGATATCGCTGGCTAATCAAGCCGACGAGAGTCTCCGGCACCTCCGTATGGCAGATGGCGCGAGGCTCGTAAATTATCCGCCATCCTCCGGCCAGCATAGCCAGGGATAGGTCGAAGTCTTCGCAGAATGAATCGTGCTGGAACGGGCCTGCAAAATGGCCGGGCGGCGATCCAGCCGGAAGTTGTCCATGACTGCGGGTCACTTCTTCTAATGCCGCCCGCCGGAACAGGCCAATGGGCCCGGGCACACACAATACTGCCCCGTGGTCTGACTGCGGCAAACGGAAAGCGGTGTTCGAATAAACGTATTCCAGCCCCTGGCAGTAGGAAACGAGTCCGTTCAGGTTACGAACCATCGCGTTGCCAGCCACGGCACCGACTTTTGGGTCGGCCATCCGCCGCACCAGCATCTTCAGAGCATTAGCCTCAAAGACCGTGTCGGCATCCACGCACAAGATCAACTCTCCTCGAGCGTGCATTAATCCAAAATTGTGTGCGGACCACTTGCCGCCGTTCGGCTTGGTCAGAACCCGGCAAATCGCCGGGCCGTGCCGTCCCTCGTAGGCACGGGCTTTGTCAGCCATGCCATCTGTCGAGCCATCGTCCAGGACCAGGATCTCGAAATTCGGATAGTCGATCGTCAGCAACGATCGCACTGTTGCCTGGATGGATGGAGCCTCGTTGAATCCTGGAACGAGGATCGAGACGAATGGCCAGTAAACGACATCGGGCGGCTGCTCATGCGTCGAGCGGATGTAGCTTCGAATGACCATAACCTGGACAAGCAACCAGCGCAGGCTGAAAAACAAAGTCACGCCGGCAACTGCAGATGCAAGCCCTCCAAAGGCTAAGGAACGGCCACCACTCGAAAAGGCACCGTATTGCATGTAGAGTTCGCGGGCCGCGATCCAGCAGAAAGCCAGCGTGCTAATAATCCCTAATGCGAACATGACTTCCACAGCCGCCTGGCGTGTAGGCGATCCGGGCCGCAGGGAGTACCCATTGGGGTGCAGAGGTTCCGTCCACCCGCGGTCGAGATTGGTTACTCGTCGTGGGAGCCCGCAATTTAGCTGGATCATGAGTCGGCCCTCGCAACGATGCGATGGTCGCCATCATGCAAATCGCCAATTTCCTGCACAAAAACGCGATGCGTGCTTCGAATTCGATGAAGCTGATCGAGCAGCCAAGTCGCTTGCTCCGGCGTCTCCGCTACGTTCACGCGTTCAACCACTTGACGACACAATTCCTCTAGCTCATCGGCCAGACCTTGTGTGTCCGCCGTTTCGACGCGTTCATTCCTGTTCATGGGCCTCGAAACCAAATCGGTCAATGAGGCAATCGTGGTACTTTTCGCGGGCACCCGGTTCAAAATCTCACGAGCGTGTTGAGACGCAGCGCTCGGTACGAGCATTCGCCACAGCGCAAGGGCCGAGCTATTTGCGGCAGGTCGTTTGACCCGAGGAAGAATAAGCCCGAGTCCACCCACAAGGACTAAGGCGATTCCTCCCTGAAACGGCCAAAGGTCAACCAGTGGCGGACTCCATGAAAAAGCCACCGTTAGCTTCTCGCCTTCGGCAAGCCGACGAACAACCTCGGGCGGTGGCTGACATTCCATTTGAATCGACGCTTGTCCTGGCTCGTGAACCAAATCTTGAGTACGAACAAATCGAGCCGGCACTTTTCGTTCGGGAGTGTCACCTGCTACTTCGAGGGTCACCACACTTCCGGCCTGCAAG
>Ga0105046_10012382_pt1 | contig 13235 bp, 10 predicted proteins | sample MAT03_FD_78385 | JGI IMG/M metagenome (GOLD analysis project Ga0105046, IMG submission 78385) | Freshwater microbial communities from Lake Fryxell liftoff mats and glacier meltwater in Antarctica - MAT-03 (megahit assembly) | ecosystem: Environmental > Aquatic > Freshwater > Ice > Liftoff... | reverse complement strand
CAATCGATTCTACGACGCACGGATTCACAATCTGTGGCCGGGCGTCAGCAGATTTTGAATCAGATGCTGGAGTTCCTGGCTGAGTCACAGGGACTTGCCGGGACGGTTCGCGAAACGATGATTTACTCGAAACTTTGCCGACGACTCCAAATCGATGAAGTCACTACCAGACACGAACTCGTCGCAAGACACCCCAAGCTTCTTAGTAACCCCAGAAAGTCATCCAAAAACCGAATTGAACTAGATCAATCGCCAGCGTTAAATCAACACAGCCAAGCACGAAAGATGGATGCGGAATGGGAAGTGCTGGAGATTATTCTGACTTGTCCGGAAACCATCGATTTCATTCGGCACCACATCGGTGCGGATGACTTCGAAAATGTGCGACATCAGCGGCTGCTGGCGTTGTGCATCGACCTGTGGAAGGAAGACGGAGACCTTCCTGAACTCAGCCGATTGATCATTGCCGCAGAATCAGATTCAGATCTTTTGAGTCTGATCAACGCAGTGGTGGATTCGGCTGAAGAGAAAGGGATTTTCAGACTCATGATGGACCAGCCGGGCCAAAATGAGCAAGGCGGTACTTCGGTACCAAACCATCTGGAACGGGTTCTCGGACCTATTCTGGAACGCAGAGAAAAACGACTGAACCTCGTGTCGAAACAACTTCATGCTCAATCGGCAACGCCAAAGAGCGAATTCGACGACAGTTCAAGAGAATTGCTCCGCCGACTTACTGATTTCAAACAAAATCAAATGGGTCATCCTACTTCCACTAAGTAAGACTGTCGTCACTTGATGTGGCGTTTTTTTTGCCATGACGGCACGTTAGCTGCAACACATCAACTGAAGACCATAAGAACCACAGGAGCCAAATATGTACCGCCTCGATGAAACCCTTCGCCAACTAATAGAAACCGGCCTGAAACAAGGACATCTGTTGTTTTCGCAGGTCAATGCATTTCTGCCGGACGAAGCCACCGATCCGCAGCAATTGGACAATTTGATCAGCTGTCTCGAAGAATTGAACATGCAGATCGTCGCTGATCCAGTAAAGGACGACGCTGGCGAACCGCTTGCTCTTCGCAAGAAACGCCGTCCCGAAATCAGGATTGACGGTGAAGAATCTTCACGCGGCACCGAAGACCCGATTCGCATGTATCTGTCGCAGATGGGCGAGATCCCGCTGCTGACTCGCGAAGAAGAAATTTTCCTTTCCAAGCAGATCGAAGTTTCACGCCGCCGTTTCCGACGCGCTCTGCTGACCAGCGAGTTCGCGTTGAATTTCTGCCATGAAACGCTGATCAAAGTGCATCGCAGCGAACTGCCGTTTGATCGCACGATCAAAGTCTCCATGACGGAAAGCCTGGAAAAGGAGCAGATCCTTGGCCGCATGCCGATTAATTTGGCAACGATAGCAAACATCCGGCAACGCGATTTGGAAGACTATGCCACGCTGAAGACGAAAGATCTGTCAGCAGCTGGCCGCACTGAAATTCAGCAACGCCTGACAGAACGTCGTCGTCGCTGCGTGACACTGCTTGAAGAATTGAGTCTGCGAACTCAACGTCTGCAGCCGTGTATGAAACGTCTTGATCAGATTTCAAATCGGATGACCGAACTGCATGAGCAGATCAAGAGTCTTCGAAATCTGGCATCGGCTCAGGATGAACGAAAATGCCTGCAGAAAGAGCTTGACGACCTGATGGAACTGACAAAAGAGACGCCCGAATCCATGGCGGCGCAGATGCTCACCATCCAGCAGCGACATGCGGAATATGATAAGGCCATGCGAGATTTGTCAGGCGGAAACCTCCGACTCGTGGTGTCAATCGCCAAGAAATACCGCAACCGTGGCATGACGTTTCTGGACCTGATCCAGGAAGGCAACACTGGTCTGATGCGAGCGGTTGATAAGTACGAATATCGCCGAGGGTACAAGTTTTCAACGTATGCGACATGGTGGATTCGCCAGGCCATTACGCGTGCGATTGCGGATCAGGCTCGCACAATTCGTGTGCCCGTGCACATGATTGAGACGATGACACGGCTGCGTGCAGCTGCGAGAACGCTTCTCCAGGATATCGGACGTGAACCAACCGTCGAAGAAATGGCGGAACTGGCTGGCATCCCGATGGATGAAGCTCGTCGAGTCATGCGAATTTCTCGTCAGCCAATCAGTCTTGACAAGCCGATTGGCGAAAGCGACGACAGTGCGTTCGGCGACTTCCTGGAAGACCGTAGCACAGACAGCCCTGTCAGCAACGCTGCGTCTGAAATGCTCAAGGATAAGATCGACACTGTCCTGAAGACTCTGACCTACCGCGAACGCGAAATCATCAAGCTGCGATACGGTCTTGGCGACGGCTACACGTACACGCTGGAAGAAGTCGGTCGCATCTTTAAGGTGACTCGCGAACGCGTGCGCCAGATCGAAGCCAAAGCAGTGCGAAAACTTCAGCACCCGGTTCGCAGCCGCCAGCTGCAGGGATTTCTGGAAGGTATCGCTGCCGTTGCTGGTCACTAACGCCAGTAACAGAAGTGAACTGAATTTGAATGAACATCAAGGGGGGACGAAAGTCCCCCTTTTTCGTTGCGGCAGTTACTTGCGATTCGGTCCCGGCAGGGACGATAGCTCATTGCCGGTGACGGCAGTCACCGGTCACGTTTGCCTCATAGATTCGAAAGTCCCGGAGGGACGACAGCAGATCTTGCGACACTCGCTGTCGGCCCTCCGGGACTTTGGGATCATCGTTGTTCATATCCGTCGGCTATCACCGACGGCAGTGAGCCGCCGTCCCCGCCAGGACTGAATCGCATTCCACGCTTTTGTTTTACCAGCATCCTTGGCCTGTAAAAATCGATGGTTAAGTATACATCAGACCGTCAAACGCTAGAATCCGCCGGTTCGTTTTTTGATTTCAAACAATGGAGGTTTCTGTGAAGACTGTTGCTCGCTTACTGTTTGCTCTCAGTGTCGTTACTGGATTTTCAACACCGATCGTCGCCGATGAGGCTGAACAAGCCCCTGAGACCTATAAAGTCCTGTTCGAAACATCGGGCGGAGATTTTACTGTCGAAGTTCACCGAGAATGGTCACCCAACGGTGCTGATCGCTTCCACAAACTTGTGGAAAGCGGCTTTTATGATGAATGTCGTTTCTTCCGCGTAGTGCCAGGCTTTATGGTTCAGTGGGGAATCAACGGCGACCCGGAAATCCAGCAGAACTGGGTGGATGCAAAGATCAAAGACGATCGCGTTACAAAATCCAACAAGCGTGGACTCATTACGTTTGCAACCAGCGGCAAGAACTCGCGAACCAGCCAGGTCTTTATCAACTACAAGGACAATGCATTCCTTGACGGCCAGGGGTTTTCGCCATTCGGTGAGATTGTCGAAGGCATGGATGTTGTCGATGCGATAAACTCGCAGTACGGCGAAAAGCCAGACCAGGGGCTGGTCCAGACTAAAGGCAACGAGTATCTGAATAAGAGCTTCCCAACGCTGACGTACATCAAGAAGGCAACTGTCGTAAAAGACGAAGCCGATGCCAAAGCCAAAGACGAAAAGTCCAAATAGTCCGGCAAATCAAAGCATGATCCCGGTCATTGAAGTCAACATTCCGCGCGGTGGAACATTTCCTGTTTCATCCGCGCGGAGTTTGCTGTGTACCAGGCCTCACTAAGACGTCCCATCAATACAATACAATTTGAGAACAATCGGAAAGACGCATGCCATGAGTGAAGCAACAGTCACGGGACAGGTTCATTTGATCGAACCGACAAAAAGTTTCGGTCAAAAAGGATTTCGCAAACGCACGGTCGTGCTGGAACAAGCCAACGGACGTTTCACGAATTACCTGCCGTTTGAATTCATCGCTGACAGTTGCGACTTGGTCGATAATCTTAGCGTTGGCGATACGATTAAAGTCACTTACCGATTGACCGGCCGCAAATGGCAACGTGATGAACAAAGCGAAGTCAAATTCTTCCTCAGCGCGGAAGCGACGGAGTATGAACTCATCAAGGCGGGCGGTGGAGCAAAGTCTGCTCCTGCTTCAGCCGATGAACCGGACTTCGGTCCGGAAGATGATTCTGCTCCGTTTTAACGACCGGTAATGTCCAGGGAAATGTTTCAGGATCGAACTGATCCACTCACATCAAACACCTCACGCACCTCAACGGCACCCACATGAACGCCGGAATGTTCAGCAGCAATCTCTACTGCGGCCTGTTGTTCTTTGGCAAGTATCAGGTAATAGCCGCCGAAGACTTCGCGAGTTTCAGCAAACGGGCCGTCGGTGATCGAACGATGTCCATTTCGAACTCGCACGCTGGTTGCTGTCGCGATCGGATGCAACGGCGACGCGCTCAGGAATTGCCCTTGCTTGTCGAGTCGGTGTGTCAGCTTCACTGCTTGCTGCATCGCGGTCATGTGTGCTACCGGCCCGGCAGCACTCCAGGCTGCTTCATCGTCGTAGCAAAGTAACATGAATTTCCTGAGCGAGTCGAGGCTTTCTGATTCAAATTTCTCGGCAGGCAATCCATCGAGTTTGAAGATCGGACGAATCTCAACGGTGCCTTTCTTCGCCGGTGGCAGGCGACTGGCGATAGAAATTGCTTCGTCAAGATGCTCGACATCAATGAGATAGAAGCCGCCCAGTTGCTCGATCGTCTCGGTGAACGGACCGGTCGTAAACATCGCTTTGCCATCGCGGACGCGCACCGTCGTCGCAGTCGCTACGGGATGCAGTGGTGCCGCAGCCAGAAGTTTTCCTGCCGCCGCCAGTTCCTGACAAATGCTCATTGATGCTGCAACGCACTGATTCCATCCATCGGGCGTCCAGGCATTTTCCGGGCTGTAGATGAGAAGCATGTATTTCATGATTTTATTCGCGCCTGAACCGGGCTTTGAATATGTGCCTACGACATTTGGAGGGCCGTCCGACTCGGCTGAAACGAAATCTGCATCACTTCACTCGATTGTAATGAGCCTTCATAAACGGAACCCACTTTCCGTCCGGGCTGAGGTACTGAGACGAAAGACTTCGCAGGTCGTCGTTGAGAAATTCGATGATATCCTGGTATTTTGCCGTCGTTCCATCGCCCGCTAAGCTCGGCCCTTCGGAGTCAAGCGTCAGCATTTTTTTGTCCGCGTCGAGGGTCCCGTTGTACGGCCACAGCCACGTTATACACCCAGCGATAAACGTCCCAACGAACTGTTTCAACTGCGGGTCGTAGCCCAGCGTCATAATGGACTGAAAAACGCCGCCACCGGGCATCTCACCTTCTCCCTCACCGATTGTCCACAGACCGCCGAGCGATCGCACGGTTTCCTTGCCGGTGTTTTTCATGGGAGGTTGATCCGGCCCCATGTTGCATTCGCCCTCGAAGGTCCATTCGCCCACAAGCTTATGAAGCCATTGATGTTCCATTTGTGGTTCGGGAATTTCCATGACCGTCTCCTGAGTAAAGGAAACGTTTTGAGTACGAAATCGGCTGATACTTCACGCGGTTGCAACTAATGTCGGTTTCAAGTTTAACAATTCATATTGAACCGCGAGAAGAGTAATGGGACGGTGAACACACTGCTGCACAAGTATTATGTTTTGCTGAGTCTGTTGCCGAAAATTGGCGAGCTTTCACACAGTAATCGAATGGAGATGTCGCAAATCGACAGCAGCATCCGGAATCGTGACGGAAATTATTTTCTATTGCGAATTAATCGGCAAACAGTTCTGAAAGTCGGCGGGCAAGAAATCGTCGCTCGGGTTCCTGACGAGCCAGCGAGATCGCACTTTGATACGCGTCCTTCGCACTGTTGATGTTTCCAGCCCGACGGCACAATTCTGCCTGTGCTGCGTGGGCGAGATGATAGTCGACAAGGTCACCACGCTCCAAAATCGCATCAATGAGATTCAGCCCCGCTTCAGGATCGTCGCGCATCGCAACCGCGACGGCTCGATTGAGTTCTACGACCGGGGAAGAATTAATCGACATCAATGTGTCGTAAAGAGCCACGATCTGAGGCCAGTCTGTCCGCTCGGCTGCCTGAGCCTGCGAATGAACGGCCGCGATTGCCGCCTGAACGGTGTAGACTCCAAACCGCCGAGTCGATAGCGCTCGTTCGACCAGGAGTTGGCCTTCCTGGATCAGTTCGAAATTCCACAGGCTGCGGTTCTGGTTCTCAAGCAGAATAATGTCGCCATCGACAGTTGACCGCGCATCTCGTCGTGATTCCTGAAGCAGCATCAGCGCCAGCAATCCTATGGTCTCGGGATCAGGAAGCAATTCGAAAAGTAGTCGCCCCAGTCGGATCGCTTCGCCAGACAGATCGGCCCGCGTCACTGATTCTCCGGACGACGCGGAGTAGCCTTCATTGAAGACCAGATAGATAACAGACAGAACCGATTCCAGGCGTTCTGCAAAATCTATAGACGATGGAATGACAAACGGAATTCCTGCATCACGAATCTTTGCTTTGCCTCGCACAATGCGCTGGGCCATCGTGGCGGGGGCCGTCAAAAACGCTCTGGCAATTTCATCGGTCGTGAGTCCGCAGACTTTTCGCAATGTCAGTGGAACCTGAACCAGCGGATCGATTGCCGGATGACAACACGTGAAGATCAGCCGCAGTCGATCGTCTTCGATTTCCTGATTCGCAGTAGCTGAGTTTTACTCTTCGAGCGATTCCACACGTGCTGCGACTTCCGGCACCATCTCGCTAAATCGATCGCGTCGTCGCAGTGTATCGATGGCTTTAAAACGGCCTGTCAAAACAAGCCACGCGTGAGGTTTTTTTGGCACGCCTTCCAGCGGCCATTTTTCCAGTGCTGCGGTAAATGCTTCGTGCATCGCTTCTTCGGCCAGATCAAAGTCACGCAGCAGACGGACCAATGATGCAAAGACGAGGCGGGATTCTGTCTGATACGTCGCTTCGACAATCTCAGCCACACTGGATTTCGGAGTTTCGTGCATGAAACGATTCGTCGGGAGGAGTCTTGCCGTGTTATTCCTGCTGCTCGAAAATCAGCGGTGTAGACGAGTTCGCCGGAGCCACGCGGAATCGCATTTTTCCGTTTAACACGCTTCGCAGTAAATCCCCGAAGGCATCACCACGCCAACCGTCCAACAGACGCGGCGGATCAGTTTTTTCGCCGCTGCGGACAGCTCGCACAAGTTCCGTCAAATCCCGGTTCGTACCGACCAGCGATTGAGCAATATCCAGCTCCGCGCAGACATTCCCCAATGCCAGGCCAACGAGTCTGGAAATGACCTGTTCGTCTGACGAAAATTCGTCACGCGATCGCAAGCGCGGTGGCAACAGGTCATCCGACACTTGACAGGCCTCTTCGATCACCGCCACGACATCGTCCAGTCGCTTCTTGTATTCCGGCCGGTTGAGGTCGCGAGTCGCGAGCGCCTGCTGCACAGTTTTAGGTCGTCGTTTGGCAAGATCAATCAGCAGGTCATCTCGCAGAATTCGGCGAGGTGGACGGTTGCGAAAGGCGGCCTCTTCTTCACGCCACTTCGCTAAACGCTGAGCCACAAGTAGTTCGCGTCTTGGGAGCTTGTGAATGCCGGAAACACGTTCCCAGGGAGGCGTTCGCTCTTCTTCGAAGATGTCCTGACACATGCGGTCGAATTCCGCATGAGCCCATTGCAGGCGTCCGCAGGCTTCCAGAGACTTGCTTTGGCGAGCCCAGATTTCCGGAAGAAACGCAGCGTCTTCCAAAGCGTATTGAATCTGTTCTGGTGACAGCGGACGTCGCAGCCAGTCTGTGCGAGTCTGATTGCTGGCGACACGTTTCCCGAGAACTCGTTCGACTATGGCTGAATAGGACAACGGGTAACTGCGACCACGCAATCCTTCCGCGATCTGCACATCCACCAGCTTTCGAGGAACCTGGCCACTCATCTGGATGCAGAACTTAATCTCCGCCTGTCCGCCATGCACGATCACCGTGGTGGAATCATCCGCCATGATGTCCCACCACGAAGTCAGCGTCGAGACGGCCAGTGGATCAACTGCCACGCAACGCTCAGGCGTCGCAAACTGGAGCAAGCCAAGCTCAGGCCGATACGAAATATCAGACACAAATTCCGAATCGAAGGCCACGATTCCGGATTTGCGAATATGTTCGCACAATTCCAGAAAGTCTTCGTGATAGGTCAGTATTTGAGTTTCCATCGAGCGTTCTGTTGTATCCGTCAGATTTTCGTACGGCATCGCTTCCCCTCGCACCACCAGGGTGCTGATTTCGGGAATGTAATGATGCCAGTTCGCTATGATCCAGACGGCGTGGTATAGCAGGTTGCAACACCAAGCGCAAGGCAAACCTAAACTGCTTCTCGATTGTTATCAGCCTCGACGTCATCCACCAACACGTTTTCGATTTATTGCCAACCCGAAGCGCTAGTTTTGAAGTTGCGCTCTTTGAAGTCCCGTGCGATAAACTGCTCGAAAAGAAGCGTTATCATCATAACCCGAATCGTCAGCGAGGGATTTGTTGGCAGTCCGCCGAAACGCCACAAGTCAATCCCTCAATTACGTTTCGGGTTGTGATAATGGAAAACACGCAACTTCAAAAATCGCCAGCGAGAATTTTCGCGTTAAAAACACTGATGAAATGTCGCCTCGCTGGCGCTTCGGGTTAGTGAAACACCTAAATCGACAGCCTGCAAGTCGCGATCAAGTTTCGCGATCAGTCCGCACTCGCACCTGAAGTGCGCCCAGCATTTTGGTGATGCGTTCTTCCTTTTTGTTGATGAACAGCACGTTCTCCAGAACAATCGCCCGACGTTCGTTGCTGGCGTGAATGATCAGGCGTCCCGATCGCAACAACAGATACTCGAAGAGGTCATTGATCTCTTTGTCAATTCTCAGGTTCGGTGCAGAGAAACGTTCCAAATTGCTGAGAAAACCATGGTGGTGCAACAATTCGTTGCCTTTCACTTCCCAGTAATCAAAACGACGGCTGACCAGCACGCAGAGATACAGAAAGATCATGATGCCTGCATAGATCAGATAGAACGTGGCATTGGCTGCGGGCTTAATTTTCACCAACGCCGTCACAATTTGTGGAGCCAACCAGGAATTGAGTGTCAAGATGAACCACAATCCAATCGCGATGGAAACGAACGCGAAAAACCAGGTCAGCGAGGTTGTTCGAGGAAAGTCGAAGGCAATCACCACCAGATTCAATGCAATCACCACCAGAAAAATTCGAGCGCAGACATTGTGATACGTTTGCACCTTAGCAACGGCAACCTCGGCTTCTGCTGGTTTGGCGTCAGTTGCGGCTGCTTCACTGCCAGTCATCGTTGTGTCGTTTGCTGGTTCTGCCGATGTCTCGCGGACATCTGCGGGCAGATCCGATGAAGGATTGAATTCCACCGCGGGAGTTGCGTCTGCAGCTTCGGGGGTTCCGGTCGAAGCTGTCTCGGGCGATTCATCGAAACCGCTGACAGCGGCTTTCGCAAATGGTATCGCTTGTCGATTGTTCACTTGTGACGTGCTTGCCACGACCCGGCCTCGAACGCCAGATACGCGGATTTCTTCTTGTGGAATGCCGCCTTTGGCCCACATAAAGATGCCGCAGAACAGTGCTGTCAGCACTGACGGATAGAGATAAATGATCTTCGGATAGGACACCAAATAAACACGCTCCGGCATCTCATTCGAATTTCCGAGCGGCGTTGACGCAGCATCACTGGCGGTTGAATCCTGGCTCATTTATCACGGTCCCAAGTAGATCTTGAAGCTGAAAGGTTGATTTCGAATTGGCTGATCTTCGCGCAATCGACAGGAAGATGTCTATCGTTGACGAAATTTAACGGTGTCGCATCTAAGTTGCCAGCTTCCAGGCATTTTCGGCCTCGCTTACAGCGAACAAACGCAAAAGTGCAATTTAAGGATCAAGATAATTCGTCAGGTTCGTGCGTATTGAACAATTATTGCTCGCAAATTTGAACGCAATGCCATTGGATCCAAAATAGCCCATGCATTTCATGATCTGTCTGAAGTGGCTGAGCGACGTTTTAGCTGTCATACTCATGCAGGGTTCTTCCCGAGCTTGATCCGAATCGAGGAATTTCAACCATGCTGCATCGCAGACGTTTTCTGGCACTGGGGCTCACTGGCAGCGCGATCGTGCAGATTGCGGCTCTCACCAAATCATTCGGCCAGACAACGCCACTGGCTCCGGCGAAACCAGACGAAGGCATCGTTGAATACATCAAGCGAATCCGAGGTCAATGGGACGTTGAAACCTACAAACAAATGCTCGGGGCGGCGAACGAATTCAAAGAAGGTGATGCGATCGTCGGTGTCGCTGCGGCGAGCGACGATGCTCGGCGGCAGGCGCGAGAACTCATCGCAGCTACGCCGATTCGCGATATCGATCAGCATCCACCATTTTCTGATGGTCTGTTCGATCTGATTTCCTCGTCATTGAATCGCGACGTCCAGCGTCAGATTGGTGATATGACACTCGGCGCCTTGAAGACGTTTTTGTTGGAACGCAGTGAAGCCGACATTCATGCCATCCGCACCGGATTTTCCAGTGACGTCATCGCTTGCGTCGTGCGACTGATGAATAACGCGGAACTTATTCAAATCGGTGCAAAAGTCTTTAACCCGTTGCCGGATTCAAAAATTGGTGCTCGTGGCTACATGGGCGCGCGAGTTCAACCGAATTCGCCGACTGACAACGTGGATGATATTCGCTGGCAGGTGTTCGATGCGTTTGCATACGCTGTCGGTGATGTCCTGCTGGGAACCAATCCTGTGTCGAGCACGCCGGAATCCGTGGCGGCAGTGGAGGCGACTCTGAAAGATGTGCTGGCGACGTTTGGTCTTGAGTACACATTGCCGCATTGTGTACTGGCCCATATTGATGTTCAGTCGGAAGTTGAGAATACACATCCCGGCTCGACAGCACTTTGGTTTCAGAGCATCGCTGGAAATGACACGGCGAACACAACATTCGACATCTCCGTCGAAAAAATGCAGCGACATGCAGCCGCCAGAGATGGTCGTTTTAGTCTGTACTTCGAAACCGGCCAGGGCGCAGACTTCACCAACGGGCATGGTCATGGCGTTGACATGGTCATCCATGAATCTCGCAAGTACGGATTCGCCAGATCGTTGACGCAGACGATTGCCACAACACACTCCCAGCGCGGAAGCAATCTGCAACCGTGGGTGATTCTGAATGATGTCGCCGGCTTTATCGGGCCGGAAGTGTTTCGATCCCGAGAACAACTGGTGCGGTGCTGCCTTGAAGACATCGTCATGGGCAAACTGCACGGGTTGACGATTGGCCTGGATGTTTGCTCAACACTGCACATGGACGTCAGCCTCGACGACCTTGGCTGGTGCATTGATCAGATCATGCCCGCGAATCCCGGCTATCTGATGGCCCTGCCGACTCGTATCGACCCGATGCTTGGATATCTGACGACCGGCTATCAGGATCACGTTCACATTCGGGAGAAGTTTGGCTTCAAAGTCAACGACCGCATGTGGCAGTTCTTTCAGCAATTGGGAGTCATTGATGCCGATGGAAAACCAACCCAACATTTCGGTGACCCATCGTGGGTTTATCTGCAGTACTGCCGCAGAAAAAATGACGCTCGACCGGACGCAGAAATTCAGGTCGAAGCAACCTCTCAGATCGCCGCAATTCGCTCGCGTGGAGTCTTTATTGCAGAAGGATTCGGCGAACAACCAGCAACTCTGGAACCTTCACTGGCGCGACATATTCAGCACATTTATGACGATGCAAAAGTTTCCATCTGGATGCAATTGAACGATGCGTTCGTGGCGACTCTGCCAAACGTGCTCCGACTTCGAACTCGTTCTGTTGATCGTACAGAATACATTCTGAAGCCGCTGACTGGTGAGCATCTTTCGGATGAATCAACGTTGGCGATCGCCAATCATCGTCGTGCTTTTGGTGACGAGTCTAATACTCAAATCGTAATCTCCGACGGCCTGAATGCATTGGCGGTGACCGATGGAGATCAATTGCTAAAGCTGGTTACGAAACTTCGATCTGAATTGGCTGGCACTGAATTTGTTCTGTCACCGACGAACCTTGTGATTGATTCTGGGCGCGTCCGAGCGGGTTATCGGATCGGCGAGCAGTTGTTCGGCAACCGCGTCGGGCAGTTCACAATTCTGCACATCATCGGCGAACGCCCCGGCACCGGTCACCACACGTTGTCCGTCTACATCACCAAAGCCGACGGCCAAACCTGGGGCACTGCAGATGCGGTCGATCACAACATCACCAAAGTTGTCTCCGGCATCGCCAACACGGCCCTGTCGCCCATTCTTGCCGGCGCTGAGGCGGCGAAAATCCTGCGGCAGACAGAGACAAGCATTCGCTAACAAAAAGGCCGGGGAGGCTGTAAGGATTTAGTTCGAAATCCTGGGCGATGAAATGTTCAAAAAAGGGACCCCATCACAACCCGAAGCGTCAGCGAGGGATTTGTCGGCACGCAGCCGAACCGCCTAAATTCCATCCCTCACTGACGTTTCGGGGTAAAAAAACACATTAAATCGACAGCCAGCTTATGATCGAAACTTGAATACTCCCATCTGGCACCAAGAAAGAGTATGTTGACATCCAGTTTTGGCCGATGTATCCTAAACAAGATGTTTATGTCTTGTTTAGTCGCGTCAACCAGATCAGGAGACTCCAAAGTGCCAAAAATAAACAAAACGATTGCCTTTTTCAGTGTGATCAGCACTGCTGCTGCCATCATGGGAAGTTGTGTGTTTTACGAAACTGTGGCTGCAAACGCCGCCACTCCGACCGAAGATGCCAAGGATCCGGCGGTTGAGCGGGCTCGGCGAGAAGTGAAAATGCTGGACGACATCTATAAAACGGCAATCGTCCTCATCACCGAACATTACGTACACGACGACACTGATTTAGCGGCAGGCAGTGCGTTCAAGGCATTGTTCGAAGCCGTTGACAAAAAAGGCTGGCACAAAGTGAGGCTGGTCGATGCAACAGGGCATCCCTACAGCGATGAGAATCTTCCAAAAGCGGGCTTTGAAAAGGACGCGATCAAGCAGTTGCTGGAAGGTAAACCTGCCGTCGATAAGGTTGTCGTCGAAGGTGACAAAAAGTTCCTGCTTGCTGCGACCGCCATTCCGGTTGTCATGGAAAAGTGCATCATGTGCCATGAAAACTACAGGGACGTTGCAAAAGGAAAAGCGAT
>Ga0105046_10012380_pt1 | contig 13235 bp, 15 predicted proteins | sample MAT03_FD_78385 | JGI IMG/M metagenome (GOLD analysis project Ga0105046, IMG submission 78385) | Freshwater microbial communities from Lake Fryxell liftoff mats and glacier meltwater in Antarctica - MAT-03 (megahit assembly) | ecosystem: Environmental > Aquatic > Freshwater > Ice > Liftoff... | reverse complement strand
TAATCCGGTAAATCTAAACGTCCACGAAGCCTAGCCAGTGGATAAGAGTAAATGGGGATACTCAAGGGTTGAAGAACTCTTAAAAAATTTATATACTTTTATATAGATTTACTACCCAGACACTAATCTACGGCATTATAACAATTAATAAAATTACGGAATGATTTCGTTCAAACATATTATTATTTTTGCTTTTGTTTCTATTTGTGTTTGTGCACAGATAGAACAATTAAATCATTTTAAACAATGGTCTAAATCTCACGAAAAAAATTATGTATCGGTACAAGAGGAAATGTATCGATATCATAATTGGTTGGAAAATAATGAATTCATAAACAAAAAAAATAAAGAAAATAATGGGTATGAATTAGAAATGAACCAATATGGTGATATGAGCTGGCAAGAATTCAAAAAAATAAAAATGGGATATTTTTCTGATCATTCTAACCAAAAATATTTTTCTAAACCTAATGATTTTATTGGTGATCTGCCAAGATATACTAATTGGACAGCAAAAAATGTTGTTACTGATGTTAAAAATCAATTTCAATGTGGATCATGTTGGGCATTCTCTGCTACTGGTACAGTGGAATCAATGCACGCTATTAAAACTGGTAAACTAGTTTCGTTGTCCGAAGAAAATTTAATTGATTGCACTTTTAATTATGGTAATCAAGGTTGTGATGGAGGTATGCCATCTAATGCATTGGATTATATTATTGCAAACAATGGTATTGATACAGAAGCATCATACCCATTAACATCCGTATTTCCATTTGAATGTGAAGTTCAATATGCTTGTCCATGCGATTTTAATAGAAACACCGTTGGTGCTACAATTAAAGGATACAATCATATTATTTCCGGAAATGAAACCAATTTGGCATATGCTATTGCGTTTGTTGGTCCAGTTAGTGTGGCAATAGATGCAACAGATTCAATGCAATTTTATAAAAGTGGTGTTTTTTATGATAAAAATTGTTCAAGCACTATATTAAATCATGCTGTGTTAGCAGTTGGATTTGGAATAAATACAGATGGCCAAGAATATTATATTGTCAAAAATTCATGGGGCACTGATTGGGGTCTAGCTGGATATATATTAATGGCTCGCAATAAAGACAATATGTGTGGTATTTCAACTAATGCAATTTATCCATACCTTTAAAAAAATAATTTTTTTTAACGTGTCGAATGCAAAAGTATTCCAACCGAATTCATTTTATGATTGTACAATCTTAAAATAGTATTCGGTTTATTCTTTATTTTTTTTATAATTATTTCACTAAAATCATTATACAATTCAATCGCATCAAGACTATTTAAAATAGCATAATTTATTTTATTTGTTTCCAACCAATTAATTGCTTCATTACTCGTTTGCAATATATTATCAAATCCTTTCGAGAGTATAACAAAATTACATTCATAATCAATAACCAATTCTTGAACATTAGATAATTGAATTCCTGGATCATGATGTGTATCACTTAAATTCCAATCCCAATTTTTATGACCAATTGGCCAAATTATGGCATCAGCATAAATACTTTTTTCTCCCAAAAAGCTGACTTGTATTCTGCCTTCGCTTTGCTCATTTGAATAGCATCCTTCAGATTGTATTCTGCCTTCGCTTTGCTCATTTGAATAGCATCCTTCAGATTGTATTCTGCCTTCACTTTGCTCATTTGAATAGCATCCTTCAGATTGTATTCTGCCTTCACTTTGCTCATTTGAATAGCATCCCTCGGATTGTATTTTACCCCATTGTACATCAACTATAATTGGTCTGTTAGTATCATTGTAACATTTTTTATGATAGTGTAATTTTGATTTACTATTATTATTATCCATATATTAATACTAAATAAATTTTTTTGCGTGTGATTATTTAAAAATATTCGATGAATTTGCTATTGTATTTGCGGCATTGGTAATTGCATTTGCTTGTATTTGTGATTGGTATATGTCCTGCATTTTACCAATGGCTTCTTTTTTATCGTATCCGTTTTTAATATAGGAATTTATTTGCGCGTTATCTTTTCTCCAACGATTTTTACTCGCCAATGATAAAACTAATGGTATTAGTATCCAAATTAGTATAACAATACCTATCGTTGCAAAAACATATTTAGCCAATCGTACATTTTTGCGATATGTTTTATTAATATAATGTCGCTTTTTTGTTTTGTATAACAATACAGATATTACAATAACTATAATAGATACTATCAATGAAATAATATATGCATTAATTTTACCACACATTGATGCCTCGTTTTCATTACCCATCAAAAAAGTCGGCATCGCGCATTTTGGATTAAAAAAACTTGCCATTATTTTATACTATTAGTAGTCTATTAAAAATATCACAAACCAAATAATTTATACACAAATAATTTATTTAGTTTTTTATTTAAAGTATTTTATGGCATATTAAAGCATTCTGCGTTTTTTGAGATCAATATATTTCTTCTTGTATGTCATATATTTATCCTCATAGATTTTATCATTATTATCGCGTTTGCCACCAGTTTGTCCTGTTTGCACAAGAGGATTTGTCAGATTTCTTATTACTGGCGCATTATAATATGGTACATTAAATGTATTTGGAGCAGTTGCAGTATCGCGTACTGAAATGGGTGCTAATGTTTTCGTATTTCTAGATGCTACTGTATTTGTCCAGTTAGCTGATGCCGTTGTATTTTCTTGTGGTACATCAAATTTCTCGGTTAATTTAACAAGTTTGATTTCTTTACTTGTTCGACCACCTGGTAAGAAGTAGTGGTGGTATTCTTCTATTTTTTTATAATTGAACATATCCGTCCAATTTTCGGGTTTTGTGCCTCGTTGCATTTGTTTTTTATATACTTCCATTAGCATGACAATTCTTTTTCGCACTTCAGATCCAGTAGTATTCATGTTAATTTTTTTAACTTCTTTTTTCATATGAGTATCAACCAAACGATAATCACTAAAATTATTAGCATCCCCCTTAAAATATGTTTCTCTTATTAATTTCTTAACTTCTTTTTTGAGTAAACGTTCCCACATGGCAAATTCTACTTTCCATTGGACAAATTTTTCATCGTTATCATCGTTTTCATTGTGCACCCATTCAATCAGTTTGCTGGTATGAATAGAAACGACTATCTCCATACAAGTTTTTTTATCATGATCAATAAATTTAAAAACAAATTTCCTAACTTTCATTAATCTATATTTTAAACATAATAAAATATTTTTTTGATACTCGATAATATTCTGCTTATACTTCAAATATTTTTGATTACTGATTAGAATTTTCTGGTTTATCGGATGATGATTTATCAGATTGTTTATCTGATGGTCCATAATATTGGAAAAGTACATCAATCGTATTATTTGGATTATTTTTGATATCATGAAGTAATTTAATTATTCTACCAGATGGAGGAATTTTTATTTTATCCTTATTTTCGGTCAAAAAATTTAATAAATAATCAATATTTGTAATTATTTCATTTTTATTTTCTGGTGTTTTTACTATAAAAACAAAATCCCATAATGCTATTAAATATTTATGATTGATATTAAATATATGATTTTCTATTTGGTATTCTTTGTAGTATGGTTTGGATAATTTTTTGTATAAATGGTTTTGCAAGATTCCATTATTGTATTGGTATCCATTCATTGATTGAATATAATAATTTATCATTATCATTTGGAATACGATATCATACCACTCGCTAGGATGTCCAATTTGATTAATAAGTTCTACTAAATTTCCATCAAAAAATTCATAAAATAGATAAACTTTGCTATTTTCATCATTGTGACAATTTAAAACACCATAAAGATACGGAAAATATTCAAATCCAGTATAATTTGCTTCTGTCATAAAATCGAAAGTATTAAACATATTTTGTAACCATAATCTATCATTCGAATCTGATTTATTTTTTTTGATATAATTTTCATCGTCATTATAATTTATAATTTTAAATGCAATCGGTGTATTGTCTACTATTAATTTTTCCGCAACCATTTTATTTTCTTTTGTCTGATCGGCAAATTTAATAACATTTTCGCAATTTATTCTTTCTTCCAGATATTTAACCATTTTACTAGCTATTTTTTCTCTGCTCATTGTTATTATAATATCGTTAGATTTAACTTATTATAATAACTATAACTTGTCACATACAAGATTCAAAAAACAATCAGTGGACCATTTTTAATAAAAAATATTTTACTGTTTAAAAAAATCTAATCAAATCCAACATTTTAATGTGTTTTTACAAAAAAAATATATTAAAAAAATATATTAAAAAAATTGAAAAAAAAATAAATTATGATAATAGTATGTCAATTAATTTCTTATCGGGTTTCGGTATTCCCAATTATTGATTTTTTTATCGATAATTATAAATCAATAACCACGATTTAATTAAAAAATTCCAAAAGTGGTGTGATCGAAGCCACTTAAATATAAGATCCTTCCAAACAGAAATGTTTGTTTTGATAGGATTTTTTTGATCTGAAATTATTAGCGTAATAAATTTATAACTAATTATAAAACTAATTATAAATTTATGTATAATTAGCGTTAGTTTTTTTGTTATGTATATTTATCTATGGCATTTCAAACTCCTTATTCTACATTATCGTGTCAAAAATCATATTGTAATACTTGTTTGGATGATCCGTTTTACAATCCTCGTCCCAAACCATGTCCACAGCCGTGTGCGCAACCATGTCCGCAACCATGCGAAAAAAATAATTGTAAGAAAAAATCATGCTCGCAACAGTGTGCACAACCGTGTAAGGATCCATGTCCTTTGAAATCTTTTTGTGATCCAGGTCTAGCAAATACTTGTAATGCTAAACCAATAATTTGTCCAACTGCACCAAAAAGGGTTGTTACTACATGGAAAATTAATATGATGGTTTCGAATCATACTAATTCCGCTGCTCATACAGATCTCACATTAGAAAATCCTTGGGGCATAGTATTATTCAACAATCAATTTTGGCTTGCAAATAATATGGGTCCTTCTATGGGAAATTACGATTTATTCGGTAACAGAATTCTTGGTCCAATTATGGTTGGCGATTCTACCCATAATTCGTCTCATCCAACGGGAATTGCTGTCAATTGTGGTGGAGGATTTCCTGTGTCAAATGGCACTATCTCAAAATCAGCGCAATTGATTCTTGCAACAGAACACGGTACGGTACATGCTTATAATCCAGCCGTGGATTCAATAAGAACTTTTGTAGTACTTAACCAACAACTTACTGGTGAAGTTGCGGTATATAGGGGTGTAGCAATTGCCGGTAATGTATTATATCTGGCAGATTTTTATTGGAGACATATAGATGTTTTCAATAGTAACTGGATTCGCCTCAATGGTTTCCATTTTGTTGATGATTGTGCATCCGATCCAATTCCACTAGATTTTGGACCAAATAATATTGTTCATATTGGATGTCATTTATATATATTATATGCACGTCAGGACGCCATGATTCCTTTACAGGATCTGGATGGTCCTGGACACGGTTATATTTCCGTTTTTAATTTGGATGGTTCATTTGTTAGACGTTTTGCTAGCCGCGGTGTACTAAATTCTCCCTGGGCAATGATTCCAGCTCCATGTGAATGTGGGTTCCCACCAGGTTCTTTCCTAGTTGGTAACAATGGAGATGGACGTATTAATATTTTTGATTGCGATGGACGCTATGTTGGTCCTCTTCTTGGACAATCTGGATTACCTGTTATGATTGAAGGACTTTGGGGATTAGCTCCACATTATACCAATTTTAATGAAATATTTTTCACGGCTGCACCTAACGAAGACCTCGATGGAAATTTCGGGAGTATGACACGCGACCAAAAAATTTCGTTTTAAATACAGATTTTGTATCAAAAATATCCCAAAAACTTCTTATTATGATTATTAAATAAAAATTGATTATAAAAACTATAATATTATTATCATCTCACAATAATAATATTATTATCATTCCATGTCCAAAAAATCAACTAAGTTTAAATCCTTTAATGATCATCCATGTGCAAAACATTTTTCCAAAAAGAATAAAATTTCACCAAAAGATATTTCTATTTCGACACACAAAAAATATATTTTCGAATGTCCAACATGCGAACATGAATTCGTGACTTCGCCTATGATGAAAAAGCTACTTGTTGGTCAAAAAAAAATAAAGAATCACCTACCGAAATATTTATTTCGACACATAAAAAATATTTATTCATTTGTTCGGATTGTAAGCATGAATTTGAAACATCGCCTAATTATATTAGCGATGGAACTTTTTGTCCATTTTGTGGTGGACAACGTTTGTGTAATGATTTAAATTGTGAAATATGTTTGGAAAAAAGTTTTGCTCCAAATGAAAAATCAAAACACTGGTCTAAAAAAAATTTATTACAACCACACCAAGTATTTAAATCATCAGGCAAAAAATATATATTTGATTGTCCGGATTGCAAGCATGAATTTGAATCAAGATTAAGTGATATTACTGATGGCACATTTTGTCCTTACTGTGGAAATAGGCGCTTGTGTAGTGATTTGGATTGTAATTTTTGTTTCGAGAAAAGTTTTGCTTTTAATGAAAAAGCAATCAACAGGTCCAAAAAAAATAAAGAATCACCCACAGAGGTATTCAATACATCAAGCAAAAAAATTATATTTGATTGTCCTGGCTGCGAACACGAGTATGTATCACAATTAAGCGCAAAAAGAGGTTGCCCTTATTGTTCCCACCAAAAATTATGCGAAGATAAAAATTGCGAATATTGTCTTAATAATTCATTTGCATCGCAAGAAAAATCTAAATATTGGTCCAAAGAAAATAAAATTTCACCAAGGCAAGCGTCAAGGGGATCAAAAATAAAATACAAATTCAAATGTCCGACGTGTAAACATACTTTTGGAAAAAGACCAAACCATGTTAACCATAATAGTTTTTGCCCATATTGTACTACTAGGCGTTTATGTGATGATTCAGATTGTGATTTTTGTTTCAAAAATAGTTTTGCATCACACAAACAATCAAAATATTGGTCCAAAAAAAATAAAATTTCTCCGCGACAGGTTTTAAAATTTTCAAATGAAAAATATCAATTTGATTGTCCACATTGCCATAAAATATATGTACCAAGACTAGCTGATGTAACGGATGGACATTGGTGTCCATGCGTAAAAAACAAAACGGAACAGCTTTTATTTGATTTTTTAAAGAAAACATATAATATTAAAATAAGTCATCAAAAAATTTTTGATTGGTGTAAAAATAAAAACCATTTACCGTTTGATTTTTGTATGGAAGAATATAATTTGATTATTGAATTAGATGGCTTACAACATTTTAAACAAATATCTAATTGGGCACCAGTTGATGAAATACAAAAAAGAAACATTTATAAAATGAAATGCGCAAATCAAAATGGGTATTCAATTATTAGAATTTTTCAAGTTGATGTTTGGGAGGATAAAAATGATTGGCAGAATAAATTAAAAAAAGCAATCAATAAAATTATAAAAACTAATAATCCAATAAATATTCTTATTGGGGATATCTATGCATTACATCCTATTTATTGTTAATTTTTTAAATACATGCACTGCCCTATTTTTATTTTATCTAGATTAATATAATTAGTAGTTTGGTTGGAAATTTATAACACTTGCAAACAATATATTTTGAGTATAAATTTATTTATGGATAAAATAAAAAATAGATATAATTATAATAAAAATATAATTTTGTATGTATTGTGAATTATATTTTTAAAGGTTTTTTTATCATTTATAGATATGTATGAATTCTTTCTCTGATCCTCGATTTTGTTCCCCATATTTTTCCCAAGGTGGTCCCGGTGATATTGGTTGCAAGGATCCATGTCCGCTTAAATCTTTCTGTGATCCTGGTTTGGCCAATACTTGTGGTCCCAGACCTATTATAAATCCTTGTGCTCCCCGTCGGTCAGTTACAACCTGGAAAGTCAATTATCTTGTTTCCAATACAATTAATCAAGCTGCTCATATTGATCCTGATTTAATTAATCCATGGGGTATTGTTCTTTATAATAACCAACTTTGGGTATCCAATGGTACTACCGATTCCATTTCCAATTACGATTTATTTGGTAATAAACTTCTTGGTACCATTAGTGTTCGCGACTCGGCACATAATTCTTCCTTTCCTACCGGTATCGTTGTTAATTGCGGTGGAGGCTTTTCTGTATCAAATGGCAGTTTTACCAAATCTGCTCAGTTTCTTATAGCAACCGAACATGGTACCGTTCATGCATATAGTCCTAATGTTGATCCCCTTTTTAGTTATATTGTTCTGAATCAACAGCTTACGGGTCAAGTTTCCGTTTATAAGGGTCTAGCCGTTGCAAATAATGTTCTTTATTTAGCTGATTTTTTCCAAAATACTATTGATGTTTTTGACTGTAATTATATCCGATTACCTGGATTCCATTTTATTGATGGTGATTCTGCTGATCCGATTCCGCTTGATTTTGCTCCGAATAATATTGTTCATATTGGTTGTTTCCTGTATATTCTTTATGCTCGTAAAGATCCGAATGTTACTGTAGATGATTTAGATGGACCAGGCCACGGTTTTATTTCCGTTTTTAATTTGGATGGATCTTTTGTTCGTCGTTTTACTAGTCGCGGTGTACTAAATTCCCCGTGGGCAATGATACCGGCACCATGCGAATGCGGTTTTCCACCAGGTTCATTTCTAGTTGGTAATAATGGTGATGGACGTATCAATGTATTTGATTGCAATGGTCGTTATGTCGGTCCTCTTCTCGGTCCAGCGGGTTTGCCAATCGTAATCGATGGATTGTGGGGATTAGCTCCACATTATACTGACTTCAGCGAAATATTTTTTGCAGCAGCAGCAGACGAAGACCTCGACGGTTTGATTGGGTGCATAACGAAAAGTCAAATAATACAGTTTTAAATACAATTCTTGTATTAAATTTATCCCAAAAACTTTTCATTTGTATTATTAAATGAAAAATGATTGTAAAACTATATTATTATTATCATCGTCACATAATAATAATATTGTTATTTCATATTTAAAAAATTATTCAATTATATTTTTTTAGGGAGTCAAATTGGTAGACATAACACTAATTAATATTATTAATTTGGTATAAATAAATGGAATAATATTGTTTTACGATTATATCTCCCCCGTAATGATATTTTTTTTATATATTGATTGTAGAAAATGACGAGTAACAATCCTATATCATATTACAGTTCCAATTACGGATATGGCGGATCACGATGTGATTCATGCAAAACACAATGTTGTGAGCCTCGTAAAACACAATGTTGCGAACCACGCAAAACACAATGTTGTTGTAAATCATGCAAAAAATGTGATCCGTGTATAACATATTGTACTACTTTTTGCCAACCATGTCAACAAGTATGTCAGCCAGTATGCCAACCATGTCAACAACCAGTGTGTCAACCGTGCCAACCAGTATGCCAACAACCGGTGTGTAATCCATGCCAACCAGTATCCAATCCTTGCCCAAATATAACATATATCGCACTTGCATCAATTGCAACAACCGTTCCTACTGGTGGAACCCCAATTCCGATTGGATCAACTACTATTCCAGCTGGCACAGTAACCGTAATTAATGGTTTTACTGGAGTCCCAGCTACCAATATTGGCGGTATTACACTTATTAATGGTCAATTTGCAGTGCCATGTGCAGGACGATATTTTATTTCCGGAACAGTTTGTTTCGTAGCCAATGCGGTTGGTACCAGAACATTATATATTTACAGAGTAGATGCTAGTACCGGTATAATTAGTCAATTGGCAGCTAATACTGTCCCAGCAGTTTCGGCAACCGTTCCAACATGCGTTAATGCTTCAACTGCAGCAGATCTTCGTGCAGGAGATCGTATTTTCTTTGCTGTTACCCAAACATCGGGAGCCAATCTAGATACTACTGTTACTGATAACCGTTTCGTTATCACACATTTATGTTAAAATTATTAATAAATTATAATATAATTCATTAATAATCAATGGTCAAAGTATTAAGTTATAATATTTTTTTTAAAGCAATGGTATCTGATCCAATTTATGAAAATTGCGGACCTATCATTAATGATAATAAATATAATATCAAATATACAAACTGTTTGAAAAATGTATCAAATTTTGCAGAAGCCAATAAACCTTACGATTTTGTTGATCTACAAGAAGCAACCAATTGGCGTATTTTACAAAAAATTACTCCAACTTTATCCGAAATGCATGCTGTTTCACATAAACCAGGATTGGATGAAATTGTTACTTTTTATAGTAGCAAATACCAATTAGATGATTCGGAATACGAAATTGCTGGATTTTTAGAAGATAAAAATCGTCCATTTCTTATTTTATTTTTTAAAAATAATATTTGTATCATTAATATTCATGCCGGACACAAAAAAGATATTTATAAATTTGATTATTATCTCAAACATTTTTTGTCCAGTGACAAAAACTCCGAAAAAATATTTTTAGCCAAATTTAAAACATACGATATTATTATGGTAGGTGATTTAAATGATAATTTATTGCCTAAAAAAAGTAATTCCACAGAAGATATTTCCAAATTTAAAATTTTATCAAACAAAATATTCTTTAATAATGAACGAATATTGTACAGTATCAATCATAAACCAACTTGTTGTGATCGTACTTTAGCAGCTACAAAACAAAATATTACGTTCGATCATATATTGTCAACATTACCGCCAATCCAAAATATATCAACTGTCTTTCCAGTAAAAAGAGCATCAGACCATATACCAATTATATCTATTATAACTAAAAATATTGGATATGATTTTGATGGTGTTCTACATACTAATGTTACCGAACCAGATAATGAAAAACAACGGCATCCAATAAATCTAACAGGTCCATACGAACCATTTAGTAAAATTATTGATAAAATAGAAAAGGATATTTTAGACGGCAATAATGTTTTTATTATAACAGCAAGACCCAAAAAATTAATCCATGTAAATGCATTACAGTTGCACATTAACTCAACCAAACTAAAAAAATATATCAATAAAATATCATTTTTATATACTGGTGGACAAAACAAAACAAAAATTATTAATGAATTAGGTATTAGTGCATTTTATGATGATAGTTGCTTAAGAATTAACGAACTTTATACAGCAAAACAAAACAAACTATTACCATTTTTAGCGCAACTTTATGTGGTCTATCCGGAAAAACAATCTTGGACATTAATCAATGAAAAAAATATTTGTGAATATTGTGAATCATATTTTTGTTGTAACAATGACAAAAATTATTTAATTAATAAATTAAACACATCAAATAATTCAAACAAAAGTTTTGAAATTATAAATGATTTAATAAAAAATTATTGTTACAAATTCATCAATCCAGATATTAATGTTTTGGTCAAAAAATTAGGCGATTTAGTTAGTAAAAAACCAAACCAGAATAATGTTGCAAAAATAAAAACTTTACGAATTGATCTTTTAAAATTAATTGTAGAAGATATTAATAATTATTTTTATCAGTAAATTTTTTTGATAAAAATAATTGTGATGCTACTTTAAAAAATATGTGCGTACGTTTAAGGCGCAGAAATCGAATTAATATATTATAATAATATATTATTAATCGTTTAATATGATAGAAATAATCGAAATTATTCGTAACACATTCAAAAAAGAATTTGGATTAATTATCGTGGGAGCAATTATTTTCACAGCGTCATTTTTGTGGAAAGATTTATTGACAGATATTGAAGAATATTTTTTTCCAAAAAAATACGGTCTTGGAGGAAGAATTGCTTACACCGTATTTGTTACAATTATACTAGTTTTAATAGCGATTGAATTAAAATATATGTTTGGAATTAGTAGTAATACATCCATCGAAATTGATGATGATGATTTGGATAAAGATAAAAATGATGACTTATCATACATACCTTTCTATATGAATCAAAATACAAACGACAACGATAATTAAAAAATTGAAAAAATAATAGTAAAACAGTTAAATAAACTATAATTGAATATTAAAAAAACGCAGTTTATTAATCAATTGCAATCATAACATGCAAAATTGTAAAACAACACACGAAGATTTACCGGAATCCAAAATGGAGGAAATCCGTTTCGAAAGTAGTCCGTTCAATTATGTAATAGAATATACTGAAGATAATAATACAATTAAAATAACATGTTCCCATTGCGAGGAATATTTTTGTTGGTCCAAAACAATTAGTGATCCAATCCAAACAGAAAAATGTGGTAATATTTCTGGTCATAGTACATTTGGTTTGGCCATGACACCTAAACTATTATTTAAAATACTAAAAGAGTTTTGCGATGGTAAATTAATTAATACATTTGAATTAAAATTTCCGGAATCTTACAAAACAGTAACAACCAAATTACCCATAAAAATAAATACTAAACTACCGTACAGCGATGATATTGATGTTAAAATTATTTATTTGGAACCGGATAGCATAACGGAATCAGATCGATTTGATTTTAAATTGGACCGAATGGAAAAACGTATTAGTGAAGAATATTTATCTATTATTAAGCAATTACAACAAGAAATTGTAGAACTAAAAAATGTTTTGAATAAGACAACAGACGAGAACAAAAAAATATACAGTAAAATTGCTAAAATCGAAATCATGGGTAAACAATATGCGCATACAACGGATTTGGCCAGATATGCATACACAACAGATTTAAAAAATTATATTACCGGAAAAGATTTGGTAGCGCATTTAGTCAATTACGAACTAAAAAAATTAGGAGAGTAAACAAAGCGCAAATAAAAATGTTGTTAAATAAATAAAAATACGAATTTTATAATTATTTTCCTTAACATAAATATTAATAATTGTTTCGAAAATTCCCCATAAACCAATCCAAATTAAAATAATCGAAAACTGGGTTTTTATACTAAGTTTGGTACTAATTGGTTCTGGTTTTTTTTGGGTTTGTCTATTCATTAATATATTTTGTCCACATATTAATATAATTGTTTTTTTGTACAAAAATAAATAAAAAAATTATTTTTTATTTTGTTTTGTAGTATACTACTTTTGTTTTTGGAATGAAATTTTGGTTGGAACGACTTTGGTTTCATAAGGATCACCAGCT
>Ga0105046_10012379_pt1 | contig 13236 bp, 4 predicted proteins | sample MAT03_FD_78385 | JGI IMG/M metagenome (GOLD analysis project Ga0105046, IMG submission 78385) | Freshwater microbial communities from Lake Fryxell liftoff mats and glacier meltwater in Antarctica - MAT-03 (megahit assembly) | ecosystem: Environmental > Aquatic > Freshwater > Ice > Liftoff... | reverse complement strand
GAAGGTCTCTAGTAGAAACAGCTTTTTCTCGCTTTAAAGGGATTTTTGGTGATCGATTATTTAGCAAACGCTTTGATAGTCAAGAGATTGAGTTGAATATCAAATCCCAGGTGTTAAATCGTATGACACGAATAGGAATGCCAAAAGGCCGAATGGCTTGAAAAAAGTTCTCTTCTCCAAAATCTCCCACCCCATTCTTTTTTTTTAGCGACTTATCCTATAAGGCCTCCGATCCTCCTATGAGAGGGCAAGATACGCTTAGCACTCCCGCACTCGGAGCGCCAGAGGCAATTGCTGGTTCGACATTCATGCTTTACACATAAAAATCTAAATTAGAATAATAATATTATAATTCTTGTTTATTTAGAATGGATCTTTTGAAGAATCTCGTTAAAAACAGTATTCGGATCTTGTTCTCCATTGACCTCTTGCAGGCGATTCTGAGAACCGTAATAGGAGACAAGAGGGGCTGTTTGCTCATGATAGGCTTTAAGTCGCGTTTGCACGGCTGCGGGTGCATCATCGGGTCGTTGTAACAAAGGGATCGTATCAACATCACAGGTACCAGGTTGGGTAGGTGGGGAAAAGTAGACATTGTAAATTTTGCCACAAGCGGTGCAAGAGAGACGACCCGACGTCCGTTTGAGTATCGTATCATCGGAAACGATGAGATTAACGATGTGGACTTGGCCATTTTTGGGCAGCCTTGCGTCAAGTGCTTGCGCTTGATAGAGGGTACGGGGAACGCCGTCAAGTACGTAACCTCGTGCCGCATCAGGACGTGAAAGACGCTCATCGAGTAGTTCCAACACGAGATCATCCGACACAAGTTGCCCCGCATCCATGGTGGCTTTGACTTTCAAACCAAGAGGCGTTTGACGCTTGATATGATCACGGAAAAGATCGCCAGTGGAAATATGCGGCACCCCTAACTCTTGCGCAAGACGTGCGGCTTGCGTTCCCTTTCCGGAGGCTGGAGGTCCTAGCAAAATGAGAATTTGAGCCGCTGCCACAGACTCTTCCGTAGCTTGACACACTCCCCACAGCGTGAGGAGAGTACAAAGAGCGATCATCAGGCGTTTCATTATGGGACCTCTTGAATAAAATTCATACTAAGAGGTTCGCCGATTATTCTCAAGTGTGTTACTCATAGGAAAATGGATATCGTCAAACGTTTAGAAAGGGCCCTCACAGAATTCCAAAAGCTCAAAATGGAACGGTGGGAAGAGATCGAGGAGAAGGTTCAAGCCGCCAATCGCCTGGGTGTCCCTACCGAAGATTGGATTGTCCCGCCCGACGAAAATAAAGTGGCAGGGGAACTTCTAAAAGATTCTGACTATAAGCGACTTAAAAGTGAAATAGTACAGTTAATCCCTCAGGTTCAGGCCTTTGCGAGCGCGAGTGGTCTCAAAACGTCCCACATCCTTCATTGGGTGAACTTTACAAATCCCCTTATAGGAAACGATGCCCTGGGAGATGCCATTCGGCTCTTACATAATTTAGAATAGATCCTTTATAATTTATTTTATGAGGTAATAATGAATAAAGTTAATTTTATATATACAAAAGACAATAATTTATCCCCTCAAAGAATTGAGGTCGAAGCCGCTCCTCGAATTCCCCTTTCAGTTCTTAAAAACCTGGTTAAAGACGCGATCGCCCAACTCCCCGCTCCCCAACTCACCTCTTTGACCATCTTCCAAGAAAACGGGGTTTATTTCGGCCAGACGCTTACTAAACTCCCTTTTCGCCTAGAAGATACACCTCATAAAGACATTCATCTTCGTGTGGCGGCGACCTATCATCGCACCTTCGCGAAAAGGACACGTTCTTTAGGAGAGCTGTGGACAACGATTCAAAAAGCCTGCCCCACGGAAAGAGTGGCTCTGCGGCTTGCATGGAATTATCTTCTTTCTCCTCTTACTGCTTTTTTCTGGCGTCTAATGTGCCCGCGTCAACTGATCACGGATCCTCTCGACGCTTACCGCTCTCCCCATCATCCCGCGGCTCTTCATGAAGCGCTCCATCAATATGCGGACATTCTACGCCACCAAGATCCTTCGAACGCCTGGCTTTCTACCTTTGACCAGGGGCTCCTTTTAAGCGGGCGTTTAGGCCGTCCTGAAACTTTCCGAGACGCTCTTCAGGAACTTATTCAAAGAGCAGAGCCTATCGCAATCCCCTCAGGTTATTATGAGAATGGGATTTTTCATCCGGTGCTGCTCTACTTTGAACCCTCAACAAACGGAAATATGCATCTCACTGAGTATGGGATGGGAGAAAAGGGGAGAACCTACGCCCACGAATTCACATGGACTCCACCTGATCGGGCGACGATCGCTACTTTTCTTTCTCTCTATTTTGCGACGGCCTTTCCTTCTTCTACACCCCCTTCCTCATCATTAGAATCCATCAAGCGGTGGATCCGCTCCTTTCAACCTCTCCGTTATCTTCAAAACGACTTGATGGTACATCTCGATCAAATGGACACCTCCATTTTGACCTCTGCTCAAGGCATACAAGAATGGCGTCAGCGGTTACTCATGGCCTCAGGAGCCCAAGTAGATGAAGTCATTTTTGAAAAACGGAGCCCGCACATTTCCAAGAGTGCCCATAAACTCGTGGAAGAGCTCACAGCGACAAAAAGGACAACAGAAGATCGGCTGGATAAAACAACGCTTCGGATGGCCCAATTTTCTTCTCAACTCAGCCTTTTTCAACAACTTCCTGCTCAACAAAAAAGAGACGGCCTCAAATCTTTACAAGAAGCTGAACGGTTAACGCGAAGTGCTTTTAAAAAAGCATTAGGGACAGAAGCGGCTTTTGCTCAAATCATCGCTTCAAACAGAAATTTAGCCAAGGATTATCAGCAATACCGTCGCTTGATCGAACAAACGCAACAACCTCCATCCCACACAGAACTTCCTCGGCTTCAAACACAACCTCTCTCACTCAAAACATCTTTACACGCATTAGAACAAACCACTTTTGCAAGTGCCGCGGTTCTTCCTCCCAATCCTTTAAATGCGGAAGATATCGCAAGACTTGAGCGTTTTCCAAATATGAATTTTGAAGAGATAACATCGACCCTCGCGTATTTTCATCAACGGATGGATCAATGGAATGGAGAAGGACGCTTTGCGACTTCAAGTTACGTCTTTAATCGTCTGACTCCTCACCTTCCCCTTCGTGATCATCCTCTCTTGGGTCCTCTCATTGCCCGCGTAAAAGCGGATCCACGTGTCGCTCAACAAGTGGGAGAGCCTTATATCACCGCACTGAATACGTTCACGCAGTTTTATTGGGAAGCAAAGTACAAATTGTGGGAATTTCCCTTAGATCCTCCTGAAAGACTCAATATTTTAACTAGCACAGCCTCAATGACGACCATGTCTCAAGTGCTTTTAAAGACACTCCAAAAAACCTTAAATTTAAAAAACCCCTCCACAGCTGAACCTTATGAAGAATGGGCGACTCGCTTCAAAAGCCGGGATTTGAGTCGTGAGGATTTTCGATTTTTTGTAGGTGTTAACCGTGTCCAAAGTAAAATCGATAGACAACACTACGAAAATCTCATCTATCGAGAACTTTTTCAAGATCGGTATTTCCGCTATTGTTTAGACGCCTCCACCTTAACACGTATTCAACAGATCAGAAAGATCGTGTCTCCAGATGGCGATAATGATAAAACCCCGTTCATTGCCATTGAAACACTTCACATGGTAGGTCCAAGAAGAAATAGACAAGGGGATGTAGAAGAGTGCCATCGAGCTCTTTTCTTTTTTGATCATCCAGGTGAAATTCCTCCTGTCCTTGCAGAACCCGAAGTTTTGCGTATGTGGGGGGAAGAGGAGGCGCAATTTTTACCTCCCGCTTTGACAGCAGCCCGGTATCATCGAATCTATTTTTCTACGCTACTATCTCCTGAAACTCAACTCTATCAACACAGCTTGTTGACCCGTGTTTTTAAAAGCGGATGGAGAATGGTTCGACAAGTCACCTCATTGATTAAAGAAAATACAGGAAATAATCCCCACGCTATCTCGGAAATTAAAGATGGTTATTTGAAAGATTCGATGCAAGAAAACAAAGAGAAGATCGCTTCTTTTCCTCGTCTCCGTTTATCTCGCACATTCTTCAGCGAAAAATTTCGAGGGAGAGTACGTGCTTACCAAATCGAAGGAGTGCTTTCACAAGGAAACGCCGTGCCTCTTCTCATAGCTGGAGGGCGTGGGGAAAGAAGTATAGGTGTCAATAGCCGTTGGCTCACCGAATTTGAACAACTTTCGACTTGGAAAAACGCAGGAAAAGCTACTTTAGATCCCCCAGTCTTCGAAGTGGGGCGCCACATGACGATCTCTAAAAATAACACCATGGAAGCCAACGAAAATGAGTGGTTGCATCACGAAATGCAACGTCTTCAAGATCAAAAATTTTCTTCTCTAGAATGGTGGAATTTGGATATCTTGGAAAAGCGATATGAGATCCTATTCGATATAGCCGATCGGTATCAAATTCCCGATCTCTTCGTTCTAGCTCTGCAAAAGCCCCATCTTCTGAACCACCGCACTTTTCTTTGTAAAATCTATCTCGCCTTCTTCCAACCTCAAGCGCTCTCCCCCCCCGATCCCCTTGCAAATCCTCTATCTCTACCTGGAGAAGGGGTTTTGTTGCCTTTTTGGAAGGCATTTTTTCAAAAAAATGGAGAGCCTATCCAGGAATTGATACAAAGTTCCATAGAAAAAGGGCACTTGAGACGCGCGCTTTTCCTCTTGATGTTGTGTCAACAAATTCATGGTATGATACCCCAAACACCGGACTCTCTTCCCTCATTTGCCACTTCCTTCCGCATCAACGGAGAGGCGATTACAGCGCGCGAGTGGATGCAACATCTCTTGCAGAATCCTTCCATTAGTGCCAATCTTCAAGTCGATATTGCAACCTATCTCATTTTAGACAGTGCAAGTCGTCCTGTAGAAGTACGCCCTAATGAAATTCTTCCTATGCTTCATTTGCTTCAAAAATTAATAGGGGGAGCATTTAATGCAACGATTCCAGCAATGGCCATCCACGCAGAGCACTGGCTCGATTATCACTATTTGCCTGCTTTGCAAGCGCACATCAAACAACTCCCTACTGCCGACCTCAGCACCCTTTTGGCCGCTTGGATTTTGCAACAAGAAGGGGTCAATCTTTTGCCGGGCGAATGGAGATGGAGAGAACATGCTCCTCTTTTGGAAAGTGGGCAAGAGCCGCATATGACTTCTATCGACTTCACCACCTTACGCATTCTCCAAGTCAATGGAAATCCTGTGCAAGGGATTATGACCAAACTGCCTGCCGCTATTGTAAACTCTCCCCTTTTCCAACAAGCTTTTCCAGTTCCCCCCGAAAATGTCCGCATGGTTCCATCCGGAGCCAAAATGGTTTTTACCTTTCAAGATTCGGATGGACACCCCATCCGTCTTTTTTACGATAGGGCTCAAAATACGTTCACCATTGAAAAAACATTTTCGGCTGCCGAATTACAAGCACCTCAGGCGCAAACTTTCCACTTTGTGAGCGCTGAAAGCAACGCGACAGACCTCTCTACGCTTGAAACGCGTATCATGGAAGAAGGTTATTGGCTCAATTCTCACAATCGAAATGAAGGGCTCTTTTTTCTCCATGCAGAAACCCCTCTTCGTATCTATCTCAAAAATGGAGCCTTTCGCAAGATAGAGACTTGGAAAGAAGGGCGGCCCGTTTTGAACACCTTAAAACCTCCTCTTCTCCCTCTTCCTTCGGAAAGAGTGATTATTTTGCAAAATCGTTTTTGGTCAAGACCCCATCAAATCGCGTTGCTGCAAACAGGCATCACACTTCAAAAAGAAAACGGCCATTGGAAAGTTTCAGGAGGTTCTTTTAACGGTTATAAATGGACAGCCGAACGCACCTGGAATCACCCTTCATTTACGGCTCTTTTTACCAAGCTAAGAGAACGTGCACGCGAAACAACCCTAGTCCTCGAAAGTCCAGACAAAAGCCGCACTCAACTCCTTTTCTGGCCGCATCAATTACTCCCCTCTCAAACCGTGCATAGTAAACGTGAAGCCCCTCTTGAGGTGACACTTCACGCAGATGGAACCGTCACCGGTACTCCCGCCGCTTTTCTATATATGGCTTATCTCTCTGAATCCCAAGGGCTTTCATCTCAAAGCCAATATTTTATCACATTGGCGCGTCGTAGTCCCTACAACCCGAAAGAGGGAGATGTGCTCGAGGAAATCTTTGCCTGTTTTGAATCCATTTCTAACAAAAGCACACGCAGTCTGATAGGTAAAATGCGCGGGATGTTAGAAATTCTTCGTCTTCAAAAAACACAATCAACAACCCCTCTCTATAATCAACAAAAGAAACAACGGTATATTCACAAAGCGGCTGCTATTGCGACCACTTATATGCAATGGTGGGATCGCCATAAAGACAAAAACGTCCATACACCAGAAGTCGTAGATCAAAGAGCACGTACTCTCACGCGAACAGAAAAAACAGAAATCGAAGGGCTCATCGCTGAATCCTTGCAGCGTGCTGTGCAGCCTATTGATTCTATTGATACTTTATCTCCCGATTTAAAAACCCTCCGCGTCGCTTCTTTAAGTCGCTTTGAAACCATGAATCCGGCCTTCCCAATCGCTCTGTTGCAAAACATTCAAAAAGGGGCCGATCTTGTGACTGTTTTAAGCAGCATGGATAAACCCGATGAACGTCTTTTAACGTACTTCTTTCAATTCTGGAATGAAATTATCGAGAGAGAATGGACCCCCCAACATTTAATTCCACTTTTTCAGGCCCTGGAAATATGGAATGTATCGATGGGCGAAGCAACAGTTCAAAAACATCATATTGAGACGGCAAGACGCATGTTACTGACCCTCGCTTCACTTCCAAGGGAAGAACGTCAGAATCTCCGTTTTAATACAGGAATCTTCTTGCAGAGAAAACCTTCTTTTCGGAAGACACTCATTGAAACAATACGACGACGAAATCCTTCACACCCCGAAGTTTTTACCACTTTTCTCGACCCTTTTAGCGTATTTCGAGAAAAAAAAGTTCCCGACTTTATTTTTCTGCATCCTTTGCCAGAAGGAAGTAAAGAGGACTATTCCTTTCTACAAGAAGCTGCAAAAAAACTGGACGTTCATCGAGAAGAATTCTCTAAAGGACGTTTTAAAGCCGAATTCCAAGCTTTAGGTATTGAAGAAGCAACTTTAGATCCTATTCTTCAAGCCACACCTGGTAGCGGGATTCCTATTGCTCCTTCGCGAGAAGAAACACTTACATCCGTCGGCAAAATAGGCGAATTAGATCTTCTCGATCTAACGCGCAATCAAGCCCTCTTGCAACGGGTAAAAACCTTAGAAGAGATTCCACTTAAAGTGCCCAATCTTCACTTTGAAACGGCGCCTCTTCCTTTTTCTTCACTTCAAGACTGGCAACCTTTTTTCGGTGAACTCTCTCAAGATAATAGCGGACAGGTGGAAGCATTAAAAAATATGTTAAAGCAAGGAAAAGAGGGTCTTGAAACCACTGAAAATGAAGCTTTTTTAAAAGCCCTTCTAAATTTAAAAGAGCAACGGACCACCCTTCGCGTCATAAATCCCAGGGACTTAGAACGTCTATTAAACACATTGGAAGCGCATCGTGAGCTCGCTTCTCAACGTGCTGAAGTGCTCAAAAGCCTTATTTTGGAACAACTCCCCCATATCCCCTTTCTACCGAAAGGTCTTCGTCAAGCCGTTCAACAACGCGATGTTTATAGCAACCATGATCTTTTGGATAGCGTACTTGAAGCGTTTCAAAAAGGGACAATCCCCGATCTTCAAATGCGCTCTAGAATCGCTCTTTTTTTGATGTATTCTCTACAAGCTGAACAATTAGGGGCTCCTCTTCACAAAATCGTACACGAGCTCAATTTGATTGATCCTTCCCAAATTACAGAACACAACATCCTCTCTCATATGCTCTTTGAGCACATCCAGGCCGCCACGGATTTAAGCCGTTTTATCGATAAGACAAAAGAAGGATCGTTGGCTAATCCCCGGTTTTCGAGTAAATATCTTGTCACAGGATATCGTAAAAAAATAATCACCCGTCCCTCTCAAGAAGCTCTTATCGAATCCCTTGTTAAAAACCCTCAACAGTGGAAAACCCTCGAAATGGGTCAAGGAAAGACAACTGTCGTCCTCCCCCTTGTGCTTCTTCTCTTAGCGGAAAAGGGAACTTTTCCAGTGGGTTTAGTGAAAGAAGAGCTTCGCATAGACAATAAAGGTGATCTCGAATCCACGACAAAAGCTGTTGCGGGAAAAAGTGGTGTCGAATTCCATTTCCGTATTGAAGATTTAGAGGACCCTATTGCATTAGGAGAAAAATACGAAAAGTTACTGATCGCCCGTTCTGAAAAAGGGTATTGCTTGAGTTCGATTTCAGATCTTGCGCAAATTGAACATGGGTTGATCCTTCTCGATAAAAAGAGAAAGGCCCTTTACATGCAAATGTGTCAAGTCTTATCTAACGATAAATGGGAGTTATCTGCGTTAGTGCGTATACGTCCTACTCCGTCGCAATTAACAGAGATACAAACCATCGAAAGACAAACTTTTTGGCTCACAAAAATCCGTGATCTCTTGCGGAATAAAAATCCAGCTGTACCTGTCGCCATGTTTGCCGATGAAGTAGACAGTACACTCAGCCTCATTCAAGAGAATAATCTGGCTGATGGTGCAGTGATCTCTTTAAATCCCTTGATTCGTGAAATTTCTCAAGAGATACTCTCGAAACTCATGACAGAAGAATCTTTTCAGGAGATTCGAGATGCTATTATGAAAGGGGAGCAATCTGCCTTATCTCATGTAGTGATTCAAGGAGCTGCCCTTCTTTTAGCCAAGGGAATCTATCCTCGATTAAGCGCGCTTTTCCCAAATGAACAAGCTTTTCTGGATTATGTCACCGGGAACCCAAAAGCCCAGGTTGATATTAGCTGGAACTCTAAGGCCAAAGAACCCCTACTCACTCTTCAGAATCGTCTGGCGGTTTATAAACAAATTCTCTCTCACGAAGGGAGTTTAAAAACAGCCTTAGGACAAAGCCCTTTTCTAGAAGTGGCCGTTAAAAAAAGCGATGGTTATACAGTAGGTCCTCAGGTCGATGGAGCGGAAAAAAAGGGGAACCTTTTTGGCGATCGTTTTGATTTGGTTCTCAATCTCTATATCACTTACTTGCGCGCGGTCCCTCCTCATCCTTTCTTTTTAGAAGCCTTTCAAAAACTCCAAGAAACGAATACCCCCTATTACCAAACACTTCTGCGTGCCGTAGAAACCTCAAGCGGAGATCTCTTTACCTATTTAAACCAACCCGAAAACTGGCGGGCGCGTCTCGAATTTATTGAGAAGGCTGTGGTTCAAGAAAACCGTATTAAACGCTTTGGAGAACAATATGTTCTACCCGTGCAAGATCTCGTACATCAATTGCCTGTCGGAGGCATGAGCGGAACAGGTGATTACTTTATCTTACCTCAAGCCGCAGGGGTCGCCGTAGGATCCATTTCCCATGATAAAACCGTCGAGGCCAAAACTGCCTTGGCTATTGCGCATACACATCTTCCTGTCAAAGAAATACGTGGATCGGACGTTCTGCAAGAGCTTCGGAAGACGCTTAATGCAAATCTCGAAACCAAAGCTGTTGTGAATGCAGGTGTGGCCTTTGAAGGAAAAACGAACAGAGAACTTGTCGCCGAGTTACGACAAGGCAGTCCACGTGTTTTCATCTTCCCAGTCCCTACGACCGAAGAGGCCATCTCAGACACGATGATTTGGAGGCCCGGGGAAGAGGCACCTCAATTTATTCGTAAAAGTGATCTGTATTTTGCCCTATCACAAGATCCTGAGTTGAAAAGGCAAGTGCTCTTTCTCTTTGGTCTTTCCGATCAGAGAGGACGCGATTATCAAATCCCTGCTGGCGACGTGATTTACTTACATGGTTTTAACACAGATAGCGACCGCTTCTCACAAGCCGTCTGGAGAGCCCGCCGATTAGGTACACAACACCGTCTCGTCATCTGGGCACCTCCTGTTGTATTAGATCGCATTCGAAAAAGAGGTGTCTCTGAAATCACGTGGGCTCACATTCTCCATGATGCATGGAAAATAGGTCTAGAAAAACGAGAAAGGCTGCATCACAAAGCCGCTCAAGAAAAAATCGAGGTGACGCTTCGTGTAGGAGCCCGCAATCTTCCCCATCGTTCACTTCCTCTTCCCTCGACGCCTCCTCTCTCAGGAGAAACCTTATCATTGCAGTTTCTCGATAGTTTGATTGCTGTCAGTCTGACAACAATTATCGACCAACATAAAATCATCTTAAAAAATAAAGAAGGAAGCTTAGAAGCGCATTTTGCACCCACACGAAAAAAAGAAACAAAAGCGCATTTACTGGAGATCATTAGCCTCAATCAAAATAAGCTACGTGCGCTTAAGCAAGATGTAGAAGATTTTCTTTCTGGAGCAGGCGCTCACATTGCACTGATTCAAACCATCCAACCTGGAAATGCGCAAATCCTTCAAGAAAGGCTGCGCATTCATATCTATCAAGTTAAAACTCTCTTTAAAGAAATGGAAAAAGAGATAGATTACATGCTCCAACAAGTCACGGCTTTTGAGGTTTTGGGACAAGAATTATCGCCTCATTTAACCACAGGTTCCACGCCTAATACACAAGAACATGTCACCCAACAAGTCCAACAGCAGGTACAGCAACAACAACAACAGCAACAGCAGATCCAAACACAAGAATTGGAACTTCAGCAAACGGGTATCCCTAAATATGGAAAAATCACAGATTACCCCTATAGAACGTGGGTATTTAATTCTGAATGGAATAATTCTTCCAGCAAAAGAATCCTTGGTACAAACGGCGTTTCCATATGGCCCAATACCATTCTGGTTCTTTCCAATGGTATTCGGATTTCAGACCCAGCACGCAATCTATTAACTTTCATTCCCCGTTTCAATGGGGATCCGAGCGTTGTCCGTTTTCTTGTGAAAGATGGGCAAATCTTAGTCTTAAGCCAACAAGATTTACAATTTGCTGTGACACCTGGAGATGTGCATGCGGGGATTATTCAAGGTAGTCTCTATGCTTTCGGGAATCAAGCGGAACCACCTCTGCTCATTGCCAGCTCGTCTACGGATCCTATTCCCCTAAGAGAATATGTCCAACTCAAAATCTTGCTGGGATATCACCAATTTGGCCCTTTAGAGACAGGAGAGCTCGAACGTTGGTATGGACAACTTCGCGTAGATAGACGCGCCGAGTCTCTGGACGAGTTCCTCATCGCGCATGGCACGCAAGATCAGCTCGATCTATTATATGGCCTATTCCGCCAGCCCTCTAGAGCCGTCACCACCACAAGTAGTCAATAATACCGTTTATCAAAAATAAAGCCATAAATTAGCGTGGTGTGGGTGGGGGTAAAGAATCTAACACAGCCAGCTGAGAACGACTTAAATGGGAAATAGTAGGAAGTGAGTTTGATTTCTGCAAGACGGGGCTTGAATGTACACTGGAGCCGGGGAGTAAATCTCCTCTCAACTGAAGCAGCCGATCCACATTAGCCTTTTGCGCATTGAATACCTGAAAAAAAACGGGTTCCAAAGAGGTGCACAAAGTTCTTAATTTAGCAACTAAGCCACTAAAGCTCTCAAAATCTTTAAAGTTGACCACAATTTTCCTTGCACGAGGGACGATACTATAATCCCCATCCCCTATAAAAAAATTAAGTTCGGTGCTCAATAACTGAAGATCTGTATCCACAGCAATCCCATTAGGACACGTAAACGCACAGGTATAGGATGCAATCTCTCCCTGTACATTCTCCGCTTTCAGATGAACGTCATGGAAATCATGTAGGCCGTGCGTATGCTGTAAATCAAAAGCAACTACAAGCGTATTATTATGATGAAGTATAGGTTGAATCTTACTAATTTGTAGATCACTCCCAAACTCTCTAACCATGTCCTGTAATCGAACCACTACATTTTTGAGTGTACTTCGCGCTTCTTGTGAAGGAAAGTGGGCAAAACTCACCCATGCTTCCCATATTTGCAAAAATGTAAATGGTTCAGCAAATAGAAGAGCGCAGGTTAAATCAGCATAATGAACTTGGAAGGATTCATATTGAACGATAAGGTCTTGAAAGGTCTTTAAATCTGCAGAAGAGTTAAATGTAATCTGGAAAATGAGCTGACGAGGGTTAGAAAGATCAGCTTTTACCTGACAGGAGCGGTTTACAGATTTAAAACAAAAGAGGTTACCACCTGTTTCCTCATCAATTCCAAATGTCTGTTCATCTAAAATACGGATTTCAGAGCTCAAGGGTGCAAGGTGCCATGCGTTCATCAAGTGATCTAAGTCAGATAAGTGCGAAAGTTTTTGTCTTGTATCGTCACAAAAAGAGATGTATACAGCCTCAAAAAGCTTAATATTTTGGCTCCCTACAGCTGAAATACCACAAGAAGGACATGGCACACAAATATTGTCTCGCGCAATTTTCTCAAGCGCCGCCTTATCGGCTATATGCCCACAATGAAGGCCTTGTGGATTATCTGGACAGCCCTGAGTAAACTGTTGACCATCACGCTTTAAAACTAAAGCCCGCGCATAGTTGTCTGCAATTCCGCGAAACCGTTTTTCTACAGCCTCTAATTCTAGAAATTTTCTTGGATAGCGCGTTACATATGGAGAATAGAGACAAGGAAGAGCCCCTTCATCAACAGCAGGCCAGCTACCTACTAAAATTGTCGATGGATCTCCTCTACAGCCTGTAATCGGCCGCCCTGGGAATGAAGGACCTCCGCATGTAGTTACGGCCATTGGAACCTCCTTTTGTAATTTTGAGAGAGAAGTAGAAAGGAATTAGAAAAGTTCATTAGGCACATGTTTTGTCAATCGAGTTGAAGTAAACAACCCCCTCCAATTTAGAAGGTAGAGAAAACCATGTATTTCGTCAATACGTATAGAATTAGTTTAACAATCAGTTAGTCAAAACCAATCTAACGGGGCTGCTTTCAATATTTCCGGCATAAACGGCTACAATAAATAAATTATAGGCATCTCTTCGCGACGAAAGACAGGTTTGATAAACAAGGGGTCCGCCCACAGGGATTTGTGCCTCTAGCCTTCCCTTATAATAAATGCGATAAG
>Ga0105046_10012378_pt1 | contig 13236 bp, 9 predicted proteins | sample MAT03_FD_78385 | JGI IMG/M metagenome (GOLD analysis project Ga0105046, IMG submission 78385) | Freshwater microbial communities from Lake Fryxell liftoff mats and glacier meltwater in Antarctica - MAT-03 (megahit assembly) | ecosystem: Environmental > Aquatic > Freshwater > Ice > Liftoff... | reverse complement strand
TGGAGCACAACGGTTAACTTTGCCAACGCGACACCGCATCAGACGGGCAGCGCGGCGATTGCTGCTACCTATACCGCGGCGTGGGCAGGATTGTCCCTGCGTGCGCCCAACGTGATCGATGCCAACCTCTACAGCGCAATCAGTTTTTGGGTGCATGGCGGCAGCAGTGGCACACGCCAACTGCGTTTCTTCATTCAACAGACCGACGCTGGCGGCGAAAGCACCATGTTAGATGTCGATGCGCCGGCAGGCGTCTGGACCCAGTTTACACTGAACATGAGCGCCTTGGGTAATCCAAGCACAATTGCCCGCCTCAACATTCAAGATCGTAGCGGCGCAACGCAGCCAATTTTCTACATAGATGAGATCAAGTTGATCGGCAGCGCACCGCCACTGGGGACGAGCGGCGCCATTACAATCCAGACGACGGGGGTGATTACGCCGATCAATGCCGCCATCCTCGGCACCAACTTGCCCACCTGGCTAAACCCGACAAATTTTGCCAACCCTACCTTCCGCGCCCGCACGGCCGCCTCGGGCGTCTCGGTGATCCGCATGCCGGGCGGCAGCTACAGCAACACCTATGGCTGGCTCAGTTGCGAAATGGGCGCGAATCAGACGAATGCGTTGGCCTGTGGCGATGGCTGGCAAAATTGGGCCGCCAAACCAACCGACTTTATCAATTTCTTAAATGCCACTGGCAAACAAGGCATGTGGGTGGTCAGCCCCAATGGTACGCCCCAAGAAGCCGCCGCAGCGGTAGCCTTTTTCAACGCCCAAACGACGGACACGACCAATATTGGCGTAGATAGCCGCGGCTTCAACTGGCAAACGGCTGGCCATTGGGCGCAATTGCGTGCTGCCAACGGCAACCCCAATCCAGTCGGCATTACACTGTGGGCGGTGGGCAACGAGGTCTATGGCAGCACCCCAGCCAGTGGCGGTGCGCAGTGTCAAGCCTACGGTTGGGAAGCAGTGTGGACGTGTGACGGCACGGAATATGTCAACGGCGTCAGCGGGCATGCCGGTTACACCGCCTTTCGCACGGCCATGCGCGCTGTGGATGTGACGATCCAAGTGGGGGCGGTGGGTTTACCCCTGTCCAGTGACTTCAACAACTGGGGCAACGAAGTGATCGCGGCGGCCGGGGCAACGATGGATTTTTACGATGTCCACCAATATGCCTACTTCAATCCGCCGGCCAGCCATGCCGAGGCGTTGGCGCAGCCACAAAGCGCCTGGCGTGCGATCCGGTCCGACATCCGCAGCGCGATGCAGACCCATGCCGGCGGCCGCCCGATTCCGATTGGGATCACCGAATACAATCTCTTCTCCGTACAGGATCAGGACATCGGCCAATTGATGACACGCGCCCTTGATGCGCTTTTTGTCGCCGATTCGATTGGCCAGATGATCCAGCAAGGGTTTACGCTAGCGAATCAGTGGGACCTGGCCAATGGCCGCGCCGGCAACGGCACCGAATATGGGCTGATGCATGTGGATAACAACTTTTACCGCAGCCCGCAATATTATGTTTTTCCGCTTTGGGCGCGCTTTGGCGGACAGATGTTGCAAACCCAGTCAACGTTAAATGCGGCCACCCAACTGAGCGTCTATGGTGGTCAGGTAGACGCCAATACGATCTCGCTGCTGGCAATCAACAAGACGAACGCGGCGATCACGGGGACGATTGCGATAAACGGCGCCAACGGTAACTTGAATGTAACCGGCGGCAGCGTCGATGTTATGCAGGCGGCCACGCTCAATGCGCAAACTGTCACCTTTAACAGTGTAAGTGACCCAGCGGATAATCTTAGCAATGCGCCTGCTTTGCCGTTGGGCGCGTCTGGCGCCAGCATCACCTATCGCTTTGCCCCCAACTCGATCACCCTCTTGCGCTTACAAACCGGAGCCGCCACTGGGGCAACTGCAACCCCATCGGCGACAGCAACGGCGACAGCGGCACCACCATCAGCAACACCAACCGCAACGAACACACCAACCCATACACCAACCCATACGCCAACCCGAACGCCAACCACGACACCTGTTCCGACGGTAACCGGCACGCCGGCACTACCTCAGATCACGATCCGGATCGACGCCCAGCCGGATAGTATCCAAAATTTTAATTTTACTGGCGGATTGGGCAAGTTCACCCTGGATGATGCCAACCCCGCTGACAGTGATGCCTACAGCAGTAGCAAAATATTTAGCGTAGCAGCGGGCACTTACACCGTCAACGCGCAGATCCCCAGCACCTGGTACCTGACCGCAATCAATTGCAACCCGGCGGCCAACGCCGCGGTTGATCTGACTGGGCGTAAGGCTACGCTGACCGTGACAGCTGGCACAAACATAGCCTGCACCTTTGTTGAGCAACGCGGGGTAACGATTCAGACACGCAAATACAACGATACGAACCACAGCGGCGCCCGTAATAACGGCGAAGCCTATCTAGCAGGCTGGACGTTGACAGTCTATAACGGTCAAGCACAGGCGGTTAATGCTCAGGTGACAAACAATCTAGGCAAGGCTAACTTTAATTATTTACTGCCCGGGCCGTGGAACGTATGTGAAACATTGACTGGTGGATGGGCCAACAGCCAGCCCGGCGTCATACACGCGATGCTGGGTCAACCCTGTTACACGGTAAACCTGACACCAGGGCAAATTGCCACGGCATGGTTTGGCAATTATAGCACCGCTGGTAACAACACCACCGGGCCAGCCGCAACCAGTGAAGGTGTGGTGATCTCTAACGGTCCAGACGTGGCCACTGACGATGCGGGGTACGACGATACGCCCTTCGTAGATGAAGACCTCAACCGTCCAGAGCCGGATGTGAGTGTCTTTTTGCCGTTGGTGACGGGGGAGTAGACAGGGAAACAAGGAAACAGATACATGTTACCTGTTTACCTGTTTACCTGTTTACTCAACTTGATTAATTTACCCGAATATCTGCATCTTACGCGCGCGCAATTGCCATTTTTACCGCCACATCGATCGCCGCCAACATGCTCTCTTCGCTGGCCCGCCCCGTGCCGGCAATGTCGAAGGCGGTGCCATGATCGACCGAGGTGCGGATGATGGGCAGCCCGATGCTCACGTTGACCCCGCTGTCGAAGGCGAGCAACTTCATCGGGATGTGGCCCTGGTCGTGATACATAGCGACGACAATATCGAATTCGCCTTTGACGGCGCGCAAAAAAACCGTGTCGCCTGGCAGTGGGTCAGAAATATTGAAGCCACGCGCCCGCGCATTGGCGATAGCCGGTACAACTTCACGCGCCTCTTCATCACCAAACAGGCCTCCTTCGCTGGCATGCGGATTAAGGCCAGCCACGGCGATACGCGGCTCGGCAATGCCCAGGGCGCGACAGGAATGATAGGCCAAATCGATCACTTCTTCCACCCGCTGGCGCGTCACGCGGCGGATCGCCTCTTGCAGCGAAACATGCGTACTAACGTGGACAACGCGCAGCTTGGGTCCTGTCAACAACATACTAACTTTGGTGGCTCCCGTGCGCTCGGTCAGTAACTCGGTGTGGCCGGCAAAGTGGAAACCAGCCAGGTTCATCGCCGCTTTGTTCAGCGGCGCCGTGACCACGGCATCCACCTTACCTTCCATTGCCAGGTCACAGGCGCGAAAGACATATTCCACCGCGGCGCGCCCGGCGGCTGGCCCCACTTTGCCCGGCGGAATCGAGGCGGGATCGGCATTGGCTAGATCAAGCAGCGTGATCAGATCCGGCTGATAACGCCCGGCTTCCGGTTCGGCAACAAGGTCGTAACCCAAAGCGGGGTTGCCAACCCAGGGCAGCGCTCGGTCCAAAATGCGCCGGTCGCCAATCACAAGTGGGCGACAGTGGGTATAAATATCGGCATGGGTCAAGGCTTTGAGAATCACTTCGGGGCCGATGCCGGCAGGGTCACCCAAGGTAATAGCAAGCAGAGGTCGGTTCATGGCTCCATCCTTAATTTAGATCGCACGCCATCTTTCTACGGCGTTGAAAATCCCAAATTTCTTCGTTTATATTGATAGAACGCGCTTCATTCGTCAATCAGGCGTAGCCTTCCAGTACAGCAAACGCGGCGGGCTGTGGATCAATGACGGGCACGCGAGCCTTATTCTACCATCGACCGACCCTCTATTCTACTATCAACAAGGCACAGCGCGTGGCTTACATTTTTGGTTTTTGTTCGACATGATAGAATCAACGATAAAACAACGCTACAATCGCATAATGATTTAGAAGCATTAAACGCAAAACGCTACAGTTGCAAAGCACTTGTTCCTCAGCAACCGGTCTGGGATGGGAGGATTATCATGAGTGGACTTACGTTTCGTCTGTTTGGCTCGCTTGAGGTCACTCGCCACGGTTTCGACGGCGCGGCGTTGTGCATGCGGCCTGGCGCGCAGGCTTTATTGGCGTACTTACTTCTCAATCGCCATCGTCATCATCGCCGCGAAGCATTGGCCGATCTCTTCTGGGGGGATCATGACAGCACGAGCGCCAAACGGTGTTTAAGCACGACACTCTGGCGTTTACGTTGCGAGTTGGATAGCACGCACGCAACGCCAACTCCCTATGTCACGATCACCACAAATGGGGAAATCGGCTTCAATCTGCACAGTGACTTTTGGTTAGATGTGGCCACCTTTGAAGAAAAAGCGCGGCAAGGCTTGCGCCAACCACCTTCCGCCATGAACACAAGCGAAGCTGATGCGCTAGAAGCGGCGACGCACCTTTATCTGGGCGATCTGCTAGAGGGCATCGACGCCGATTGGGCGCTGATCGAGCGTGAACGAATGCGCATGCTCTATCTAAAAAGCCTCACCCAGCTGATGGAATATTATCAGCACCAGCGCGTCTACGAAAAGAGCCTGGACTGCGGACAAAAAATTCTAGCGATGGACCCGTTGCGCGAAGATGTACACCGGGTGATGATCCAGCTTTATGTCGACAACGGACAACGCACCCTAGCCATGCGCCAATACGACCTGTGCCGTTCTGTATTGGCAGTCGAGCTAAATATTCCGCCCATGCCAGAAACCGAGGCGCTCTACACGCAAATTAGCGCGCCAACCGATCTTTGTCCGCGCCCAGCGCCCAAAGTGCAAGCCAATCATCCCCAGCCGCACACAAAACCGCCCGCGGGTGAAACGCCCTCCTTCAGTGAGACACTTAATCCAGACCAAACGCTTCAGCAACTACATATAGCGTTGCAAAGCCTGGATATTCTGCGCAGCGCACTCGAGCAGCTCATGAAACAGATCATTGAGCGCAATTAATGCAAAACGGTGACGCCACGGTGATGAGTTGGTGATAAGGCGGTGACGCCCCTATGGTAAAAAGCTACTAGCGGCTAGTAGCTTTTTTTATTAGTCAGATACCAACCCGCCAATCTAGTGTTAGAGTAGTCATCAGCCACACCCAACTTGATTGCTCGGCAAAGTTGCGAGAAATGCGAATGAATTCTTTTGAGGACAGCCATTCATTCATTGTGCGGATCTGGCGTGAACCGCGCGCCACAGCGGATGCCAAAGCCGACTGTCGCGGGTTTGTTGAACAGGTGGCCACGCAGGAGTATCGCTACTTTCGGACATTAGACGAATTGACAGCTTTCATCGCGCTGCACCTCACTTGTCCAGAGATGCTCGGTTCGCCCCAGCCCACGCGCCACGAGGGCTGGTGGTCTACCCTGTTCCGGCGCCTGTGGCAACGGTGGCAAAGCCGGTAAAGCAGCTTGTACGCTTCACTTCGTGATTTTTCGGATCAGGAAACCGCAACCGTCGCGCATAAACCCTTGGGGTTTGGCACACCGAATTTGATCGGAGCCGTCCAATCTAAACCCCAAGCGTTTTGGCACCATCTGTTGCGATCTACTGATAATTGATTAGCAGTCAGGAGCCCAGCATTGGCCACCTATGACGGCATTGCCGCAGTCAGCCGAGCCATGATCGGCCTATTGGAAGATGCGCGCGACACCTTTGCCCATCAATCATCGGCGCTCGGTTTTAAGCTTTACCATGCCAGCGATTTTGATGCGCCAATCGACGACCACGCCCTGGCCGGTGGCTTTGGCATTTCGCTCTGTCTCTACCGTGTGGCTATCAACGGTTCCATGCGCAATGCGCCACGCAAGGTCGAGCCAGATGGCAAGAGCTATCGCGCCCCGCTGCCACTGGATCTCTATTACCTGCTGACCGCCTGGGCCAATGATGTGGAGATGGAGCAGCGGTTGCTGGGCTGGGCCATGCGTACGCTCCACGACACGCCAGTGCTGCCGGCCGCGCTGATCAACGAGCACACGCCGGGATCCCCAGCCTTTGGCCCGAGTGAAACGGTAGAAATCACCTTAGATACGCTCTCTTTTCAAGACATGGCAACGATTTGGGACAAGCTAAAACCCAAAATGCAGACCTCAGTTTTCTATATTGCGCGCATGGTGCTCATAGAATCGACCCGCGCGTTGGTCCAGGCTGGGCCAGTCCAAACCCGCGTCTTTGGTACGTTGGAGGGCGCAAGCGCAGTGCGCTAAAGCGAATATGCAGACAAAATTGCTCGGTGAAGGCTTTTCTCTGGTCGCCCCGTTGGCGCTGCGCTTTTGGGACCCAGTGGCCCTGCGCTTCGTGACCAGTGATCTGCTGGTGACGGCCACTGCGCTTGGGCAGCCAGCGCGGCCAGCGCCGGCGATTCTCAATTTGTCGGGTGCTTATTGCTTTATCCACCTGCCAGGGCTGCGCAGCCTGGAGCAGGGCGCAGGCGACAGTGATTACTGGAATCAAATCGCCGCGTTGCGTCGCCCTTTCCAGGTGACGGTCGTGGACCAAAGCGGTCACTTTTTGCCCATGCGCTTGGCGGTAATGGCTCCGTTCAAAGGGATCTATACGCCGGCCTGTGCGGGGAGCGCCTTTACTGTGTCCACCCCGCCAACCAGCGTGCCACTTTTTTCGGCACCCACCCGCCCCACGTCGCCGGGTATGGCGGTGATCCGCAGCGAACTGCGCCTGGCCGATCAACCGGCGGCGTGGGCCGTGTTGGAAGGTTGGAGCGCAGCGCCCGATGACCCGGATGCCGAACTGGTTGGTCGTGGCCAAGCCGATGCGCAAGGGCGCGTCGCCCTTTTCTTGCCCTGGCCGCGGCCAAAGCTAGGGCAGGCGCTCGACGAGCAGAGTTGGCCTATCCACCTGCGCACGCGTTATACACCCGCATTGGCCGCGGCTAGCCCGCCCGAATTTTGCGCGGTGCTGCAACAGCCAGTAGCGAGCGTAACACCGATACCGGCCACACCTGTCAACCTGTTTTATGGTCGCGAGGTGATCGTGAAGTAGCGAGAATTCCTTTCGGGAAGGGTTGTTCGTTCCGCTCCGGAACCCCCACCCCGCAGACAAGGGTTGTTCGCCGATCCAGTGGCGTTGAAACAATCTTGTCTTCCCGGAAGGTGTCTCCGTTGATTGGTGGTCAACCCCCTTCCGGGAAGATTGTTTCGTTTAGTGCCTGGTCGGGTATACGCTTCCCGGAAGGTGTCTCCGTGTAAAATAGCTTTGTCAAGAGGAGGAAGGCAATGCCCGAATATTTAGCCCCAGGGGTCTACGTCGAAGAGACCTCGTTCCGTTCCAAATCGATTGAAGGAGTAAGCACAACAACAACCGGTTTGATTGGACCGGCGCGCTATGGGCCCGTAACCGAAACACCAGACATCCTCACCAGTTTGGGCGAGTTTGAACGGGTTTACGGGGGTGGTGAGCAGTTGGAGTTTAAAGCCAACGTGCGCTTAGACAACTACCTCTGGCATGGTGTGCGTGCGTTCTTTAGCGAAGGCGGCAAGCGGCTCTATGTGGCGCGTGTTTTCCGCCAAATCGATGATAAAGAATATGTCGCCCCGGCAGAACAAGACGATGCAGTCGCTGGCAAAGATGGCAGTAATTACCGCGATGGTCATGCGCGCGCGATTTTTGGCGGCGCGGGGGGGGTAAGCTTCCGCGCACGCTTTCCCGGTGCAGCAGGCAATGTTCGCCTTCAGTTAGCACTGCGACTTGGCAGCAAGTTTCCCCGCACCGCAGCGGCAGAAATCGAATCTGGTGCGGTGCATGGTGATCTGGTTTATGTGCAAAAAAGGACGGCTGGCGCGACGCCGGTCAATGTTGCCACTTTGCTAACCGAGCTAACTGGCGCCAATGGTGCTGTCAGCCAAGCCACAACCGTGTCGGGGTTTGTCAACAATTTTGTGGATGAAGCCATTCAAAACAGCACCGACGCCGCCAACAAAGCTGCCGCTGCGGGGTTAGAAGTTAACCTACGCGCGGCAATTTTTCAAACCAAACAAGCGGCAGGAGAGTTGGCAAGCGCCGATAGTGATCGTGCCAAAGCCGAGCAGATCATTGCCGATGCAAATGCCAGTGCAGTCGACAAAGCTAAAGCCGCGCAAGCGCTCATTGTGGCAAAAAGTGCGATCATTGAGAACGCAACCAGCGCGGTATCGACCGCGCGCACCATGGTAACTTTAACTAAATTGGCGCTCAAAAGCGTGCGTTCAGCTGACCAGGCGGAGACGAATACCGCAGCACAAAACGCTGACACCAAGCTGGCTGCCGCCGTGGTTGCAGCTGGCAGCACGGTCATTAAGGGATCGTTTTTGCTGGTCACAGTAGCCAACAACACCATCAGCCTAGTCAACGACAGCAACCAGCCAGTCATACTTACAGTGGACGATGATGTGCGCAGTGTCGCGCTACGGCTTGAGCTGCTTCCAGCGGGCAGCGACATCGTGACACAGGTCTGGGATAATGTGGCGCTTGACCCGCAAAAAATGCGTAATGGTGTGCTGGACAACCTCTTTTCATTTTTTACGCTAGCGCCCGCCAACCAAGACCTTGCCCGCACGTTGCCGATTGTTGTACGCAAAGGCACTAATGTCACCAACGGCCTACAGGCATTGGTAATATTTTTTGATGTTGGTGCAATGATTGCCCAGCTTGGTGAAGCGATCCGCCAACAAAAGCAGCCAGAATTTATTGCTACAATCACCCTCACCGGGGGTAGTGACGGCCTGCGGCCCGGGGTTGGTGAGTACGAAGGCAAAGCTAATCCCGATGATGCTTTCAAAACCGGGTTAAAACAATTCGAGGACATCGAGGATATTTCGATTGTGGCGGCACCCGGCGCGACGTATGGGTATCAAAGTGACTTCCATGATAATGCGATTGCCATTATGGGCCAGCTGATCAACCATGCCCGGACAATGCGCTATCGCATTGCTGTGCTCGACAGCGGCGATGCGTTGAGTATTTCTGCCGTGCGCGAATTGCGGGCGCGTTTCGATTCGACCTATGGCGCGTTTTATTATCCCTGGGTGCGCATCATCGACCCGATCACGCGCCAGGAGATCAATTTGCCCCCCAGCGGCTTTGTCGCTGGCATCTACGCGCGCAACGACATCAATCGTGCGGTCTGGAAAGCGCCAGCCAACGAGGTGGTCAATCTTGCGCTGGGTTTTGAGAAGACGATCAACAAAGCGCAGCAGGATGTGCTCAACCCCGAGGGCATTAACTGTTTTCGCTTCTTCGAGGGGCGCGGCATGTTGCTGTGGGGGGCACGTACGATCAGTTCCGACCCGGAATGGAAGTATGTCAACCTGCGCCGTTACTTTGCCTACTTGGAACGCTCGATTGATCGCGGCACCCAATGGGCGGTTTTTGAACCCAACGGCGAGGCCCTGTGGGCCAATGTACGCCGCACCATCGAAGATTTTCTGCTCAACGAATGGATGATGGGCGCGTTGCTGGGCGACAAGCCGGAAAAAGCCTATTTCGTCAAGTGTGATCGCACCACCATGACCCAAAACGATCTGGACAACGGGCGGCTGGTCTGCCTGATCGGCGTGGCACCACTGCGCCCCGCCGAGTTTGTCATCTTCCGCATCGGCCAGTGGACCGGCGACCGCAAAGTGTAACGATTATGCCCTTCAATAGAAGGGAGGATTTTTGATTGACGATTTACGCGGATCGGCGCCATAGCGCACGTCTTCTGCGCTGGAAACTTAGCTAGAAGAAGCAACAAGCTTTGTCCCTTGATCGCGTCAATCGTCAATCAAAAATCGTAAATTTAAGGAGGACTTATGGCCGTCTTACGCGACCGCCCGTATGTACAATTTAACTTTCTGGTCGATCTGGGCACGGGCAACACCGATGGCGCCGAGGCCGGTTTTCAAGAATGTAGCGGCATCGGTATGGAAGTTACCGTCTCCGAATATCGCACCGGCAATGCCAAAGAGAACAGTGTGATGAAGATCACAGGCATGAACAAATCGACCGATATTACGCTCAAACGTGGGGTCATTGGCTCGCTCAATCTCTACCAGTGGCTCAACGACATTCGCAATGGCGACCAAAAAGCCTTGCGCACGGTCACGGTGCAATTGCAAAACGAAGATCACACAGCAACGGTGATGACCTGGAAGCTGCTGCGCGCCCGCATTATTAAAGCCACCTTTGGCCCCTTCAACGCCAAAGGCACCGACGTTGCTATGGAAGAGATGGTGTTGGCCTACGAACGGTTGGAGATGGAGTGATGACTTCGATCCGGCGTTGCCTGCCCGGCATCCGTTTTCAAACCCAGCCCGCACCACTCGACGAAGCGCTGCCACGCATGGACATTGCGGTCTTTGTCGGCTTTGCGCTGCAAGGTGAATTAAATCGTCCTACGGTTGTCGAAAGCGTTGATCAGTTTGTGGCTTTCTTCGGTGAGGATGTGCCGTTGGCGTGGGATGCCGAGCGGGGCCAAATGCTCTACGGCTATCTGGCTGCCGCCGTGCGCGCCTTTTTTCGCAACGGTGGGCGACGGGCCTGGATCATTCGTGTACCAACGCCGGCACCCGATCAATGGCGCGCAGCCCACTTTCTCGACCCGCGCCTAGCCGAGACCAGCGTGGAGCAGTTGCTAACCGAGGCCACCTATCTGCGCTACCTGGGCAGCGATCAGACGCAGCCACTGACAGGCATTCACGCGGCGCTGGAAGTGGAGGAAGCGACGATGATTGCCGTGCCAGATGCCGTGCATGGGGGCTGGCGGCTGGCAGAAACACCCTTGCCCGATCCACCCAAATTGGTGACACAGACCGACCCAACCGACGCCAATCGTGGCGAGTTTCTCAATTGCGCCATTCGGTCGGTAGCCATACCCCGATTAACGTTGGCGGATGAGCCGGCGGAGAAGCGGGTTTTCCTGCGCGATGCCAGCGTCGATCAATCGTTTGCCCTGCGCTGGCAGATGCCGGCAGGCAGTGTCCCGGAAAAAACGGTTGTGTGTTTCGTGTTGCAAGAAGCCACGCACCCCGATTTTAGCGATGCGACGCCAATCTATACAGTTGAAAAACGTGACTATATCGATACACAAATCGAAAAGAAGGTTATCTTTGGTCGCAGCCTGGGTGATTATTACTATCGGGTGCGCGCCGAGGTCAACGGCAACCAGAGTGCGTGGTCGCTGGGGTTGGCGGTGCGCATTGCGCCCAAAACGAGTACGGTTGCCAAGCCGAGCGATGATTACGTCAACACCGTGTTGGTGGCCGTCCAGCAAGCACTCTTACGCCTGTGTGCCGCCCGCGCCGATCTCTTGGCCATTCTCGCCCTGCCAGCCCACTATCGGGCAGCAGAGGCGATTGACCACGCCGATAACCAATTGCAGCTGAGCAGTAGCAAGGAGGTCAACGCAGCGTGGCGCAGCTATGGCGCGCTCTACCATCCCTGGCTGATCGGGCATGAGGAGAATCGTCCGGCGGAATTGCGCCGCACGCCACCGGATGGGGCAATCTGCGGCATTTTGGCGCAACGAGCCTTGCAGCGCGGCGGCTGGATCGCCCCCGCCAATCAGCCGCTCCAAGCGGTGATCAGTCTGACGCCGCCGCTTGCGCGCCAACAATGGCTGAGTCTGCAAGCAGCACAGGTCAACCTGATCCGGCAGGCGCCGCGTGATTTCCTGTGCCTGAGCGCCGATACCTTGAGCAGCGACCCCGATCTGCGCCCGATCAATGTGCGCCGGTTGTTAAGCTTATTGCGGCGGCTGGCCCTGCGCGAAGGGACGCGTTACGTGTTCGAGCCCAATGATGATTCATTTCGCCGCATGGTGCAGCGCAATTTTGAAGCACTGCTCGAACAGCTTTTTCTGCGTGGCGCCTTTGCCGGCAAGTCGGCCCGCAGCGCCTATCAGGTGGTGACGGAGCGGACGCTCAACCCGCCGGCCAGCGTGGAACAAGGGCGCTTCATCATCGAACTGCGCGTCGCCCCCGTCCAGCCGCTCACCTTTTTGACGGTGCGCTTGGTGCAGACCAATGATCGCTTATTGGTAAATGAGGTAAGGTGAGTCATGGCAAACCCTGCCAATGATACGGTGATTCAGCCGTTTACGGCCTTCAACTTTGCGGTTGAGATTGACCTTAGTGAACAGGCCCAAGGCGGGACAAAACTGTGCAACGCCGCTTTCGCCGAATGTGATGGTTTGGAGATGAACATGGAAGTTAAAACGTTGCGCCAAGGGGGCGACAACGGTCGCCAGATCCGCCTGGCTGGGCCGCTGACCTTTGGCACACTCACGCTGAAGCGCGGGCTGACGGCGTCATTTGATCTGTGGGATTGGTTCAACGACACCTTGCTCAACCCCAGTCTGCGCGCCAAAGCAGAGGTGGTACTCTTTGCCGCTGATGGTCAGACAGAACGGGTTCGCTTTCTGCTCAAGCGTTGTTTGCCCATCAAACTCAAGGCCCCGCCGCTCAATGCCAAAGATGGCATGGTGGCGATTGAGGAGATGCAGATTGCCTATGAATCGTTGCAGTTGAAAAAACCGGGGACGTGATATGTCAGAACCAATCCAAGTGGCCAAGGCCGAATTGCGGGCCTTAAAGCCCGATGGTGAAGAGGCCAGCCCACAACATCGGGTCCAGGTGCAATTCAACCCAGAATCGCTCAAGGTGAGCTACGCCAACCAGGTCGCACCACCAGAGACGGGTGGCCAGGGCAAACCAAAGCAAGGTAACGCCACCGACCAAAACTCTACTTCGTCGATCCAATTTGTGGGCAAGGGTACGACCAAGCTGAGCGTTACCTTTTGGTTCGATGTCACGGGCGAATTGCCAGCGGGCAAGACAACGGTGAGCGATGTGCGCAAGTTGACCGAAGATGTGGCCTTCTTCCTGCGGGCCAAGCCAACCGACAAGGACCCGCAAAAGTCGATC